>Ga0265319_1000042_pt1 | contig 110591 bp, 164 predicted proteins | sample 4824metaG_FD_192443 | JGI IMG/M metagenome (GOLD analysis project Ga0265319, IMG submission 192443) | Rhizosphere microbial communities from Carex aquatilis grown in University of Washington, Seatle, WA, United States - 4-8-24 metaG | ecosystem: Host-associated > Plants > Roots > Rhizosphere >... | reverse complement strand
TTCAAAGATCGGTTTCAATCACTTTATATTGATTGTGCTGAAGGGAAGCACTTTCTAAGTGGACAGGTAGGTGAAGATGGGGAATTGATTGGTTTATACCCAGTATAAACCTCCCCCCCCCCCCTAAAACCCAAAACAGAAGGAATGTGTGCAATGTTACGTGATGAGTTTATGGAAGTCCTGGAAGACCGTGAAACGTCCTTGCGGACGGTTGACCTAAAGAAAGTTGAGGTTATCCCTCCGCAAGACTTTACGGGCCATCGGCGTCTCCGCATCAACGATGAAATTTTTGCGGAGGGGAATACTTTTGATCTTATCTGTAGAGACTTGTTTAAGGCTCCGGCTGGATTTTTGCGTCGAGCTCCTATTGATTTGAGCAATACTATTGTTCAACGTATGTTCAAAGAAAGCGACGTTGCAGAAAAGAAGCAATTGGTTTTGAATAAGGATAAGATCCTTACGGCAAAGCCTAAGGAAGCCGTTAATCAGTCGGCTCTGCCGGTTTTCGAGAAGGTGTTTGAAGAACTACCAGAGATTAAGACGGTTACTTACCGGGATTATGGTATGTTCTTTGACGTGGATGTTGTGAGTGAGTCTATTGAGCTTCAGCCTAAGCTTAGAGATATCACAAATGGAGGTATCCGTTGTCGATACTCGGAGTTTATGTTTAAGCGGCCTACCGTGGAACCGTATACTGAGCGGTTGGGTTGCTTGAATGGGATGACTTTCCCTGAGTACTTCAATGTCTTGAGCTTTGATGATGTAGAAAGCTTCTTGGCGAATGTGGGGAAGGCTGTCCGTGATGCTAAGGAAGTATTGAATACAAAGATCAATGACCAGCTGAAAAAGGCTACGGAGATGAAGGTGAATGGCGAACAAGCCATTCGTCGTATTTTTAAGCAGAACCGTATTAGCCCAACACTGCTGAATGAAGCTTTAGCGGCTCATGTTGTTGAGGGAGACGGTACGGCTTATGGAGTGCTTCAGGCCATCACTCGCACTGCAAATGGTAGTAACCTAACAGACCGTACTCGCTACCGCCTCCAGGAATTGGGGGGTCGTGAGTTAGAAGTGGTTTCTGCGGCGCATTGTCCTGAGTGTTATGCGTCCCTGTAAAGGAAACGATTTGGAAAACAGGAGCACGTAAGGGCACTTACGGCAAGTCACCAAATCGGGTTAGTGCTAGTGAAAGCAGTCCGCGCGGTTCCTGCTTTTGCGTTTCTTTTGAGAGGTCCTCGAAGGGGCACTAACCATCTATTTTTCAAAATGAAGATTTAGTATTATTATCAAAGGATAAATGGGTGATTGGTCGTCGTAAATTTTTTGGTCTTCTTGCTTCTACCCCCCTAGCTGCAAAGGGTATGTTAGATCAAGCAACTGCAGATGGAGCAGGAGTTGTAACAAATGGGTTGGGTGGGTTTTCAGCGTCGATAAGTTCCCCATCAGATGGTTATGAGGAAGAAGCCAAAGTTGCTAGTAAGAAAGCATCTTGGTTCTTAAGGTCTTTTGGGGTCCCGGAGCATCATCGCCGTCGTTTGTGGGAAGAAACACGTTATCCGTATCGCCTTGATTCAGATATTGCTTGTAAGCGTTCTTGGTCAATGTGTGTTAAGATAGCAACTCAACGCCAACGGGATTATGAGCGACGTTTGCATGAAGCTCAGTTTAGGTTGGATTTTGATCAGCTTAACGAAGAGTTTTCAAATAAATGGGGATTTCGTTGGTGGTTCTAGTGGGGTAGAATATGGCTCAGGAAGAGCTCCCAACATCTTTACAGGAGAGCCTTTTGGCTCTCCTTATGTTTGATGTAAAGCATGGGTCAGCAGTTGCAGCTCAAGTCAAACCTGAGCATTTTGATGGGCCGTATCAAGAAGTCGCTACCAGGATACTCGCTTACCGGGCTAAGTACGGTAAGCCTCCCGGTAAAGCCCAGCTAGACGACTTATTTGGTTGGGCTTTAGAGAAGGGTGAGCGAGCTCCTCGCCTCCGGCGTCTTATGTCTGGGATCCTCACTTTAAGTGAGGGTATCAATCCAGAGTATATTGCCAGTAAGACTCAAAGCCATATTCGCCAGCAGACTTTGAAGGCTGCTTTGCTTCAAGCCTCAGAGAGGTACCAGCAAGGTGGGGATGATTTAATACCAGAAGTTGAGCGTATTCTTCATACTGCTTTAAGTACTCGGCAGGATATGCTCGATGCTGGAACTTTTCTAAATGATCCTAAAGCCCTTAGCTTTTTGAACAAGCCAAAGGTTGATTACCCAATTGGTATTAAAGAGCTAGATGCCAATAATATTGGTGCAAACAAAGGGCAAATGTTGCTCTATATTGGGCCCAAGAACTCAGGGAAGACTTGGTTCTGTGTCCATATGGGCACACAAGGTATTCTTCATCAAGCTAAGATCTTACATATAACATTGGAGATGGGTGAAGAGGATGTAGTTGCAAGGTACTATCAGCGTTTCTTCAATGGATCTTGGTCGGATGATTCTTATAAAGTTGTTCAATTTGAACTAGATAGTTTGGATCGTATTGAAGGGTTTCGTACTCGGGGGCGTAAACCTAAGATAGTATTCTCTACAGATGAGGGTAAAAAGCTTCTTCGGGAAAAACTCAAACAATGGGGGTTACGGTTCCGACGTTTAGTGATTAAGCAATTTCCTACTGGACAATTAACAGTTCCCCAACTTTATGGGTACTTGGACTATTTGGAGTCAGTCCATAAATTTATTCCGACAATGATTATTTTGGATTACCCAGATTTGATGAAAATTAGTCCTAGTAATCAGCGTATAGATTTAGGCCGTACTTATGTAGCTTTGAGGGGATTAGCTGTGGAGCGTTCTATGGCTTTAATTGTACCCACTCAAGGGGGGAGGCAGACGATTGATGCACGTATGGTAAACTCCAATGATGTTTCTGAGGATATTAGCAAGGTTTTTACGGCAGATAATACCTTAACTTATTCTAGGACGGTTGCTGAGCAACGGGATAATTTAGCAAGGGTACATGTTGCTCATGCTCGATATGCACGGGCTGGTCAAACAATTGCAATTTCCCAAGCCTACGATGTAGGGCAGTATGTATTATACAGCCACCCTCAATCTAGTCGTTATTGGGAATTGGTGCGTGGAAATGAGTCTTCGGCAGAGTAGAATTGGCCTGTAGCTCAATGGTAGAGCCGACCGCTCATAACGGTTTGACGAGGGTTCGATTCCCTCCTGGCCAACCAACATAAAGGAGATATAATGCTTGAAGATTGTATTGAACTTTTGGGTAAAAGATATTCAAAAGGAAATGGAAAAGACCTATGGTTACGGTGAGCCTATGTCGTCATATGAAGTGGATATAGTGGAAAGGACTATTCGTATATTTTTGAGTCGGTTTTTGACTTCTTTGGTTAAGAAAGACTAATGATACCCAAGTTTGCAATAGAGGCGTACTTAGAAGAACCAAGGGATGATCACCGTTGGATCAAAAAGCTTACTCACGATCATCTTGATAAAGCTTTAAGTCAATTAAACCCACCCCCGAAACCGTATAAGGATTTAAGGCTCCACCAGAAGGCAAGTTTGTATTTGGGTATTGCTTACCCTCAGTTTGCCTTTTATATTGACATGGGTGGAGGTAAGACCCTTGTTTCTTTAGAGTTATTGAAATATTGGTGGGGTATAGGTAGGCTTAAGCGAGCCTTGATTTTTGTGAAGAGCGACAAAGCTTTCCCAACTTGGGAGAAACAGATTAAGCAGTACAATATAGGTATACCTTTTACTACTTTGGAAGATTCTTCTGAGCGTAAGTGGCGTACTCTAGAAAGTTTTGGTAATGGTTTAATTTTGGTTGCTTATCCGGGGGTTACTCGGATGGTGACTGAAGTTGTAAAGAAGAAAAATAAGAACAAGTTGGTCATTGACCCAAATAAAGTCCAACGGTTAGCCAATAATGTTCAAGCGATTGTAATGGATGAGTCTACTTGTGTAGGTCACCATGGGAGTTTGGCCTATAAGCTTTGTGAAGAATTAAAAGAAACAATCAATATAAGGTACGCGTTGGCTGGCCGACCTTTTGGTCGAGACCCATTGATGTTGTGGGCTCAGCAATTTATTATTGATGGTGGGGAGAGCTTGGGGGAAACTCTTGGGTTGTTCCGTGCTGCATTTTACAGTGAAGAGCCTCATCCTTGGACAGACAATGAACACATAAAGAGTTATTCTTTTGATAAGAGAACAATGCCGAGTTTGATGAGGTTGGCACATCATCGCTCAATTTCTTACGGTGAAAGTGAGTGTGGAGACTTACCTAAACTTGTGCCTATGGTTGAAACAATTCGATTACCGGAAGAAGCCAAAGCTTATTACAAACGTGTTGTTGATGGTATAATATCGGCTCGGGGTAATCTTCAAGAGATGAAGAACGCATTTATGCGCATGCGTCAACTTTCTTCGGGGTTCCTAGGTTTTAGGGATGAAGAAAGTGGTGAGCGGGCTGAGATTGCTTTTGAAGAAAACCCAAAGTTGGATCGTTTATTGGAGTTACTTGATGACCTTCCTAGGGGCCGTAAAGCTTTGGTGTTCTATGACTTTACTTTTTCTGGTAGAAGAATACATGAAGCCTTGAAGGCGAGAAAGCAGTCCAGTATTTGGATTTGGTCAGGTACCAAGAACTACAAGCAGGAGCTAGCCAAGTTTCAAGAGGACCCCAATTGTGAGGTTGCTGTATTGAATAATCGAATTGGGGCGTATTCGTTAGATGGTTTGCAGGTAGCCAATTACGTTATGTTTTATGAAAGCCCAGTGAGTGTAATTGATCGGGAGCAAGCCGAACGGCGGGCAAGGCGTTCAGGTCAAACTCGTCGAGTATTTCAGTATGATCTTGTTGTACAAGGTACCCTTGATCAAAAAATTTTAGACTATCACTCTGAGGGTGCCTCTCTACTTGAGGCTTTACGTGCCAATCCTGAGGATGTATTAAAATGAGTGTGATTATAAAATTGCTATAAAAAGCAAAAAGAATTTGACTAATTTCGAGAATTGAAGTAAAACCCCTTCCTAATCGGTTTGGGTTTTCATGTTCGACTGGCCTCGCTTCCTAAGCTCCCACAACATTGAATACGTGACTCGCGGTCCTAACACGGGGCGAGGCCGTATATCCATCAAGTGTCCTTGGTGTCGAGAGGCCGACCCCAGCCAGCATTTGGGGATCTCCTTAAAAGGCTCCCATTGGGGGTGCTTACGTAACTCTCAACACCGGGGTAACAGTCGGTCTAAACTCATTCAAGCGTTACTTTTGTGTTCTTTTGAAGAGGCTCAGAGGCTGGCTGGTGAGGAAACTGCTAGTCCGTTGCCTTTGGATGAGGATTTGACTGGGCTTGTGTTAAAGAACTTAGGGGAAGTGGACAATAGGGTCATGATCACCAAGTCGCCTCTAAATATGCCGGTTGAATTTAAGCCTCTCCGAAAGACGGGGTTGGGCTCTATATTTTGGGAATACCTGAAAGAGCGTGGGTATACTGACACTCAAATTGAGTGGCTGACTTTGAATTATAATTTGAGACATTGTTTGAATGGTTTATTTAGGTATAGGTTGATTATACCTATCTATGACGTAAACCAAAACTTGTTGTCTTGGACTGGCCGTACCATTGTAAAAGAGGAGGAAATCCGTTATAAAACGCTTTCTTTACAGACGATTGAGGGCTATAATGGACCCTTAGCTGTTGAGTCCTCATCCAATTTACTTTTAGGTCTGCCAATGCTATGGCGCGTAAGAAACGCCAACGTCTTGGTTCTGTGCGAGGGTCCCTTCGACGCCTTGCGCATAAGCGCATTTGGGCATAAGTTTGGGGTTTATGGCACTTGCCTTTTTGGCTTGAACGTAAGTGATGCTCAGGTGCAATTATTAGAGGATTTAGTTGAAAGCTGCTTTGATACAGTTGTATTATTACTTGATCCAGACGCTGACATGGCAAGGCTCCGTATTTGGGATGCGTTATCAAGACAGCCTCAGCTAAAACGCCTTGTTTGTTTTGGTACTTTACCCGTTGGTGTTAAAGACCCCGGTGAACTATCTGAAGATATGGCAAATACGTTAATTCAATCCTGGTTAAGAGGAGTTTAGTAGAGAAAGCCAAGCACAAAATAGGAGAAATCCCGTGCAATACCTGGATGAGGGTCTGAAAGGTTGGATGATCAAGACGGCAAAAAATAATCTTTGGAAGATGGGTTCTTGGTATGAGCTTGATGATTTGATTCAGGAAGGGTATCTTGTGTATTTCAAGTGTGTGAAGGGGTTCCGTTTTGAGCCTTGGGATGTTAATGGGGTAGGAGGATTACACGGAAAAGCTCTAACGCTTGAGGAGCAACGTCAGCGTAAAAACAAGGTTTGGGAAAAGGAACGTCAAAAGACTTTCATGGCTTATTTCAAGTTTGCTTACGAGAACCGTTTACGTACGTTGGCAACCGAAAAGGTTCCAGAGACCAACTTTGCTTCCTTGCCGATAGAGAAGGAAGATGAAGTTAAGTCAAATCTTGAGGTGCCTCAGCCAGAGGAGACAAGCTTGCATGTTGCTTTGATGCAGGCTCCTCAAGAAGTGGTAGAAGCCCTTATGATTTTGGTGAAGGATGTGAAGGATGCGGGCGTTTATTTGCGTTCCCGTGTTTATACAGAGTTGGGGTGGTTCCATAAGACTGGAGCATATATCATGAGTAATACGCCTCGGGTTGTTGTGGGGCGTTATCAGTTGAGGGAAACCAGTAGGGAATACTACGCGAGGCGTCTTGGCTATCGTGGTTTTGAATTATTGAAAGCGTATTTCCTTGAAGTTTGAAGGAGTATGTTAGCAAATAAACTCAACTTTTGAGTTGACGAACAAACGAACATAAGGTATAGAACAATGGCAGAAGTGCAAGCAGAAGTACAGGCGGAATTGTTAGCTGCAACTGAGCTAACTCCGAAATCTGGTGAGACCGCTGAACATTTTACTCTTCGTGTGGCTGAAAAGGCACACGGTAAGTTTTCGGATGCACAGTGGGATCAACTCTCGGAGGAAGCCCAGGTTTGGGTTAACGCTACAATCGTAGCCAAGGCGGAAAAGAAACCCTTTACGCTTTTGGTTCTTCCTGAAATCAAACCTACAAAGGATCAAGCAATGGCAAAGAAGAAGGGTAGTAAAGTGAGTAATGCTGAGACTCATGTTTATGAGCCGGAGGAGGCTCCCGTTGAGGGAGCTACTGAAGGTGAAGCTACCGAAAGTGTTGAGGCTGGGGCTGAGGAGTCAACAACTGAAGCTGACAAGCCTGCAAAAGCCGCCAAATCTGGAAATGGTGTAGGACCGAAGGGTCGTAAGCCTTTGTTCAGTAAGGATGCTAAAATCAAGGTCATGGTTAAGGAAAACCCGCACCGCGCCGGTACGAAGTTGTTTAACTACTTCAAAAAGTATCGAGATGGTATGACCGTGGCAGAACTTGTAGCCTCTGGGGTGCCTTACTCAAACCTGCGTTATTTCCAAGGTTTGGGTGAAGTTGAGGTTACTGAGTAAAGGTATGCTAAGTTGGAGGGTTTGAAACCTAGTTGGTTTCATTCCCTTTAGGCTCCTACAGGTGCGAAGCCCGTATAGGGTTAGACTTAAGGATTAGATGTAAGACAATGAAGTGGATCGCCCTCTTGATGGTCGTTACTGGTTTGCTCCTTTCCCTTGGCGCCATGTGGCTGACATCCACTATCCGTGGGGACGTGGTTCCCGCATTTTTAGCCATCCCTCTGGTCGGCGGACTGCTGCTCGCTTCCGGTGGCGGGATCTGGTTGTTCGTCATGTGGTTTTCGTCGCTATGACGCAAGTCGCCTTTGATTGGACGATCAACTTCGGCAAGCGTCCCGAACCTAGGTAAGGAAAGCAAGGTGAAATACCTTGGGTCTAAAGCGCGCTATTGTTGGTGGAAATGCGGTTGGACCTTAAACGGAGAATGGGAAGGCCCCTTAACCCAACATTTAAGGGTCTTTGATACCTCACCGGCCTAGGCAAGGGGGTACACTTCCTAATAATGGGGTAGTAGGCTATGACTAAAGAAGACAAGCCAAAAGAGGAATATAAGTATCGCCAAGGTGGTAATAAGGTAACCACGAAAGAGCCTATTGATCCAATTCTATTTGCGGTATACGACATATACCCAGAGGATTGGTCTGAAAAGGATATCTCTGCCTGGACTAACCCTTGTGTATCTTAGTAGCTGATAAGACCTAATAGTCTAAGTGGTCATTGGCTTGGCCAGGCCTACAGGATAGGACATGATTTAGAGGGCATTTTCTTGAATGATTCAAGACGTTGTTGTTATAGGAGCCGGTATATTTGGCTCGGTTATTACAAAAGCCCTTCGATCAATTGGTCGGAGGGTTCTTGTTATAGATGGAGGTTATAATGATTCGGGGAGCATTCCTGCTGCTTGTTTAATGAAACACAGTTGGTTTACATCATTAGGCAAAACCATTTATGATCCGGCATTAGAAACTCTGAATAAATTGTATAGGGTACTTGAAGTTTCTTTTAAGGTTGGCAAATTAATCGATACAAGGGTCTTTTGGATACCGCCCATAGACATTTTGTGTCTGGAACGTGAGCAGGCCTCAGTAAAAAGAATCAGGAAAGAAAGTGATTGTTGGTTACTTCATTGTCAATCTAATTTGTGTCAATCTAATTTGCATTACCCTATAAGAGCCAAGACGCTGATAGTAGCAGCAGGTATTTGGACTGAGTTGCTAGTACCTGAAGTGGAACAAAAGGGATTAGCGGGTGTAGCTTTTTTGTGGCCTGAAAATCAACTTGATCAGCCTTTTGTGCAACCTTGGGCCCCATACAAGCAAATTGTAGGATTTAATCGTGGGGATGGTCTGTGGGTTGGGGATGGGACTTCAATTCTGTGGAAGAATTGGAACAAGGCGTATGAGTTGAAGAGTTTGGACCGTTGTTCTAAGGCGGTTGGGTTAACAACAGCGCCCAGTCGTTTGTTTGGTATTCGTCCTTACCATGTGGAGAAGCCTTGTTTGCTCAAAGAGGTAAAACCTGGGTTATGGGTTGCGACCGGCGGAGCTAAGAATGGTACGTTAGCGGCTGGTTGGTGTGCTCATGAATTAATGTCAGCACTTTCGTAGGAAGGCTCTTATGTATGGCTACAACACATAAATATAGTTGTGATTCAAATAAGTGGACATATGGTGCGGAGCTCGAACTTGTTGATTGGCCCAATAGTGAACCCCTGATGCCGGGGATGGCTATTGATGAAGCAGAACATCACAACGTAAACTCAAATGGAGTTGCGGTTGATGGAAAAGGCAAAGCCTATCATTTAGGTGGAGAAATTCTTACTGTACCTTCAGAGTCTGCTGGTGGGCCTGTTGATCAGTTTGATTGGATTATGCATAGGTGGCCAGAGACAACTTCCAATTATCGCTCTGGGTTGAATATCCATGTTCGGGTACCGGGGTTAAGAGATGATTTGAGTAAGTTGAAGCGGCTCCAGACTTTTATTCACTTGGCTATGCCGGAGTTATTACCAATTATTGACCCTATATCTTGGCCTGCTCCTTTAATAAACCCAAGGATGTCTATGAAAAATTATAAGAAGCGATTGAGGGATCATCATACGCTCTTGTCAAAACGCCGATTAGAAGTACAGATGAAGGCAAGGACACCTTTAGAGTTCTTTCAGGCTGAAGTTGTTCATGAGGAAACTGGCAAATTTCATTGGGCAATCGTGCCCAGGAATTGTGTAAATTTACGACAGTTGATGCAGACGGACACAGTTGAGTTTAGACACTTTTTTATGCCGAAGACTCCCGAGGAGTTATTGAATGCTACGCTTTGGTGTAAAGCTTTCTTAGAAGAGGCTTTGGGTAATGTTCCAAGTGTCTCTTGCTATGAAGGGCTATTGAAGAATAGGTTTGATGGTAAGGCTTGGCCAAAGTGCGAGCCTTATGATGCTTGGCTTGATGAAGGTTGGCATTATACTAGCCTTCATAACAATCGTAATTCGGTTGAGCTTGTAAAGACTCACATTGAGAAGTGGCTTAAAAAGCGAGAAGACCAAGACTCCACACAAAAGTACGGATAAAGGATTCTTTCAAATGTCAATCACAATGAATCTAACCAAGAAATTGTATCAAGAGAAAGTTCTTGATCGAGTGAGTAATACAGATTGGATTGAGGGGAATCATTCTCCGTTTGTGGTTGAGTTAGACCCGACTGCAGCTTGTGACCTTGCTTGTCCTGGGTGTATTAGTGAGGATTTGGTTGCTTTAGGTAATCGTTTTACTGATGAGCGGTTGTTGAATCTAGGAAGAGAGTTTATTGATTGCAGAGTAAAGGCCGTAATTTTGATTGGTGGGGGAGAGCCGTTAGCTCATAGAAAGATTGGGGAATTGATTAGGTTGTTGGGGGAGAATGATATTCATATTGGCATTACTACAAATGGTAGTTTCATAGATCGCCACTTAGAAGTGATTTCTGAGTATTCAAAGTGGACAAGAGTATCTATGGATGCTGCTACTGATAGGATGTTTAGCGTTTTACGTCCGACAAAGGGTGGGAAGAGCAAATTTGACAAGATTGTAAATAATATGAGGTTATTGTCAAAGTCCAAGAAAGGTAAGTTAGGGTACTCGTTTTTGATTCAGACCCCCGCTGATGGTGTTGGTATTCCAAGTAACATCGGTGAAATTTACGATGGAGCAGTTTTAGCAAGAGATATTGGATGTGATTATTTTGAAGTGAAGCCTACGTATCAATGGCGGGATGGAATAAATCATGCTTTGATGAAGCATTCTCCAGACTTGATGAAAGAGGCTGCTAGAGAGGTTGCTCGGCTTGATGAGTTGGAGACTGATAGCTTTAAGATCATTAAGGCGATTAATCTCAAGTATTCCCTGGAAGGAGTAACGTCCAATCAATCCAAAAGCTACAAGAGTTGTCCCTCAACACATATGAGGACAACAGTGACACCTACAGGTGTTTTTGTATGCCCTTATTGGCGTGGGAAAGATAGGATGCAGGTGGGGGATGTGAATCAACACAGTTTTAGTGAGGTTTGGAAAGGCCAGCAGCGTCAACAAGTGATGGAACGGTTGGATGCGTCCAAAGATTGTAATTTTCATTGTTTAAGACACGATACAAATGTGGAGTTAATAGCAATCAAAGACAAGTTGAGTAGTGGTGTCCAGATTGGAAGCGTAGAAGAATTCGACCGTTTCATATGATGAAGATCGAAGAATTTGGTGAACAACTTATCAAGATGGGGGATCTCGACCCTGTTTATATAGCCATAGTAAAAGCAAAGCTAGATCAGGAACAATTATCTAAGCTACTTTTGGCATATTGGTGCTTTTACCACTTGGGGTCTGCTGCTTGGCTTAGTGAACAAAGTAAGTTCTGGGAGTGTATGAAGATGGCCGCCTTAAATAAGCAGCCATCTTTTGTTCGAGGACGTTGGCCTCGTGGAGCGGAACGCCGTCATTTTCGAGGGGAGAAGTGTATTGAGGCTGTTGAGGTGCTAAGTAAAAATAAGCCTACTACCTATATTATAACTTTGCTTGAAGCAAGAACACTTGAAAGTGTTCTTAATTATATAACGAGATGGCCTTTGTTTGGTCCTTGGATTGCATTCAAAGCTGCAGATATGTTGGAAAGGTGTTTGAGTGTTCCTATTACCTTTCCGGAAGATCTTTGCTATATCTATAAGGAGCCTAGGGAAGGGCTAGAGCTCGTTGCTGGGGGTAAGTCCCCCGAAGTCGAAATGAAGCGCCTCTTGGCCGTTTTTAGCCGATTTAAGGCCCCCCCTACAAGGGATCGACCTTGTGGGGTACAGGAGGTCGAGACCATACTTTGTAAATACAAATCATATCATAAAGGTCACTATTGGGTAGGTAAAGATATTCATGAAATAAGACAAGGTTTGAAGGGATGGGGATCAACCGCAGAGAAACTATTAGTGAATTGTCCTGAAGAAATAAAGACAAAAGGTATGTTATTCTAATGGTAATAAATATATCTGGAACAAATGGAAGTGGCAAAAGCACAATTGTACGTGCTATATTACGTATGTACTCACCTAAGCCGTTGTATGGGGTTTTAGGTCCTAAGCAGCCGGAGGCTTATCAGCTTTCTTGGAAGTATTGGGCCAAGCCGGTTTTTGTGTTAGGGCCTTACCGTACCCCAACGGGGGGTGCGGATCAGATCCAACCCTTTAGTCTCATCCCCGAATTAATTGAGAAATACGCTAAGCGTGGGCATGTCTTGTTTGAAGGAGTACTTTGTAGTGGTTCTTTTGGTTGTGTTCAAAAAGCGATGGAGGTTTACGGTAAAGAGTCTATTGTTGCGGTTATGGATACTTCATTAGAAGTATGTATAAGTAATACCCAAGGTCGTCGGGATAAGAAAGGTATTACTCGTCCTTTTGATCCTAAAAACCTTGTAAACAAGTACAAGTCTCTATTTGTATCCACAAAGAGAATAACCTCTGATGATAAGATGACAGTGATTCCTTTATCACAAAAGGATGGTGTTGAGGTTATCTTGAAACTACTAAGGGAAGCAAAATAAGGAGAAATATGATGAGTATACCGCTTAGAGTTACCGCTAGTGTAGTACTAGGAGGGATGTACGTATCTATAATGGCGGCTTACACTCCTGTTGCTACCTTGGTCCAGTCTAAACTTGCTGGAGAGCAATTCAATAGTAGCGACCCTGGGTATTTAGTGTTTTCTTATGGGAATCACCTGTTGTTGGGAACAACATTTGCTATAACAGCAATTTTTGTTGTTCTGTTGGTGAGTATCTGGATAAAGCCTATCAAAACCCTTATTAGGAGTATTAAGACTAATGACTAACAAATGGAAAATGTTGTTGACAACAACCGCAGTGATTGTGGCGTCAACTCCTACTTTTGCCTTCTTTGAGAAGACCGAGCGTACCGAGGCGTATACGATTATGCCTAATGAATCTGCCTTTTGGATCCCTGATGTTGGGGATACGAAAGGGTCTCAGACTAAGTTTGAGACAGAAGATTTCCTAAATTCTAATAAACTAGCCGTAAAGCGCTTTATTATTCCTCATCAGAAATTAACCAACTCTGGTGGGTACTTGGCTTGGGATTACTATGTTCCAACAGGACGTTTGGTTATTCTTGATCGTTCCACGTATTCCCATGAATGGGTGGATGATGTTAATCGAGGGAGTTCTCCTCGAAAGGAGGGCTTCCCTTGTCAAAGTAAGGAAGGTTTGAATATTACTGTTGGAGTTTCCATTGGGACTTCGGTTCAGGAAAAGGATGCTGCTAAGTTTCTCTATAAATTTGGAGTGACTCCTCCTAAAGGCGACCGCACTTCTGGTGAAGTGATCTTTACTTCTGTGTACTATGGTCGCAGTTTGGGCGATGTAATGAATGATGTGGGGCGTAAGAAGGTACAAACCTTAGTTTGCAACCAGATTAATCAGCGTACCTTTGATGAGGCAAATGCTCAAGCTGTTCAGATTATGGACATTGTTGAAAAAGAGTTTCAACAGTGGGCAGAAATAAAAGGTATTTCGCTCGACTTTATTGGTTGGGCAAATACCTTTGAGTTTGATAAGGACGTACAAAAGGCTGTGAATGACCGCTATGCAGCCGAGAAGCTTTTGCCGGTCATGTCGGTCTTAGAAGCTTTGGCTCAGCTTAAAATCCAGGAGGGTTTAGGTAAGGGGCTTGAGACAAAAGGCCCGCCGATGGTTATTACTCCAGGAATGTTTGAAGCTATCTCAAACATTATGACTAAACCCAACCCTCAACCTCAAGAACAGCCCAAATGAATATAGAGCCCTTGATCTATTGGATTGCAGAGCGGGATTCTATACGTAATAAGAAGCTTGCAGGGCTTCCGTCTCCTTGGACGGAAGACCCCATTCTGCAAACTTTTAGGTTTTGTAATGTGCGGAGAAGGGAAGATAGGGTCTCAGTTTGGTTATGTAATAACGTATTGACAGAGGCTCAGTTTGTACGGGTTGGGGCTCATTCTTTTCTACAGTTCTCAGCCTTTTGTAGGTGGTGTAATTGGCCTCCTACTATTAAAGCAGTAATAGATGCAGGGTTGTATCAGAATGGAATAGATTGGGGATCTGTACTTGAGGTTATGGATTCAAGGCATTTGAATAAGGAGAAGTTGTGGACTGGGGCGTATATGATTAAGTCTGCTAGGGAATGGCAGGGTAAGAAGAAACATTTTGGTATAATCAACGAGATAATTGTTCATGGGTTGGGGCCACATATTGGTTTACTATTAGCTTTGATGGAAATGAAAGCACCATCCAAGTTTGAAGTATGGCGAGAATTAACTACCCTAAAGTTTTGGGGTGGATTTATGGCGGGCCAGGTTGTTGATGACTGGACTTGGACACCGTTGTTAGCTAAAGCTACGGATATTTATACTTGGGCTCCTCAAGGTCCGGGTAGTATCCGAGGCTTTAATCGCCTTATGGAATACCCTTTGAGGACAAGACATGCTCCTTCGGTTTGGAACCATCAATTACAGCAATGGCGTAAAGAAGTAATCTCAAGGTTGGGTCCTCAGTATGAGGATATTACTTTGATGGATCTTCAAAATTGTCTTTGTGAGGCTGACAAATACCTAAGGGTAAAGAACGGGGAGGGTCGTCCTCGGTCTAAATACAGACCAGAAACAGCTTACTAAAAGGTGTTTAATGAGATTAACTCGCCAAGCTTTTCTTACGACAGCTAGGTTTGCAGGCCAGGTTTTGCGTTACCATACTTGGCCAGTTCATCACCGGCAAACGGTTGGAGAACATGTATTCCAGGTCATGAGGATTTATACCCAAATATGGGGTATGATGCCTCCGGAAGTAAGTAATTACATTCTTTGGCATGATTGTGGGGAAATAGTTTCTGGGGATGCTCCTTACCCGGTAAAGAGTAAGAATCCTGTGTTTAAGGAGGAACATGACCGTATCGAGAAGCAAAGTATAGAAGCAATGGGAGGAGATGTCTCTAATTTTGAGAATGATCCTAGTTGGCGGTTGTATAAAGTAAGGGTTAAGTTGTGTGATTTGTTAGATCTTTGGGAATGTGGTAGGGTTGAACTGAATATGGGGAATAAGTATGCGTTACCAATTATTCATGATGTTGAGGATTCAATACAGAACATGCTTTCTACTATGAATAGGATGGTGGAAGACGCTGATAATGTTATTAAGTATATGGCTAAAGTGAGAGGGAATCCATGTTTTTGAATGTTAAATTTTGGCGATGGGTAAAGAAGTATGTGGAAGGCAAAATCCGAGATTTGTCTGGAGTCTCCCCAAAATGTCCCAACTGTAAGTTATGGGCTTATCAGAAAGACCAACCTGATATTTGGGTTCTTTCTCAGTATGAAAATGTAGAGATTTGTCATTGTAGTCAGTGTGGCCATAAGGAGTACTGGCGTTTTGATCTCCTTCCTTTTAGGTTAGGGGTACGTTGTACTGAACAAGGTGGTATCTCAAGTTATAAAGAGGATTTGTTTCAATGAGAGTTATACATGTACGGAACGTTCGTGAAGCCTTGCCGATGGGGATTGAATACCTATTGACTGAGGGTCATTATGAGGATTCTAGAGTAGGAAGGGTATTGGTCTCTCCTTGCCCGGTTACAACGGTTTATCACAACTCTCAGGAGAGGGTATTACTTTCCCCAATTCGAGATGCTAATCCATTCTTTCATTTGATGGAGAGTTTATGGATGTTAAGTGGGAGTAATGATGCTCGTTGGTTAGATTACTTTGTGAAGGATTTTTCTTCACGTTTTGCTGAAGAGGGGGGGATACAGCATGGAGCTTATGGTTTTCGTTGGAGGAATCATTTTGATCTTGATGCCGGCGGTCATCCTTGTCTTCCAGACCAGCTTAATACTATTGTGGAGTTGTTGCGAGCAGATCCGAAGAGTCGTCAAGCGGTTCTTACAATGTGGGATCCAGTAGCTGATCTTGGGGCAAAGAAAAAGGACTTACCGTGTAACACACATATTTATTTTAGGATTAGAGATACTGAAGAGGAGGTGGCCAATTTTATTGGGGGGTATACTCAATCTAAGTTAGATATAACAGTGTGTTGTCGTTCAAATGATATTGTTTGGGGAGCATACGGCGCAAATGCAGTACATTTTTCGGTATTGCAAGAATACATGGCCGCTAGAATTGGTGTTGGAATTGGCTACTATTACCAAGTTTCTAATAATTACCACATTTATGAGCACATCTTGCATAAGGTGAAGGGGGTGGTCAGGGAATTTAAGACAACTTTGGGGTATAACTTCAATAACTACTATGATGAGGGAGTAACTCCAATAGTTACAGTTCCCGATAAGTTTGACAGAGATCTTATGTGCTTTATGGGTACTAGAGGGGGCCGAGTGTTACGGGTGTATAAGTTGGAACCTCCTATAACTTACTATAATAGTTGGTTTACGAATACGGCTTCGCCTTTGTTTGAAGGGTATGAGTTGTGGCGTTCAGGGGACCGCCTTAAGGCTTTAGAGGGTATTAAAGCTTCAAAGATAGCTCCAGATTGGAAATTAGCAGTTGTTGAGTGGATGGAAAGGAGAATGAAGTGACTGATCCGAATAACTACCAAATTGGTGGAAACCACTATAATTCTTCTTACCAGCATTGGGACTTTGCTGTTCGAGTTGGAATGTCTTATCTCGAAGGCTATGCTTCAAAGTACCTTGTGCGTTGGCGTCAAAAGGAAGGTATTGAAGGTATTCAGGATTTAGAGAAAGCCTTGCACGCTGTGCAAAAGCTTCATTCTGTTATGTATGAAGTGGTTGCGTTCCGAGGTTCGGCCCGGTTTAGTCAACAATGGATCTATCATGAAGTTTCTAAGTTTGTATTAGCGAATGACTTACCAAATGAAGAAGCAAGAGTAATTCTTTATCTTGCTAAGTGGTCTAGTGAAGAAGATCTTATTAAGGCGGAGGATATCCTAAAGGATATGTTTGAAAAAGCAAAGCTTGAACAGGCTGTAGAAGCAAAGCCGGTTCCTCTGACTGAAGAAAACCATCATACTGACCGTGCTAATTGTACCGCGTTATGACAGTATACGTGGACGATATGGAGGCCGAGTTCAAGCTTAAACATGTTCCTGGTCGGACATATATTATGTGTCATATGATTGCTGATACTGAGGAAGAACTCCATAGTATGGCGGATAGTATTGGCGTTTTACGTAAGTGGTATCAGGGGGATCATTATGACATAACAAAGTCAAAGAGAAAGGAAGCTATAAAGTTAGGAGCATTAAGTATTAGTAGAAGGCAATTAGCACGTATGGTTATGAATGTGCGTAAAGGATTACCTATGGGTACTCCAGAAGAAACAGGATTCAAATGAACGTAGATCGCAGTACTTTCTCTGAAACTCTCAAGAGCTTAAAGCCAGCTCTCTCTTCTGGTGGGGCTATACCTGAGCTTAAACACTTTTGGTTTGATGGTAAATATCTTTACGCTTATGATGGTGGCTTAGGGATTAGGTTACCCTTTGAAGGAGATATTAAGGGTGGGGTTTTAGGTAGTACCTTACTTTCTTTGGTTAATAGTTCAACACTTAAAGAGATCTTTTTGGATGTAGTTAAGGGTGAACTTGTTGTTCAAATGGGGCGCTCTAAGACTTCTATCCCTATTATGGCTGAGTCAAGTAATCCTTGGGGATTTACAGACCAGAAAGCTGGGTCTTTCTCGTTTAATCTGTCGAAAGAGTTTATAGAGGGGTTGAAGATTGTTAGTGTATTGGAGGCTGAGCAACCCAAGCGTTCGGAACACTACGGTGTAGTGTTGTTCCCTAGTCGAGACTTTATAGGGTTGTATTCTACTGACTCCAAGGCTTTGGCCTCGGTTGAAGTGGATGGTAAGTTTGCTCCTGAACTTCACAAGATGATATTGCCTCATAAATTTGTTGCTCAACTTATTTCCTTGGGAAAGGAAGGTCATGAAGTTGTCTTTACTGAAGACATGATTGTAGCTAATTTAGGAGATATTCAGGTTTGTTCAACCTTATTAGATAATGAGAATGTTGTCGAATTGCCCAATGTCTTGGACACGCACGCTTCTGATACAGACAACTTTGTTGATATTCCAGAACTTCTTGGGGAGGCTTTATCCCGCGCTAATATTTTGGCTGGGCCTAAAGAGAATTATGTTAAGCTTTCTGTAAACAAGAAGGAATTAAGTGTTACTGGTAAATTGGCTCAAGGTTCTTTGAACGAAAAGTTGGTATTAGCAAAAGAAGGGGGAACAGAACAGATTGCTTTGGGGTTGAAGCAGCTGACTAAACTGTCAAGGTGTTCTACTAGTTTTGCTATAGGTAAAACTGCTTTGATTTTGACTGGTAAGAGTTCTGAGATCTATATCCTTGGCGCGTATGAAGAGTAATGGGGCTACTATTTTCAGATGAAGGATCGGGAGATGTAGCCTCCAAGCAGGAGGCTGGCCTACTCCATAGGTTGGAATGTAAAGCTTGTCCATTACGTGTTCAACCGGGGCGTATGGAACCTACTGGTTCTTTACGCCCTAAAATTTATATGTTGGGGGAAGCCCCTGGTGCCGACGAGATTGACGAAGGTATACAATTTATAGGTGAGAGTGGACAACTTTTACGGCCGCGTGTTCCTAAATACTGGGAAAAGCATCTAAGGTGGAACAATACTGTAAGAAGTAGGCCTCCTAAAAATCGTACGCCGGAACGTGTTGAGATCGAATGTTGTCGGCCCTCGGTTACAAGGGATATTGAATTATCAAAGCCTGAAGCTATATTTGGTTTTGGTAATGTCCCCCTAAATTGGGTGAGTGGTCTTTCCGGCATAACGCTTTGGCGTGGGCGTAAGATGCCTGTTCGGGTTGGGAACCATACTTGTTGGTACTACCCTTTTACACATCCAGCGTATTTACTACGACAAGGTCGGAAGAAGAGTTCTTCCCTGGAAGTTGTTGGGTCGGAAGAAGAGCGGATTTTTGTTCTAGATTTGAAGCGAGCCTTTGCTGAGGTTAAGGTTGGGTTACCGGTTCCAGAATGTCACACCACTGAGCAGGCCTTGGAAGGGGTTGAGATAATCTTGGAAGGTGGAGACAAAGGGGTTCAGAAAATAATTGAGGCGTTGGGTTGGGCTTCCACTCAAAAGGTTATTGGTCTAGACTATGAAACAAATTGTCTTAGACCTTATGAGTCTAAGGCCAAGATACTGAGTGCTGCGGTTAGTGATGGTATTAGAAGTATTGCGTTTCCATTCGATCACCGCAGTGCTCAGTTTAATTCTGAGCAAAAAGCAATAATTATTGATCATTGGTGCCAGTTTTTACGCTCCAAAGCTGTAAAGGTTGTCCATAATCTCTCTTTCGAGATGGAATGGACAGGCGTATTTTTTGGTAAGGAGTACCTCCGTTGTAGTCCTTGGGAGGATACAGCAAGTGCAGCGTCGGTTATAGATGAGCGTAAAGGAAAGGGTAAGCCAGGTTGTTTTGCTTTGGAGTTTTTGGTCCAGCGTTACTTTGGATTTAACCTAAAGAAGATATCAAATGTTGATAGAAAGAATTTAGACAAGCAAGAACTTCATAGGGTTTTACGCTATAATGCTCTGGATTCTAAGTATCATACCAAGCTTTGGGAGCAGCTTGAGGAGGAATTAGAGCGCGAAAACCTAATGAATGTCTATGAGTTGTCTTTACGTAGAGTGCCTACAGTTGTGCTTACCCAAATGAAGGGTATTCCGATAGACCAAGAAACCGTTAATGTTCTTGGGCAGAAATTTGAGACTAGAATTAAAAAGGTTGAGGAAGAAATTGCTTCTCTTCCTGTCGTGCAACAATTCCGTAGAGAGACTGGAAGGAACTACAACCCAGCTTCACACCCTGATACTCTTCACGTATTTTACGATATGCTCAAACGTGATGAGTGTATTGTTGTTGACAAATTTACCAAGAAGGAAAAGTATTCTTGTGATGAAGAAGTTCTAGCAAAGATAAACCACCCCTTAGCTAAGTTGCTTGTTAGCTTACGGAAGGATACCAAGTGTAAGTCAACTTATATTGAACCTATGAAGTTGGGTAGCGAGATTATCTACCCTGATGGGTTGTCTCATGGCATATTTAATACAATCTTTGCAGAAACAGGTAGACTTAGTGCTGAATCTCCTAATTGGCAAAACTGGCCCAAGCGCGCTGAGGAGCTTAAGGAGCTCCGGCGTATTGTTAAAGCCTTAAAGGGTAATACGATCCTAGCTATTGACTTTGGGCAGATTGAAGCTCGTGTTATAGCTATGGCTACAAGGGATAGAGCATTTTGTAAGGCTCTTTGGGAGAATTATGATGTGCATATGGATTGGGCTGAGCGTATTGCTTACTCTTACCCTAGGAGAATAGGAGGGGAGCAATTCCTTAAAGACAAGAAGGTTATGAAGACCTTCCGTGGAGACATTAAGAATGAGTGGACGTTCCCCTTGTTCTTTGGAGCAAAAATTGAATCAGCTTCGGGGTATTTGAATATCCCTGTGGATGTTTTAAGGCCACACTACGATGCTTTCTGGCAAGAATACGAAGGTGTTTATAATTGGCAGCAGAAACAATTAGAATTCTACAATAAGTATGGTTACGTAGAGTGCTTAACCGGACGACGGAGACATGGCCCACTTAGCGTAAATATGGTCTATAATTCCCCGATACAGGGGACCGCTGCTGAGATTGTTATGGATGCTATGTGTCGCTTATCCGAAACTGGAGACCCTGAGCTTCAACCTGAGTTGAATGTCCATGATGACTTAACTTGGGTACGGATTGATGAAAGTCGTGTAGACATATTGGCAGAAAAGATTTTGGATATTATGTTGGATGTTCCATTTGACTTTGTCAATGTTCCTATATCCGTTGAGCTTTCACAGGGCCCTAATTGGGCTGATATGACTGAGTTTGGTACGTTCTCTTCTGACTCTTGGTTCAAAGGTAGGTAGCCCGGTAAGTGGTGATTGGTGTTAAGATCATGTCTTTAATTGAGACCTTACTCATCTTAATACTTTTGGTACTTGTACTACTGTGGATTGAATCTGGAAAGGTTTTAACCATATTAGAGCGCCTAGAAAAACTTAAGAGGGGAGAAAAATGACCGATTTGTTGAATAAGTATCGTCCAACTAAGTTCCAGGATGTGGTTGGACAAGACTCAGTTGTGAAGTCTATTCAGTCTGCGCTGAAGCGTAAAGCGGGGAGAGTGTTCCTTTTTACTGGTCCTTCTGGTACTGGTAAGACTACCTTAGCTCGAATTGTAGCCAATGAAGTTGGTTGTAGTCCTACCGATCTGCAAGAGATTGATGCTGCGACTTTTACTGGTATTGATGATATGCGTTCCATCACTACTGATATGATGTATCGACCTTTGTCCGGTCCTACTCGGGCAATTATTATTGATGAATGTCACGCGTTATCGAAATCAGCTTGGCAATCTCTTCTTAAGTCTTTGGAGAAACCCCCAGAATACGCTTATTGGTTTCTTTGTACAACTGAGGCTAATAAGGTTCCAGCAACGGTAAAGACCCGTTGTTTGAGTTATGACTTAAAAAGTATACCTAATAAGGTATTAGGAGAACTCTACGATAAAGTCATAGAAGCAGAAGGTTTTGGTACAAATGAGGATGTTGGTGATCTAATCATTAAAGAAGCTCAAGGTTCTGCTCGGCAGCTTCTGGCTAATATTGCTGTTGCTTTTTCCGCTACAACAACCAAAGAAGCCGCTGAACTACTGCAATCAGCAGAGGGTTCTCCTGCTGCTATTGAGTTAGCTCGGGCTTTGTTTAAGGGTACAAATTGGAAGGAAGTTCAACGTATCCTTTCTGGCATGAGTGAAGTCAACGCTGAGTCCGTTCGTCGTATAATTGTAGCTTATGGTACCAAAATAGCTCTAACGAGCAATGAAGGGGTTTCTGGTCATGCTTTAGAGGTTATGAGTGCCTTTTCTGACCCCTTTAACAATAGTACAGATATCTCTCCGTTGTTGATAGCTTGCGGACGGTTGATATTACTGACCGAGCAGTAAGGAGTATGTATAGGTATGGTACCGTTAGTTTGTTGGATTGTTGTTTGTGGAGCATTCATTTGCAGTGTTACTGAGCGCATAAGAGTTAGTTCTGCAGCATTTTGTGATAAAGAGATTCATCAACGGAGTGGCGTTTTTAGCAAAGCTGCTGGTCACTTAATGAGTCTTTCTTCTAAAGAAGAGTATGAACGTGAGTGTGGTAGGGAAGGTGTGGATTGTGGGGGGAAGAAACAATGATCGTAGAGCTACCGAAGGTCGGTGAAATTTGGGTTAATACTCGTAGGGGAATACGGTATCACATTGTGTCTTTACCGTTATGGGCTGATGCCCCTAATGAAGTTGACTTGGAATTTTGGGTTGTCTACTTAAATTTGGATACCAAGCAAGCTTACACAAGGTCTTTAGCTTCTTTTTTGGGGATTAATAGGGAGGGTGCTCCTAGGTTTGTAAAGGAGAAGAAATAATGATTGCTCGTACAAGCAAACGTGAAGAATTAAAGAGTTGTTTAGCCATTGATGAGGACGATTTTGACCGTTGTATTATGCAACACCCGCAATTGTTCTTTTCAGCTGCAGATGAACTAGCCTTAGCTATTGCAGACCGAGACGCTGCCAAATTGAGATTAGAAGAACTTACTGCGCAGGTAGATAAAGATATACGCGATGAAGCCATTAGGTCTGAGCAAAAGCTAACTGAGGTAATGATTCAGCGTCAGCTAACTCTAGTGCCTGTGATACAGGATGCAACACGGGAGTATGCTGATAAACGGTTGTTAGCAGACCGTTGGTTAGCTTTGAAGGAGTCTTTTAAGGAGAGATCTTGGATTATACGGGAATTAGGGGCTTCACGTATTGCTCAGATGCAAAACCTTTCCATCGAAAAGGGATCCCATAAAGTTCACCGGAACTTTATGGATGCTCAAGCAGAGAATAATTACAACGCTGCCAGCCGGTTGCGGGCAGAGCGTCGCGGTAAAGATGAAGAGCGAAGGCTTAGAGAAGAGGGAAAATTATGATTTGGTGGGATTATATTATACTAGGGTTGTTTTTTGTGATACTAGCTTACGTTTCCTCGCGTTTTGCTAGTATTGGTTACTTCCGCACCAAGCTTGAGTTCATGCGTTCCGTAATGAAACTAACAGGAGAGTCAAATGACAAAGAGTAAAGGTTTTGTATATAGAGGGGCTGAGCGTTCTGTTGAGGGGGTTACTCGGCGGGCGAAGCAGGCTTCAAGTTCTTACGATAGTTATATCAAGTCGGAATACACCCAATTAAAGGTTAAGGAAGGTGAGGTATCAATCCGAATTCTCCCCCCGACTTGGGAAGATATGGAGAGATGGGGGGATTCTTGGGAAATCCAGGTTTGGTTGCATTATAATATTGGTTCTGATAGTGCAGCTTACCTTTGTCTTGAAAAGATGTTGGGTAAACCTTGTCCTTGCTGTGAAGCTCGGGCAGAGACCCGTGATGAGGACGAGAAGGATCAGTTGCGTCCTGCTTGGCGAGGGTTGGCTTGGGCTTTGGATCGGGGAGACGAGAAAGCTGGACCACAGGTTTGGAATTTTGGTGGTAAGCTTTTCCGAGACATCGTAGCACGGAGTATTGACAAGAAGACCAATACTCCAATTTTGTTGGATGATCCTGAAGAGGGTTACGACATTAATTTTAATCGTGAAGGGACAAACAAGGAAAATACCAATTATCTTGGGGTTGAGGTTAGTAGGGATCCCTCTCCTATCCACAACAATGAAAAGCTTCAGGACCGTTGGGTTGACTACATTATGGACCACCCCCTTCCTGATGTATTGCAGTATTACGACTATGATTACATCCAGAAGGTTTTGATGGGCAAATCTAAGTCTAAGACGAGTGAGGAGGCTAACGAAACAAGCAATCGGCGTAATTCTAGGCGTTCCGAGTCAACTGATGACGTTGTGGATGAAACTGAGTCTCGGAGGGGTACGCCTGTACGTCGTTCTGCTGATCTGGACGAAACAGAAGGCTCACGTCGTAGTGGTACAAATGGATCGAGGCGTGCAACTGTAGAGACCACACAAGACCCTCCCTTCGATGAAGGGGAGCGCGGTTCTAGAGTGCGTCGTACGGCCTCAGAGGAGCCCGCTGGGGAGGTAAACGAGCCCGCCGCGAGGGAGCGGCCTTCCACCCGACGTGCGGTCGTGGAGGACGATCCTACCGACTCTGATGTAGGAGACAAAGACGCTCCGCCGGAAACCCAAGCCCGTCGTGGTTTGGAGCGGTTGCGTAGCCGTACTCGGTCTTAAAGGCTAAAACCAAATGGCTGAGCGTGTACAGGTATCTGCTGGGGGAGATTACTTCCCCGGCAGGAATAACAAACGGTTCTTTTCAACAGGATGTACAGTTTTAGACTGTGTCTTAGGCGGAGGATGGTGTCTTGGTCGGGTTGCTAACATTGTTGGAGATAAGTCCGTTGGTAAAACTTTGCTCGCGATTGAAGCCGTTGCTAACTTTGCAAATCTCTTCCCTACTGGTAAGATATGGTACAGAGAATCTGAAGCGGCTTTCGATACTTTTTATGCTCAGTCTCTAGGTCTCCCGATTGATCGTGTGGACTTTGGTCCGGAAGGGGAAGATTCCCTTTGGCAAACGATTGAAGATATCTATGAAGATATTCGGGAGTGTATTAAGTTCTCTATTGAGAATGATGTTCCTGGCTTGTATATTATTGATTCCCTCGATGCTGTTGGCGCTCGTGCTGGTGTTGGCCGCGATTTGGATCAAGGATCTTTTCGGTTAGATAAGCAAAAGCTTTTAAGTGAAATGTTTTGTGAGATTGCTGGAGAATTAAAGAAAGCTCACATTGCAGTTATCATTATTTCCCAAGTTAGAGACAAAATAGGGTTTGTGGTTGGAGAAAAGCATACTCGTTCTGGAGGCAAGGCTCTGGACTTTTATGCGAGCCATATTATTTGGCTTTCTCACTTGAAGCGTATTGTTAAGACAATTGGTGGAGTTAAGCGAGCAATTGGTGTGCGTATAAAGGCAAATTGTAAAAAGAACAAAGTAACTGTTCCGTTTGGGGAATGTGAGTTTGCTATTCGCTTTGGGTATGGGGTAGATGATCTTGTAGCGAGTTTGGATTGGCTAGAAGAGGTTAAGCATCTTGGGGATATTGACTTAACACCTGCTATGGTGGATAGGTTTATTGCAGAGAGTGATGGTTTAAGCACTCAGGACTATAGAAAATTGGTAAGAGATGTTAGTTTGGCAGTGATTAACGCTTGGGAAGAAGTGGAGGGAAGATTTAAGCCTACGCGTAAGAAGTATGGTTAGACTTGTGAAGCATATAAAAGGCTTTATCGGGAAGGTTTTAGGGGGTAAGCTGGGGGCATGGGCGACGGAAATCAAACACTTCAGTGGTTAGTCGTTCGGACTAAGCCTAATCGTGAGAAGTGGGCTGCAGAAAATGTAGCGCGTCAAGGTCGTATACCTTATCTTCCAAGCATTAGTTCTATAGTTACGAAAGGTGGGAGAACCCTTGCAGTTTCCCGGCCTTTATTTACTAGTTATTTGTTTGTCCAGACGGATGAGCAATGGAAGTTTTTGATGAATACTTATGGAGTTATAGGGGTAGTATTGAATGGAGATAAACCAGCAATACTACCTGATGATGTTATCCAACAACTTCGATCCAAAGAGGATGAGCAAGGCTTGGTAGTATTACCAAAGCCTAGGTTTATCCCAGGTCAAAGTGTCAGAATAACTGACGGAGCCTTTGTTAATAGGCAAGGGATTTATTATGGTCAAGCCGATAAAGAGCGCCAACAAGTATTACTAGATATTTTAGGTCGGAAGACTAAAGTCCTCATTGCAGACGATCAGCTTGAGGCTACTTAATCTATTAGGATTTCAGCTTCAGTTCACAATCTGTTAGGTATAACGAAAAACCCGTTGTACCTAATTAGCGGTAGTGTATCCTCCAAACAACCCTAGAGGGAAGAAGTCCTATGGCTAAGCAGCAGATAACCCTTGATACTTGGAGCGAGAAGTACCGCTATGGGGATGAGGCTAATATTGAGGATACGTTTCAGCGTATTGTTAATTGTATTTATTCTAAAGACCCCAATACCAATGCTAGGATTCAGGCTTTGGAAGCTTTGCGAGCTCGTACTATTATTCCTGCTGGGCGTATACATGCCGGAGCAGGAACAGATAAACGTGTTACGCTAATTAATTGTTTTGTCTCCCCTGATATTCAAGATTCTATGGATACCGAGCCAGACCGCCTTGGTTTGGGTATTATGGATAGCCTAAAAGTTGCAGCTATTACTTTGCAGATGGGGGGTGGAATTGGTATGGATTTTTCCACTATTCGTCCTAATGGAGCCGTTGTAAAACGTACAAGTTCACAATCCTCAGGTGTTCTTCCTTTTATGGATATGTGGCATCATAGTTCTAATACGATTATGTCTGCAGGACATCGTCGTGGAGCTATGATGGGGACACTTGCTATTTGGCACCCAGATGTTGTTGATTTTGTATTAGCAAAGCGTGAGAAAGGAAAGTTGACAAATTTTAATATCTCAGTACTTGTTACTGATGCTTTTATGGAAGCCCTTGAGAATGATAAAGATTGGGACTTGTATTTTACGGTTCCAAGAGCGGATAATAATCATGTTGACGTTTATGAGCGTGATGGTCAGACACATTACGTTTATAAGCGGTTAAAGGCCAGAGAGTTATGGAATCTCATTATTGAGAATACTTATATTTATGCTGAGCCTGGTATTCTTTTTATCGATAGAGTAAATACATGGAATAATCTTTACTATTGTGAGCATATTCATTGCTGTAATCCTTGTGTAGTAGGAGAGACTTTGATTGCAGTAGCAGGTCGGGGTTCAGTTACAATTCAACAATTAGCTGATGAGGGTAAAGACATTCCTGTGTTTGCTGTTGATCCCCAAAGTGGCGAAACTATTGTTAGGTGGGGGCGTAATCCTAGGTTGACTCGGAAGAATGCAGAGCTTGTTAAGGTAGTATTAGATGATAGTAGTTGTCTTAAGGTTACTCCTGATCATAAATTTCCGCTACGGGATGGAGGAGAGGTTGAGGCTAAGGATTTGAGAGAGGGTGATAGTCTATTTAGACACGATCAAATTTTAACCAAGTGGGGTGATGTTAGTGTTACTCGTTTTGGAGGAGGGGTTAAGACGCCTGAATACCACTTAATTGCTGAAGCAAAGTACGGTCGTAAATTTGATTGGGGCCGTAAGCGAGGTCAATATCATTGCCATCACGTAGACGGTAATCATCAAAATAATGATTGGGATAACATTGAAGTTAAATTGGCTGAAGATCATAATAGGGATCATAAGCTAGGCGATAATAATCCCATGCGTTTTTGGTGGCAGGGGTTAACTGAAGAACAAAAGCAAGTTTATCGTAATAATATGAGTGCCTCAATTTCTGGTGAATCGAATGGAATGTGGGGTAAGCAACATTCAGTTGAAACTAAGCGTAAGATTGGGGATAAAACTATTGAGCGTAATCAAGACCCTGATTATTTTGAGGGGTGGAAACAATCAGTGAAAGAAGGTTGGACCGAAGAGCACAGAGAAACTTTGAGCATTTCTATGTCAAAGTTAGCCTTTAACTTTGAAAAGGTGTGTAAGGGTTGTGGCAAGGCGTTTGTAGTAAGAGCTAAATCATTAGAGACAGGGGCTGGAAAGCGTAAGTGTTGTTCACGTAAATGTGCTATGGTTTTAGCATCTCAAGCTAGTGCTAACCGTTCTCTAGAGGAAAAATTAGAGACTGGTAGAAAACACAGTTTGAAGATGAAAGGGCGGAAGCATTCTGCAGAACATACAGCAAAGGTTGCTTTGTCACGAAGAACAGGAGAATTTAGAGCCGGTTCTGGGTCTAATCATAAGGTCGTTTTAGTACAACCTTGCGGCTATGGGGATGTCTATAACCTGACGGTAGACGAGTTTCATAACTATGCAGTGATAACAAGTTCTAACTTTGTAGAAAGGTATGAAAATCAAGCACTTAGTGGTATAAAAATCTCGAATTGTGGGGAGCAAATGCTTCCGGCAAATGGTGACTGTAATTTAGGACATGTTAACTTAGCAGTTATGGTCAAGGACCCATTTACAAGTAGTCCTAGGTTTGATTATGATGCTTTACGTACTGCAGCAACAAGCCTTGTTCGCTTTTTAGATAATGTTTTAGATGAAACCCGTTTCCCTACAGAGGCTCAGCGTGAAGAAGCGTTAAACAAGCGTAGGCTTGGTATTGGTTATACTGGATTAGCAAATGCTTTACAGCAACTTCGTGTTGCTTATGGTTCTACAACTGCAATACAATTAACCAAGAAGATAACAAAGGAGTTGTGTTATGCTGTTTATAGAGCTTCTATTGAACTAGCAAAAGAGCGGGGGCCGTTCCCGTTATTTGATAGGATCAAGTACACACTAGGTAAGTTTGTACAAACTTTACCAAAAGACATTATTGGAGATATCCAAAAGTATGGTATTCGCAATGCGCTATTGATGTCAATAGCGCCAACAGGTACAATATCTTTGTTAGCGGGGAATGTGTCTTCAGGTATTGAGCCTGTTTTCTTACACAATTACGAGCGTAAGGTTTTAGGTCCAGATGGGACTAAGAAGACTTATGAGGTTTACGATTATGGGTATCTTCAGTATCATGAAGTGACTTCCCCTCACTCCCCTATTGGTTCTATTGAGGTACCAGAATACTTTGTAACTGCCAAAGACCTTACTGTTGATCAGCATTTAGAGATGCAAGCTGCGGCTCAAGAATTTGTAGACTCCGCAATCTCTAAAACTATCAATTGTCCTACCGAGATGTCTTTCGAGGATTTTAAGGAAGTCTACACTAAGGCTTACAAGTTGGGGTTGAAGGGTTGTACAACGTACCGCCCAGACCCCAGGTCTGAGCGTGGAGAGGTTCTTTCCGAGAAGAAAGAGGCTCCTATAGTTCCACTTGAAAAAGTCCCCATGCAGGAAGTTTTGGATGGGAGACGTTATCGGATCAAATGGCCCTTGTCTGATAACGCATTGTATATAAACATCAATGACTATATAGATCAAAAGGGCCAACGTCGTCCCTTTGAGATCTTCATTAACTCTAAAAACTCAGAACACGAGGAATGGATAAAAGCTTTATCTTTACTCATAACTGCAATCTTTAGGCGAGAAGTGGATTCTTCTTTCATCATTGAGGAGTTGAAGCAAGTTTGTTCAGCAAGAGGGGGGACTTGGTATAAACAAAAATATGTTAACTCTCTAGTCGCTGCTGTAGGCTTTACGATTGAAGAACACTTCCGTTGGCTTGAGTTAATACCTCCAGAACAGGATGTCTTTAAGTTACCAGAAAATCTTGAAGGAAAGTTTCAAGTAACTGATTCAACCAATTTGCATGGAACCAAATGTACTAAATGCGGAGGATTTACCGTAATTAAGCAATCGAGTTGTTGGGTATGTATTAATTGTGGGGATTCCAAGTGTGGATAAAGCTAAATGTTACCTGAAGATGAGAAGTTTAGGCGTACAGTTAAAGCGCCTGACATGTCTAATTGGCCTTTTGACACACCTTGGATTATGTCAGAATTAAGAGTAAGAGGATTAACTGTTGTTAATGCTGCTTCCTTGAAGCCTGCTGAGATTTATGATTCAGTAGGAGCAACTTGGAGGTATCGAGCATTAAGAGCAGAAGCTCACTTACGGGATAGCATCATAGCTGCTGAAAAGTGTTGGCGATCAATTGTGAGAGAAACTCTACACAAAGTAAGGATTGGTAAGTACAAAGGGATGTAAATATGAAGACTAATCTAGCTTTAACTTCAACTGAGTCTTTGAAGAAAGAACTTGAAGAGCGTGGATTCAAGGTTTATCCAAAAGAGCGGATTCAACTATTGATGAACACTGCGCTTATATCAGAGGCTGTATTAAATCAAGCTAACTTGTATCAAGAGCTCATGATTTCTTATCAGAAGAGATCAATTGCTAATAGCTTATTAGAAGCAATGATAGAAAAAGGATTTATTTTGTTTGAAGAACGTACTGCACAGTTTTCATCCAAAGAAATAAAAGGAAGTTGTGTTGTTATAGTTCCGAAATGAGGATAATTCCTCAGGTGGCTAATACGGTTCATCCTATATTTTACCTAGATACCAAACTTTGGGAAGTTGATGGTGTTAGAGAACCAACTCTGCATGCTTTGCAGTCAGCCTTGCCTAAAGGCACAAGGATTGAAGAGTATTACCCTAATGGGTATAACCCTCCAAAGAATAAGGTAGAAGAACTTAAAACACCACCAATTTTAACGGTTAAACCTAAGAAAAAGGTAAAGACAATCACAGATATGTGCTTAGAGTTGTATTCCAATGATGTACCAGTAAAGGCAATTTGTGATAGACTTAGCCTTGAATTGCATGTAGTGAGACAAATTATTGCAGATGCTCACAAAGCTCAAGACCCTCGTGCTGTGTATTGGAGGGGTTCTAAAATGCGTTGGACTCAAGTGGAGTATGATAAATTAGAAGAGTGTTTGAAGCTAAAAATGCCTAGAAACGATATAGAACGTCTACTCGGAGTCTCTCATAGCGCTTTGGCGGGAGCTATTTGGCGCTTAAAGAATAAAACAGAAAACAAGGGAATAAGTTAAAATGGCGGATCCTCATTCTCTTAAGCCTGGTGATATAGTAACTCATCCCGAATGGCCAAAAGGCACAACAAGAACAGTAGTGAAGATAACTCCGTTTGTAAGAGTACTTCACGATCTTAAGGGGGGATCTTATACCAAACGGGATCCCAAAGAAAATTCAGTGGAACTAAATGAGTATGTGTTACCTCTTGCAGATATAGAGGACAATATTGTCCTAGCTGAGCGTGCTTTGTATCGTTATTGGATGGAAGCTGGTTTGGAAAAGGTAGACCTCACAAAATGAACACGAAAAGAAAATTGCAACCGAAAATGAAACAAGTACCCGAACGTGCCGCCCACTTTACGTAAAAATCCATATGACAGAAAGAAGTGGTTGGAAGAGAGTAAGAGGTGGTTAGAAGAGAATAATGCTCTTCACCAACGTATTAATAACTTGAATAAAACGAATAAAGTATTGCAGGATCAACGAAATAAGTATATGGAAGAGGTTGAGTCTTATGTAAAAAAGAATCAAGAACTTCAGATACAATTCAATATTACAAGTGTGGAATTAGCCTTAATGCGTGATATAGTCAAAGTCTTGATTAGAGTTATTGAAGAAAGTTAAGTTCAAAATGGCAGCACGTAGATTTGTAAACAAACCTGTTGAAGTTGAGGCAATCCAATGGGATGGCTCAATTACATCAGCAGATGAGATAGAAGCTTGGTCAGGGGGTAATACTTCTGCCCAACTTTTGCCACTAATGAATGCTTTTGTTCTTGTTGTTCAGACTAAAGAAGGGGAAATGACGGCTACTTCAGGAGATTGGATAATTCGTGGTATCAAAGGTGGGTATTACCCTTGTAAGTCAGATATGTTTGAAACAACGTTTCGTGAAGTAACCAAAGAAGTAAATAAGATAATGAATGACCAAGCAAGAGACGCAATGATAAGAGCCAATTTTATTTACATAGGATTTGGTGTTGCAGTTCAGTTTGACAAAGATGCTGTACCAGAAATTAATTGGGATCACATTGATGGTCCTTTGTTGTATATGCGTAGTGGTAAAATACACTGGTTGACGTTATGGGAAAGATTTCGTTGTTGGTTGGGGTTGGATGATGCTTTTACATTAGAACGTAAATATGATGCTGAGTTTGTTGATAAGTGGCTTGAGCGAGCAAAGTTTGAAGGTAAATACAAGTGAATACACAAATATATTGCTATGGGTGCTAGTGTTATTGTTTTGTAGTACTAATGATTTTATATTATTAAAATCAACTTGATTAATCAATTGAAGTAATATACACCCTAATAAATTGATTTCCTTGATTTCATAAAATCAGGGGATCAGATAAAAAGAGGGTCAAAAAGTCATGAAGCGTGTACGTATCACGAAAGAGGGTACTGTTGATAATCGTCATTTTAATGGTGGTAATCATACACAGGGTAGGCCACAGGGTGCTAAGAACAAAATGCCTGTGCAATTACGAGAAAAAGCAGCAGAGGCACATATAGCAAATGGTGGTATTATGCCACTGGATTTTATGTTGATGGTGCTTAGAGCAAATAGGGCTACTGGTGGTAGTGGTAGAAATAAATGGGAGTATCCTGTTTCTTGGGATGATAAGAAGTGGGCTGCTGATAGATTGCTTAATTGTTTCACACCAAAGCTTACAGCTACTACTCTTAAAGGTACAGTGCAGGTTCTAGCATTACCTCCTGAGGCTTTGAAGGGTTTGTCAGAGACTGAGTTATTGACTATGGAGAAGGCACTGGGTAAGATTGCATCAGGTGAGTCTAGTGGGTATACAAATGGACATGTTAATGAACTTGATATTGATGCAGCGGCGTATGTAGAAGAGTTAGGGGAAGACTAAAAGTAAGTGTCTTGGACAGTCCTCGCTCGCTGTTGGCTTTGGGAGATAACCGGCTCGGTTACTATGTACAATCTTGGTACGTATACTGGGAACACCGAAAGGCCTGAAGAATATAGCTTGACACTTGGCATAACTGGTCGGGGCCAGCTGTTAGTCTTCCTCTAACTCCCTAAAGGACTAAGGATGGTGAATACAACTCAAGTCCTAGCCCAGAGAATTGACTCTTTACGAGAGTCAGTAGCATTGTTTGGTTGTTTGGCTAAAGCTGATCCTTATCATGACAAATTTGGTCGATTTAGTTCTTCTCCTGGTATGGGGATTGTTTATTCTGATAAGCAGATGTATGGGGGTGGTAAGAAAGTCCCTTGGTCAGGCAGGCAACCTAACCCAACTGCAAATTGGGCTAAGCACTTTGCAGCGTATGTATACTTGAGTCACTTAGCAAAGACAGCTGAAGACCCTGCAAAGGCTAAACGTGCTCATACTGAGCTTGCTCATGCAAGTGATAAGATGCAGTACTGGGCGAGTAGGCCAGATTATGATGTGCAACTTGCTACGCGTCTAGCATCACAGATAAAGGCTAAGATACGTGAAGGTCACGTACCCAAAGTCTTTGAGAAGTAGTATCCTTCGCTTCATCCACAGTAAGGTGTACGCCTTTGGATGAAGTGAGGTTGGACTGATAAAGTAAGTGGCCTGGACCGTCCTCGCTCGCGGTCAAACAGTTTATCTAGCCACTTCGATCAAAAAGCTGTCGAGGCAGGCTTTATCAGTCTTACACTCTTTGCTGCTATAGCTCCAATTGGTAGAGCAGCTGCCTTGTAAGCAGTCGGTTGGTAGTTCGAATCTATCTAGCAGCACCACACTATGGAGAAACATCAAAATGAGTGTTAGAGAAATCGAAGCTGCCTTTTTGATTATTGAGGCTTCTTTTGTTGAAGAAAAGGAACCTGACGAAGACGCTCGTAGGAGTATGCTACAAATAGCAAGACAATTCTTTGTAGACATCCACACTCTAGCGGAGGCAGCAGAAATCCTATGCCAGCAAAGCATAAAGGAAGTCAAGTGAACGTAGATATTACAACTCTTAGCGTTGAGGAATTCCTTAAGCAAGATCGTAGTTGGCCGAGAAATCATCGTATTACTCACGCTCGTATGCAAAAGTGCAAATCTAAAACCCCAGAGGCTAAGGCTTTTTGGGCTGCTGTGCTTGAAGCTAATGGTACGTTAGTTGACCCTCCTAGGGCTTTCTGGGTGTAACTTTAGAGATGGTGGCCCCTACCAATGAGTTCCGGAACTCAAAGTGGAGCGGAGGTCTGGTTGTGATCTGGAATATTGGTTGCAACTTGGTGCAAGCGGGGGCCGGCATAGGATAAGCCCGCACTTTTTAGGTGACATCGAGCTTCCATCCTTGATGGACTAAGTCTGTAAGGCTCAAGGATCGTCGTAGGAAAGTTAAAACGGGTTGCCCTCCACACCCCTAGCGGCGGACCTGTAAAACTCGCCCTTGGCCTTCTATAAGAATTTGAGAGCGTATGAGTGAGAATCAAAGATTAAAGTTGGTAGAATACTTTTCGTGGATGGTAGTTTTGATTGGAATATGTTTCCCTTTTGTATATTAATACAAAAGCGTGAGTGGTATCCTTTGTGTTGCTGAAATCTTTGTTGCCTAAATTACTGATTAATGAATTATTTATTGATTAAGTGTCTTTAGAGAATATTATTCCGTCTTCGCCCAGGCGACCAGAGAATATTATTCTCTTTACAAGTTAAAACACTAAAAGCTGATCCTTTTGTAATAAAGTACAAATATGCTTTACCCCGTAAAAGAAAATTATTCTCTTCGTCCTAGGAAGATCTAGAATAAAATTCTTCACGTCGCTTAAGGTTGCGAAGAATAAAATTCTCTTTAGTGTTTTTCTAAACCCTAAAGTTAAGGACGCTTATCTGTGGGCCTTCAAACACAACTACAGATCATGAACCTTCAACTGGACCTGGTAAAGGTCCAGCAGGGAATGAACAAAGCTTTCAACCCGGAAGAGCCTAGAGATAAATCTGGGAAGTGGTCCTCTTCTGGTTCTAAACCTTACCTTGTATTTAGTCATAAAGAAATTGTACAGCCAGGAGAACAATACGATCATTATCATATTAGGGATGTATTTAACCAAAGGGTTGGTTCAGTTGTTTTGAATGTTGCAGATCCTAAGCATTTGTACGTAGAATGGGTAGGTAAGGATTTGAGTATTGAGTCTAGTCCAGAAAATGAAAGTGCAGTATCAGCTTTTGATAAACCTTTGGGTCTTGGCTCTAGTAGTGTTCGAGATATAGCTAGACAACTCAAACGTCTTTACCCTAAAGCAGAGACAATATCTGGAGACCGGGTTAGTGGTGCTCGTCATTACGGTAAGCCAAGGGATGTAGGGTATTATGATTCATTAGCTACAGTACGTACAAGCACTATTAAAAGACTACAAAAACAACTTAAGTTGATCAAAGGTAGGTACTCGTGTCTGGCTTAATAGACGTATCTGAGGCTTTACGTACAGTACGTGTTGAACGTCTGTTAAGAGCAAGTGCGACTAAACTTAAACCACCACAGCCTTGTTCAAGAGAAAACTGGCCGCCTAATTACGACAGCGTTTTAGTTTGGCGTAAAAACCAGTTGGATAAGTTTGAGTTTAGACCTGAACTTATCGAATCAGCTAAAGCTTACTACAAGGAACACTCATTAGAGTGGATTAATCATTGGGTTGATTTATATGAGCCACGTAATGTTGGTAAAGAAGGTAAGCTTACTCGATTTCCATTTATTATGTTTCCTAAGCAAGTAGAAATGTTACAGTTCCTTCTTTCTTGTTTGAAAGATGAGCAACCGGGCTTAATTGAAAAGTCGAGAGATATGGGAGCAACTTGGATTGGAGTTGCTTTCTCAGTTTGGCTTTGGTTATTTTGGCCTAGCTCTCAAATTGGTTGGGGCTCAGCTACCCAACCAAAAGTGGATAAGCTGGGTGATCCCGACTCAATCTTTGAAAAGATTAGGATGATGATTCGCGGTTTACCAGAAGTGTTTTTACCTCAAGGATTAGAACCGCGTGATCATCTTACCTTTATGCGTTGTATTAACCCTTCAAACGGATCAGTTATAAAAGGAGAAATTGGGGATAATATTGGTAGAGGTGGGCGCACACTTCTCTACATGAAAGATGAGAGTAGCCATTACGAGCATCCAGAGTTGATTGAAGCGTCTTTAGGGGATACTACTCGTGTCCCAATTGATATGTCTTCTGTTAATGGGCCTGGTAACTTATTCCATAGAACTCGTGAGGGTGGTATTGATTGGTACCCTGGTGCTGTAATACCGAGAGGCAAAACACGTGTTCTTGTTATGGATTGGAGGGATCACCCTGATAAAACAGAAGAGTGGTACGCTGAACGTAGAAGAAACGCAGAAGACAAAGGTACACTACATCTTTTAGCTCAAGAAGTAGATCGTAACTATACTGCAGCATTAGCTGGTGTCATTATACCTAATGAGTGGGTGAAAGCGTCAATTGACGCTCACTTACATGCCAATGTAACTTCTCTTGAAGGTTGGCACGAAGGTGGGCCCTGGGGTGCAGCTTTAGACGTAGCTGATGAAGGTGGTGACCGTAATGCCCTATCTAAGCGCCAGGGGGTAGTCCTACGCTTTGCGGAAGAGTGGGGTGCTAGAGACCCCGGCGTAACAGCTAGACGTGCTGTAGCAGCTGTCTTAGGTTTAGGAGCCTTATCCCTTCAGTACGATTGTATTGGAGTTGGTGCCGCTGTTAAAGCTGAGACAAATCGCTTAATGGAAGAAAAAGATAGTGAAGGTAAGCTAATTATACCAAAAGGATTACAGTTTATTGCATGGAATGCTGGTTCATCTGTGTTATACCCTAATGCAAGAGTCAATGAAGGTGACCTAGACTCACCTAAGAACAAAGATTTCTATGCCAACCTAAAAGCACAAGCTTGGTGGGAATTGCGCAACCGTTTCCTTCGTACATATCAAGTTGTTACACAAGGTGTTAAACACGATCCAGACACGTTAATCTCACTTGACTCTAAGCTACCTCTTTTACGTAAGATTGAGAAAGAGTTGTCACAAGCTACTGCGTCTAAGAACTCTAGGTTAAAACTTTTAGTTGACAAATCACCAGATGGTACGGTATCACCTAACCTGGCAGATTCAATTGTTATGAATTACTGGCCGGTAGTCCAACCTACGTTCATGCTTGGAATGGGTCCTAAAGTCTTCAAGGACGGGGAGGTGTATGATTCTAAACACCCGGATAAGTGATTATCAAAAGACTGAAGGGGTGTGGGCATGACTGACGAAGCAAGTAAAGACCTCTACGTAAAAACGTACTCCAGAGAACCGTTAGCTCCAGAAGAACTTGCTCGTGTACGTAGGTTACTGGACGCTGACGATAAGGCTTCTTGGTTTTGGGCTATGTTCAGGCGTTGGGTACTTTGGCTTGGAGGGATTTCAGTCGCAGTTATTTCAAGTTATGACTTTCTTGTAAAAGTTGTGAGGGGTCTCGCAAAATGAGAGAGTCTATGAAACGCGTTGTAAGTAATTTAATCCCCGCTCTTGTCGCCATACTTTTTATGGGTCCTTTTGTTTACATGTTAATTGACCGGGAGCCGCCCTACATAAGGAAGGATGGTAGGGTTATTCCTGAAGAGCCTTACCCAGGAGATGAGATTGAAATTTCTTGGGATATCCAAACAATACGTGTATGTAATCCTTCTTCTCCGAGAAATGTTACACGAGAAATTGTGGATAAGACTGGTGCTATTTGGAGTTATGATTACTTTCCTTCAGTGTATGGGAGAGAATCTGCTAAAGGTGATCCTAACCAACTCAATCGTGTGTTTACTCTTCATCCCAGCACTGCTCCTGGGTTAGCAACGTATCGGAGTAGTGCTTGCTTTGCTTGTAATATGTTGCAATACGCTTGGCCGGTTTGTGTAAACCGGCCAGACATCAAGTTTACGGTAAGAGCCCCCAAAGACAAAGTCAAACAAGGACAACCCTAAGATGTGGTTTATAATCTTGCAGTTTATGATGCTTACTCCACACTCAGTTCATGCTTTGGTGTCTTCAAAGACTGGCTATGATACTTTAGAGATGTGTCAAAGTCAGAAGCGAGAGTTAGAGAGCGATGTGAACAAATTGATAAAGACAATCTTTGGATCAACTGTTACGTTCAAAGACGCAAAGCTTGAGTGTAAAGAAATCAAAAGTGGTACTTCAATATAAGGAATGCTCAATGAAGATCTTACGTATTGTTGCTTACATCGCTGTAATAGCTTGGTTAGGGGTTATTTTAGGGAGTCTGGTTGTTCATTCCCGCCCGGGACACTGGGTAAGTTCTGGGGACCCTGAAATGGATCAGTGGTTTCATGACCAACGTATACCTGGTAGTCGTGAGCGGTGTTGTGATGTAGCTGATGGGCGCTTTGTTGAGGAAGACATTCGGAATGGTCATTATTGGATACGTAGTGAAGAAACAAAGGGACAATGGGTGCCTGTTCCTGATGGAGCTATAATAAATTCCAGTAATAAATGGGGGTTACCTGCGGTTTGGTGGGGGGGCTCTGACGGAACTGGTGAGCTTTACATACGTTGTTACGCTCCTGGAGCTAAGACCTAAAAAGGTATAGTTTGAAATGGCAACGCCTAACGCCTTAAACGCTCTAGGAACCCGTATCTATAACCTATTTCGCATTGGGCCGTTGCCCAAAGCAACGCCTTTTAGGGAAAGGGGGGATTAAAAGGAGATGGAACCATTATACTTTTATGTGTATGAGCATGTTCGACCAGATACCGGACAAGTTTTTTACGTGGGTAAAGGCAAGGGTAGCCGGGCCTCCAACTTTGGAGGTAGAAGTAATTTACATAAGCGAATAGTAGCCAAACTAAAAAATTTGGGTTTATCAATTGAAGTAAGGATGGTGAAGACATTACTAACTGAGACTCAAGCTTTGGCACTAGAGCGGGAATTAGTAAAGAAATACGGTAGAATAAATCTAGGTACAGGCACTCTTTGTAATTTGACGAATGGTGGAGATAAATCTGTTACTGGGTTTAAGCATTCTGAAGAAGCAAAACAAAAATTCTCAGAGAGAAATAGATATAATCAACAAAATGGGGGTTATACTAAAGGTAGAAAGTTGAGTGATGCTCATAAGACCGCACTCAGATTAGCGAAGTCTAATAAGACTAAAGAAGAATTGGTAAATTGGCGTAAGGCAATTTCAGATTCCTTGGTGGGGAATACGCGTACAAAAGGACGTAAACTTTCAGAAGAACATAAGACAAATATTAGTATGGGGCTAAAAAGATTTAGAGCTAGTCTTTCTGTTGAAGAAAGAAATAACTACAAACGAATATGTACTGATATACATATTGGGAATAAATACGCAAACAAGCTTAAAAACAAGCCTAAATCTTTGGAGCATAAAGCAAAGTTAGTTGCCCACTTAAATATACATAACAAGACCCAAGCAATGCGGGAATTATTAGCCTCACGTAGGGGGCCGGATGGCCACTTTGGCTCTAAAAAAGAGGAGAGAGCCTGTGGCTAAAGTTCCTTATGGAGCACGTCTTGCTGGTTTTGGTTCTAGAATTACTAATTTGTTTAGAACCGGGCCGTTACCTAAGGCTACTCCCTTCTCCGAACAAGGAGTGTCAGGAACCGCCGTTTATGGCGGTTTAATTCTACAACGTGAGCGCGATGCTCGGCTTGTTGGCCCACAAAAGTGGATTACCTTTACTGACCTTATGGTTAACACTTCCATTGTAGCTGCTGGTACGCGCTACATGTTGAACTTGATCTCTTATGCTAAATGGAAAGTTGAGCCAGCAGATGATTCTCCTGCAGCCAAACAAATTGCAGAATTATTTGAGGATGTGATTCAAGACACAGCTACACCTTGGCGTAGAATTGTACGCCGTTCTGCTATGTACCGTTTCCACGGTTTTGGTATCCAGGAATGGACAGCTAAGAAACGCGATGATGGCAAAGTGGGCTTTGATGATATTGAAGCTCGGCCTCAGCATACAATTGAGCGTTGGGAACTTGACGATAACGGTTCTGTGGTTGGAGTGTGGCAACGTGCTCCTATAGGTGGGGCTTTGCTTTATATCCCACGCTCCAAAGTTATGTACATGGTAGACGATACTTTAACTGATTCCCCAGAAGGAATTGGTTTGTATCGTCATCTTATCGAGCCTTGGGAACGCTTGAAGAAATATTTCGAGCTAGAAGGTCGAGGCTTTGAACGTGACTTACGTGGTATCCCCATTGGACGGGTGCCTTACACTGCAATACGTAAAGCTGTACAAGCGGGTCAATTAACCAAAGAAGATGCTACTGGAATTACTCAAGCTGTTGAAGACTTCGTTAAGATGCAATCCAAGTCTAACGATACTTCAATCGTTATGGACTCAGCCCCGTACATTGTTGAGACTGATTCTGGTCCTTCAGTTTCAAGTGCAATGCAGTTTGGTGTGGAACTCCTGCAAGGTGGTTCAGTTGGCTTTGCTGAAATTGGTCAAGCTATTGATCGTACTATTCTAGAAATGGCGCGTATTCTTGGCGTTGAGAACTTATTGCTTGGAGACAAAGGTGGTGGTTCTAGAGCTCTAGCATCCGACAAGTCTCAGAATTTCTATCTTGTTGTTAATGGTACCCTGGATGAAATTACTGATGCTTGTAATAAGGATGTTATTGAACCTCTTTGTGACTTGAATGGTATTAAAGATGAATTACGTCCTAAGTTAAAGCACTCTGAGTTGGCTTTCCGTACTGTTCAAGAGATTACAGCTTCATTAGCGCAAATGGCTACAGCTGGTGCTGTCTTACGTCCCGATGATCCAGCGATTGATGATGTACGTGATTTGTTGGGTATTGAGCGTCAGCCTGAGCCTGATATGGATATGTATCAGCAGCAGCAACAAGCTAAGGCTGGAATGAAGTTTGGTCCAGATGGCAAGCCAGTAGACCCAGTAAAGATGGCTGAAGCAACAGCTAGAGCTAAGTTTGCTGGCCAAACCCCGGGACAACCTGGCGGGGGTGGAGGTCAACCTGGTGGTAACGGTGGAACCCAACCTTCAGTTAACGGTTCTCAGCCTCCAGCAAAGTCTGGGGGTAAAGGTTCAGCTGGGAATCAGAATGTTACAAACCCAAAGAACGTCAAGAAGTTCTTTGACCTTGATGATGTTGAGAGTTGGGACGAGGAATTCACTAAAGCCAATCGTGGGTATAAACCTAGAGATAGTCACGGTCGGTTTACAGCTGGTTTCGGTAGTGCGTCAAGCTCTCCTGGAATACATGAACACCCTCAGGAAACCCCACCTCAGCCTTCAGCCTTTGCAAATGTTCCTGGGTTGAAAGGTAAGGTATTACGTACAAAAGAATGGTTATCGTCAGAACCTGTTAAACAAACAGTTAAGAATGAATCTTTATTTATAGCAAAGGAAGCAATTGGGCATATCTTGACTTTTATTGCTGGTACAGCAATTGAACATAAGTTAGGTAGCCAAGACCCAGGCTTACATCAAGATGTGAGGAATTTTATCTATTCTACTGTCCATCACTTTAGTAGGAGTACTCCTGAAGGTCAGCCCAAGCCTGGTGCTTTGGATTATGTTACATTAGCACATGCTCGTGCAGCTTTGCATTTAGCTATACAGGTATTCCAAAAGTTGCGTGAGTCTGAGATTAAGAAAGCTGATGAAACTGACCCAATCTTGGAAATACTTCAGGCATTGCAAGAAGACCTTGACAATATGGGGTCTGATGAAGACTTATCTAAAGCCTTCAACCCAGATGAACCCCGGGATAAGTCTGGGAAATGGGCTACTACTGTTTTTCATGGGACTAATGAAAAGACACTAAGTCAAATTATGCGAGAGGGATTAAAACCTCAAGGAGGAAAAGGTGCTGATCGTTTTATTATGAAAGGGATGTCTAAGGCTGAGAAGCAGGAGCTAATAAGGGATACTAAAGGTTATGTTTACGTGTCTTTTGACTGGGAACAAGCAGCAGGGTTTGCAGATTTAGCTGCTGAAATCAATAAGTCAGAACCTGTAATTTTGGAAATAAAGATACCAAAAGAGGAATTTGATAAGCGAGCTAGTGCAGATGTTACTGAGGGTTTTACTGGGAAGAATTCAGACTTCAAATTTAAAGGAGAAGTTAAGCCAGAGTGGATTGTTGGTATTGCTAAAGAGCCTACAACAAAAGTTTTCAATGAGCGTATAGAAAAAGGGCTGTCTGATTCTGTGACTTTATTTATGGTTTTAATTCCTAAAAAGCAGGGTTCTGTTGAGAAAGCTAATCCCTACCATGACGGAAGAGGACGCTTTACAGATGTTGCTGGTGCCCGCCGTCCTATCACTGCGTCTAGACATGCCGCAACGTTGGCTATGGATCAAGAGTACGCCCAAAAGGCGGCCACACGTTCTTTGACACTGAAGCATGCTCTAAGCGTAACAGCAGCTGTAGCTGGATTGAGCCTTGTGGATAGAGCCTTTGAGGTTGCCAAATGGTTTAGAACAAGTTCTTCAGCTGAAGTCTTGAAAGATCACGCTTCAGTATTGGGTCGTGAGGGAGTTGCACAACTTGCTTCTCATCTGTTAAACCAAGCAACAAAAGACCAAGGTGTGCCTTTCTCTGCTCCTATTCAAAGGCAAGTCAATTCCCTAATTGAGCGTACGGTATTGGGAGAGGCTCAGCAAAGAGATATCACAATTGGTCAAGCGCGAGCTACGGTCAAGGTTTTCCTAAATCTCTTAAAGGCTTATCGTAAGGGTCAGATAGAGAAAGTTCAAGTCGATGCGTCCGATCCTGTTGTTGCTATTTTAGATTACTTAATTGGAATGCTTGACGATATGGATCAGCGTGAAAATGATGAACAAGCCTTACCTCAAGAAACAATAGCTAAGATCACACGTTTTATTGAGGATGGTGAAGGTTTAGAGATCATCGCTCAAGAGATACTCGAATGAATTCGTTAGCGCAGTTACGAGTTGGTGATACTTTCCGGTCAAACGGTAAGACGTATTGTGTCTTGGCTTTGAGCAAAGCTTTCAACCCAATAGAGAAAGCTAACCCCTACCATGACGCTAAGGGGCGTTTCTCAAATTTTTTACAAGTAGGCTTCAAAGCTACGTCTGAATTTATTCATGGTAAGTCGGCTAGACAAGTCTTAATTTCTGTAGCAAAACATCCAAAGACAAAACAGTCGGTAAAAGACCTTGTTGCCTTGGCTTTGTCTTCCATCGTAGGGTACGCCGCAAAGAATGGGTCTTGGAATACTCTTCATGGCCCTGATGTTGATGAGTACATTTCATATGTTGTACATAATCTGTCAACGACAATGGGTGTGCCAAAAGAACAGACCAAAACAATCTTGAAGAGTTCTGTAGCAGCGTTGAAGTCTTTGCGTAACAAACAGCCTGAGATAAAGAAGGATCTTGATCCTGTCTTAGAGATCTTAACTCAATTAAAAGAAGCAATTGATCTCTATGCTCCAGATATGGAGAAAGTTAATACAAGCGGAGTTAAGGTTGATTTAGAACATGATGGGCCTTGGATGTCTTGCATGAGTCAAGATGGCAAGACAATGTATCAGAATAAGAACTTACCGGAAAAGACTACAATTAAAGATAAAGAAGTTATTGTATCTGATATGCTTTTACAACATGAGGTCGCTGAGAAGACCAAGATTGATGCTTTGTTGCAAGATTTTAAGGACAAAGAAGGTCGTGAGCCTAACGAAGAAGAGCGGAAGACACTTTACTTGAAGGCCCATAACGAGGCTGGAACGCCAACTGAGCGGGCTTATGCTAAAGACAATGATATTGATTGGGATGCTTGGTCGGCTTGGTGTCGTGGTCAGGAAGCTCAATTAGAAAAGGAGTCGTTTACCAACCAGCCGAAAGACGCTGACGTTAAGCCTATTCCTCACGGTCATGGTGATTTAGAAATCACCAACAAGGCTAATCCGTATCACGACAAATTGGGAAGGTTCACTACAGCTGCTATAGAAAAATTCAATCCCCATCACGATGAGCGAGGACGTTTTGCTACATCAGACTCGGCTAAAGGTTCTGCTGTAGCTTTATTACGACAAAATCTAAAGCCAGAACTTACTTTAGATGATGTATTGAAAATAATACCGGGCGATACAACAACGGCAATAGCACGAGCAAAGGAATTGATTGCTTCTAACCCTTCAACAAAAGAACAGCATACAACTGCTGATGGTCAGTATACTCCAGCACGTCAAGCTTTGCATAAGAACTTATTGGAGCATTTGTTTAGGAAAGACATTATTCAAGCTGCAACTCCAGACCCTGGTAAAGCCCCAGAATTGATTATGACGGGTGGTCGCCCAGGTTCAGGTAAGACTTCTGCCTTAGAAGGAATCGATAAATCAAAGTATTTCTACTTATCAGCAGATACAATTAGAGAATCTATGCCGGGCTACAATGGCGCTAATGCAGAACTCTATCTACCAGAAGCGAGAGATTTAGTAGCACAGGCGGAGCGTATTGCACGTAGTGCTGGTTTGAATATAATATATGACGCTACAATGGCTGTAACTCAGCAAGCGCAAGAGCGCGTTGCTGCGTATAAAGCTGCGGGGTATGATGTAAAAGGTTACTACGTTCACGCAGCACCTGAAACCGCTACAAGTAGAGCTATGTCTCGATTTATGTCAACTGGTTATTTTGTACCTCCTGAGGTACCTTTTAACCAACGTACAAACGAGCAAACCTTTGACACTCTAAAACCAAGCTTGAAGCATTGGGTGCTTATAGACAATAACGGTAGCAAAGCTAAGATTGTTGCAGAAGGAGGACAGCCTTGAAAGAGCTTTATTTTTGGTATATAAAAGATAGTGGTTGGTATTGGGGCGAAGACCCTGATAAGAGTGTGCGCTCTAAAACCAACAAAGCAGTTGGTCCTTTTGCTTCTTGGGACCAATTGCTCTTTGCTTGGGATCGAGCTAAGGAAGTCTTATAATGAGAGAACAGGATCTAGACCACGACTTTCCTGTTACACTTCCGACTGATCCTTTGTATTCGGAAAAGTACCTCAAGTGGCAACAAGCCTTTGCCAAGCAGGTTAGGGGCGTAGTCTCCCAGGAGAGCTCGCTGAGGAGTCATTTAGGGGACCAGGCAGGTGAGCCGAGCCAAACCTAAAAAACGCGCCTCTGACCGAACTGAGGACCCTTCGAGTGTAGCTTACGAGGAAGGTCAAAAAGTCTTTGCTAAGATTAGAGGACAGGAATTCAAGGGGGAGATACAAGGACATATTTTCCCAGATTTGTGGATTGTAAATATAGGTAAACCATACTCTGAATTGACTTATAATTATTCTTCGCTATTGGTTTTGGGTTGTAACTTAAGGCTAAGAGAGTGAGTGTGTAGTTATGGCAATCGAAACAATCTTCATAGGTTCTCAGCCTTATCTTGTGTACGCAGATGTTGCAACTGCAGATGAGTATATGGCTGCTGCGTTCCAGGGGGATTCTTGGCGATCTGCTACCACTGATGATAAAAACCGTTCATTAATTACAGCTACGCGTATTCTAGATAGACAAGTTTGGCGGGGAGTTAAGTTTGATTCTAATCAATATAATCAATTTCCACGTAAGGAAATGGGCATCGAAGGTTTAGATGATTCTGCTGGGGTAATTCCTGACGGGATTGTAGCTGGGTCTATTGAGTTGGCTTTGGCCTTGCTTAATGGGTCTACAGTACAAGATCAACAGTCAATAACTGAACGTGTACGGTCATTGACCGCGGGTTCTGTGTCTATCACAAACTTCCGTGGTATTGATGCCACCTTCTTGGGTTCTGGGGGGCCTAGGTTCCCAATCATTATTCAAGAACTGGTTGGTTTGTACTTAGCTGGTTCTGGGAACTTCCCGAGTAATAAAGCGGTTGGGGTTCATGAGAAATCTAAATTCCCCGGAGATTACGGATTTAGTCGAGGAGTATGAGGTAGTAGTAAAGAGTTTCTTGCCTGGGTAGGACCAGCCCTCCGCTGTTTCCCAAAGGGCAAGGAAGAGCGTGCAGCCGACGGTTGGCCTCCAAACCCCCCGACTCCCCGCTACCGTCGGCTGCATTGCCCTACAAAAGGTTTTCAAGGTAAAACAGCGCGCGTACCCCAAAGGCAGAGGGATGGGACTTAAAATCCTTTCAGTGTCAGTTCGAGTCTGACGGCGCGCACCAAAATCCCCCAAAGGAAAAATAAGAATGTCTGAACGAATACGGGTGTTCGTCGGTACTCCAGCCAATAATGAAGATTTAGAATGCCAGGCGGTTTTTGCCTGGTCTTTGCGTAAGCACCACCCTCAGGATGATGTTGATATTATTTGGATGATGCTTTCTCGCGACCCGAATAGCTTTTGGTATAGTGACCCACAAGCAAATCCTCGTAAGGGGTGGAATATGCGAGGAGCAGCCACACCCTTTTCCAGTCTTCGTTGGGGTATTCCAGCGGCTTGTGAGTTTCAAGGCAAGGCGATCTATTGTGATTGTGATCAAATCTTTATTGCGGATGTTGCAGAACTCTGGAATCAAACAATTCCAGATGGTAAAGCCCTACTTATGTCTAAAATTGGGGCTTCATGTGTTATGCTCATGGATAATGAGCGTATGAAGAAAGTCTTACCTCCAATTGAACACTTAAAGACAGTGGAGGGGGCTTATCGTCCTGTGCGTAGTACTATAGCTAAACATGCGGGGGTGTTTCAAGGTGAGTGGAATTGTTTAGATGGTAAGGATGATGATAAGGCTCAATATCGTCCGACTATATATGATGGGAAGGTAAAGCTTATACACTATACTAATATCCCCACACAACCAAATCACAAACATGCTCGTGCTAGGTTAAAGTTGGAGGGTAAGCCTCATTGGTACAATGGTAGAGATGAACTTCATCCTATGCCCGAAATACCTGAATTGTTTGACCGTATGTTAGCAGAGGCCAATGCAGCGGGTCAAGGTCCTGAGACCTTTCGTGTTCCAGTTGAGTTTGGGGATTATGGTAGGGGACGATGATAGATATTACTACGTATGATATGGGATTGTATGATTCTGGAGACCCTAAAGAACCTTCCGTTAAACCATTAAAGATAATGGATATTTCTGAGTATTGTATCAAGATTAAAAAGGTGTACTTAATTTTTGCTAAAGTTAGACGAGGAGTACTTGTACAAATCTTTTGCCCTTATGATCTAAATGATGATTGTGGTTCTAAGATCCATTACTTTGTAGATGAAGATTGGAATGAAGGTTTGGCTTTAAGGTCGCAAATATTAGGTATAGCTTCTTGGAAGTTGTTGTCTTTGATCAAAGAAGGTAGAGAAGGGCTATGATCTTAAGCGCGCAGTCAATACGTAAGTTGTGTCTTGAGTCCAGTTTAATTTCACCCTTTACTGATCGTAAGGTACATCCTAGTGGGATGAGCTACGGTTTGTCCTCAGCAGGTTATGATATTCGTTTAGGAGCTATGGTTAATCTTGCTCCTCGTTCTTACACATTAGGGGCGACTTTAGAACAGTTCTTTATCCCATCCTTTTTAGTAATGCGTGTTCATGATAAATCATCTTGGGCTCGTAAGGGTTTGTTTGTACAAAATACAATTGGTGAGCCTGTTTGGAGAGGCTTTCTTACCTTGGAGTTATCCAACGAAACAAAAGAGTGGATTTACTTAGATGCGGGTACGCCAATTGCTCAAGTAATATTCGAGCAATTAGATGAACCCACAATTCAGCCCTATAAAGGTAAGTACCAGGATCAAGAATCCGGTCCGCAACCTGCAAGGATTGAGAAAGATGAAACTGAGTGAAGTACCTTAAAATAGAGGTTATAAACATTGAGTAATTCTATATTTGTGTTTGGTTCAAACCTTAAAGGTAGGCACGGGGCGGGAGCGGCTTTACATGCTCGACAACATCATGGGGCTGTTTATGGTGCTTGGGTAGGACGTACAGGTAATGCTTATGCAATCCCTACAAAAGATAGCACGCTACGTCCGTTGTCTTTAGCGGCTATAAAGTGCTACGTTGCAGATTTCTTGTTGTACGCGGCTATACATGAAGATTTAGAGTTTAATGTTACTAGAATCGGTTGTGGGTTAGCTGGTTACAAGGACGAGGATATTGCTCCTATGTTTGCTAGTGCTACCAGGAACTGTAAGTTACCCCAGGAATGGGTGAAGTATTGAATTATAGGTTAAAGCAGGATGCTTGATCTTATATCTTCCGAGTATTTGGAAGAACAAAAGCGCCTACACTTACTAGGCGGGTACGGTGAACGGGGTGATCGTTGGGTCACCCCTATCATTTATCTAAAGGGGTATCTCAAGGCACAATCAATTTTGGATTATGGCTGTGGGGCTGGGGCTTTAGCTAAGGCTTTGAGTTGGTACTATCTTGCTGCTGAAGAATATGACCCAGCCATAGAAGAAAAATCAAATCTTCCTGAGCCTTGTGATTTAGTTATTTGTACAGATGTATTAGAACATATTGAGCCTGATTTACTAGATAATGTACTTGAGCATTTACATTCCTTAACTAAGGTTGCGCTCTTTGCTGTAATTTCAACTCGTCCAGCAGGTAAGTTACTTTCCGATGGGTCTAATGCACATCTTATCGTCAAACCGGGGTTGTGGTGGCGAGCTAGGGTAGACAGACAATTTAGTGTTAAAGCCGTCTGGAAATTTGAGAAGGATGAGTGGGTGGCTTTGATGTACCCTAGGAGGTTGACTTGAACCTTAGAATCTCTATTCAAGTACCAGATAGTTATGAACTTAAACCAGAACATCTTAAAATTATGATACAGAATAGTTTGTGGTGGTATGCTCGGGGGCTTGATGATGAAGAAAATACCCCTACCAAGACTTTTAATACTGAGGTGAAAGTTTTTGTAGCTGATGAAAAAGACTTTGTCTAAATGGGTTACGGTGACGAAATTTTGGGTACAGGCTTGGCCAGAGGCGCACGTGATCGTGGTAAGCGTATTGCTTTTGGTGACGGACGTACTATCTTGTGGGCTCAAACTGGTGAACTGATTTATAGGAATAACCCTAATATAGCGCCTCCTGGTAGTGAAGGAGCTCCTGACTTAGAATGGATAGCGCACTATAAACATAACCGTATTTATTTTAGTAAGAGCACTCAGGGAGCTAACTGGGTTTACGACCCCAATTTTAGAGCAATACCGGGTCAGATTTTCTTTAATAAAGCCGAATGTGAATTAGCAAGAAAAATAAAGCCGAGGTATGTACTGATAGAGCCTCGGGTAAAACCGGTCTATCCTAACAAACAATGGCCTTACGAGCGTTATCAACAAGTAGCCAAGATGTTGTTACGGGCAGGGTTTACTGTTTGTCAATTTATGTATGATACCAATCACTACAATACAACCATGTTCCCTGGGGTGAAGCCAATTGTAACTAAGAACTTCCGTCAGGCTTTAGTCGCTCTTTCTCAGGCTAAGTTATATATAGGTCCTGAAGGTGGGTTAGCACACGGTGCAGCGGCGTTGGGTGTAAAGGCGGTTGTTCTCTTTGGGGGCTTCACTGATCCAAAAATCTTGGGCTACCCTACCAATGTCAACTTAACGGGCGGGACAGAGCCCTGCGGCTCCCTTAGCCGATGCAGCCACTGTATAGAAGCGATGAAGGCGATTAGTATCGACCAGGTGTATCGTAGTGCCTTGGGGTTACTGACATGATCATCGAAATTTATCCAGATTGGGTTTTGATAAATGGGGTTAAAGTTAATCGTCCCTCCCGTATAGCCCGTAGTGAGTGGATGAAATGGTGGGAAAATACTGAGTGGTTAAATGGTAGAAATAGAAGAGATATAGAATGATTCATATTGTCTCTTGGTTTTGGGGGAACAAGTACAAGCCTTACTTCTTGATGAAGTTGCGTAAGGCTTTAGTCCGTAACATAAAACAGCCTTTCATTTTTCACGTTGTGACTGACGCTCAAAATAATAACATTCTTCTCCCAGGGTGCTACCGTTGGAATATAGCCGACCCGCAATTACTACAAGAGCCTGGATGTATTGTTAGGATGAGGCTTTTTGATTGGAAATGGTTGGAAGCTCACAGCATAAAGAAGGGGGAGAAGGTTGTTAATTTAGATATTGACTCAATTGTTACAGGTCAACTTGATCCTTTGTTTGATATGTATGAAGAGTTTGCTATATTACAAGGTATTAATTCAACAAACCCTAACCCATACAATGGTTCCTTTTGGATGTTTAAGGCGGGAGATTATCAAGATGTCTGGGATGAGTTTTCGTTAGAGGCTTTACACAAAGTACCAAAGCACTCAATCTTTGATGATCAAGCTTGGTTACATCATATGCTCCCTAATGCTTGTGAGTGGGGTCCTGAACAAGGGGTGTACGGCTTTAAGAAAAAACACTGGCCTTCTGGAGATGATTTACCCGAGAACGCAAGGCTTGTTGTATTCCCAGGACGGCGGGACCCTCGTAAGTTAGGTCACCTGGATTGGGTAGATACCCATTGGGGAGCAGTTCACAAAATGTCTAAACAAGAATTGGCGGGATTATGTTAATCACTCAGAAATACCTAGAAGAGCAGCGTCGTCTGCACGCTGAGGATCAAGAGTACGCCTGTAATTCGGGTAAGTGGGCTTACCTTGTTACAGGTATTGCTCTAATTGAGCGTTGTGTTACAGTCTTTGACTATGGCTGTGGTAAAGGAGAACTAGCAAAAGAAATAAAGCGTATTCGCCCACCGTTGCCCTTTACTGTACTTGAATATGACCCAGCTGTTGAGGGTAAGGATCGTTTGACAAATACAGCAGATCTTGTAACTTGTCTTGATGTTATGGAGCATATTGAACCCGAATGTTTACACGATGTGATGTTGGATTTAGTTGTAGCTACCAAGAAACTTTTATTTGTTGTTATTTCCTGTAAGTTTACAAAGCGACGTTGGCTTTCAGATGGGCGTAATAGTCATTTGATCGTAAACCCTGGTGAGTGGTGGCATCAGGAATTCGCTAAGTACGGGTTTGAGGTAAAGCGGACTTGGAATACTGGTGTTAAAGAATGGGTTGCTTTGATGGATCCTCCTCATGCTTAATATCATAACTTGGTTTTGGGGCGTCAAATATTCTCCTGCGTACGTCCATATTCTTGCAAGAAGCTTAAGGAAGCACATTACACAGCCGTATAAGTTCTCAGTATTTACTGATGAGTCTTTTCTCAAATCCCCTGAGATAGATAATGTCTTTACTATTCCTGAGGAGTCGTTTTATTTGTTGGGTAAAGGGTGTTTTATACGCCTACAAATGTTTTCACCTGAATGGCAGAAGAAGTATAAGTTTGATGATAGAATTGTTGGTATTGATCTAGATTCTGTGATAACGGGTCCTCTTGATCCTTTATTTGATAGACCTGAGCCTTTTGTTATCCTACAAGGAGCCAATGTATCTAACCCTTGCCCCTATAACGGGGCTTTGGTTATGGTAAGGGTTGGGGAACACCCGGGTGTTTGGGATGATTTCTCTTTGGAGGCTGTTGAGTATATTCCGCGCTATGAGTGGCCGGATGATCAAGGTTGGCTTTGGCATAAATTACCCGGAGCGCCAGGTTGGCCTGTTGGACCCAAAAGTGGTATATACGTGTATCGTAAGCGTGAATGGCCAAAAGATGATCAGTTGCCAGTGGATGCGCGTATTGTGACTTTTGTAGGTAAGCGTAATCCTGTGGATTTACTTCACTTGAAATGGGTAAAGGAGAATTGGGTATAAGATGTTGGCTAAATATGATTTACGAGAAGCCCAACCTTGTTTTGATTTCTTTACTTGGTTAGTTCATGTAAAGGCTCAAGGGGCTACCGAAATCATCCTGCAAACTAAAACTATTAGCCCCATGCTTATGTTTGAGTGGGGCTTACAAGATGTAAGGCGGCGAGCAAAGAGTATACTATTCCCTGGTCCCGCCCTTGCTGGGTTACCTTGTCGGGAGTGTGTGAATGGGGAAGAAGGTCAAATTAAAGGAACGGCAAGTTTTAGTAAGTTCTTAGAGAACTACAAGCCAGATTATAACTTTCCTAGACTTAAGACAGTGCTTCCTCCAAAACAGGTTGATTTTACGGTGACTTTACGTAAGAGTAAGCAAGAGCCTTGGCGTAATTCAGATGAGAAATTATGGCGTGGATTTGCGGCTGATATTGGGGCTTTGGTTATTGAAGATTACTCAGTAAAACCTATTCATCTTCACGAGCGTATGGCGTTATACGCTGGTGCTACGATGAACTTTTTTGTATTAGGTGGTCCTTCGCACTTATTGTACTTTACTGATTATCCTTTTATGGTATTTGGTTGTGAGAAGCGAATATTTGAGAAGCGGAAATTCTATGTAGGGGAGAAATTTGCTTGGTTTAATTCTAACCAGCATTTGGTTTGGGAACCAATCTCCAAGAGTACCTTATGGAAATACGGTGGTGCAGTTTTGAATGTCTAAAGTCTATTCCATGTATGATTTGTTGAGACTTTGTCCAGGCTTGTGCGGTCAAGATATTCGAGCTATGATAGATCGATTACGTCCATGGGGAGTAGAGATGGTTCACGGAGATCTTTGTACTCTGTGGAAAGTGGATCCAGAGCGAATAAAAGAAGAGTGGTTAAAATATGATCGATCCAAAGCAAGTTTGTCTGTTTATCCCGCCAAACCTAAGAAAGTTTAAGCTCCATCTATTTGAAGATATTGGTAAAAAGATAATAGCTTGCGGTGGTAGTATCATTCGTCATGACTATGAGAAGATCAAAACTCTTCCAGATGAGGTAATACCTATCGTTGGGGTTTCGCCTCAGTTTCGTCAGAACTTTGCAGAATGGAAGTTACGTGGTCGTAACTTTATATTTTGGGATAGAGGATACCTAAGACGTGTGTTTGCAACATGGATGCCTACTGGACACGAATTGGGAGTTCCAGGCGGGTACTATCGTTGGACGTTAAATGACTATCAGATGCAAGTTATTAACGCGGTTCCTGATGATCGATGGAAAGCCTTAAAACTTCATGAGGTAAATACAAGTGTGGGAGTTAGTCAGGCTTATCCTTGGCCTTGGCATTGGGGTAAGCATATTCTAGTAGCTGATACAGGGTTTGATTACTGGGATGTATTTGCAGATCGTAATTGGGTCAGCCGTACAGTTACTGAGTTAAGGAAATACACAACAAGAGAAATTATAGTTCGAGATAAAGAATCAAGAGTTCCGTTGGATGATCAATTAAGAGAAGCTCATGCTCTTGTGACGCATGGGTCTATAGCAGCAGTGGAAGCTGTTATGATGGGTTGTCCTGTCTTTGTAGACCCAATGTCGGCAGCTGCTTTGGTAGGAGAAACTGATTTCTCCAAGATTGAGTCTCCGCTTTATCCAGATCGTACTCAGTGGGTACATGCTTTAGCGTATCAGCAATGGAATGAAAAAGAGCTTGTTGATGGGACTTTGTGGAAACAATTGTCGTAATAATTTAGTGCTTTACCAATGTCGAGAAACGTAGTATACAAATCAAAATCAAATTGATTGTTGGGCGGTAGCATCTCTTCAAAGGAGAGAAACCCATGGTTGTTTACTATAAGGGACAAAAGGTTATGCTGGTTAAAGAAGATCAGCATACACGTACAATTCATTTAGGTGATGGTTCGGAAATCACTGTTCCTCGGGATCATGTTACGGATCACCCGGAAAGCCCTGACGTTGTTCATATGCAGGTCCAACCCAACTTACCTGGGACAGAAGTCAAGGGTGGGGGTATGCAGATCCAACCTGAACTTGGCAAGTCTGGAACAGGTGTAAGTTCTGATGGCAAACCGTTCCCCAATAAGTAATAGGAGGGTGTGATGGCCCGTGGTTTAATGTTTTGGGTTTTAATGCTTATTTGGTTTGTCTTCGGGGTGCTTTCCTATGTAGGAGTGGTGGGAGCTTACGTATTTGCAGGTAACGCTGTTTTAGTTTTTATACTCTTCCTTCTCTTGGGTTGGCAGGTGTACGGCCCTCCTGTTCGAGGTTAAGGTGAGCATTTACGAAACGGATAAGCAATCCGCAAAGTTTGCTAAGGCACCGCGGATTGCTTTGAAGGACATTGAAGATCAAATTGCTTATAAGTTTGATCTCAATGGTAAAGATATTATTCCGTATGCTCCTAATACGGCTCTAGCTTCTTTAGAGGTACTTTCAATTTGTATGTTGATTATGAAGAATGGGTTTGTTGTTATTGGTAAAAGTGCTCCGATGTCTTCGGAAAACTATAATTTTGCTCTAGGTCAGCAGTTTGCTTACGAGGATGCTATTAGACAGTTGTGGCCGTTGATGGCGTTTTCTGCTAAAGATAAAGTGAAAGATGCTTAACTGTGCCCTTGTTATTGGCAGCGCAGGTGGCGTTTGGGAAGAGGTTGCAGAAGCTAAAAGACTTTATTGTTTTGATTGTATTATTGCCATTAATAGTGCTGGTGTGTCTTATCCAGATGCTTTTGATCACTGGGTGTCTTATCATATTGATTTGTTTCCACATTGGATTGATCTTCGTAAGAAAGCTGGCTACCCAGACGTAACATCGTTTTGGTCGTCAGTGTTTCGTGGAGCTACAATTCATCATAAGACTAAATTTCCTGTTCAACGTATCCCTTGTAATGGTGGCTCTTCCGGGTTAATTGCAACACTTGTTGGTTTGAAATTGTGCCAGAGTGTTGTTCTAACTGGGGTGCCTTTAGATCCAAATCGTGCCCATTTCGATTTACCGGGTTCTTGGGATGAGGCAATACTCCACCGTAAAGCTTGGGAAACCTACCTCCCTGAATTGAAGGGTAGGGTTACTTCCATGTCAGGCTGGACTAAAGAACTCCTAGAGAGGGTATAATGTCAATAGGTACAATCTTACTTATCATTGTACTCTTAGTTGTATTCGGTGGGGGAGGTTATTACTCTGGTGGACCAGCTTGGGGCGGTGGAGGTTTAGGTCTTGTTTTAGTTGTTGTATTGATCTTAATCTTATTAGGTCGATTTTAAGTTAAATGTTGGATCATCCAACAATAGTTGAGAGTGTTGCCCCGCTTTTACTTGTTGCTGTTCCTGTTATGTTAACAAGTGTTGTCGCTCCTTGGCTTATGGCTAAATCTTTAGCCAAAGCTAAAGCTGCTGAGAAAGCTCAAGATGCAGCAATTCGTAGTGCCGAACGCAAAGAAGATTGGGCGCGTTTAGATGCTGTTGCAGCCGTTCAAAAAGAAGACGCTAAAGTTCTTTATGAACACCAAGAAGAAGTAGCTCGTCAAGCTGCTATTGCAGCCCAGAAATTACTGGAAGAAAATAAAAAGGTAGCAACTGTTGCCGCTACATCTTCTAAGAACTTGCTTGATGCACAAGCTAGGTTAGCTGAGCAAGCGATCCTTACTAATACCACTTTAATAGTTCAAGGTAAAGTTACAACAAATAAATTAGATGTGATTCATACATTAGTTAATTCCAATATGACAGCAGCTATGCAAGCTGAATTGGATGCAACAAACCGTGAATTAGCTATGATGCTTGAAGTCATAGACCTAAAAAAGGCTGCGGGTAAGGAGCCAACTATAGAAGCTATCGATGCTTTAGCGGTTACTCGGGCTAAAATTAGTGAACTTGACGCTGCTCTTAAAGATCGTGTAAAGCAACAAAAGAATGTTGAGTCTTTGCAAGAAAAGAAAATGCTTGGAGATTTATCGAAAGAAGCTGGGGGTTGAATGTCGGATCAGGTTAGGACTATAAATTTACACAGTTGGGCCACTAATAAATTCAAACGTACAATTTTAGCATTTGTAGATGAGGCTCAGTCTCCACAAACTCATAACGCTATACACAACCTTTTGGATCAAGGTAAGTTTGAGAGAGTCAATCAGTTAATTGAAAACGCTATAACTCGCTTGGGGAATATCTTACCTCAGTTATTTATCGATATAGCTAATGAAGAAGTTTCGTACTTGAGAGATAAATTAGGCGAAAAGGCTCATATTACTCCCACTTTAGCTAAGGCAGAACCAACTGTTTCATTTGATTCTACAAATGAACGGGCTTCTGCTTTGATGAGATCTTCGCGTTTGGATTTTATACAGAATTTTACAGCTGACCAAACTGCAAATACTCGCCAGATCTTGGCTAATGGGCTAAGTCAAGGTCAAGGTGTAAGACAAACAGCAAGACAGCTTGTTGACTCTATTGGATTAACTCCCTATCAGCTTTCAGCTGTTGATAATTATAGAACTCTGTTAGAACAAGGCTCTGCTGACGCTTTAACTCGTCAATTACGAGATCGTCGCTTTGATGGTACAGTTCAAGGCGTTATTGACACGGGTAACTCTTTAACCTCTGATCAAATTGATCGAATGGTTGATCGTTATCGCGAGCAAATGTTGAATTATAGGGCTGAGACTATAGCTAGGACCGAGTCCTTATCCATTTTATCTTTGGCCAGACAAGAAGCTATGCAACAAGTTTTAGACTCTGCCGGAATGAGTGGCGACGATGTTTCCAAGACTTGGAACGCAACCCCCGGTAATCGTACTCGACATTCCCATCAAGATATGGATGGTCAAACGGTTCAAGGTATAGATACACCATTTGAAACTCCTTCCGGAGAACAGTTAATGTACCCAGGCGACCCTTCCGCTTCAGCCGCTGAGAGAATTAACTGTCGTTGCACGGTTACGTACGGTTTCTAAGGAGAAAGAAATGTTGCCTATCCAGCGAATACGTAAACTTAGTGATAGGATTGAGAAGTTACGTCCACTTCTGACAAATTTACACAAAAGAGAATTTTCAGATAAGCAACGACAAAAGATGGCTGATAAAGGTCAGGCTATGGGAGGGGGAGGTTATCCGATTGCTAATGTGTCTGACTTGCATAATGCAATTCAGGCAATAGGGCGCGCAAAGGACCCCGGTAAAACGAAAGCTCATATCAAGGCAAGGGCAAAAGCCCTTGGTGCTGAAGATCAGCTTCCTGATAGTTGGAAGTGATTATGTTAGACATAACGAAGGCTCAGCCTCGTACTCTTTATGTTTACCGTAATGTCTTGAATGCTCAAGACATTATATCTTGGGCTAAGTCCCAAGGCTTTGACAAAGTTGTACCCCCTGAAGAAATGCACGTTACGATAGCTTATTCTAAGACCCCGGTTGATTGGATCAAAATGGGGTCAAACCAGAATACTTATCCTGGTAGCCCATTCCGTGTAGATGGTACTTTAACTATCATGCCTGGAGGACCTAGAGTTGTTGAGCCTTTAGGTCCTGATGCTATTGTCTTGATGTTTGCTAGCCCAGATTTGGCTTACCGTAATGAGGACATTCGTAATAAGGGGGCTTCTTGGGATTGGCCGGGATTTCAGCCTCATATTACTTTGACCTATAATGGGGTCCCCAAAGGCTTAGATTTGGATGAGGTTGAGCCTTATCAGGGAGTAATTGAGTTGGGACCAGAAACATTTGAAGAAATTACTCCTAATGCAACAGATGGAATTGTTGAGAAGTTAGATATGACTGATCATTCTATTACTCTTGACGTCCCATTATTTATTAGGCTTTTGGAGTACGCTCGGGAAGACTCCCCAAAAGGATTACCTGGTGATTTATCATTACACGAATTAACCGAGAGAGCTATTGACCTTCAAAACAAGGGTGAAGATTGTTTGTCTATGGATCGCTACAAAGATATTGTAGGCGATGCTGGAATGAAGAAGATTGGTGCTAGGCACACAAAACAAGAGTACGATCAGTTACAATCAATTCATGATCAGTGTGTTGCTTTAGGTGCGAAGTGTGAGGGTCAAGGTACTCATAATCTTGAGGATTTAGAAGAGAACCCTGAAGGACAAAATGTTGATGTTATCAAGGTTGACTCTAACCTCGGTCTTGTCTTTGGCTGGGCCATTGTATGCAAGCGTGATGGGGAAGACTACTACGACCTCAATCGCGATAGTTCAGGGGAACGTGTTCCAGAACACATCCCAGAACAATCTATGCTCGAAGCCTCTTCCGATTTTATGGAGAATTCCCGATTAGCAAAGGAAATGCACGTAGGGGATGGTAAGGGTTCTATCGTGTTTGCTTTTCCCTTGACGACAGATATAGCTAAAGCTATGGGTATCAATACCCGTACAACGGGGTTGATGATTGCGATGAAGCCTTCTACTCCTGAGTTATTGTCTAAATACGAGAATGGGGTGTATAAAGGATTTAGCATTGGTGGAAAGAAATTAAACTTTGAAGATATTGAAATGAATAAATCTGTTTCTGATTTTGATATAGATACTTTATTGAAGACCTTGGGGGCAGACGCTAAAGCTTCCGACTTTATCCATGATTTTGTCCATTCTGACAATAAGAGATTTAAGGGTAAATCAAAGGCTTAACGTATACAAATGGCTCTTGGTGCGTACTACGGCAAGAAGTAAGGAGTGACGTTGATGCTGTCTTTGCGGGACCGCTCAAGAGTTTCTAAGCTCAGTGATCGTATTCTTAAGATCAAGATGGGTATTGAATCTTTAGCTAAAGAAGATCAAGGTAACCCTAATCATGATCCTAAGACTGGGGAATTTACTTCAGGTTCTGGCGGAAGTTCTTCCGATTCAAAAGATAAGGAAAAACCAAAGGTTGAGGAAGAGAAGGGGTCTGGAGCAGGTCTTTTTAGAAAAACTGTTGCTGCTATATTAGCGGTTAAGGGTGGTTCTTTGCTAGGGGGTACAGTGGCATATTGGTTAATGTCTGCTGGTGTTCTTAACCCAATAGGTGCAGCCTTAACAGCTGCAGGAGTTGGGATTTATTCTGGTGGTAAAATATATAATGCTTTAACTAAAGCAGTACCCAAACTTAATTTCAAGTCGGATGCTGATGGTAAGAAGTTCTTGGATGAGCTTCCCAAGCATTTATCTAAAGATCAAATGGACAAATTAAATACATTCTTACAATCGAAGGCAAAAGATTGGGGAGTCTAAAGGTTTTGAATGTTATCGATTAGAAATCGTACTCGTATTGATTATTTGAATGAGAAGTTGAACAAACTTCGGTCAGATGTCAAATTTTTAGCTAAAGAGGGTAATCCTAATCATGACCCTAAGACTGGTGAATTTACTTCAGGTTCAGGGAGTGAAAGTTCTACCTTACCAGAAGACCACCCAATTCTAAAGTGGGTAGATAAAGCACTAACAGTTGCTACAATTGCTTCTATCGCTTTACCTATTGTTGGAGCAAGTACAGCGGCTGCTGCTTGGAGTACCAATAGTGTTTTAAGGGCTGTTGTTGAAATGGCTGGGCAAAGTGTAACTCAGCAAGCTATTAGACAAGGAGTTAACTACTTTGCCAAGAACTTTTCGTTAAAAATTCCTGTTGCTATACAAGTTTTAGGTAGTATCGTAGATCACTTAATTGAAAAGCGTGAAGAAGAGATTGCTAAGACAAAAGCTGACCTTATTTTGCTTCATTTGAAGCAACTTAAGTCTGCGCTTAACGCTTACAAAAGCAGGACGTAAAATGACTGAGAAGAAGCGCATCCTTCACAAATTACGTATTACAGAGATTTCGGCCGTGGATAACCCTTGCCAGGAACATGCTCGGATGGTGATTATGAAACGAGCAGATATTGAGAAGGATGGTTCTAACTCAGACTCGGTGAATGATATTCTTGTTGGTCGTAAAAAGAAAATTGCAGCTAGAATTGAAACACTTAAAGACAACATGCTTAAGTTTCAGAAGGACTTGGATGGTGGTGTAGGTGCTGGCGCTGGTAATATTGAGGGTCCAACTCATATTGCTACGTATTTAGGTGGCCGAGTTTCTTTGGGGGGTAAGGGAAGGCGAGGCAAGAAATTTCTTAGGGGGATGCAATCTTTAAAGAAAGGCGGTCCTGGTTCTGGGCCTCATCAAGGAACATCACACTACGTGATGGGATTTGCTCCTCATCCGCATGTCCTAGGCGGACTGCAGCCTGTAGGACAAGTGATGGTAACTGCCCTAAATCACGATCATGCTAAAGAATTGGCTAGCAAAGAGCCTCATATGAGGGGGGCGACCAAGTTTGTTTCAACGACATTGACAGATAAGAATAAGATAAGCGTTTCTAAGATTGGTAACCCTAACCATGATCCTAAAACAGGTAAATTTGTTGCTTCTTCAGGAGATAAGACTGGCACACATTCGGTTACAGTTTTAACGAGAGACAAGCGTGTACGTACAACTCGATTTATTAGTAGGTCGGATGCTCAAGCTTATCATGCAAAAGCCAAGGCTCATCCTGATGTTACTTGGGCTAGTCTAAAGCTAGCGCGTGAGCGTCCAGAGAAAAGAAAACCGCAGTCAACCAAGCCTGCGCGTTGGCAAAAGCCAATGGATCCTATAAATAAGTTAACAAAATGGGGGAATCCTTACCATGATGCTTTAGGACATTTTGCTTCTGCGGCAGCTGGTTTAGCCAGCGGGGGGGCTGCTAGGGCTAAGGCTGAATTTAATAGAATGTCTACCGGAGAGAAATTAACAGCCGCAGCTGTAGCTGCTCCTGTTGCAGTCTTGGTTGCAACCTCTGTACATAATGTGGCTCGTAAGTTACGAGCAAAATTTCATAATGCTCGTGCAATGCGAGCAATGAAACAAGGACTTAAAGCTATTTTATCGAGTCCGGCTGCTAAAGAGAATATGAAGTTTAGAGCAAAAGTGCTAGCTCGACAAATTGCTAGGAATGATAAGTTAACTTCTCGAGAGGCAATTGGACGTATTAGGCTTGTTGCTTTAGACATGAAAGCGATTAAGGAGCATGAAGCTAATGCTTCTCTAAACAAAGCAGTAGATCCAGCCCAGCTTAAAGATAAAGTAGATATGTTGATTCAAGTTCTTGATGAATTAAAAAATGAAGATATAAATAAGTTAACAAAATCTATTCTACTAACCAAGGGTAGACAAGAACGTATTGCTGCAGCAAGAAATTTGTACCATCATCCTAACACCTCCTTAGGAGAGAAACAAGCTGCTGCTTCTGCGTTGAGTCGTATGGGAGCTACTGTTGGAAATCCAAATCATGATTCTAAGGGTAGATTTAGTTCTGGGTTAGGGTTGCCAAATATGGCCAGTGGACCTGGTAGGTACGGACCAGAGGTTCAACAGCAAGCCCAAATCGTAGCATCAGTTGGGGCAGCAGTTGCAGCATTAGGAGTAGCGATTGCTGCAAAGAAGATTCGCTCCTTATACTTAAGAAGTAAATTCAAGAGGGCTTTTAAGCAAGCCATTAGTGCAAAGTCTAAAGAAGAAATATCTTCTACCATGACTGACATGGTAAATGAGTTTTCTAAAAAGACTGGAGCATCAAAGGCAAAATCAGCTAAAATATTGAAAGGGATTGTGGATGATGTGAATAAAAAGTATTCATTAAAGCAAGTTAATACTATTGGTAAGGAACGTCCAGCTATTACTCAGGGCAATCCAGTAAGGGATAGATTATCATTAGTAAGCCAAATTCTAGATAAAATCTCAAATGAAGGTATAAATAAGTTCAATCCAAATCATGGTAAGGGTGGGCGCTTTGCTTCAAGTCCGGGCGCGTCAAAAGCAGAAGTAGCTAAAGAACCGGCAAAGATCGGGCGGATTAAACGCTTTGGTCGAGCAGCTGCTTTGGCAGCAGGAACAACTTTAGCTTTAGCTGCTGCGGCTTGGTTTGCTTCTCCACATGTCTTCTCAGTCTTAGACAAAATCAATGCCGGTCCAGAACTTTCTCCTAAAGCTATGGCTGGTATAATCAAATACGCTGAAAGTAGTCAACTTAAGGACAAAGCTTCTGGTTTAGTTCAACGTGTTGCAAAAACTCAAGATATTTCTGGTGAGGCTGCTCGTCAGAAAGTCTTAAAAGCGGCAGAAGCTCTTATTGCTCTTCGTGAACGTCAGAGCAAAGCTGGAGTACAACATGTACCACTTTCTGCCGTAGGGCGATCTTCGGGCTTTACTGTTCCTCCAGATGCCGCTAAAGCTGCTCCTGGACAAGACAAAGTCATGCAAGGATTACAAGCTTTGCGGGGTACATTAAAAGAACTCAAAGTGTAAAGTGGGGCGGTAGGTCCTCACTCAGCCACTCCATCCCTTTAACCTACCGTTTAGGAAGAGGAAAGAAACAATGGCTACGAATGATACCGAAATTTCCAAGCTTGAGGAGCAGGTCGAAGAGCTTGCTACTGAGCTTGAGAAGGCTGTGGAAGCTGCCAATCAGCCGCTTGAGGACCAAGGTGTGGAAGTCCTTAAGGCTGCATTGAAGAAGGCGAAGGCGAAGGCTAAGGGCGAAGAGCCTGACGATAGCGAACCGGACGACGATGAGGACGATACCCAGAAGCTTATTGAAAAGCTTCTGGAGGAAAATGAGCAGTTGAAAGTCTTGGCTAAGATGACCCAAGACGAGAAGGATCATTGCGCCGGTAAGTCGGCTGATGATGTTGCTACTTTTATGGGTAAGCCTGAAGCTGACCGAAAGAAAGAAATGAACAAGCGGCTTGAGGATGATGAAGTTCTCAAGATCGAAGGTCAAGAAATTCGGAAATCAGCGGTTGGTGAAGCCCATTTCGCTATTCTTAAGGCTCAGGATGCTCGCCTTAAGAAGGCTGATGAGGATATTGCTAAGGAACGTGATGCTCGTGAGCAAGCTGAGTTGTGCAAGCGTGCAGACGATGAATTCAAGCATGTCCCTGGTTCGGTTGAAGAGCGGGCTGCTATGCTCAAGGCCATGGGCAGGTTAGATCCGGCTGTCCGCAAGTCTTTCGAAGCTGTCTTTACCCAGTCTGAGAAACTGGCTAAGGGTGCTTTTGAGACAATCGGTAAGGGGTCTGGTATTGATGATCTTAACCGCAAGAGCCGTAAGCCTGGCGTGCCCGGGATTGACGCTTTTGAAAAGCGGGTGGAAGACATCCACAAGTCAATCAAAGGTATCTCGCGTGCTGAGGCAATGACCAAAGCACGTACGGATTACCCTGATGAGTTTGAGGCATACCAAAATCGGAATGCCAACTAAAGGAAACAAGAGTTAAAGGCAGATGGCTTCGCTTACCCAACTCTTAAGTGAAGAACTTATTTCCCTTTATGATAGGGATGAAGTCACTGCCTTTAGCTATGCTGCCTTGGCTGGTGTTGATCTCTCTGAGAAAAAGCACTATCTAGTCAAGATTGATGTTGATGGAAGGATAGTACTTTCTGGTTATGGAGAGCCGGTTTTTGGTATTATTAGCCGGGCTGGTCCGCTGGATTTTCCAGTAACAGTTGAGTTCTCCGATAAACAGAAGTGTATCCTTGGCGGTTCAGTTACTGCGGGTAGTAGGTTGCAGTCGGATAGCGAAGGGCGCGCTATACCCTTATCAACTGGTGACGCTTTTGGTATAGCGTTAAGTAACGGTGCTCTGAATGACAAGATCGAGATCTTGTTCAAGTGAAAAAGGAGAAGTGAACTATGGCTACAATGAAGTTGTTTGGGGCCGGTACTTATGCCGCGTTTGCGAGTGCCGACCTTTCTAATAACATGCACTACCTTGCCAAGGTAGGTACAGATGGTCTTATTGCCTTAGCTGGCAATGGGGACCCGGTTGCTGGTGTTATCTTTGAACCCGGTTCAACCACGCTACCAGTTACCATTCAGACTTTAGGAGAAGGTAAGGCTATCGCCGGTGCGGCGGTGACAGCTGGGGATCGGTTGCAATCTGATGGTTCAGGGAAAGCCATTACCTTAGCTGGGGGTGTTGCTTTTGGCATTGCTCGCAACAGTGCTGCCTCTGGTGAACGCGTTGAGTTTACGTTTGGTCGCTAAACTTAACGCATAAACAAGCTTAGAAGAAGGAGTGAGTTGAAATGCCCGGCCAAGCCCAGAACATTGAAGGTACACTGCACGTAGACAGGTACCTTACAAACTTCTCAGTGAACTACGTTCAGGATCGGAAGAGTTTCGTTGCTCAGCGAGCAGCTTCAGTTATTCCAGTCTTGAAGCAGACTGACTTGTATGTGGTCTACGACCGTGGTTACTTCTGGCGTGATGAGGCTAAACCTCGTCCGTTAGGCGGTCGCCCTGAGCAAGTTAGTTACAAGCTGAGCCAAGGTAACTACTCGGCAGTTGAGTACGCCTTGGAGCATATTGTGGATGATCGTCAGCGTGCAAACGTCGATGATCCTATCCGTCTTGACGAGAATGCGACTACGTTGCTCACCCAGAAGATGATGATCAAGCAAGATCGTTACTGGGCGACCAATATGTTCGCGACTGGTAAGTGGACCACGGAAGTGGCTGGTGTTGCTTCAGCCCCTGGCGCGCTCCAGATGCACCAGTTTAACGACGTGGGATCGGACCCGCTTGGGACCATTGACCACTACAAAGATGTCATGAACGAGAAGACCGGCTTCATGCCGAATACTCTTGTTCTTGGCGCAAACGTCAAGCGTATCTTACGCCTGCACGCTGACATCGCTGATCGTATCAAGTATACCCAGATCGGTATCGCCGACGAGGATATCCTTGCTGCACTCTTTGAAGTTGACAATGTGTTCGTTGCACGTTCGATTTACAACTCCGCAGCTGAGGGTGGAACTGATAGCTTCAACTATATCGTGGATAAAAACGCGATGTGGTTGGGGTATATTGATCCCAACCCGGCTTTGGACTCCCCGACCGCTATTGCTATGTTTGCCTGGACTGGGCTTATGCCTGGCGTGACAAACGCAATTGGTGGGGTTATTGAACGTGGCCGTGATAACCGGGCGCATTCGGATTACTTCCAGTCTCGTATGGCCTGGGATATCCGGATTATTGCTCAGGACCTTGGCATCTTCTTCAAGAACGCGGTGTCTCCGGCCTATCCGTTCTAAGGTTAAAGCTTGAACGGAGGGTAAGCAATGGTAATAAAGACCCGAGATGAATTTGACCGCGGTCGTGACTTTGTAGCCTTTAAGCCTTTGGTTTTAGGTGGCAAGATCATCCCTCGCGGTCAACCGTTCGACAAGACAAAAGTTACAGCTAGACGGTTACGTCAGCTTTTCGATCAGTACATGATCGACTTTGCGCAAGAAGAACCTCAACCAATACTTGATACTGTAGTTGAGGATACTGAGATACTCGAATCAAAAGATGATGAATCAAGACAAGAACCCAAAGAAGAGCCTCAAGGGGAGTCCGTAGAAGATATACCCCCGGCAAAGGTTGAACGGGTACGGACTAAGGTTACTCGTGTTGCTCGTAGGTCCGAATAAGCCCCGCTGAGGAGTTTTGAGAGCTACCAGCTAGATAGGCTCACCCTAAGGGATAAAACGGCTCTATGGCTTCTATTCTGGAAGGCTCTCTAAAGGCAACAATAGCTCAGAAGTTTCAGGGCAAGCTTCTAGTTGGAACCATTAGTCGTCGAATTCCTTCCGCTTTAGATGCATACGGGGATGCAGTCCCTGGAACAACTCAGACATTTACCTTTACAGGTATTCGAGAACACTTTTCGGCTATGTATATAGCCAAAACTGGTATTCCCGATCAAGATGTCAGAATACTGATTCTCTTAGGCTCAGTTAAGCCGGTGACAATCCCAAAGCAGGGGGATTTCATTTATATAGGGGTTCCCCCCCGTTGGCATCAGTTCCGTAAGGTCCTAGAAGTGGACCCAGCTGGAGCTTCAATGTCGGTTCAAGCTACCGAAATTGGGGATTTACCACCGTAATGGCTGTTGATTTTAACGATAAAGCTTTAGCTGACCGCATCCGTAAGGCTGTAATGCCTGAGGTCATTCGTGGTACTGAAGCCATTCGGGCTGAGGCTATTTCTTTAATACTTAATACTGAGAAAAATGGGCGCTCGTATAGGCACCGTGGAGTAACCCATCGAGCTTCAGCGGCTGGAGAGCCCCCGGCTTCTGATACTGGAACATTAGTTAATAACATTTCAACTTCTTATGACTTTAATACCTATACTGGAACCGTAACAGTTACTGTAGATTATGGTTTATTTCTTGAATACGGTACAGAAAAAATGGAGCCTAGGCCGTATCTCCGGCCAGCAATTGCTAATAAAACTCCTGAAATGGAGCAACGTATTGCTGCAGCAATACGGCGTGAGTTTGGTCCATGAGTCCAGACCTTGCTGCTCCATTGATTGCTGCTATTTTAGGAGATAGCAGCATAACGGCTATGCTTCCGGACTATGAGAATACCTTTCCGGTGTTTTCTCGGCGTCCGGCTCCAGTTGATACTCCTCGACCCGTTATTTTTGTTAGTCCAGATATTGCTCAAAGCGAGACCGATGGTGTAAACGATCGTCGGCCTACTTTTACTAGGGATATTTCAATTTATGGTTATAATGCAACGGCTCAACAATACCGAGATATTGAGACTATATCTTATCTTGTTCATGACTTGTTTCACCGTCAACGAGGGGGTATAACAATTCCAAGTTGGAACGTTGTACTAATACTGGCAACTGGTCCTATCGTTGCCCCGGTTGATGATGATAATGTTGTAGGACGGATCGTAACACTAACTATCCAGTTAGCAAAGTTGGGCGTATAAGCTGGATCAGTAGGCGGAAGGCAAACGAAAAGGAACAAGTGTCATGACTGCTGGTATTTTCGCTACCTCTGGTGCACGCCTATACATTGGTGGGGTAATCTCCCCCAAGAACTCAGACTTTGTCTCTGGTGACTTTTCTGGACAATCTTGGGTTGAAGTTAACTGGTTAGAGAACCTTGGTCAGTTTGGAGATCAATCTTCAAACATCAAGTTTGATGCCATCAAAGACAAGCGTACTCACAAGCTCAAGGGTAACCGAGATGCTGGTGATATGGCTATCATATGTGGCATTGACTATAGTGATCTAGGTCAGATTGCTTTGAGAGCAGCGGAAGAAACTCCGTATAACTATGCTTTCAAGGTTGAGTTCAATGATATGCCTAGTGGAGGAACAACAAATTCCTTACGGTACTTCCTTGCGCTTGTGATGGATTCCCGTGAGCAACTTGATACGGCTAATAACGTCATGAAGCTTACGGCAACATTAGGGGTAAACTCCAACGTCGTGAAGGTGTATGCCTCCTAATAATCTCTAAAGGGTCAACTAAAGGAATAGCAAAAATGAGCGATGAAAAGAGTAGGTTGGGTATTGGGAATGTGGAGATCACTCTTGGCGGCCAAGATTACGTCCTACGCCCAACCCTTAATGCTGCGCAACAGCTGTCTCGACTAAACGGAGGTATTCGTGGGACTATTGATGCTGTAGCAAGGATGGATTTTGACGTCGTTGTGCGGGTGATAACTCTTGGACTAGGCCCACAATCAGGTCGGCCAGGGTTATTGAAAGACAAAGATATCCCTGAGCTTGTTTGGTCGTCAGGCTTGACAGATGATAGTGGAGCTCTTCTTGCTCGGTGTATTGAGTACCTCCATGTTTTAGCAAATGGTGGTCGCCCAATTAACAAGAGTGAGGAGAACTCTTCCGAGGACCCTCAGTCGTAGCGTGGACCATAGAGGAGTATTGTGGCTGGCTAGAAAGGAAAGCCCTTGGTTGGTTAGGGTGGACCGAAGAACAAACACTTCACTCCGATATGAATGCGATTGAGATTGGGTACCTAGGGCGCGTAGATATGTATCGCGCCATTTTTGGTGATGGTAAGCCCAAATCAAGTGGTCCACCGCGAGATGCTAAGGGTCAACCTTTAATCTTGACAACAAAGGTCTTTGACACTTTATTCTCAGGTAAAAGACCAAAGACCAGAAGAGCAAAGGTCCAATGATACAAGCTGGCTCCGTTTCGGTTGATGTGCGAGCCCGCCTTGATTCTCTTGACCGGGACTTAGCGCAAGCTAAGTCCTCTTTGAATTCTTTTAGCCAAAGTGGCGTAAGAGACCTTGGTGGGTTTACAGGTTCCACGGAAGATTCAACAAAAGCAGTCAAAGACTTAACAAAAGCTTTGACTGACATGGATGCAACCTATCAAAGAGTAAACTCAAGCATTAAAGAATCACAACCTGCTGTTGAAGCGTCATCCAAAGCTTGGGCTTTATTAGGAGTTGCTTCTACTGGGGCTATGGCTTCTTTTGCTTCCCCTCAAGCGGTTGCTTCAGCTGCTGCTATGGCAGCTACGGTCGTTACTGTAGCCCGTGCTACAACAGCTTTGGGGGCAGCTACTCTTGTTGTAGTCAGTGCTTGGACTTTAGCTAAAGCTGCTGTCGTAAACGCATCTAAAGAAATTGATGCAGCAAGCAAAGCTCAATTGGACCTACCATTCTTTATTGGACTGCAAAAAGCTGCAGACAGTACAAAGCTAAGTCTTGATTCAGTTATTGATGCTCTTCATAAGGTGGATGAATTAACAACCCAAAGGATAGGAGGAGATCCGTTAGGAAACCGTATCATTCAATTAAGTAATATGGGGTATTTCCAGGGAAATACTGGAGTTACAGCTTTAAGTACAGCCCAAACTTTGGAGGATAAATTTAAGGCTGTTGTTACTTTGATGGATCAAGCTATTGCTGCAGGTCAACGGTTGGCGGCTTTAGACCTTGCTAAGATGATTTTACCTCCGGATATTTATAAACAAGTACAGGCTTATGGTGCGATTGTTCTTCAAAACTTATTAGATAAATCTGATAAGTCTAAACCTTCTTCCAGTGATCAATATACTATGTACTATGCCAAAGGCATAGCCTTACAATTTGATGCAATTGACAAGCGTATAAAAGATAGTGCAGATTACTGGACTGAGCAACTAAACAAACCTTGGCTTGAACAACCAAGTAATATAAGGGTTTGGTTCGGTAAGCTTTCAACCTATTTAAAAGCTTTAAATGATACTATAAGTACAACTGCAAGTGCTCTTCGTTTTGGTTTGATGGGCGCTCCTATCACTCAAGCTGATCGCTTGTATAATATTCCATCTCCAGGACAAGAGCAAACAACTGGGCCGTATCAAGCTGTTACTGGAGAAAATGATGCCTTTACTGCGGCAGCTGCTCGCTTAAAGCGTGGAGCCTTAAGCCCTGCTCGGGCGTTTCCAGCCCTTCAACAACCCACAACCCCAACTTCTGCAATAGCTACAAGTAAGCTTACAATTGCAGATATTTTAGGAGCAGTTTCTCCGAATGAGCCAAATCAAGCCGGGGCTCAAGCGGATAGTATGCAGCACGCTACGCAATCTTATGCGGAGGCAAGTGCTGCTCTTAAAGTTTTACTACAAGACGAGGATGCTGTTACTCGTAAAGCTACAGAATTAAACCAAGTTTATGGAGAACAATCTCTCCAATTACAACCATTAGTACAACATATTAAAGATCAAACAAAGGAAATGCAGTCAGAAATTGATAATATAAGCCGGAGCACGCAGGCAACGACTCAGTTGCGTATTCAAGACGAGTTATTGAGAGCAGTGAAGGAAGGTAAGCTAAAGTTAGCTCCTTCTGAGATTGCTGCTTTGTCTAATGAATACGCATCAACAATGCAGTTATTGAAAGTTACAACTGAACTTCAAAAGTTAAAGTCTCAGGCTGAAGTTTTACAGCTTGGCGATATTGGTACAAATGAATCCGCTGTTATAACCATGTTGCAAGGCTTGTTTAAGGAAGATTGGGTCAATCAATTAAATTCTTTACCAGCTAAGTTTATGCGGTACGACCAGAGTATGAAAGAATCTTTAGATTTAACCATTAAATTAAGAGAAGAAACTCAAAACTTTAACGTCGCAATGAAAGGTATTGGCGCGCTTTCTCCTGAGGCTAAGGGTCAGCAAGCTGCTCTACAGGAGATGACCAAACTTGAACAACAATACTTGGTACTTCATGGAGCTAATGCTACAATAGATCAAAAGACATTAGATATTTATAAACAGCTATCAACACAAGCTGGCACTTTAGCTACAGCACAAGAACGCTTTACCTTGGCTGAAGCAGCAAGATCTAGGTTACTGTCGGGTTCTCAAAGTATTCAGACTTCTCAATTGGAATTGACTCTTGTTGGTAAATCTATTGAACAGCAGGATAAGCTTCGTGGTGAACTGCAAGCACGTCAACAAGTCGAGACTGAAGCTGCGGCCCATCGCATCAAGGCGGATGAGTCTCATATTACTGCATTACAAGCTCAAAAGGATTTGGAAGCTCAATTAAAGCAAGCGACTAGAGAATCTCAAGCTGCTGATGACGCTAAATATACTCGTGAGACGATGTTCTTAAGCGATACGGATAAGCAGGTTGCTGATTTACAAAAATCTCTTCACGGAGGAGATTGGTCTAAGTTTATGGACGATACTTTAGCTCAAACTACGCGTTTGAACGCGGAGTTAAAGGCTGTAACAGATCAAGCTGGAACGTTTGCTTCGACGTTCTTTACTGAACTTGCAAATGGTACAAAAGGTATTACTGCTTTAACTGATGCCTTTAAGAACCTACAGAACACTTTAATAGATATGGCTAGTAAACAACTGATAAAACAAATCTTGGGTAGTTCTTTAGGGATGTTTGGTATTGGTACTGGGTATAATCCATTGGCTCAGTTTTCTGGGGGTCAAGGTTCTGGGGGTGCTGGTACGCTAACTGGCAATGAGTGGGTTGCTTTAGGTCAAGGGCATACAGGTGGAATTGTAGGGAATATACCTGCAACCCGTTATGTTCACGCTTCAGAATTTACTAACGCTCCGCGTTTTCATAGTGGTGGCATTGTTGGTAAAGAACGCCCCATTATTGCTATGGATGACGAAGAAGTTATCACACGTAATGACCCTCGTCACAGTTGGAATGGGGGTAGTGGCGGGGGTAATCAACCTATTTACCTTCAACCTCAAATTACAGTAGAAAACAATCACTCTGGTGCTAGTGTTTCTGTGCAACAAGAGTCAGATGGCAAGGGCGGTCGGCAAGCCAGAATTGTGATTAATGAAATGGTTAACTCGGCTCTCTTACCTGGAACCCCAGCTAGTCGCAGTTTATTGTCTAGTCAGGGACAAAAGCAAAAACCTAGGTTACGTGGCTCATGACCATACCGACATGGCCTTCTGATTTACCGCAGCTTGCAGCCCTTGATAACTTTACGCTCTCACAAGCAGAAGGTCGTATTCGGAGTCAAACTGATACAGGTCCTGGTAAGGTAAGGTTATTGAATTCTGCAGCTGTTACTCCTTTTACCGTTCAAGTTCAGCCATTGACAATAGATCAATACGCTAGATTTGAGCGATTTTGGAATGAAGAAATTGGATATGGAGTCTTACCTTTCTGGTTACCTGATTTATTCTATGATGGTTTAACCTTGACTGATCAGGATGGTAACACTATAACCGATCAAAGCGGTACCCCAATTGTATTTGGGTCTTGGTGGTTGGTACGGTTTGGGGGAACTACTCCTGTTAAAACTCCTAAAAGTGGATTTTTAGTTGATCATCAGTTTCAGATTGAAAGGTTGGCTTAACTCTTATGGCATTAGATCTTCCTACTCTTATCAAGGAAGCTCTTACTGCAGAAGAGATTGACGATGTCTTAGTTGTATTAGTAACCATAGCAGATAGCAGTTTAAGTTCTCCTATACTTTATACAAACTATCCTGGGTTATTAGCTACAGATCCATTGACTTACGGTATTGTTTCTAATGGTTTGACGTATAACTACGCACTACAAAATGTAGTTATCCCCACAGAATCGGAAGATCTTTCTCAATCCACCGATATTATCATTGATAATATCGTAGAGAATGTTGAACCTTTGGTTCGTAATTTGACACTGTTGGCAACAGTAACAATTGCCTTAGCATTACGGTCTCAGCCTGACACTCAGTTTTTAAGCATCCCAAACCTTGTGATTGTTGATCGTAACTATGAGATGGCTACAGTTACTCTTTCTGTTTCTCGCTATGGTAACCGTACGTATTCTGCAGATCGTCTAGAGCCTTTGGTTGGAGAGCGACAAACTCGCAACAAGGCTCCTGGGCTACATCGATGAATAATATTCGGCACTGGAGTAGTGATTATCTTGGCTTATCCTTTACTGAGGGTGGAGCCCAACGCTCTGGAGTTTCTTGTTGGGGGTTGATCTCTCTTGTCTACCAAGAGCAGCTGGGCATCAACCTTCCTGGATTTTATGGAGAAGCTTGCGAAGAGGAGCTTAGGCAAGCCACATTGGCAAGTTTAGACTCATCAGAATATTGGCCTTGGCATAATATTGATGAGACTGAGGTTCGACCTTTTGACTTAGTAACATTTAAGTTAGGACGAGTTGAGTCCCATATTGGCTTAGTACGGCGTCGGGGTGAATTTATACATGTAGCTCATGACATTACTTCGAGAGTTGAGCGGTACAATGAAGGCCGATGGAAGCCTTTAATTGGTCGTTTTTTACGTCATAGGTTTTACGTACCTGAGATAGCTGTGGAGCCTGTTCCCCTCGAAGCTGGGAAGGCTCTAATTCTCCCGAGTTTAGACCTGGGAGAGCGTTTCTCCCTAACGGTCCCCCTTGGCTCCACGATCGCGGATGCGGTCTCCTTGGCCCTCCCTGGCCTCGCTGAGGCCCAGTATAATCGTGTTCGGGTCTTGTTCGATAATGTTGTAGTACCTCAAAAGCAATGGTCAAGAATTAAACCCAAAGCTTGGGACAAACTGTTTATACGGGTTATACCTGGGGCCAATGACTTATTGCGGTCGGCTTTGTTGATTGCTGTTACTGTTGCTGCTTTGGCTATAGGACAATTAGAACTTGCTCCAGCCTTAACAGCCACAGGACTATTTTCGGCAAATGCTGTTAACTTTTTGAGTGCAGTTGGTACTGGAGCCTTAGCTTTAGGTGGTGGAGCAATCGTTAATGCTCTTGTGCCAATTAGGCCCCCAGTTACGTTATCGGCTGGGCAGATTTATGCTATTGATGGTTTACAGAATACAGCTACACCGGAAATGCCAGTACCTAACGTGTTTGGGGAGTTGCGTTTTGCTCCCCCTTACGCGGCATTTCCGTATAGTGAAACGGTTGGGGATGACCGTTATATTCGTGTAGCTTTCTTGTTAGGATATGGTCCGCTTGATCTTTCGAATTACGCCCCTAGGATAGGGCTAACTGATTTAACAGAATTCACGGACTACGAAATTGAGTACCGTGAAGGTTATGACACAGATGATCCTCTTACCTTATACCACCAACAGGTTATTGAGGAATCCCTCTCAATTGACTTGCCTCCTCCACAATTAACTGGAGTACTTTCTCCACAGTTTGTTCCTGGATCAGAACAACCCCAAATTCGAGCTTCAGCTAGGGATATAACTCATATTCAAGTTGAGATTTTCTTTCCAGGAGGGATGATTCTTTATGATAGTAATGGCGGACCCCATCCTATAAGTATTGACATCCAAGCCCAGTATCGTGCTATTGGGTCTTCTACTTGGTTGGATGTTATTGGCGCAGGGATGACTAGGGATGGTGTCCTTACAATTAGTGCTGGAACTCTTACGCCATTTTGGCGAATGATTGAATGGGATGTTCCTAGGGGACAATACGAGATAAAACTAACAAAATACTCTATTTATTCAGATAGTGACGCAGTTTCAGGGAATAATCGCGCAACAGCTAAGTGTACTTGGGTTACGTCTCGTGGGTTTCGACCGGAATACCCGTTCAATTACGAAAAGCCTATGGCTTATGTGGCCTTACGGATAAAAGCTAGTGCTCAATTGAATGGTACTCTTGATACTTTCAATATCTTCGCTAGAAGACTTTGCCCAGATTGGAATGGGAGTTCTTGGGTAACTCAAGCAACATCCAACCCAGCTTCTATTGCTAGGCTACTCTTACAAGGCCCCCAAAACGTATTTCCAGATCAAGACTCGGAGCTTGATCTTGCTGCTTTTGAGGATTGGCATACCTTTTGTAACACTAAAGGTTTGACCTATAATGCCTTTATTACGGATGCAGTCACTCGTGAGGATACTCTTGCAGATATTTGTGGTGCAGGACGGGCATTGCCTGCAAGGTTGGATAAACGTACTATCATAATTGATAGGCCCCGTACGGAGTTTTTTGATAACATCTCTACAAGGAATTCTTGGGGGTTGAAGGAGGCCGATCCCCCAATATTCTATCCTGATGCTTACGTTGTTCCATTTTTGGATAAAACCTATAACTATATAGCATCAAGGCGTACCGTTCCTTTCCCAGGAGTTGATCTTGGTGATGTAGCAATCACTGAGGATTTGAATATCCCTGGTAAAACAGACCCTGCAGAAGTTTGGATTGAAGCAAGGCGTCGTCAGTACGAGGCAATCTACCGAAGGCGTAGTTGGACAGTTAATCAGGATATTGAACATCTTACGATCAGCCGGGGGGATGCTGGGTATTTAGCACACCCAGTAATTGATAGGCGTCAGATTGGTGGACGAGTCCGTTCCGTTTCAGATAATACAGTAGAGATCGATGAATTTGTTACAATGGTAGCGAGCGGAACCTACAAATGTAGGTTCCGGAGTTCAGATAATTCAACCATAGAACATACTATTGCTCCTATGGATGGTACTACCAAACTCTTAGTTATAACAAGTTCTGGGACTTTACCTGAAGTTGGAGATTTGGCTTCATTTTACTCGATCTCCTCCCCAGCCTTAGAAGTTATAGTTAAGTCAATTGAACGGAATGATACTCATAGTGGTTTACTGACATTATTACCTCATGCCCCTCAAATTGATTCGTTAACGGATGCAGAAGTTCCACCAGCTTGGGATGGGCGGATTGGGGATATAACGTCAGTACCGGATGTGGCCCCTGGTATTCCTTCTATAACGGTTATAAATACAACAATTGCATTGGGAAGCGCAGAAGTTTTCATAGCTGCGGGATTTGGTGTTCCGCCATTTACGTATACTGTTGCGTATCGACATGTCGGTGGTCCAACATTCTCAACGGTAACAGGTCCTGCGGGGGCAGGAGAAGTTACTTTGACTGGTTTTGCGTTGGGTGATACCATAGAAGTTAAAGTTTTAGCCACAAGCTTTGGTGGCACGTCTAGCCTTTACTCGGATACGAAAACATTCTATATTCACTTTGGGCCTACAGCTGATACTACAGTGTTCAGTGCAGATAATGCAATACTCAAGGCGGATTCGTTTTAATGGCTAGAGAAAGCATTAGTGTCGGTACGGTCGCCAACGATGGTACCGGTGATCCACTACGCACTGCTTTCATAAAAGCAAATGACAATTTCATTGAACTTTATGCTTTGCTTGCCACTCGCACAACTGTTGCTGATGCTGATCATACTATAACTGCTGGTTCAGAATACTGGATTTCTTACACCTCTTTAACAGCTTCAAGAACGGTTACTTTACCCGCTGCTAATAGTGTTGAGGCTGGCGTAGTGCTTTGGGTGGGGGATGAATCAGGGAATTGCACAAGTGGAATTAAAATTTCTATCACAAGGGCTGGTAGCGATGTAATAAATAAAATATACACTACGATCAGTATAAAGATCGCTGATGGTATCCTTGGATTTAAGAGTAATGGGGTTGATGGGTGGGTCATAATTAACGGCTACCATACAAAGCCTTGGGATTCTGTGAATTATCTATATAACTTCACTCACTTTGGAGGCATATAATGGCTACTTCTTCCTCACCAGTATTGGTTCAAGTTCCTAAACTTGCTTTGGTTCAGTTTTTGGGAACAATATCAACACCAGATGCCCCAGGCACGTATAAAACTTTGTACACTGGTGGGGCTAATGGTTCTAAGATAATTGGTCTTTGGGAAAACAATAATGATGGTTCTCTTACACACAATGTCACTCTTGCGATAAATAGGAGTGGTATTATTTATGGTGGTGTTGTTTTTACAACTGCTGTGAATGATGGCTGGGCTAACGGGACCCCAGCCAAGAACCTTATGACCCCCACTTTATGGCCTGGTTTACCTATTGATAGTGATGGAAACCCATATTTCTTCCTCCAAAGTGGAGATATACTACAAGCAACTTTTGCAACTGCGTTAACCACTAATTCCTTTATTAACCTTGCAGCTGTTGTTGGGGATTTCTAAGCCCATGTTTTTGAACCCCGGTAGTCGCCCACGTTTACGTCGATTTATAGGAGCAGTTGTCTCCAGTTTTAATACATTATTTGGTTATGGAGCTCTCCGCTCCCTTACCACAGGTAATAATAATACAGCTGTAGGTTATTCAACCCTCACTGCAAATAATACAGGGGCTTTCAATACTGCGGTAGGGGTTAATGCTGGTCTAGCAAATACAACTGGAGGTTCAAACGTATTTGTTGGGTATAATGCTGGGGCTGCTAATACTACGGCTGGTAACAATGTTGCAATTGGCAATCGTGCCATGCAATCCGTCACTACCGCTGTTCAAGTTACTGCTGTAGGGGCTCTTGCTCTTCGAGATAGTACGGGAGTAAGTAATACAGCAGTTGGTACGAATGCCTTACGAAGTAACATAGCTGGTACTAACAACACAGCGGTTGGTGCCAATACTTTAACAAGTGGGACAACTGGGGCATCTAATACTGCAATTGGTTCGGCTGCTGGTAATGCTAATACAGGGGATAATAATATAGCGATTGGAGTTTCGGCTCTTGCCGGAGCCAATACTGGTGCTGGTAACGTCGCTATCGGTAACGGTGCAATTGCTGGCGCTAATACCGGTACTAGCAATGTTGCTATTGGCACTTCGGCATTACCGGTTAATACAAGCGGAAATGTTAACATATCTATCGGTGGGGCTTGTTTATTAGCTAATACTACTGGTCTATCAAATGTTGCTATAGGGGACCGTTGTTTAGCTGCGAATATAGATGGAAACTACAATGTAGGGTTTGGTTCGACTGCTCTTTACCAAAATAAGCATGGTAATTATAACATTGCGATAGGGGCTAACGCCCTAAATTCCGATCTAGCTGACAACAATGTTGCTATAGGCGTTAATGCATTTGTTAATGCTACTGGTGCTAATAATATTGGTATTGGGCAAGCTGCTGGTGCTCTCTTGGTTACTGGAAACAGTAATACTATTATAGGCCCTGGCGCTGCTGCTAGTCTAACAAGTGGTAGTAATAACATAGTAATTGGTCCTAGTGTTGATGTCTACGGAGCTACTAACTCCAATGTTATGAATATTGGCAATGTTCTTAAAACAAGTGATATAACTAAAGGAATATTAGGTACTAACGGACTGCACTATCTAACTGCTCAATTCGATAAGACGAATGCTACTTTAGCGTCGATTACTGATCTTCAGGTTAATCTTGCTTCTGGAGTCAATTATAAATTTAGAGTTGTGTTACACGTAACAGCCGATGCTACAGGTGGTCATCAATATTCAATGGGGGGTACAGCTACGCCCGTATCTATCACTTATAACATTAAGTCCATAAATAATGGAGCGAGTTCTCTTGTAGTAACAAAGAGACAAACTGCCTTAGGTGCTACTGGGGCTGGTCAAGCTGGGGCTACAACTGTATTTACTGAGATTGAAGGATTTATTAGAGTCAGTACTACTGGAACTATTGTTCCACAATTTGCTCAAAACACTCCTAATGGAACATCAAGTGTTCTTATAAATTCTACTATTGAGGTTTGGGAAGTCTTCTAAGTTAAGATAAGGTGAGTCATGGCAGACGACGATACCATCCAAGCCCCCAATTCCCCACTTGTTTCCTCTACTACCCATGTTTTGGGTGTGAATGGAAACACAGGTCCGGTTAGACAAACTATTTCTGACTTGGCAACTCAATTGGGTGGTGCTGGCGCTTTAGCTACAAGATTGTCTAATCTTGAGCAAGCAAATGGTAACTCAATTGTACAAGACACTTGGGTTCATCTTAGCGCTATTACTGGAACTTTTTTGGGAGAAAAGGCTGAAGTCTATGGAGATGGGGGTACCCATACCGATCCTGTTGTAGGAGGTTCAGTCAGTAACACTGGCGTTTATGCTTGGTCGGTCTCACCTGCTGGTTGGAAGTGGTTATCTGCTGATGCTTTATCCGCAAAAGCAAATATAGCTTCCCCCACTCTTACTGGTACTCCTGCTGCTCCAACAGCTACACCTGGAACTAATACCCCCCAAATCGCTACAACAGCTTATGTTCAAACTGAACTTGGGGCTAAAGCACCGATTGATTCACCTGCTTTAACCGGTAATCCTACTACTCCCACACAAAGTTCTGGGAACAGTAGTACTAAAATAGCCAGCACAGCTTTTGTTGGTGGAGAAATTGCTAGTAAGGCAGTGCGATTTGATACTGGACAATCACTAACGGTCCCACAGCAAGCCCAAGCTAGGGCTAATATTGGTGCTGGTGCTGGGGACCTTTCTGGGGTCCAAGCCTTTAGTGTTCCTTTCCGCCCTGGAGATACTCCAGATTTATTTGTCTCAGTTCTTACTGGAGGAGAGCCTGATAGCTTAACCCCTCTTAGCGCAGTTATAACGGCAAGTGATGGGGACGTTATACGAGTTACTGGGTCTGGGATTGTTGCTACTCGTTCTCTATTTGAATTAGAGGACACTTATTCTTATCGTGTTCGATACGTTGTACGTCGGCGTACAAATAGTAGTGACCCAGCTAATGATACTGTTCGTTTGGCGGTAGCTTGGTATGACAACACCAAAGCGAGGCTTAACTCTCCTAATGATACTACAGTCCTTAATGATCTTAATGAACTTGTTGTCACCAGTGGACGTACAGAATCGTACAAAGATATATCCCGGAGCGCACTAAATTTAGTGACAACTGCACCCACAGGAGCAGTCTACGCACGTCCTTTTGTTCAAACCTTTGGCACCGATCCTGTTACTGATATTGAAGTAATAAAAGTAATCAGTTTATCTGATCTACCAGAATTTCAGGTTGCATTAAATAGCTTACCAATGCTTGAACAAGAAATAACTGATTTGCAAAGTCAGATTAACGTACTTAATGCTAGGCTAAACGCGGATGATTCGCTTTTGATTGGTGTTGTTCCATTGCCAGTTACGTTGACAAAAAATCTTGTGGCCGAAGGTGACAGCATTGTAGCTGGCATTCCAGGCCCGACTACCACAGCTACAGCATGGCCAGGAGTAGTCGGTTCTAATACTACCGGCGGTACTGTTACTAATCGTGGTGTAGGGGGGTCGCTTACCTCTGCGATATTGACCAATACCAATGCTGAAAGTTCTCCACAAAAAGCAAGTTCGCATGTTTTTAATGGTGGTACTAACGATATTACGATTCTAGGCTCGCTTCCGTCTATTGCCGCTATTAAGAGCAATGTGGCTTCTATTTTTACTTCCGTTGATCATGGAGATGACTGTCTCTACTTTTTGCCGCATACCGGGCAACGCGGAACCTCCGGTTGGGTTGTAGTACAGCAAATTAAACGATGGCTAGATATAAATTATAGAGGTAAATGGTTCAATCAGATTGTATTACTTCAGGCAGCAGGTAACCTATCTCCAACCGATCAAGTTGATCGTATTCTTGACCGCATTCCTCGGTCGTTACGTGTTGACGACGATCATCCTAATGATTCGGGTCATCGCGTCATTGCTGATTTCGTGCTTCGTTGGCTTCGTGCTAAGCAGCCTGGTGGTTTTCCGTGTTTACCGCCTACACAGACAATCTATTTGTCGCTTAATGCTTCCTATAACGCACAACAACTCGGCGCTCCTGTAGGTCAAGTTGCGGCTTTTGGTACCCCTACTTCCTTTGTTATATTGACTGGGAATGAGGATAAACAGTTTACTATCGATGCTTCGGGGCAAATTTGGCGTAGTTTGACAGCATTTTCTAACCAGCCCGTGTACAATCTTACAGTTGGGGTATACCCAGGTGGTACAACTGGAACGGTTACAATCTTATATGGTGCGGCTAATACTATCCCAGTTAATATTAGATTAAATCCTGGAAATCGTATTGAAGACCCTCCAGGTCAAGTAGATGGTGGCGGCAATAGAGCGTATATGCTTGAGCCTCCTATATCAGCATCATACTCAACTGCTATATCGTTTTTCTTCCGCATCTGCCCGGAAGATGACAGTAAGACTATGTATGTTACTCGTAATAATCTCGATAGTTTTGATATTATTAGAGGGAGTGGCGAACTCAATATCTTTACGTCCGACGGTGCTGGCACTGTATTGTGTCAGCTTAATTCTGGTGGGGCAGGGCCTACACTAACTCAAGCCAATGGTGACATTTGGATTTTCGGCTCTATTAGTCACACTGGCGGTGGTTCTGCTACTCTGTTTAAGGACACGGTTGATTGCAAACTTACGCCTGTAGCTCCGGTCAACGGCGGCCATGTGCCGCTCAATACGCCGGTAACGATCTGGTCGAATGACACAGGTGATTCGGGAGTTAATTCTTTCGTTGGCCGCCGTAATTGTTTGTGGTTGGCCGAAGGCTACATTGATTGGTCAATTGCGGCTAACCGTAACAATGTTAGAGACGTATCTACTAAGGCCCCTCTTGATTTAGGTATAGACGGCACTGTTAACGGGCTCACTCCGTATCTTTATGATCGCGGTAATGTGGCTGATTGTCTAGCTATAGACAACGCAAATGCTACGACCGGAGGCAAGGTTCTTGTATGGGTTAACGCTGCCGGAATGAGTAATGTATGAGAACGCTAAAGGGAGGAACTCTTGGTTAGTACGAATGTGGTACCTCGTGTTATAGATCTTTCTCACTATGAGAATGTCCAAGACAAATTTGCTGGAGCTAAAGCTTTTGGCATTTGGGGAGTAATCAATAAGGTAACTGAAGGTAGGGGAGTTCAAGACCATAGCTTTGGTTGGCGTCGAGGTCCTGCTAGAGATATGGGGTTACTTTATGGGGGCTACCACTACATGAGCCCAGGAGATATAGAGGAACAAGTTTCTTGGTTTTTAACCAATATAGGGACAGATATTTCAGATTTACTTTTAGCTTTGGATCATGAAGACCCAAAGGTTCCATTATCAGACGTACAAAAGTGGCTACAACTTGTCCATGATAAAGTCGGACGTTGGCCCAAGCTTTATTCTGGCTTTTTAATTAAGCAACAACTTGGTACAAAAACTGATCCCTTCTGGAAGAACATAGATTTATGGTTGTCACAATACGGGCCAAAACCAGTGTGTCCAAAACAATGGCCCACTCAATGGCTTTGGCAATATACAGGAGACGGGGTTGGACCGTTACCCCATAACGTCCCCGGGATTACTTGTGCTAAAGGACTAGATATAAACCATTATAGTGGTAGTTTGGAGAAGCTCAAAGCTGAATGGGTAAAATAAGGAGGGATTATGAGGATTGTTCTTGGTAGTTTAGTGTTCTTGCTTTCTTCACTTAACGTCACACTTGCAGATTCATTACATGGGGTTGTTGCTCCACAGTTAATATCCAAAGCTTTAGAAATAATTCAAGACTGTGGTAGTACTATTGTTTCTGCTCGTGCTGGGCGTGGCTACCATTCAAATCACCCCATTGGGCGGGCTGTAGATATCTCTGGAAACCCCGGTTGTATTTATAATCATCTCCACCAATGGCCAGGAGGGTATTCTACTGATTATAATTCTGCACCAGGAGGGAAGCACGTACATATATCCTATAATCCTGGCGGACAAGAATGGGGTTTACGCTTTGTACATAACCACGGGTATCACAGTAGATACCATAGTGGTTATTACCGTCACAAACACACCAAAAAGGCTTGACTTCCGTAAACGTGAAGACTACAACCCCGTCATCTCTTCCTTATACATCTAGGAGAATTCCTAATGATGCCATCCTGGAGTCAAATTTCAGGAGGATTGGATCGTTTGATCCTAATGTTCCTGACTTTTGCTGTAGCTAAACATTGGATAGCTACCGAAGACGTTGCTCCATATGCAGCATTGGTTCTTGGAGTGGCGGGGGCTGTCTATGGCTTCTGGAATAATCGAGCGACTTCAATCATCAAAAGTGCGGATGAACTTACAGGACCAGATGGTCCAATCCGTAACGTGGTTCTGAAAAACACGGTAGACAACCAAACCTTGGCCGATTCTTTGGGGCCTCATGTCGATGTCCCAACCTCCCAAAATATGGGTACCCCAATCAAGCAGACTAAACAGTCCTAAAAGAGGAGAATCAAATGCGTAAGTTAGTTATGCTTGCAGCTTTATCTGGTCTCTTACTTTCAGGGTGTGCTACAACCCCTGGTGGTGGTACGACTGTTACGTTACCAACGATCACCCTTCCATCAATCTCCCCGAGTGTGGATGCTACAATTGCTCAGGTTCAAGCCATTGCAACGTCTATTTGCAAGTTTGAACCGGCTGCGGCTACTGTTGCTTCCATCATCGCTTCTCTAGCTGGTGCTGGACCAATCGTGGACACGGCCTCTAGTATTGCTTCTTCAATTTGTGCTAGTGTTACCAAAACTGGGGTTCGACGTGGTGGGGCTGCTCCTAGAGTTTATGGGGTTGCCATCCACGGACACTTTGTTCGGTAATCTACTATGACGAAGCATCGCTTTGGTTATAAGCGAGATGCAATCGATACACGAGACCAACATTTTGGTCTCGTGCGTCCTCATGTAAGTTTGCCACCTAAGTTTGATTTATTAGATCGTATGCCCTACGTTCAAGACCAGGGCGAAACCAATGCTTGTATTTTCTATAGTTTGGCTTCAATTATCCAACACTTAGATAGAGCTAACACGGCAGATGATGATGAATGGTTTCCTTCTCCATACTTTATGTATTGGGTAACTCGTAACTTAGAAGGAGACGTTGAGGCTGACGATGGAGCTCAAATCCGTAATGCTATTAAAGCTGTAGCTCAATTTGGGGCTTGTCCTAATGATTATTGGTCTGAAAACCAACCTATCACCAAAAAGCCAGATGAGCAGGCTTTTGCCGCGGCTAAGCAAAACCTAATAGGTCGATATTCTCGCGTCGCTCAAAGTTTAGATGGTATCCGTTCTTGTTTATTTGCCGGGCATCCTTTCCTCTTTGGGTTCCAAGTTTTCCCTCAGTTTGAGGGGGATCAGATCGCAGCCAATGGCCTTCTATTAATGCCGGAGGGGGATCCTCTTGGCGGGCATTGCGTTGTAGCAGTTGGGTATGATGATATAGCACAGATGGTGCTGGTTCGTAATAGTTACGGCGATAAGTGGGGCTTACCTACCGTTAAGGGGCACTTCCTTATGCCGTATAGGTATATTACGAACCCTACATTGGTGTCAGATTTGTGGACGGTTCAATCAGTGGGAGAAATCAGTGAGGCATAGTGGAACTTTTTTATGGGCTACGGCATTATCATTCGCCGCCTTATCTCTTGCCTTCGCAAAAACGTCAGCACCAGCATTCCCACCAGCGGAAATGCACAGACTCTTATCTATGGTTGGTGTTGTTAATGTTGGGGGCGTAAACTACAAGCTTGATGGGTTACGAGTTGCTTCTGAAGGGGAGTGGCTTGTGATTCACATCAAGCCTAAGAGGGTCGAGTGAGGGTATGTTTGATAGGATAACCCATCACCACCATCACTACCCTAATCCAGGGCCCGGTTTGGAAGAGGTCAAAGCCGAGGTCATCAAGCTTCAGGGCCTCATTCAGCAAGTCCTAACTAAGGAGACTCAAATCATGGCTTCCCTTGACGACGTTTTGGCAGATGTTACTGGAGAGACAACTCGTCTTGACAGTCTTTCGACGTTAATCTCTGGTATTCGTCAGCAGCTTGCTGACGCTCTTTCTGGAGCTTCTCTGCCTCCGGCTGTTCAGGCCAAGGTTGATGCAATTTTTACCGCAGCTGAAGCGAACAAGGCTAAGATTGATACTGCATTGAATACCAATGTCCCTCCCCCAACTGATACTTCTGGTGGTACTTCTGGTGGGACCTCCTAAGCCTTTCCTTGTTGGGTGTGTAGTTCCTCCCGAGTAAACTTAAGGCCGGATCACTCCGGCCTTCTTTTTATTGTATTAAGCTATACTGACACTCAGTTGATAATACATATCGACCATTGTCGAGTAATATGATCACTACCCAAGGATCTTCCGCGTCGTCCCGCACAACAATCCCGGTATCCGACTTTGACGTGTCATAATGATATATGACTTTTACTTCTAATCCAAGAAAGCTTCCCTGCTTCGGGAAGTTATCGTGAGTTATAGTTTTAACTACTCCCATTCTATCCTAGCTCCTTCTTTGGTTTTTACCACTTTGGTGGTTGTTGTGAAGTAAGTTGATTGTCGTGCAACGTGATCAATTAGAATTATTTGTTTCCCTAGTACGGTTGCCCTATTACTTAAATACTCACACATATCCATAACCCCAACCCCAGACATATGTTGGGTTGGTTCATCCAAAATCTCTAGTGAAGTTTGGACTCCAGCATAACTCAAAAGGACTTCGCCTAAAGCTAACGCACTAACAAGCCTCAAGCGTTGACCTTCTCCTCCAGACCATGATTCCCACTTTACGTCATTCTTGGATCGGGGAGACATGATGGTTACATTCAAGCCTCGACTTGTCGTCCCAGCTTTTGTCTCTCGCTCAATATTATAAGTAACAATCCAATCTTGGAGGCCCATTTCTTCCAACATAGAATTGGTTGTAAGCTCAAGTTCTTTTAAGACTTCTTCCATAACGTATAAACGGATATCCTTAAACCCTTTAATCCAAGGCTTGGTTTGATCAATGGTAGCCTTTAGCTCTTGTAAGAGTTCTTCTTGTTGAGATATTTTTGAATCACTTTCTTGTATTTGACTGCGGAGTTGTTGAACTTGCACTCGATATGGATTTGATTCTTCATCGATTTGTTTTATTTGGTCTTGTAAAGAAGAAGCCTTAGCCGCTATACGGTTAAAGTCTCTAGCTTTATCGTCCCTGGCTACACGGGCTAAGTCAATCTTTAATTGGAAGTCTTTCTTATGTTTAAGGCTAGCATCAAGCTGAGCTCTTACTCTATCAATTTCTTTTTGTTCTTCATTAGCATCGGACAGCCAATCATCAGCTGATTTAGAGACTTTGTTGTACTCTTTAGTTATTTCAGCTTTGTGCTTCTCTAGGTTGGTCCCTTTTATGGACTGCCCACAGGTAGGGCACTCGTTGCTAGAACCTAATATTGCTAGTTCTTGGTTAAGACGGTGCATCTCACTAGTAAAAATCCCAACTTGGATCATGGCTTTATTACGAGCTTCAACCAAACCCTGCCACACCTTAGATTGTTTATCTGATTGGTTCTCTAAGGCTTTAAGCTCAGTGCAAGCGCCATCGTATTCCAAGTCAAAGGTAGTACGTTCCGTTTCGAGTTTATCTTGTTCCTTCCTAGCCCCCATAAGAGCGGCGCGGAGTTCCCTCAGTCGGGTACTCCGTTCTTTGGACCAGGTCTCAGCGCCCCGTAAAGCCTCGCTGAGGAGTTTTTCTAGCTGGGAAGCACCCGTGCTTAGGGCGGCCAATTTAGCCTGTCCAGCGGCTTCCTGGTGGGCTAGGTCGGTTACGGCCTTGCCTGCAAATTCGGATCGATCGTCCCACCTACTAAGGTTCAAAACCTCAGCAAATAATTCCATCTTAGCTTTAGGGGCTAAATCGAAGAATAATGGTTGGCCTTGACCTAATAAAACAGCCTGAGAAAATATCTCAAATGAAAGCTGAAGAAGATTATTGATGGTAACCTGATTACATTCCTCTCCATTCAAGGAGAGGAAATTAGGGTTGGCTGTTCGATGAATGATATTACGCTTATTGTTGACTAATACAGTAGTTTTAACTGAAGCCGGTTTGTTCCCATTCCAGGGAAGTATATCTGTGTTCTTTAACCCACTTGGGGTCTTACCGTAAAGTCCCCAGGACAAAGCATCACAAACAAGGGTTGACTTAGCTGAACCATTTGAACCTAGCTTAGGCTCATCGAGATTTTCCCCCACAACAAAATGTAGCCCAATCCCTAGCTCTTGCAGAGGGAAAGAATGGGTTCCATTGAACGCCTTAAAGTTACTGACTTCAATAGTGTCAAAGACTAAATTCATTTATGAGTCAACTCTAATCTATTTTCTCAGTATTAAGGGTTGCTAAGACTTTCTTAATTGCTGATTGAACGTCTTCTAGTAAGATCTCTTGGTTTGAGCCTGGAAAAATATGGACCTCATGCCCATCAACGTATACCGGGGGTAAAGACCACCCGAACATTTCGCCTTTAGCTATACACTCATGTATATGATCCCAAGAACCTTTTCCTTGAATGCTATCTACGTATTCTCGCATCTTCATGTCTATTCATTCTCCCTTGAGTAGTTTCAATCCTGTTTTAAGAGTCAAGTCGGAAGTGGCTGTACGCTTTGCGTATGATCGCACGAGCTCTTCATCTGACTTTTGATCTTGATCCCGCTCCTTTTTGACTCGTTTGACTTCAAAAATGGGTTGAATATGTTCCATAACATACCCCTGCTTTTCTCCCCAGTTACGGATGGTGTCTTTGATCTTTTGCCAATCGTCTTGTTGGTCTTGTGATAATCCCACTCGGACCTTAAGCATATCTCCTTTGCTTAGGTCCTTGAACTTATTTAGATCCTTAACGGAAGAAATTTCCAGGAGTTGTTTTCTAGGTCCTGGACAAGGGTGTTCGATGAGATCATCATCAATGACTTCAAGAAATCTTGGCTCGAAGTTGTCACCAAAATTGATTCGATACGGAGCCCCAACATAATCCACACAACCAGATTGTTGTGGAGTGTGAATATCCCCACTAATAACTCTTGCATCTTTGGGAAAAACGCTTTGAGGTATACCTGATAACTTATGTCCATGGCCGTTATTGGCCCCCTCAAATGTATTATGGGCAAATATCCATTCTGTGTTCACAGGAACGCCTGCCCAATCCTTCTTATAATTTCTAGTATGAGGTAATAACAAACAATCGTACCCTAAGATATCTAAACGGGTGGGATCATTAACCCATTCAACATTCTCAAGTTCATTGAGAAATGCAAAGTAGGGGTTACTAGGAACTACGTAATCGTGGTTCCCTTTTAAGATAATTACCGGGCATATTTTTGATAGGTCATGAATGTGGCCCACAACTTTGTTGACCAACCAAGCACTATGGTTGTCCTTGACTTCAGTTAAGTCTCCTAAAAGGAGGACTTGACCTACCTTTAGCTTTTTTAGCTTGGCTACAAACCAAGGTACAAAATTATGCCGGTATAAATCCTTAGGATTTTCTGTCCAATGCGGATCAGAGAAGACAGCTATTGACATAAGGGTTTTACTTTATGATCGGAGACTTAGGATTGGGGCGGTCTTTCATCATATTATTACCGTAAAGCCTGGCCCAATCTTGGATAAAATCCGTATCTGGACTCAATTTTCCATCACAGATTTGTTGTACTGATCCTTTTACACGTTCCAGCGCAAGTTCATCAGTTAGTTCAATAAACTGAGCAGCAAAATTCATAGGGTGAAGCCAATAGTCCTTCAGTGGGCCTCCTTGGATTAATTTTGTTCTGTTTGAATCAGGATTCTGAGCATAAACCCAGATTTCATGGGTGGCCCCCTCTTTATAAAAAAGGGTTGTTTTACCAACTAATGGTCTTAGATGAAGCAGTACAATTGAGTAAGAATGCCAAACTGGATGAGCCCAAGGTGCTTCAACGACCCAATGGGTTAATGTAGCATCATCCTTTGGATGAACTTTAAGCTTGGCTCTTGCCCTTGCTAAGTCAACTGACCAAGCTTTGCCGCTAACTCCAGATATATCTGGGGGTAAGTTTATTGGTTGCTTAATTTCTGCAGGGCTTGAGTCAAACATATGAGCGAAAACACTTCCTGTAGGAAGGTCCATGGTTTTTCACTTTCTTAGTTGGGATTGTAGTAAGTCTCTAAACAAACGAATTTCTGTCAAACCTGTGGTAAGGCTGGGGCCTACATTACAAAAATTGGTTAAGTGGTCTTGATATGTTATCACCAATTCCGGTTTCCCGTTCTCTTTGACGATAAGCATTGGCCAACGCTTGTGATTAAAAGCTTGGTTATTACATGTAACCCAAAACTTGGCTAAGGTTCCTTCTTTTAATAAGATGAACTTATCAATTTGAAGCTTTCGGTAATGTTTACATTCAATAAAGAACTTTTCTGTTAGAATGTGTCCTTCTGGAGAAACGGAACAAATATCTCCAGCTTGACGATTAGTCTTCCCCTTATTATGAGCGACGGTAGCTCGGCCACCTGAAATAGAACTACGCCAGAAACAATCGTTTTGTTTTCCTTCAGTTACCCAAAGGGATAACGTAGTACATACTTTGCGTTCAAAGGATGAACCCTTACCCTTGCTGTTTATCACGTTCATTCTCTTGGTGGTTTAACGTATCTCTGATGTTAAAAGCAACAGCACGACTAATACAAGCACATATTGGTTTGACTTCACCTTGATTGGTGAGGCGCATTCGGTCAAAGACACACCAAAACTCTTGATTTCCTGACTCTGGAAAGTTTAACCATTGAGCGTAATACCTCATTTTTAAGACCTAGACCAAGACTCAGACTCAGACCTAGACTCAGACCAAGACCAAGCCCAAGACCTGGACCTAGACCTAGACCTAGACCTAGACCCAGACCAAGACCAAGACCAAGACTCAGACTCAGACCTGGACCTAGACCCAGACCTGGACCTAGACCTAGACCTGGACCTAGACCAAGACCAAGACCTAGACCAAGACCCAGACGGAGGTTGATGTATTATCATTGTTTCTTCCTTTCGATTGTAATGTGTATTCGATACTCGGCCAAGACTTTCTTTAGCGTAGCCAAGAAACTTGGCTTACTCCCCTTCTTTTTCCGTGGTTTGGCTTTCACCAATTGACGTTTTTCTTGTGTTTGCACGTTTGATCCGTTCCTTTTGTGTTTGTTGCCATTTGCTGATACAAGCAAAACAACCACATTTTGGCGGTAGTTCAGCCAAATACTCTTCATAATCTTTGCAGAATAACACTACTCTTTTTACCAATTTGGGTGACCTCTTAAGTGATACCAAATTTTGACATGATCCAATTCCAAAGCCACAGTGGCAAAGGTGGTTTGTGTTCAGGGTATGGTCGCAATCTTTTTGTCATTCCAACCCACTTAATTCCACAACCCCATAACCAACTGTAGGATTATAGTCATTTAGTTTTGGTAAATATGACTCAGCTTCTTCTTTTGAAGTATAAGGACCGCGAGGTATCCCTAATTCCCTAACTGTGTAAGTATCGGCAATAGAAACCGAAATTGGAGCCTTTCCTCCCAGGTACATCTCTGCGTATTTTACAATGATATACAATTTTGTCACGCTTCAACCTTTCGGTACTTTAGTTGTTTTCGCACTTTAGCTACGATCAATTTGTGGCCCAATTTGGCGTCATCCCAAGAAAAGTACCGAGTACAGTAATCGTTGTCCAATCCAAAAACCATTGTTTCAAACAACAGAGGTAGGCCATTAAGGTCTAGCCCATGATCAATTCCTAGGAAAACAGTGCTAACATTGACAACACTGTTTATTTGGGTGTATCCAACTGATCTATTGGATAGGTTCTCAAACCAAAGAGCCCAAGACACTATATCAGTTTCTTCTTGGATATGGTTTTCGCCATCTAAGACATAGTGTTTCATTTGGAGGTTCCTTCCTTCTTTTTGTTCCACAAGTCTAGAAAGTGAGCCCAACGCTTCCTTTCTAAACATACGAAACGACCGGGTTCTGTTACGGCATAGATAAGCACTCGGTGCCCTGGTGTTCTTAGTTCCACACCAGCTAAAGCTAAAGCTTGTTCGAAATCTTGAACTTCAGCCCGGTCAATAGCCCCACCCTCCTTAAAGCGGTGTAGGCGGAACTTGACGGCATCTTTGAAGACTTGATCCTCCCATTCATCAAGGTTATCGCCAAACTCCTTTTCAAAGGAGGAAAGAGTAAGGGGTTGGTCCGCGTAAACAGGAACCCCTCCTTTCATCTGCCAATTACGCTTCAAGATCTTGGGCAATTCCATGTTAAGACTCCAGTTCTTTTGCGTACCCAGCTTGTTTTAGCTGGGCTGTCTGGCGGTATTGCAGTCGGTTTAGTATTATGATTGCAGCGTTGTGCGCTGCATCCTCATTGTCGAATGATACGGATCTATTTACCCAAAGAACCCCTGTAATTCGGATAGCTGGGTAAAAGGGTCCAAGTCCTACTGTTGTTGCTTGCACTTATTCTGTTCCTGCTGATGTTAAGAAGTGATTAGTCACATAGACTTGAGCACTTCTATCGTCCCATTTGATTTCGCTAACTTCTGGCCCAACAGTTACGACAGTACCCTTTTTGGAAGGGTCATATGTTAAGGCCACTCTTGCTTTGATCTCCAGGCAAAATATCTTTACCCGTTCGATCTTTGGTTTGATCTTTACTCTTTCTACCATAGAAATTAAGACCTAGACCAAGACTTTAGGTTTTGATCTAGACCCAGACCAAGACCAAGACCAAGACCTGGACCTAGACCCAGACCAAGACCAAGACCAAGACCTGGACCTAGACCCAGACCAAGACCAAGACCTAGACCAAGACCTGGACCTGGACCTAGACCTAGACCTGGACCTAGACCCAGACCAAGACCAAGACCAAGACCTAGACCTAGACCTAGACCAAGACCTTAGTATTGAAATAATACTCATTTGATTTCTCTCCTTTGAGATTTGATTGAAACGCTAATAGGGCCAATTGCTCAGCCCTATTGACTTTACAATCACTTCTTGGTAAGTTTGAACTCTTGGCCCAAAGCACTAGCCACGGCGTTAACGGTAGCAAATTGGGGCCGTTTTGTAACCCCGTTGAACCAACCGTTGATTGCCGAAACGCTGACCCCAGACAGGGCATGGATCTCTCCGTAGCTCTTCTTGGAGTCTTGAACAACCGTTCGCAGTTGATCAATAACAGGATCTTTTTCTTTGAAGATATACGATTTGTAGAGCTTCAAAGGACCTTTCTTGGTGGTAGGTTTGCTCATGCTTTTCTCCGAGCCTTGGATTTGGTGTTGGGTTGCGTCAGTTGGTACTTACCCGTTCCAACACGTTTGATGACTCCTGACTTTGTCAGTTGGTGTAGGACACCGTGATGGCGCTGATCCGAATATCCTTCAGCAACCAAACGGTCTCTAACCTCCTTAGAAGTGAAGGTTTGGCCCAATTTTAGGCTCTTTAGAACCGCACCAAAGGATCCTGTATGGCTTTTGGCCTTTAAGGCACCATCTTCGGTCTGAGTCACATTGGTGACAGGGGTTGTTTGGAGTTCGTAAACTAACCCCGATAGCGCGCGGTGGACTTGCGCTAGGCGCTTGTCCTCCACGAAACATTCTATCTTAAATAGGTCCATGTCATTTCTCTCTCCTATAAACGGTGCAAAAGTACACCCTGAGTGAGCCTAAAAGAGGCAGGCTCACCTAGCTGTGCTTTACTCAACTTGCTCGATTACATCTTTACCAGTGCTAGTGTCCACACCAATAAAGAAAGTCTTACTTGAAAGTCCAAGTGTTACGGTAATGTAGGCTCCAAAGTGCCTAGTGTCTTTTTCTGGGTTATCTGCTCCTGGTTTTATTGACAACTTTGTTGGGTCGTTCATGAGTATTGAAAGAGCTTGAAAGTTCATCACAGTACCTCCTCTTAGTCTTGTTCACGGCTGCAGACGGTGCAGCGGTATTTGGGGAAACCGCCCGAAGCGATTGGGTTCATAAGGCGAACGCCTTTACCGTATCGCTCATCCTGGAAGGGGTGTGTGCAACCCCCTACACATTTCTTTTTGACGGGTGCAGCTTTGGTGTGGTCACGGTCTTTTTGGATATCAGCCATTTTGGTCCTCTTCGTTGTCTTTGAAAGCTTCGCTGAACTCCCCCGGTCCAATTCCGGACAGGAGGATTTCCCGTTGGTCCAGACTCAACTCAGGGAAAGCATCTTGTATGAGGGTATCGTCGGTAAGCCACCGCTCATATCGTTTGACCTGATCTTCCGTCAAACGAATGGTTGAGGGGGAAAAATGGGACCAACTTGGTGGGGTGACTTTAAGTAGGTACATCCCATCGCCAAGAGCAGTTAGCTCTCGCTTTGGGCCAAACCCAAGTTTATCTGCAAGACTCATGCTGATCTTCTCTCCTATAAGTGGTACCCAAGTGTACCGTGACGCAGTCTCAATTTAAGAGACTGCGCTGCACTATACTCAGAAAAAGGAAGGGCAGACTAATCTCGGACGACGGCCTGCCATCGCCGTATAGGAGAGTGGAAGTTCCCCCGTAGGGGCTTCCTTGACCACCGAGCTTGGCCAATCTGTACGTATACATACGGCCTTGGTGGGTTCTCTCCTAAAGAGATTAGTTTTCTTCGACCACTTCCTTGGTGGTGAACTTTACAAGCCGCACCCGAAGTCCAGAGCGTTCTACGACTTCTTGTACAAAGGGCCGCATCTTTTCCGCTATACGCCGCTTTGACGTAACAGACATCCAAGTCTTATTGGACAATTCAAAGGCAACAATTCCTTCATTGCCTTTGTCATCAATTGACAACCAAGCCCAGAGCTCTGTAATTGGTGCTTCATTGGGTGGTATTTGAACGTATTCAAGTTCTTTTCTCATCCGTTCTCTCTCCTATATGGCGCTTAAGTGCCCCCTGACACGGTCTTAAGTATATTCTTCCCCCTAAGACCGTGCTAGTTGCACTCTTATTTTTCGTAACCAACAATGCCAGGAAACTTATCCCCACGCAAGCTGCCCATCTTATAAAGAGGACGTTTCTCAGCGTAAGCATTCCACGCGCTTACAACCAAGAAGAGCCGTTCCCATTGCGAAGCTGGGGGTTTTGCGGTCAGGACCCGTTGACGGAGCGTTAGGATGGGAGATCCTGTTGCTAAGTCAGAACCTGTGACCCAGTGGTGTAGGAAGGCTTCAGCCTCATTTGGCAGATACCGGCTGCCCAGGTAAAGAACAGTAGCGATTGATGACGCACTTCCCTTGAGCCCTTTTGGAGCCTTTCTGGCCTTATTGACCCATTCAACGATTTCGGGGTTCGTTTTGACCAGTTCGACAAGATCCGCAGGATTTACCTTCTCGTTAGAGAAGATATTGTTGGTGCGGTAACGGATAATAATGGAAGCAACCGCAGCAACAGTTGTTGTGTAGTTCGATTGGACACGTGCCACTTCCAGGTGGTTGGCCGGCGAACGATGACGCCCTTGGTCAATCGTGGTAAATGAGGAGGCATCCGCTCCGTATACCACAACGGACTGGAAAGTTACCTGACTTTCAACACAAGCCCAGAGCCTGTGTTGTCCATCTAGCAATGTCCCATCGCTAGCGAAGATGATGGACTCCCCATTAAGAGCCCAACGCCCACCTTTCATTTCACGTGCAAGGCGGTCAACCTCCTTCTGGCGGAGTTTGCGGTTATGGACATTCCCTTCGAGCCATTTTGTGGCTAGCTCTGGGGTGATTTCCATCACCGTCGGTTTGAGGGTGTTGGTTAAACCCATGGCTGGTTCCTTTGTTGGCATCACTAGAACTTCTTGTTCCTTTGCCAGATAATTAAACCTGGGGTCAGGGGAGGAAGCCCGAGTTTGAGCCAGGAGTTTTGAGCGCCTTGTTTTATCGAAGTTCATCCTTGTCATGATGTCTCTCTCCTATCTAAAAAGCCTGCTGCGATGAACTCTACTCTTCAAGAATATAATTTGTTACATAGGTTGGGGCTTCATAACGCTCTGCTACACTTGGTGCCTTTTTGTAGGCTCCAGCCTCAGTCCTATGAAATGAAGCGTTAATCCAAATTCCCTCCCAATCCATGGTCCGTACTACCCAAACTTTTTGCATAACTTCCTCCGACATTTTCGACTTTGAGTCCTTCACGTTGATTGTGCTTCTCTGAAAGGACTTGGTAATTGATGATGCTAACTTGAGAATCAGTTGCTTGAAGCTTTAGTTGCCAAGGCAGCTTACTCCAATCAATAATAACATAGCGTGAAACAGCACTCCAAGGGATGGTACCATAATAAGCCGCAGTTCCCATCTTGGCCAAACTAATAGGGGCTAGGTTGGGGTTAAACCTTGCGACCTTGCGGTAAAACTTGGTTCTTTTGACCATACCCCAATCAATAGGGGCAAGATTGGGCGCAGCCTCTGATGGTCCTATGTTTCTGGTTAGCTGCTCCAAGAAATCTTCATCAGGAGCAAGTTTGAAGGGTAAGAGTTCTTCTGATTTGATCTCTAGAACCAGACCCATTTGATCCTTTGATGCAGCAGCTGCAAAGTGCCAAGGATATGCAGTTGTTAGGTACACCGCATTCCTGTTGCTGTTAACGGTACCTTCCCAATTGCCTTTGACCTTGGATTTGGCCCGAGGCACTATTCCTTTTGCCATAATTTGAGGTAAGTGGGTTAGGGTCGTCCCATGGTAGAGTTTCTCCATTGATCTCTCTTTTCTTGTCTGATTGCTTCCTACTACAGTCTTGTGATAGACTGTAGTGAGTAACAATCGCTTAACTCGTAGACCCAGACCAAGACCAAGACCTAGACTCAGACCTAGACCTAGACCTAGACCTAGACCCAGACCAAGACCCAGACCAAGACCCAGACCTAGACCCAGACCAAGACCAAGACCAAGACCTAGACCCTAGTATCGAAATGGTACTCATTTGATTGACCTTGGAAGGATTTGGATTTCCACGGCGTCAATCACTGAACCTCGGCCAACAATAACCTGTCGGTTATCAGGGAAGGGTTCGACTTCCTTGAATTGAGATTTCTCGACGGCCTGAGCAAACTGTCCAGTATCGGGGATCCAAGCGGCGTCCTCAAGGACCAGTTCTTGGGGGTAAACCGCAACCAGCCTACCCGTTTGGAACATTGTGACGGTACGAATGAGGTAATTCCGCCCAATTTTCCAGGCTCCTTCCGTATTGGATGGAGTAGCTTGAAACAAAGACCCGATTTCTCGGATCTGTTTGAGCGTAAGGTTTTCGATATCCATGTTCTCTCTCCTTTTCAAATGGTACATTTAAGTGTACCCTGACACAGCCCTAATAGGGCTGTGCTAGTTACACTTGCTTTTAAGGGCGCACTTTACCCAATATTTCCTCTTCGTGTTTGGTCAATTCTCTCATCAACCAAACTGCCAACTCATCCATTTTCTTGTGGGCTTCAGTTTCCCAAGGTCGGGCCTTATAAGGGATTTCATCCTTGATGGGAACCCTATTGTAGTATAGGTACTGAAGTTCTTTGGGGGAACTTTTGCGCATAGTCTTAATGGCTAGTTCCCCCGTTAACCACTGACGGATGTGTATCATCTCATGCGCGAAAGCGAGCATCATTTGCGTTGGTGAATCAACCGTAATGGATAAGTCAAACAGTTTCGGCGGCAGACCCTTTTCCACACGCTTGGCATTCTCTTCCGAAAGAGAAGGCGCTAAGGCTCCACCTTCTGACATACCCTCAGGCGTGTCTTTTGAAGTGAAGCCTGGGGGCCTCAGATGGAACTTGATTGTAGCATTGTAGGCATCAATGCCCAATCGCTTTGAGGTGAGTTCTAGTGCCACGTCAAAGATCGGACGAATTCCTTCCGGAACGCAACAGTACGTTGCACTGATCATTGTTCTCTCTCCTATAACGTGCAGGGATTGCACGCCAATGGGCTAACTTGAAAAGAGAAAAGTAGCCCATCAGTCTACAATCAGAGATTGGGGTTAGATATGTCTTCCGGCTTTTGTTTGATCCAATAACCTGGTGGAAAGCCTTCCCCATCCCAAGCTTTCAAAGCGGCTTCAGCAGCCGCACGATTGGGGAAACAATATCGAGTACGCCAACCTACCATGTCTATTCCAACAAAAAGGCCAACAGTGAAAAGCATATCCATCACCCCGGCCCATTCTCCTGATGGAAGCTGTTTAGCTGGGGAATACCCTAGTTTAGCTATGATTTGCTCATTCACTTTGATCTCCTTTGTTCCTACAACCCCAAAAATAGGATGGGTCAGCATACCACTCAGGTGAAGGGTCCCACTCAGGTAAAAGGTCGTGCATACGATGCTTACAGCCTCGTTGTACATCTAATGCAGACTTTCCCTCTTTGTACTTCCCGTAAGAACATCTTAAGTCAGGGTCGTCCCAACGAGGACGTGTGTCTGGAAGCAAGTTTGCTTTCCTTTTCCTCATTGTCGAGCTCCTGAAGATGTTCGAGGGAATTTGAAGAGGAGGGCTATGGCCGGCTCAAACGCCAAACCAAATTGGACGACTGGAACTGGGGTTCCTTCCTTCAGGTGCCCGTACCAACGATGATTCCCGTCGAGGATGAACTTATCCACAGACACAAGTACCGGGAAGCGTCCTAGCTGGGGTTTCCAGCGGCTAGCGTCCCAATTGATGCGTTGATGGTTGTGGAGTTCTAATGGAGTATAGATCCTCCTACGGGCCCATACTCCCTTTTCCCTCACAAACCGGATCAAGGCGTTCAGGTCGTGATGCTCAATTTGAGGCATCACTGGCCTAGGTACGTAGAAAGGTAAGAACTCCCCACCTTTGTAGTGATGACCATTGACACCTTCCTCCCCACCCTTAGGCGCTCGGTGGTCCAAGGGACGTTCGAACCAAGGGTCTATTGGGTTTGATTGTGACATCTTTGCTCTCTCCTATACGGTGCATTGTTTAAGTACACCCTGAGTGAGCCCTAAAAGGCAGGCTCACCTAGTTGTACTTTGTTAGTTAATGGCTGAGGAAGTCACTTGCTTGAATGACTCAGCAACGTAGGCTGTAAAGGTCTTGCCGATAAGACCCGCCCCACGGAGCAAATCGTCTGCCATATGCTCCTTGGAAATGGGTTCTCCGTTTTCAACATATTTCTTGGCTTTGGAATGTGTCACTAGGCGATCAGCCAAGAACTTCAACAAGCCCAGAAAGAGCAAGAGAAAGTCCTCCTTGTCGTATGGGCTCAAAAGGACGGCGAGTTTATCGCGCATCTTATGAATTTCTTCCATTGAGTACTTTTTCTCATTTTCAACCATGATCTTCTCTCCTATAAGTGGTACCCAAGTGTACCGTGACGCAGTCTCAGTTAAGAGACTGCGCTGCACTACACTTTTTGTTTAGTTGGATGTTCCTTCCTGGCCTTCCAGGCCCAGCAACGGTGCGACCTGAGCGCTATGGGGCTCTTCGTGGTCTTGGCCATCAGCAGGAGGCTGATTGACTAGCCAATTGGGGCTGGCTGAAGCTTCCGGGTCCACCATCACGTGGATCTCTTCCGTGAGGTTGAGGGTCCCTTGAGCCAGTTGCGTGAAGGCCCATGCCATAGTGTGGCCCAATTCGGACAAGGACTGCCCGTTATCTTGGGCCAAGTAGACCGCCGCATCGTACAACGCGATCATATAGCAACCGGGACACAAAGCCTTCCCGGTTGCGTCCATTTCAGCCCTTTCACGCATGACGCTGTCCAAGGCCATCGCGAAGCCCTTGCCCAATTCCCGGCGATGCTTGTCTTTGATGTGAACAAGCTCAGGATTGCCTCCGTACACCCGGTCGTAAGTGCCCAAGTGCTTGGGGTTGATGACGGGGTGGGCCACAGCCCAATCCGGCGGCTGCTCCCCGTCAGGAGTCACGTCTTCGCCGGCGAGTTCACTCCGGAACATTCGCCAGGCTTCCGCCAAGGCTTCCTTCCGACCGTCCAAGTTGACCTCGTAGGCGTGAGCATTACCCTCTTCATCATGAATGATGACTCTCATTTTATCTCTCTCCTATAAGGGTGCAATAGCGCACCGTGACGTGGTCCCCTGGGTTTTCAGAAGACCACGCTTCGCTACGCTACAGGCCGAAAGTCTTGGCTAAGCCTTAGTCGGTGATCGGGGTGATCGTGATCCGCACACGCCGCGGAAAATTCTCCGTACCGCCGAACACCCGGTCGTGAACGCCCAGGTCCGTGGTGAATACGGGATTGTCCCCGTCTTCCTGATAACAGGTGCCGTCGAAGGTCGCAGTAGTCTCAATAACCTTTGCCTTGGGAGCATGGGTATGGATGTGGGTTTGGTGTGTGACCGACATGGTTCTCTCTCCTTATAGGTTGCAGGATTGCAACCCAGATACTCACGCTATCTTTTCCAAGAGTGAGTATCGAGCTTGCAAAGCCTTTTAGATTAGGGTTGAGATGTAGTGGTCCAAAGAGAACCAACCGGGCCCACCAATAATCACAACAAGAAGCATCACAACCCATAGGACCTCAGGGAGGTAGAGGAAGTAGAAAACCCAGTCTCCTAGGTCCTCAGGTTCGTCGTTGGGGATGCGATAGATCCCGTTGGTAACAACCGCTACCACTGCTATTCCGAGCAGCCCTAGGGCTGCTAAGGGAGCGAGGAGGCCTATCACAAGAGCCAGTCCCCCCAAGAGCTCCACCGAGCAGACAAACCAGTCCACTAGTGGAATATCGGGTATACCACACTCTTTCAAAGTGTGGCAAAATACCTCATGCCGTTGAGGATAGAAGCACTTGTGAAAGCCTGTGATAGTGAACACTACCCCCAGGACGACCCGATTGATGGAGAGGATCGCTTCTGGAGCGTTGAACCCCAAAAACAAGAAGTGGATCGTTTCATTCACGACACCCCCCAAATCAAGAGGAGGAACACCAGAACTCCAGCAGCCCAATAGGGCAAAGCCCTGAGTTGAGCTTCATAGACTTCACGTTGTTCCTCAGGTGTAAGGGTTGCGTAAAGCCAGTCTTCATCCATCATGTTCTCTCTCCTATGGTACAGATGTACACTCAAGTACACCCTGACGCAGTCTAAAGGAAGACTGCGCTAGTTGTACTCAGTTGGTGGGGACTGCTCGGATATTTGCCAATACTTCAACGATTTCCACGTCTTTCTCGTAATGCTTCAACTGTGCGGCAAAGCTTAGTAATTCTTGCTTGGTTTCCATAACCAAAATTGTGGACCAAGGTCCATCTGGATTGGATATTGACAACCACTGTCCGGTAGTTTTGTTCTTGGCAGCAAACCCTAAGACCTCAACCTCGGTGAGGACTGGTTTCCTCTCTTTTGACAAATCAATCATGGTTTCTCTCTCCTATAAGAGCAAAGTGCTCCCCGAGAAGGTCTTATTCAGACCTCCTCAAGTAGCTCTTTACGTTACATAAATCTTGTTTTTGTTTGCTTGAACACTGAGCTTTCCAAATTCCCGGAACTCTGCAAGGGAAACAACAAAAGTGTTTCCCTTGTGTTTGAAAACGACTTCATCCACGTGATCAAGGCTGATGGTAGGTTTCTCGGAAGTCCCGATTTCTCTGCCAAAGATTTCCATGGTTCTCTCTCCTATAAGGGTTGTGTCAGCATTATCGCAACCCTGAAGCCCAACCAAAGATTGGGCTTCGAGCTTGCAATCGTGCTATGTTGCTAGGCTTCTGGCTCAAGGAGCCAAAAAGCGTTGACGAGGAACTGGATTATCGCAGAGTGCGTATAGTACCCGGCTTCACTAACCGAAACTACCACGCACAAGAATAACCCCACAAAGACGAGGACGCGGTGTTGATGTTTTGTCAATTGAGGGACTTTCATCTTTCACACCTCCTCGTGTTTGATCACGGCAATCACCTTGATGACGAACAAGGTTCCCGCCGCCCAGGTGTAAGGACCGTGGGAGGTCACAAACACCAGTATCAGATACGTCATCTCAGTCCAGTGCGCCCCGACATGGAGAACCTTGTGGCTGACATGGATGTGCAGTTTAGTCATGACTTTCTTGATCATCGGGCACCTTCCTTCCGCCCCATTGACGGATCAGCCAGACCCGCTCATGGAGGTAGTACAGAACAGTCTTCGTGAGAACCTCAGTCGAAGCAATTGCTCCGGCTGCTCCTGGATGGCCAGTAAGGACGAAAGCGACAACGAAAGTATCAACGCTGCCGACCAACCGCCAGGACACGGCTTTGGCAAGGGATTGCGAATGACTGCGAATTGCAGACATGTTTTTGTCTCCATTACCAAGGGAGGGTTCCCACCATCAAGGCGAGGATGTACCCGTACGCACACAGAGCACAGTGGTGATGAATAGTCATGACCCTTCTCCTCCTCTCATCTGGGTGATGATTCAGGACCTAAGAAAGTTGCAGTGGACCTGATTGGCTGCACGATTGCAACCCTGATGCCCCGCCGACTTTTGACGGGACATCGAGCTTACAAAAGGCTTTAGTTCTTCTTGGGAGACATAATCATCATGCCCCCACGCTTGTTGATTTGGTCGGCTAAGCCTTCAGCCAAACCCTCGTAGTCGGTGGACCCATTGCCGATGTGAAGGACTTCCTGAAGCCCTTCAGACAACTTCTCAGCTGCCGTTTGTGGCGGCAGCTTCGGAGCCAACAGAGCCATGTGATTCTTCATGGTCTCCGCCGAGACCAGCAGGTCGTTGGCGGACAGCGTTGAAGCTCCACGTCCGATACTGCCCAACTTGGACCGTTCCACCACCTCACGGATGGTTGCAGGGATCTGTCCCTTTAAGACATCCTTGAGTGATGCCAGATTTTCGTCCTTGTCAAGCAACTCACCGGCATAGAACCGGATCAGCCGTTCCACAGCTTCGGCTTGAGGAGCACGGATAGAGATTACCGCGTCCAGTCTACCGGGGCGAAGGATTACTGGGTCCAGTTTCTCCACGAAGTTGGTGGTGAGAACCGTCATGATCTCGCTGTCTTTCGACACCACCCCGTCGATCGTGTTGATGAGGTCATTGGTATCATCGTCACGTTCGTCGGCGATACGGTCGATATCTTCAGCAAAGACCACTGCCGGCGAGTACCTTTTGGCGAATTCCAGCGCCGCACGGAGACCCTGGATACGATCCAGCAGGATGTAGGTCCAGCCGTTCTCGTAACACACATTCGCCACAAGCTTGGCGATGAGGGTCTTGCCAGTACCGTATTGGCCTTCGAGCAGGACTCCCCTTTTCAGAGGGATCCCCAAAGCCTTGACTTGTTGGGTGAATTTGATGGGAACCAAGAGATTGTCTTTCACTTGATTCATTACCAAATCATCCAAGATGACCGGCACTGACTTGGTCGCGTCGATGAACTCTGGTGGTTTCCTGACCATCAGGTCACCGTCTTCGTCCACCCGCAGTTGGATGGCCTTCCCGCGATAGATGCTTTCCTCGCGGACAAGCCGTCGAGTTTCTTCGACCAGCCGAACCATCTTGGGCTGATCCTTTTTCTTGATGCTCGCTGTGATGTAGAAGAAGTTCTCATCGGTATTGATAGCAGCCTGGATATCGTCCTCGATGTTTGGGACCTTGAAGGAGCCCTGAGGGACCTGAACGAAATCATTCGGTCCGGGACCGGTACTCACACGCAACATTTCCGGCGGACGCTTCCCGAACCAAGTCATCATGGACTGTGGCGACGACCACCCGAACAAATTCACCATCGCCCGTTGAAAGGCAACGGCCGCATCGTGCGGGTAGGCATCGATTTTCTCGAAGAACCGGTATTTCTGTTCTTGGTCTTGACGAAGGCGCCGGATGTGGTCTTCAGCCACGTCAAGAGGCATTTCTTCTGGGTTTGCAGGCAGCACAATGTGCTGGCCGTCAAACTTGACGCCTCCTTCGTACTGAGACCAATTGTGGGCCTCAACGGCAGGAACCTTCTTTGCAGGTACCTTTGTCTTTAACATAAGATCTCTCTCCTATGAGGTCGCAGGATTGCAACCCTGGTGATTACTCGTAAGTAACCACCGAGCTTGCAATGCTTATTCGATACCCTCTGTGCTGGATCAGTACCGACGTACGGCCGCTGTGGTTTCTTCTTTCAGGGGTTGAAGTCTATCAACAGCCCAGACGTCATCTTCGACCTTGCCCAAGCCGGGGATTTCAACAGGCTCATCAAGCCTGACACGGTACATCAAGCCACCGACATCCCCAATGAGGCGTTCGGTGTTGATGATAACGCCACGTTTGCCGCGGAATTCTTCCATCCCGCCACTGATAGTGACTCGCATTCCAGCCTTAAGCTGGGTCTGCTGCTTTTTCATGTTCTCTCTCCTATGGTAGAAGTGTACTTAAGTACACCCTGAGGTGGTGCTTTCTTCAACACCACCCTAGTTGTACTTCAGTCTTTGGGTTTGATACTTAACGAGAAGGGCAACCCATTTGTCCACAGTTGGACGGAAAAGGACATAGGGCCGGTTATCGGCAGGGCCAAAGCCATAAGCCCTGCGCAAAGCCCACGAGGTGTGTCATTTGGAGTTGATGGGTCAGCACAGTCGTACTTGTAGAAGTACCCTGTAGAAGCGAAAACGGCCATAAAGTACAACACCAGCCATGTTCGCATTTTCTTGGTAAGTGCTCCACACTCTTCCTCATCGCCTAGCATGTTCTCTCTCCTATGGTACAGATGTACACTCAAGTACACCCTGACGCAGTCTCAGTTAAGAGACTGCGCTAGTTGTACTTTTAGTAGTTCAACGTCTTCCGTAACCATTGCATGGTCTTACGGTCTTTCTTGACCCATAGACCGCACAACACCCCCTCTTCTTCAGGGGTGATGTTCGAAAAGGTGGTCATGCGGTTAGCATCAAGGCAAAGCTCAATGATCTCCGCAATTCGCCCACGGCCCTTGCTGACAAATTGCTCTGCATCCGGACCAATGGCTTGCCAAGTGTGGTGGAGGAAAGGCTCCCACCGAGCCTTCTCTTCTTCGGTTAACTTCAACTGACCATCAGTTGCAGCCTTAAAGGCCAAGGCACGGCGCGCCGTAATCGGAGAGATCATTTGTTTTAACCCTCCGTTTTGAGCCAACGACCGTCAGCCTGACGCTCGTATTTCTGGCCTCGCCCTGTTCCAAGACCAACGCCATAGTTCGCGAAGGCGGCCGGGGTCATAAAGGCCCAGGGACCAGCCCTGGTCTTCCCATCGTAGAAAACGTCGATGATGGGGATCCCAAAATCATCCTTGCCCGGAACGTGACCAACCCAGTAACGGGCTGGGGTTCCTTTTCTAGCCATGTTGTCCAGATGTTCCTGACTTTTGATCTCTTTCATTGGGGTTCTCTCTCCTATAAGATGCCACAAGAGTGCATCGTGACACAGTCTCCCCCTGTGAAAAAAGGAGACTGTGCTTCGTCACACTCGGTTAGGCGGAGGCAGGTTCCTCCTTCCTTTGTAGGCTTTCGGCCAGATCGATGGCCTGAGCTTCAGAGATGAAGGAACACCACGCCGCAGGAACGCTTGCGATGCAATTTCCATCACCGTCTAGGCCTGAGCTACGTCCGTCTGTGACAAGCTGGACTTCCGGGATGGCTGTGATATCCTGTGACGCTGGGATCCAGATGAAGGATCCAACATCAAGGATCACTGGATATGGGCCATGAAGCCTTTCATCCGTGGACTTGATTTCCACAAAGTCAAAATGCCCCATATGCCCATTTGTATGGGAATGTTCTTTCGTCATCCTCTCTCCTACTTTCCGGGTTGGGGACACTCGGTATGAGTGCACCGTGACGCAGTCTAAGGTAAGACTGCGCTGCACTGCACTTACGCTCAACCTCCTGAGGCCAACCAGGCCAGCAGCAGAAAAACCCCGGCTATGGCGAAGCCATAAAACATGCCTGCCGCCAAGCCAACCTTGACTTGGGTGTTATCTTGATCCGGCGTTTCAAAACGCCCCATGGTCTCTCTCCTATGTGATGCTTAAGTGCATCCTGAGACGATCCCGTAGGGACCGCCCTAGTTGGACTTAAGAGACCCCAGCTTCGATCTTGTATTTTGCCAAAGCGATCTTCGCAAGTTTGTCGTCAGGTTGAGTTTCCAAATGCTTCTTCAACCTTTTGACGTGCGACTTGGCGTGTCGCCGTTCATTTATGTACCGCAAGTTTTGCTTGCTCTTGCTGTGGCGATCCTTCTTGTCGGACTTGGCATTGGAAGCCATGATTGATTCTCTCTCCTATGCTTGGTGTTTTCAAAGTGCCCCCTGAGAAGGTGCCCGAAGGCACCTTCCTGGCTACACTCGCGGTGGTACCATAAAAACCTTTCATCTAGGTCTTTATGCTACCATAAATCTCTCAAAATAAAGTGCACTCTGAGGAGGTGCCCTTTCAGGCACCCCCCTGACTACACTCAAAGGCGATTAGAGATCGCCCTCGACTTCGTCACTGACGCCGTCATCGGTGCTGATGTTGTCGTCAGCATCGTTATCGTCATCGTCCGACCCATCCGGATCGACGGCAGGGTCCTGGGCCATGATTGCCTCAGCTTCCGCCACGTCCTGGTCGGCACGGGCCGTATCACCTTCGGCGTCGGCTTCCAGGAAGTCCTCACGGAGGGCATCCACACGGGCCTGGTCCTGCTCCAAGTTGGAGACGTTGTCCTGGTCCGGGTAGCCTTGGCTCTGAAGGTTGTCCATTGCGGTCATGATCTTCACTCTCCTCTTTGGTGGAACCATTTCCACCGTATTGGTGCGGTAATGCACCCTGAGGCGGATCCATCCAGGATCCGCCCTAGCTGCACTCCGATCAAAGCCAATGCAAAACAAGCATGATTGCTAGCACAATCACAAGGTTCAACACTAACCCATCGGTTGCGCCTTTCCAACTGAAGAACATGAGGAAGCTCCCTTTAGGCGAGTTTGTCTTGATTGTTCTTGATGAACTCACGGATTTCATCCGCCATGTCTAGGATCTTTTCCCATTGATCCCGATAGAACGTCACGGGCCACTTCTGGAGACCGTAGAGGGAGATATTCCTCTTGTTCCCCAACGCCAGCCGAAGATTGCTAGAAGACTTCTTGCGGATGGCGGCATTTAGCCGTTCATTTTCGGCTTCCAACCGGGCCAGCCGTTCCTTGACGGTCTCACGACGTGTTTCTTGCAAGCTCATGGTTCTCTCTCCTATAAGATGAGTTGAGTCAGTTTTGGGACTTGACTCAGGTCCGGTCGTGGTGCAGTAGCACCCTGACGTAGCCCGTAGGCTACGCTAGCTGCTACCTCAAACCGTCCAAAGCTAAACACATGCTTTGGATTGGTGAGCTTCCTGCCGTCGGCGTTGGTTACGGTAACTGACCCAATCGTTCCAGTCTTGATCCGACATATGCGTGATCTCGCACCGAGCTCGTGCTTTCTCCGCTTCGGAGTAGCTACTCATATACAGGAAGTTGTAAATCTCTTCGTAGTACAACATGTTCTCTCTCCTATGGAGTACACCATAAGGCGGTCCCTACGGGGACCGCCCTAGCTGCACTCAGCCACCGCTGACCGCGATGTAATTGATGCTGTTGAGGTAACGGATGTTGGCGCGCTCGATGCCCGCCTTCACCGCTTCCGCAACGGTCATCCCATTGCGGTACTTGTTCCAACGCTTCCAGTTCTTGGTGCCGCGAGCGTGCGGATTTTCCGCCTTCAGAAGCGTGATGACGTCCGTCGGCGCAAAGATCCGTCGGCCGCTGACTTCCTTGGCAACCTCACGCAAGGCGCCTTCCACCGCGCTGCGCCCGTACTTCTTTATGAAACGGCGCATGGAAGCATAGTCCCGCGTGCTGGCCGTGAGTTGGACCGGCACTTCCGGGGACTTGACTTCCTGAACCGGCGCCGGAGCAGCCGGAGCAACCTCGGAAGCAACCTGCGCCGCTTCCTTGGAAGCCTTCGCCATGGCCTTCGCCGCCGCGCGCCGTTCGGCCCGATTGGCCTTCTTCGCCTTGGCGTTGACTGCATCGAGCAGTGCCTTGGCAACGGAGGACGCCTCGGACTTGTTGGTGTCGGTGGTGTTGGCTTCGGTATTGAGGGTCATCATAGTTCTCTCTCCTATAAAATTCTCTCAGCCGCGCGGTATTGCGCGTTGCCCATTCAGCGCCACGAGGAGGCGGAATTCATGCTGAACGACGGCAGGCAAACCCCGAGGCTCGAAGCCTCAACGTCACCCGCCGCTCATAGGAGGAGAGAGATCGATCCGAATTTGTATGCGTCGGCCTGTGACGCCGCGCGCTCTGACCGCGCGGTGACTGCCCTGTGCTTTTATCTGGAAGGACGATTTCCGTGCGTAGCGCTGACGCCTTTCCGAGCCTTTTTCGCCTTTAACTATCCGACAACGCCGCGTTTAGCAAGCGAGAACGGCGTTTTTACGCCGTACCACGCGGATCCGTTCGGTTGCATTGGGGCAAAAGTGCTCGGAAGACGGGCTCGGCCTAGCCGGCTTGCGCCTTCCAAAGGATCTGGGGTTGTTCCGACGCCAGCCGTTTTAACCCGCCTCGCCGGTGGGTGAATGCACCCTACTTTTCTGGGCGCAATCCGGGCTGACTCGCGCTACTCGCCGTTCGAGGCTTCGCGCGTGGTCTTGACCCTGACCTTGCAGCGAATGACGGTCCCGGCCTGCGCGCCCTAGCGTGATCCTGTGGCCGCGTTTGCGCGCGTCCTGGAGCGTTATACCGGAGGCAGTTGGCCTCGCTGGCGGTTAGCTTGGAGCCCGCTTCGCAGCTTCGCCTACCCGCGCTACCGCGCGGCGGCCTCTGAGGGCGCTCGGGGCGTTACGGCCTTCCAAACCCAGGGGCATTCTACCAAAACGGTCGAAAAAAGTCAAATTCTTTAATACATCGAAACCTTGCATTTTTACAGTAGAGGCCGTTTTTCTTACAAGGCTCTTCTTAAGTAAATCCAAGTAATCGAAGTAACGGCTCGTAGAATTACTTAAAACGCCCCGAACGGCGGAAGGTTCGGAGGCTTCCAGCTTGGCCGGGGGGGGGGGGAGCTCGGAACCCGCCCTGGAAGGGGGAAAGCCCCAGGGGGGATCAATATCCCCAAAACTCAATGAAAAACCACAATATCCGTACGGTGACACCGTATGGTGATTTTGGGGTCTATTTTGATGGTGAACTCCATGGTGGGGGCTCCATGGTAGTTGATGGTGGGGGTCCCTTTTCTAGGGATAGGGTCTAATTCGGCTTTAGGAGCTCGTGGAGGAGGTAAAATGGAGGGACCTAGGCCCTCCTAGCGCTCCCCTCCCAAGCACTCCCAAACGTCACTTCTATGGGAAGACCCTAGACTCAGTTTTGGGCCTAATAAACAACTTTACGAAACGTATGTAAGTAGGCTATAGAAAAAGAAGTGCCCAGGCGAGGCTAATTAAAACCCCCCTGGGCTGAGTGTGGTAAAGCTGTTGCAGGCGAAACCCACACCCGTTGACAAGTTATATACTGCTTCCATATAACAAAGTCAACGCTAAAATTCGCCAGCTTGGTAAAAATAAATTTACCAAGCCCAGCTACTAAAAAGTAGTCTGGGAATAAACCTACATAACGCCAATACATAGTGGCGTTGACGGCTGTAAAGACAATTGTGCTTGTAATAGAGCACTAAAAGTGACACGGTTTGTCACAAGTTTGGGCAACGGTACTATACGACCCAAGGAGCCACCGTTAGCAGATCGGCGGTGATCAGTCTCTGCACCTTCAAGGCAACGTAAAAGCCCCTACGATGTTCTGGGCTTACCCTTTACTGGGTTGTTGGATCTGTATGGACAGTGGCTCCCTTCAGGTGAAGTCACCATACCTTGGCTGTGCTTAAGCCAAGGTATGGAAACACCGCTTTGATGAAGTTAAGTAAGGATATGGATGTATTTAAGGCTAAGGAAAACAACGTATGAAGCATAGTAAACGATATTTAAGAGGATTAAAATATAAGTCTTTTGAAGACTTGCTTAAAGCAACACTTGAATATCTTACTAAAACTAATAAATCACTTAAGACTGATCCTTACGGTGAATTATGCCCGCGATGTGGTTTAATAACTGAAGTACAGTCTCATCTTAAGATAACTCAAAAACATCTGAATCAACCGTACTATTATTCTCAATGGTTTAGATGTGTTAATCCCAACTGTAATACAACTTTGATCATGCCTGATAGGTTTAAGGTATTTAAGGACAAACCAGTCACAAATACGGTAAAAGAAGAACCAAGAGTTGAGTTAACGTCATCTGATATAACGTCAAATGAGTCAAATTGTATAAAACCACCTTGGGAAGAATAATATTCTATTAATCCAACAAACCATAAATAATCTTTATGATGAAGTAATTGATCGGGTGGTTTTATTCAAAAGAGTATGTTAGAATAACTCCTCCACCCTTTTAAGGAATAAAAATGCGTAAAGATAACTTCACCAAACATCTCTGGAATACTGAGTCTCTTGATCAAATCTTAAAATGGTACCAAGAAGGCAAAAGGTATGCTCATATTGCAGCTTTACTCCCGGTAGACAAGAACGGACATAAAGCAACAAGTAGTGCTATACGTAAAAAGATAGAAATCTTATTGAAAGGTAAAACTCCAGACAGTGTTAACCAAATCAGGCGTCTACAAGACATAGCGGATAAAGTATCAGTACCCCGGATGCAACTTAAGCCTGTTGTTCCGTACAAAGGCAAGACCTTAGCTTCTCTCACTTCACAACAGTGTCACTTTGTTGTAGGGGATCCTCGGGACTTGGAATGTTACTGTGGAGAACCTGTGCTATGTAACGCCAAGTATTGTGAGCTTCACTTCAACAAGATGTACAATGCGTACCAGCCCCCCGGTGTTAAGTTAAAAGTGAAAGTGTAGTACAAATGGAAACTGTAGAAATACCTGTTGTTGTAGGGTTTACTGGTACTCGTAAAGGAGCTAGTCCTATCCAGCTTGTTCGTATAAAGCAAGTTTTAGTTGAAATAAAGCCAGATTGGGTAACACATGGTGCAGCAGAAGGGGCTGATACTCAATTCCATGTTATCGCTAAAGAGTTAAAACTAAAGGTAAGGTTGAGACCTTGTCATGAATTTATTGGGGGTTTTGAAGATGGTGACATAATTGACCCGTAAAACCCCCACTAGAACGCAACAAAAATATTGTTGATTCTTCTGACTTTGTGTTAGCTTGTCCTTATGGCTATGAAGAAAAGATGATTGGTAGTGGGACTTGGGCTACAATTCGTTACGCTCTAAAGATCCACAAGCCTTTAGCTATAATCTGGCCTAATGGAGATCAAGAGTTATGTTTTGGGCCTGGTCATAAAGTCCCTACTACTTGGATTTAAGTACAAGTAGTATGATATTATACACAACTTTGGAGAACTACAATGCAGCATGACTTTATTCTCTTGGACCGTTCTGGTTCTATGAGTGATCGTTGGAAGGAAACTCTTTCCGCGCTCAATAGCTACGTTTCTGATCTTGTTGAAAAGAACGTAGATACGGGGGTTACCCTTGCTTTGTTTGATGAGCGTGTGGGTGGTGAGTCTACCTTTGATGTGGTCCGGGATAGGATTATCCCTGCGACTTGGAAGCCGGTTACTGAACAAGAAGTCAAGCCTCGTGGCTATACTCCTTTGAATGATGCTATCGGTAAGTTGGTTACTCGTGCTCAGGCTGGTTTAAATGGTGTTCAATACGATAAGGTTGTGTTGATCATCATTACTGATGGGCATGAAAATGCTTCCAGGGAGTACACTCACACTCAGGCTAAGGCATTGTTGGACAGCTGTCGCACTAAAGGTTGGCAGGTGATCTTCCTTGGGGCTGATTTTGATAATGCTGTCCAAGCCGCTTCCTACGGGAACGCTTCCGCTGCTACGCTGAGTGTTGGTAAGGCAAAGTTGGATACTGCTTTCCGCAGTATGGCTCTTAAACGAGCGGCTTTTGGGGCTAGTGGTCAGTCTATGTCTTATTCTGCTGAAGAAAAGCCTGATTTTAATAAGTAAGTGAAGGGGGAGGGATTGATCCCTCCCCTCTACCTTTTTGGAGTAGTAAGTATGGGTTTATTTCGTCTTGGTGATTTTACTTTGAGTTCTGGACAAAAATCCAGATGGAAGATTGATTGTGACTACCTTACAGAAGAGGTTTGGAAAACTCTTGCGTTTATGTCTCAAAATTGGAGGTTTGTATATAAAGAGGTTATACCTGTACCTAAAGGTAAGTCGAGAAGTACTATAGACAATGCTGTGCGATTTGCTGATGCTCTAAAATCATATTGTGATCCTGCAGCAAATTCATACCTTATTGTTGATGATGTTTATACGACTGGTAAAAGTATGGAGGATTGTAGGAGGGCTCTTCGTGAGAAGGTAGGCCCCGAACCTATTATTTTTGGTTTGGTTGTTTTTGCGCGAGCAGGAAGTATTGAAAGGGAGAATTTGGTTTAGTGCTTTATTTACATGTCATATGTGATGACTACTAAATTTCAAGAAATTTTGGCCTTACTCCCGAAGCTTTCGCCTGATGAGCTTAAGCAAGTAAAAACGCGAGTGTCATTTTTATTGGGTCAGGGTAAGACTAAGGCAGAGGACAAGAATGAAGAGTTCAACGATTGGTTAACTCTAGGAATTGTATATGAATTACAGAGGCGGGGTACAGTAGCAAAAGACCTCAACAACTTTATCTTGAAAAAGTCTGCTCCGAGTTCTTACGTTGAGAACTGTGCTATGGTCTGTAAGCACTTAGAAGGGCGGGTTTCTTCAAGTATACTTGATCCTGTTCAATTAGTGATTTTGGGTAGGATGGTAGCGCGCTGCGAAGCTGATTATCTCTCTTTCTTTGGTGAGGTTAGTTTAAGACAAATGCTATGTAACATAGGAAATATACCCATTGCAATTGAGCGTTCTTACCCTGGGTATGTTCAGTCGGGAATGTTGGATTTCTTGGTCCATAAGGGTAAACTCTAACATTTGGAGAATTAGATGCCTCTGACTGATACCTTTGGTGTGCCTTGGGCACATATTACGACCTGTAAGGAGGGACAAACCGTAAAATGTGATGGGGGCTTTGATTGTATTCCTGAAGGTGAAAAACGTACAATCAAAAGTGATTCAAGGTTCAAAGATCGGTTTCAATCACTTTATATTGATTGTGCTGAAGGGAAGCACTTTCTAAGTGGACAGGTAGGTGAAGATGGGGAATTGATTGGTTTATACCCAGTATAAACCTCCCCCCCCCCCCTAGTAGCCGT
>Ga0265319_1000040_pt1 | contig 112246 bp, 108 predicted proteins | sample 4824metaG_FD_192443 | JGI IMG/M metagenome (GOLD analysis project Ga0265319, IMG submission 192443) | Rhizosphere microbial communities from Carex aquatilis grown in University of Washington, Seatle, WA, United States - 4-8-24 metaG | ecosystem: Host-associated > Plants > Roots > Rhizosphere >... | reverse complement strand
CCGCCGGCGAGGCCGGCGTCGCGCAGCGCCAGCAGCATGCCCGAGGCGGCGGACTCATTGGAGGCGAAGATCCCGTTCACCTCCGTGCCGTAGCGGCTGAGGAGGGTTTCCGCGACGCGCTTGGCGCTGTCACGCGTGGCGCCCGCGTGCTGGTCGGTGGAGAGCAGCCGGATGGCGGGGAAATCCCTTTTCATCACCTCGAGGAAGCCCTCCTCGCGCTCCTCGGTGCTGTTGGAACCGACGGCGTAGCGGAGCAGGATCACGTTGCCGCGGCCGCCGAGGAGCTGCCCGAGCTGGCGCGCGGCGATGCGGCCGCCCTCGCGGTTGTCCGTGGCGACGTAGCTGGCCGGCAGGGTCGAGGCCAGGCCCGAGTCGATGATGACGACAGGGATCGACCCGCGCACGGCGGTCTCGACCGGGGCGACGAGGGCCTTGCTGTCAAGCGGGGCGAGCACGATGCCGTCGACGTGGCGGCCGATGAAGTTTTCCACGACCTGCACCTGCTGCTCGCGGTCGTCCTCCTTGAGCGGGCCCTTCCAGATGATGTTCACGGTGGTGCCGGCGGCGGCGAGCTCGCGCCGCGCCTTCTCGGCACCGGCGTGGATGGATTTCCAGTACTCGTGGGTTGTCCCCTTGGGAATGACGGCGATGGTGTAGGTGTCGGCGGCCAGGGCCGCCGCCGAGGCGGCGAGGAGGAGGAGGAATGACTTGAACCGGGGGTACTTCATGGGCGGAGGGGGTGGGGGCGAAGCGGCGGGAAAAGCACGACAGGGCGGCGCGCGGGCGTCAACCCGGCGACGCGGCCGGCGGCACCTCGATGACGGCCTTGATCACGGCGGGGTTGCCGCCGAGGGCGGGAAATTCGCGCGGCGTGTCGGCGAGGGCGAAGCGGTGGGTGATCCACGGGGTGGTGTCGATGCGGCCGGCCTCGATGAGAGCGATGATGTCGCGGAAGGTGCCGGGCAGGGCGTTGCGGCTGGCGAGGAGGGTGAGTTCGCGCCGGTGGAAGTTCGGGTCGTTGAAGGTGACGTCGCCCTGGAACAGGCCGACGAACACGATGCGCCCGCCCGGCGCGGGCAGGTCGAAGGTGCCGGCCATGGACCTGGGATTGCCGGTCGCATCGATCACGACCGTCGGCAGGTCGCCGCCGCCGAGGGCACGGAGCCGGATCGCAGCGTCGGGGCCGCCGGCGAGTGTATGGGCGACGCCGAGCTGCCGCCGGCAGAACTCGAGGCGGTGCTCGCTCACATCCATGACCACGAGCTTGGCGCCGCGAACCTGCACGAACTGGATCACGCTCAGGCCGATCGGGCCCGCGCCGATGACGAGCACGAAGTCGTCCGGCCGGGGGTCGGCACGCTCGACGGCGTGCGCGCCGATGCCGAGGGTCTCGACGAGCGCGAGCTGGTCGTAGTCGAGCTTGGCGGACGGGTGGAGCTTGCGCGCCGGGACCGCGAACAGGGGCCGCATGCCGCCGTCGGTGTGAACGCCGAGCACCTTCAGCTCGGCACAGCAGTTGGGCTTGCCGCGGCGGCAGGCGATGCAGCGGCCGCAGTTGAGGTAGGGCTCGACGGAGCAGCGGTCGCCGGCGCGGAGCCCGTGCGGGTCGCTGCCCGGGTCGACGACCTCGACGCCGAGCTCATGGCCGAGGATGCGCGGGTAGGAGAAGAAGGGTTGCTGGCCGGCGAAGGCGTGGAGGTCGGTGCCGCAGACGCCGATGCGGTGCACGCGCACGAGCGCCTCGCCCGGCGCGGGTTTTGGAACGGGGCCGTCGGCGGCGGTGAACCGGCCGGGTTTCTCGAGGGTGATCTGGAGCATGGGGTCAGGCGATGAGCGGGTCGCGGTTCTCGGGCCGGCCGCGGGTGAAGTTGTGGTCCTTGATCGGGCGGAGGATTTCGAGCACCCGCGCCATGAGCTCGAAGTCAACGGGCTCGTCCGCGTAGGCGATGTTCCTGCGGATGTTCTCCGGGTTGGCGGAGCCGATCAGTGTCGTGGCGATGCCGGGATGGGCGACGCAGAACTGCACCGCCAGTTTCACGATGTCGGCGCCGACGCTCCGGCAGTAGTCGACCGCGCGACGGGCGCCGGCGACCAGGGCGGGCGGCGCCGGGTGCCACGCTGGCACGCCGCGCTCGGTGAGCAGGCCCATGCCGGTCGGCGAGGCGTTGATGATGCCGACACCCTGCGCGCGCAGGGCGGGGATCAGGGCGCCGAGCGCGGTGTCGTTCAGCTCGTAGCGGCAGAAGGAAAGGATGGTCTCGACGGTGCCGGGGGCGGCGCGGGCGAGCACGGCGGGGAACACCTTCAGCGGCAGGCCGGTGATGCCGATGTGCCCGATGCGGCCGGCGGCACGGAGTTTCACCAGGGCGGGGAGCGTCTCGTCCACGATCTGGTCCAGGTCGGCGAACTCGATGTCGTGGCACTGGAGCAGGTCGACGTGGTCGACCCCGAGCCGTGCGCAGCTCTCGTCGAGGCTGCGGGTGACGCGGGCCGCCGAGAAGTCGAAGACGCCCTCGCCGTACTGGCCCACCTTGGTCGCGAGGTGGTAGCGGTCGCGGGCGACGCCGCGCAGCGCCCGGCCCAGCACGGTCTCGGCCCGGGTCGCCCCGTAATAGGGGGACACGTCGATGAAGTTCATCCCGAGATCCAGCGCGGTGTGGACGGTGCGGATGCCCTCCTGGTCGTCGGTGGCGCGGAAGACGCCGCCGAGCGAGGAGGCGCCGTAGCTCAGGACGGAAACCTGGAGGCCGGTGCGGCCGAGCGGGCGGTATTGCATGGGCGGATCAGGCGGTGAGCCGGTAGAAGCGGGTGGCGGTGCCACCGAGGATGAGGTCGCGTTCCGCGGGCGCGAGGCCCGTCACGCAGCTCTCGATGAAGCGGTACCAGCGGGTGTATTCGGTGGCGACGAGGCACACGGGCCAGTCGGAACCGAACATGAGGCGGTCGGCGCCGAACGCGGCCAGGACGACGTCGAAGTAGGGCCAGAGCAGCTCGGGCGTCCAGGCCCAGCCGGGCACCTCGGTGACGAGGCCGGAGAACTTGCAGCAGACGTTCGGCCGTCGCGCGAGCTCGGCGATGTGCCGGCGCCATTCGGCGGGCGGCGGTCCGGCGATGACCGGCTTGGCGATGTGGTCGAGCACGATCGGCAGCGCGGGATGAAGGTCGACCAGGGCGATGGCCGCCGGCAGCTGCGGGGCCCTGACCAGCAGGTCGTAGCTGAGGCCGTGGGCCGCCACTTCCCGGAGGCCGGCGTTGAAGGCCGGGTCCGCCATGTAGGCGTCGGGCTCGCCCTGCAGGACATGGCGCACGCCCTTGAGGTTTTTCTCCTCGCGCAGCTGGTCGAGGAGGCCGGCGACCTTCGGGTCGGTGAGCGGCACCCAGCCGACGACGCCCTTGATGAAGCGGTGCCGGTGGGTGTGCTCGAGCAGCTGCAGGGTCTCCTCCACGGTCTGCCGGGCCTGGACGGCGACGGTGCCGTCGAGGCCGGTGGCGGCCAGCGACGGGGCGAGATCGGCGGGATAAAAATTCCGCCGGATGGAACTCATGTCATCCGTGATCCAGTCGAACTCCTCCGGCGTGTAGCGCCAGCAATGGTGGTGGGCGTCGATCTTCACGCGGACTCGATGATCAGGTTGGCGTAGGGGAGGGTGTCGGCGGTGCGGACCAGCCCGACGGCCAGGGGCACGCGTTTCTTGAACTCGGCATGCGGCTCGAACACCAGGGGCACGCCGGCGAGGCGCGCCGCCAGCGCCGCCGGCACGGCGGCCGCATTGTGGGTCCGGAACTCCTCGGCGGCGAAGGCGCGGCCGAGGACGAAGTTGGGCGCGAGGGCGTCGAGCACCTGGAGGACGGTCGGGATGCCGTCGACGAGCGCCAGGTCGACGGTCTCGAGCTGCGGCCAGAAGGGGAAACCGCGGTCGGCGATCACGAGGGTGTTGGTGTGGCGGACGCGCGCCAGCAGGCTGAGCAGGGCGGGGTTGAGGATGCCGGATTTGAGCATGACGAAAGGGGCCGGACGGACAGAATCACCTTGGGGCCGGGGCAGGGCAAGCCCGGGGTCATTCGTACCGTCCGCTAGGACGGGGGGCCTACGGAACCGGCAGCAACCGTCCGCCCAGGGCGATGAGCCGGGCCCGCAGCGGCTGGCTCCGGGCGGCGAAGTCGCGCTGGTGCGTCTCGTACTCGGCGCGGCCCGCCGGCGTTTCGATCCGGATGGGGGCGAAGCCGAGCGCCGAGAAATCGTAGGGGCTCGCCCGCATGTCGATCTCGCGGATGTCGCGCGCCAGGGCGAAGGCGTCGGCGACGAGGTCGCCGGGCGTGAACGGGGCGAACTTGAACGCCCACTTGTACAGGTCCATGTTCGCGTGCAGGCAGCCGCGCTGCTCGAACGCCGGCACCTCCGCCCGCGTGGGCTGCAGCCGGTTGAGCGGGCGGGCCGGGGGGGTGAAAAAACGGAAGGCGTCGTAATGCGAGCAGGCCACGGGCAGGGACTCGACCACGCGCGCGAGTTCGTCCGGCGCCAAGCGCAGGGGCCACCGGTTGTGCCGCACCTCGTCCGGGGTCTGCCGGTAGACCATCGCCCACTCGTGCAGGCCGGAGCAGGCGAAATGCGGCGGGCGCTCCGCCGTGACGCGCAGGAGGTTCACCATCCACGCGAGGCTTTCGCGCCGGCGCGCGGCGAGGGCGGACGGGTTCAGCTCGATCCCGCCGCCGGACTCGTGGTATTCCGGCCAGCGGAGGTAGTCGCGGGCGGATTCGCCCAGGAGCACCACGTCCGGGCCGGGATGCCAGCGGCGCAGCCAGCTTGGCCGGAAGCGGTAGTATTCGAACAGGAAATCGTAGACGGGATGCTTTTCGCCCCGCGCGGCCCGTGCCTGGTGCGGGTCCGTCCAGACGGACACCCGCTGCTCGTGCGCCCGGCGGCGTTGTTGCCAGTCGGATTCCGCCAGGACCGTCGCTGTCGCCGTTGCAATCACGTCACGACATCCGGGCCAGCAGCCGGCGCACGCCCTCGCTCGGCGGGGTGGTGATGAAAGCCAGCTCCACCGGCCACTTCAGCTTGCTGGCGAGCGAGCGGAGGGCGAAGGCGGCGGGCGCGCTGTTCAGGATCCGGCCGCTGACCCCGCAGGGCAGCTTCGTGGCAGGGGCCGGGAACAGCCGGTGGATGACCTGGTCGGCCAGCCGGGCGAGGTCGGTGATCGAGTCGGCCACCACCTGCTGGGCCGGGCCGCAATCATGCGCGGCGAGTTCGAGGACGAGCGGGGCGAAGGCGGCGATGGCGGCGTTGGCCCCGGCGTCGTTGTAGAAGAAGCGCGAGTTGGCCGTATAATCGGCGAACCCGGTGTGGTTGCAAAGCGCCCGGGCCAGCGGGGAAGGACCGGCCGGACCGGCGTCCGGCGCGGCCTGGAGCTCCAGCAGGGCCAGGCCGAGCGCACGGCGGCCGAGGTCGAAGCCGCTGCCCGGGTCGCCGAATTTCCAGCCGAGCCCGCCGGCGTAGTGGGCGGCGCCGTCGGGCCCGCGGGCGGCGACAAACGAGCCGGTGCCGGCGTGCAGCACGAGGCCCGGGGCGCCGGCGGTCGCGAGTTCCAGCACGGGCACCGAGTCGTCGGTCGCGGTGACCGCCCCGTAGCCGGGGAGTGCGTCTGCGGTCTCGCGCCAGAACGCCCGGTTGCCGGCCATGCAGAGCAGCGTGCATTGCACGCTGCCCGCGGGGAGCGCGGAGCAGAGAGCCAGGAGCGATTCCCCGAGGATGGCGCGGGCTTTTTCCGGGCCGGTCTGGCTGGGGTTGCAGCCGGGGGCGAGGTGGCGGGCGGCGATCGCACCGCCGGCGTCGACCAGGATGCACTCGGTCTTCGTGCCGCCGCCATCCACACCGATTTTAAAGGACATGGTTTGTTTTGCAGGAGGTAACGGAGGGAGCGGAGATATTTGACGGAAACCAGCTCAGTTTCCTCCGTTGCCTCCTGTTAAATTTAGGCCAGCTGGCGGCTGAGGCGGCCCTTGTATTTTTTGCCCAGCCCGCGGTTGTATTCGATCGCGTCGGGCAGGTTCTGGCTGCGCAGGATGGGGAGCGGGTGGCCGTGGGCCTTGAGCCACGCGATGGTCTCGAGCATCAGCAGGTTGAGCAGGGTCGCCCCGATGAAGGTCGAGGTCGGGCCGGCGGACACGCCGTCGGCCACGGGGGTGATCGCGTCGCCGGGCACGCCGCCGTTGTCGAGCACGTGGTCGGCGATTTCGTGCAGTTTTTTCCCGCCGGGGTGGACGGTCGGGGCGGTCTGGGACATCGCCACACAGGTGAGGCCGACGACGTGCAGGCCCTTTTGCTTCGCGTAGAGCGCGATTTCAAGGGGGGATGAGTTCTTCCCGGAATTCGAGATGACAATGATGGTCTCGCCCGGGAGCAGCCCGTGGGCGCGGTCGTAGCGTTCGGCGAGCTTGGTGCCGTAGCCGACAAGGTTTTCGATGAAGCCGCCGGTCGGGTCGAAGATGCCGCTGACGCACACGAGGCCGCCGGCGCGGCCGATGATTTCGCGCGAGATGATCTCGCTGTGGCCGCTGCCGAAGGTGTGGAGCACGCCGCCGCGGGCGACGGATTCGCCGATGAGGGCGCCGAGTTGCCGGAGCACGGGCGCGTTCAGGGCGCAGGTGCGCTGCAGCATGCCGGTGGCGGTGGCGAGGTAGGTGTCGGCGGGGGAGGGCATAAGTCAGGGGGCGGCCTCCCAGCGGCCGAAGATGCCGCAGGGGAGGATTTTCCCGTCGCGCTGGACGGGCAGGCCGACCTCGCCGCCGGTAAGCCGGCCGCCGGCGCCGGCCAGGAGGGCGGCGAGCAGGTTGACGACGACGGTGGGCGAGAGGCGGGCGGTGTAGGCGTTGATCAGGAAGAACAGGGGGCGGTCGCCCAGCACCTGCCGGCACTCGGACAGCAGTTCCCAGAGGTGGTCCTCGAGCTTCCACATCTCCCCGGTGCTGCCGCGGCCGTAGGTCGGCGGGTCCATGATGATGGCGTCGTATTTCCGGCCGCGCTTGATCTCGCGGCGGACGAATTTCAGGCAGTCGTCGGCGATGTAGCGGACGGGCGCCGCGCCGAGGCCGGAGAGCGCGGCGTTTTCCTTGCACCATTTCACCATGCCCTCGGCGGCGTCGACGTGGCAGACGCTGGCGCCGGCGGCGGCGGCGGCAACCGTGGCCGCGCCGGTGTAGCCGAAGAGATTGAGCACGCTGACCTCGCGGCCGGCGGCGCGCGCGGCCCGGATGCGCGCCGAGAACCAGTCCCAGTTCACCGCCTGCTCGGGGAAGAGCCCGGTGTGCTTGAAGCTGGTCGGGTGGATCTTGAAGGTCAGGGCGCCGTAGCGGATGCTCCAGTGGTCGGGCAGCGGCCGGCGGTATTCCCACTTGCCCCCGCCGCTCTCGCTGCGGTGGTAGAAGCCGTCCCAGTTTTCCCAGCGGCCGTTGCCGCCAACGCGCGGCCAGATGATCTGCGGGTCGGGCCGCACGAGGGTGAAGTCGCCCCAGCGCTCGTGCTTCATGCCGGCGCCGCAATCGAGCAGCTGGTAGTCCTTCCAGCCGTCGGCGACGATCAGACCCGGGCGGTCGATGTTCATGTGCGGGGAAATTGCCCGCGATTGCGGCGGATGAACATGAAAAAATGGAATGTTCCGCCGGGCTCGCGGCTCCGACACCCATGCGCCTGATCCTCCTGTTCGGCCTGCTGGCCGCCGCCGCCGCCGCGGAACCGGTGAAATTTGGCAGCGCCGGCCGGCGCATCCACCTGCTGGAACTCTACAGTTCCGAGGGCTGCAGCAGCTGTCCGCCGGCGGAGGCCTGGCTGGGGTCGCTCCGCGACGCCCCCGGGCTCTGGCGGGATTTCGTGCCGGTGGGCTTCCATGTCGACTACTGGGACCGGCTCGGCTGGCCCGACCGGTTTGCGCGCCGGGAATTCACCGCGCGCCAATACGCCTACGCGGACCGGTGGGGCCGGAACACGGTCTATACGCCGGGCTTCGTGCTGGACGGCGCGGAGTGGCGGCAGGCCGGGGCCGCCCCGGCCGCCTCGGGGGAAAGGGCCGGCGGCCTGGCGGTGGAGTATGCGGACGACGGCGCCTGCCGCGTCCGGTATGACGGCGCGGGAGACGGAGAGGTGCATGCGGCGCTGCTCGGCGCCGGGATTTCGTCCCGGGTCCGCGCCGGCGAGAACGCGGGCCGCACGCTGCGCCACGATTTCGTCGTCCTGGTGCTGAAGTCGGCCCCGCTCACGGCCGGCGCGGCGGAACTGAGCCTGCCGCGATCCACGGACAAAAACGTCGCGCGCCAGGCCCTGGCCGTGTGGGTCACGCGCCGCGGCGAACTCGCCCCGGTGCAGGCGGCGGGCGGGTGGCTGGATTAAGGCGTGCTTCAAAAATCCGATTGGGCCGATCAAGCCACGGTAGGCAGCCCGCTTGCGGGCGCGGATGAAGCGCGAGCAAGCTCGCTGGCCCACAAAGCCAAATTGAGGACACGTCCTAGCCGTCCCCGAGTTTCGCCTCCAGCTCGCTCATCGTGGCGAGGAACGCCTGCTCCAGGTCGACCTCGTAGAGCCGCGCCAGCACGAGCACGCTCCAGAGGCAGTCGGCCAGCTCGTGGGCGAGCCGGCGGTCGACGTCGGCCACGGCGCGCGCGCCGTTCTTGGCCATGACGAGCTTCATGAGGTCGCCGACGTCGCCGACGAAGCCCTGCATGACCTCCTCGCGGGTCCAGGCGCGACCGGCGCGGGCGCGTTCCCAGTCCGTGAAACGCCGGCGGATTTCCAGGGCACGGTCGGACAGCTGGGAGAATTCCATGGCGCGAGGCAAGACCGGCGGCGGCCGTGGGTCGAGTCCAACCGGCGGCCGCCGGGCTTTGCGGTTGCGGCCGGCCGAGGGTTCGATTGGCTGGGCGGATGCAGCGGTTGTTACCCCTCGTGCTGTGCGCCGGCCTGGCGTCGTCGTGCTCCCTGCCGCCCGCGGCCCCGCCGGTGACGCTGACGCCGCTCGCCGACCGGGTGCGGGTCGAGATCGGTGGCCGGCCTTTCACCGAATACATCTACGGCGACGGGGCCATGCGGCCCTATCTTTACCCCGTCCTGGCCGGGGACGGCACGCCGCTCACGCGCGATTTCCCGATGAAGGATACGCCGGGGGAGGATCAGGACCATCCGCATCACCGTTCACTCTGGTTTGCCCACAGCGCCGTCGACGGGTTCGACTTCTGGAACGAGGGGAAGGCCGGGGGCAGCGGCCCGGAGAGCAAGGGGACCATCCGGCACGAGGCGCTGCTCACCGTGCAGAGCGGCCCGGTGGGGATCATCCGCGCGACCGACCGGTGGCTGGCGCCGGACGGCCGGTTGGTGTGCACCACCGACACCACGATCCGGTTTCACGCCACGGCGGCCGGCCGGTTCATCGACTTCGCGGTCACGCTGCAGGCGCGGCCCGACGAGCCGCTGCAGCTCGGGGACAGCAAGGACGGCACCATGGCCATCCGGCTCGCGCAGTGGATGACGCAGCCGCACAAATACCAGCAACGGGACGAGCCCGGCGCCGGGCACGTGGTCACGAGCACCGGCCGGCGCGATGCCGCCGCCTGGGGCCGGCGGGCCGACTGGTGCGATTACCACGCCCCGCACCTCGGCCGGATCTACGGCGTGGCCATCTTCGATCATCCGGAGAACCTGCGGCATCCGACCTGGTGGATGGCGCGCGACTACGGGCTCTTCGGCGCGAACCCGTTCGGCCAGCACGATTTTGAAAACCTCAGGGACCAGCCGCACGCCGGCGACTACACGGTGCCCCCGGGCGGCAGCCTGACCTTCCGCTACCGGTTCTTCTTCCATGGGGGCGACGAGGCGGACGCGCAGGTGGCCGCCCGCTACGCGGAATATGCCGCCGGAAAATAGTCCCACCGTCCCACGCATGAAATCATTCTCCCGCCGCTCCTTCCTCAAGACCACCGCATTGGCCGCCGCCACGGCCGGGTGGAGCGCGCGCTCGTGGGGCCAGGTGGCCGGGGCCAACGGCGACGTGCGCGTGGCCATCGCCGGACTCAATGGCCGCGGCAAGAACCATCTGGCCAGCCTGGGCGCGCTGCCGGGCGTGCGCGTGGTCGCGCTGTGCGACCCCGACTCGGCGGTGCTGGCCCGGGCCGCCGCCGCGCTGGGCGGCGGCGTGGGCACGTACACGGACATCCGCCAACTGCTCGTCGCGCCCGGGATCGATGCGCTCACGATCGCGACGCCCAACCACTGGCACTCCCTGATGGGGATCTGGGCCTGCCAGGCGGGCAAGGATGTCTATGTCGAGAAACCGGTCTCCCACAATGTCTGGGAGGGCCGGCAGCTGGTGGCCGCCGCGGAAAAATACCGGCGCGTCGTCCAGGCCGGCACGCAGATCCGTTCCGGCGAGGGCCTCCAGGAGGCGGTCGCCTGGATCCGTTCCGGGGCCCTGGGCCGGATCACCGCGGCGCGCGGCCTGTGTTACAAGCGGCGCGACAGCATCGGGAAAACCACGGGCCCCCAGCCGGTGCCGCCCTCGGTCGACTACGATCTCTGGACCGGCCCGGCGCCGCTCGTGCCGCCGCGCCGCAACAATCCGAAGAACGGCCCCGTCCACTATGACTGGCATTGGATCTGGGCCTACGGCAACGGCGACGTCGGCAACCAGGGCATCCACCAGATGGACGTCGCCCGCTGGTTTCTCGGCGAACCCGGCCTGCCGCGCCACACCCTCAGCGTTGGCGGGCGGGTCGGCTATGAGGATGACGGGGAGACGCCCAACACGCAGGTCATCATCCACGACTATGCCACGGCGCCACTGATCTTCGAGGTGCGCGGGCTGCCGGCGGCGGCCGGCGCGGCGGTGATGGACCGGTACCGCGAGGTCTCGATCGGCAACGTCATCGACTGCGAGCACGGCCGGCTGGTCACCGGCAGCTACTTCACGGCCCAGGCCTACGACCACGACGGCCGGTTGCTGCGGGAGTTCAAGGGCGCGGACCGGCACATGGGCAATTTCATCGACGCGGTGCGGAGCCGGCGGACCGGGGACCTGTTCAGCCCCGTCGGCGAGGGCCATGTCTCGAGCGCGCTCTGCCACCTCGGCAACATTTCGCACCAGCTCGGCCGCGCCGCGACCGAGGGCGGGCTCCGCGAGAAGATCAGGGGCGACGCCCCGCTCGCCGAGGCCTACGGCCGGATGACCGAGCACCTCGCCGCCAACCAGGTGGACCTCGGCAAGACCCCGCTGATTCTCGGCTTCCCGCTCGCACTCGAACCGGCGGCGGAACGCTTCACCGGCGAAGGCGCGGCCGACGCCAATGCGCGGCTCACCCGCACCTACCGCGCGCCGTTCACCGTGCCCGCGCTGGCGTGAGCGTCGGCCGGCCGGCCCCGTTCACGTCCCGTAGAGCCGGTCGCCGAAATCGCCGAGGCCGGGCAGGATGTATTTCCGGCTGTTGAGCGCGCGGTCGAGCGCGCCGGCGTGGATCGGCACCCCGGGATGGGCCTGCTGCATCGTGGCGACGCCCTCGGGCGAGGCGACAATGCAGACGAAGACGATCTCGGTGCCGCCCGCGGCCTTGACGACCGCGACCGCCTGGGCCGCGGAGCCGCCGGTGGCGAGCATCGGGTCGACGATGATGACGCGGCAACCGGCGAGTGGCGGGAGCTTGCAGTAATAGCTGCGGGCGATGGCGGTCGCATGGTCGCGTTCGAGTCCGACGTAGCCGACGGAGACGTCGGGGAAGATGTCATGGAACGGCTGCAGCATGCCCAGCCCGGCGCGCAGGATGGGCACCACGACGAGGTGTTTTGCCAGCACGCGGCCGGTCATCGGCTCCATCGGGGTCTCGATGGCTTTCTCCTCGGTGGCGAGGTCGCGCGTGGCTTCAAGTGCGAGGAGGAGGGAGATCTGGTAGCTCAGGGTGCGGAACAGCGCGGGCTTGGTGGTCTTGTCGCGCAGGTGTGTCAGCACGTGGGCGCCGAGCGGATGGGAGAGGACGTGGAGGGACATGGGAGAATAAACTCCAATAGCCAAAGGCCAAGGAAAGCCCAATCTCAAAACCAAGGTGACCGGAAGGGTTCCGGCTCAGGGTTGCAGGATCAGCGTGTGCTGTGCCGGGCCGGGCAGGAGCGGCGTCGGCTCGCCCCGGGCCCAGGCGGCGTGGCCGGCCCGATAATACGGTGACAGCGGATGGCCGCTCTGGCCGCCGGGCAGGTGGAGAATGCCCTCGGCCTCGTGGCCGGGGGAAACGACCAGGCGTTCGGACGCACCGAAATCCGGGCCCTGGATGCGCGGCATGTCGGTATCGCCGGGCAGCGGTTCCGCCGGCATGGCGAGCAGCCGGGCCAGCGGGCCGGGCAGGAAGCGGCCGAAGGGATGTTCCATGGCCAGGGTGTTGTGCGCGCCCCAGGTGAATCGCGCCGGTTCCACCTGGGCGCGGTCGACATCCGCGAGCACGTCGTCCGCAGCCGCGAGGAGCAGGGAGCGCCAGGACTTGTGCGCCGGGTTGAGCAGCCGCGGCGGCTGCTCGTGCACCAGCTGCCACAGGGCGTCCTCATACATGAAACCGAGGTAGCTGAACGCGGGATACTCCGCCTGCGCCGCTTCGGTGAACGGGGCGAAGGTGCGCTCGGCGACGTGCCGGCGGAAGGCCCGCACCAGCCGGTAGGCGGCGGAATCGGTGCCGGCGCGGCCGCTCCACGCCCGCACCGCGTCGCGCAGTCCCGCCCGGGCGGATTGCTGCGCCACGGCCTCGGGGTCCAGAACCGCGAGGAAGAATTTCTGCCAGCGGTCCAGGAACAGCGCGCGGTCGTCGAGCTGGATGGCGAGCAGGTCGGCGGGCACCGCCTTCCGGCCGGAGGCGGCGAGGGCCTGCAGGGCGTCGCGGATCTGGCGCGCGCGCGCGCCGTTGTCGTAACCGCCGTCGCCCAGCCGGGCGCCGGCCTCGCCGCCGAGGGCGCGGTTGTTCGCGGACCAGAGCGCGCCGCCGGGCGGGTTGACGAGGGCGGGGATCTCCCCGGGCGGCAGCCAGCCGTCCCAGTGGCGGTCGCCGTAGGCCCACGACACCGGCAGCCGGCCGTCAAAGCCGGCGCGGCGCGGGATCTTGCCGAGGAGGGTCCAGGCGATGTTGCCGCCGGCATCGGCGAGGATGATATTTTCATTCGCGAAGGCGGCGCGGTGGGCGAGCTCGACGCCGGCGGCCGCGGTGCCGGCGGTTTCCATCGCCAGGAAATGCAGGTTGGTCGCCCCGGCGTCGTGGGCGCTCCAGCGCAGGGCGAGGTAGTGGCCGTCCTCGGGGCCGCCGATGATCGGGCCCCACTCGGTCCACCGGGCGGTGAACGGCACGGGTTGCCCGCCCTTCACGCGGATTTCCGAGGGATGGTCCTCGATTTCCTTCCAGCCGCCCGGCGTGCGGTAATAGTGCTGGGCGATGGCCTCGGTCTCCACGATGACGACGTCGCTGGTGTCCACGTAGGCGTCGGTGAAACCCCAGGCGACGCGGCCGTTGCTGCCGATGACCGTGAACGGCAGGCCGGGCAGGGTGAGGCCCACGACCCGGTGCGGGCCGGCGGCATCGGACCACTGCAGGACGTTGCGGTACCAGGTGCGCGGGACGCCGAGGCCGAGGTGCAGGTCGTTCGCGAGCAGGGCGGCGCCCGTGGCGGTGTGGGCGCCGTCGAGGGCGAAGGCGTTGGAGCCCGTGGCGCGCCGCGCGTCGAAGCCTGCAGGGGGAAAGGCGGCGGTCCCGTCGTCCGCGGGCGGCTTGAAGCGCAGCGGGGGCAGCGGCGCGGGCGGGAAGGTGCTGCCGTCGAGCGCGGCGTCCCACGAATTGCCGCGGGGGGCGAGGAAATCCACGGCGGCCGCGCCCGCGGCGCGGCGAAGGGCGTCGCGGTTCAGCTCGAAGGCACCCTGGTAATCCTGCAGGTCGAACCAGAAGGCGTAGAGGCAGAGGACCGAATCCTCCTCGCGCCAGGGCTGCGGCGGGGTGCGCAGCACGAGATATTCCCACGGGGTTTTCGCGAGGGCGGCGAGGCCGGCGTTGACGCCCGCGGTGTAGGCCGCGAGCAGGTCGCGCTCGGCGGGCTCGGCCGCGGCCAGCACCTGGCGGGCGAGCGGGCGGAAGCCGTGCAGGCGCGCGGCCTGGTCCAGGGGGACGGCGCCCGCGCCGAAGAGCTCGGCCAGTTCCCCGGCGCCGCGCCGGCGGAGCAGGTCCATCTCGAAAAAACGGTCCTGCGCGTGCACGAAGCCCGTGGCGCGGGCGACATCGGCGCGGCTCGCCCCGGTGATCGTCGGCACGCCCAGCGCATCGCGCTCCACCCGGACCGGCGCGGCGAGGCCGGCCAGGGTGCGGCCGCCGTCCAGCTGTGGGAGACTGCCCCGCAGCTGCCACCAGCCCCAGGCCAACGCGGCCAGGACCAGCACGAGCAACACGCTCAGGACGGAGAGCAGGTATTGCAGGCGCAGCCGCAGGGGGGACATGACGGTTACTGCAACCAGGCCCGGGTCGCGGTGGGATCGCGGCCCTCGTCGAATTCGTTGAGGTCAAACATGGTCTCGATCGGCTTGCCGGCGAGGCCGAACTCGACGATGCGCTTCTGCAGGACCGGCGCGGCCTCGTCGCGCCAGCCGCGTTTCATCATGAAGCCGTTCCACACGGCGCACTGCTCGTCGGTGCGGGCCCCGCCGCGCTCGTGGCACCAGGCGAGGATCTCCGCGTCGGTGCCGCCCGCGAGGGTGCGGGCGGTCAGCGCGGCATGGTCGACGCCGAGAAAGCCGCAGCAGCGGGAGTCGAAGCCCTTGCCGAGGTTGGGCTGATAGTCGGCCGGGAGCCGGCCGGCGGCCTGGAGGCGGATCTTGTCGAGCATACGCCCGAAATAAACGAGGCGGCCGATCTTGTCGTAGTTGCTGCGGAGTCCGGGAACAGAGGGCATGGTGCCGGAACCATCCCGCATTCCCGGGGCGGAATCCAGCAGGATTCTCACTCCCGCAGGTAGTACGCGGCCGTGGCCAGCAGCCCGAGCAGGAAGGTCGGGGCATTGATCCACAGCTGGTTGAAGGGGACGGCGTAGCGATGCACGGCCCAGATGACGGCGATATGCTTCACCGCGATCAGGCCCCAGCACACGAGGAGGAATTTCTCGACCCGCGGGTCGCGCGGCACGGGCGGGTGCACCTTCACCTCCTCGACGAACGCCCGGTCGTAGTCCGTGGGCGGACGGCGGGGGCGGCGCGGGAAGAAGTCGGCGAACATCACCGCCACCCTAGCCGGGTTTGGCCAAAAGAAAAGCACCTCCGCAGCCGGCGGGGCGGGAATAAATCCTCGCGCAGGGCGGCGGTTCCGGTTTGCTCCCGCGGCCACCGTATGTACTCCACCCCGCAGGACCCGCCATGATAATCAACTTGCCGCCCACGCTCGGCCTCGGGTTGTGGTTCCGCGTGGCCCGCCCGGACGCCCCCGGGCGCTGGCGAAACCAAACCGCCGCTCTGCGACGACCTCGCCCGGGGCCCCGCGCTCAGGCTCGGCGGCGGCGCACGCCGAGGCCGAGCATCAGCCCGCCGGTCGCGAGCAGCGCCCAGGTGGAGGGCTCGGGGATGGCGGAGAAATTCAAATAAAGGTGCGTCGAGTCGGCCGTGATGGAGAAATTGGACACGGGGATGAATCCGCTCTCGAACTGGGTCACGTCGAAGGCAAACTGGCCGGCGTTGAAGCCGGTGATGGTGCCGCCGGTGTGGACGAGGGGGATGCTGTAGTTCTGGCCGAAGACGATCGAGCCTGAGACACCGCTGCTGTTCAGGGGGTCCACCGACTCCACCTCGATGAGGAAGCCCCCGGCGCTGATGGAGCTCAGGTCGAGGTTGCCGGTGATGGCGAGCAGGCCGTGGCCGTCGGCCGTGGCCGGGTCCTGGATCAGCTCGTGGAACAGGCCGCCGTTGGTGAAGATGACATTCGACTGGATGGTCAGGGTGCCGGGAAAAACATGGGAGTTGCCCGGTACGCCCGGATAAAATCCCTCGTTGGTGCCGATGGTGATCGTGCCCGCGGACTGGCCCGTGCCGGAGATGCTGCTCGGGGCGAAGGTGCCGAGGCCCGCCAGGCCGCCGGCATTGTACACGAGCGGGTTGGTCAGCGTCACGCCGTCGTTCAGGATCAGGCCGCCGTGGATGGCATTGAGGGTGATGGGGCCGCTGCCGGCGGAATCCGCGTGGCCCAGGCCGAGCACGCCGTAGTTCGTGATGGTGGTGCCGCCGGTGTAGAGGTTGTGGCCGTACAGGTAGAGGATGTTGTCGTTGCTGCCGTTGCTGGCGCTGACGACGAGGGCCGCGGTGGTGGGCGAGCCGCCGGCCCCGGAGATCACGCCGCCAAAGCCGTCGTCGTTGTTGCCGTTGGTGGTGTCGAAGGTGAGGACGGTGCCGTTGGGCACCACCAGGCTGCCGACCGCGTCATCGCTGTGGATGCCGTAAACCACGGGGGCGGGGGCGGCGGCGCCAAAGACGACCGAGGCATTGGCGTCGAAGAAATCCAGTTCGGCCATGCCGGCGGCGTTGTTGTGGTTCAGCGTCAGCGTGCCGTTCTGCACCCCGATGGTGCCCGAGAAGCCCGAGTTGTCGCCGGCCAGCGTGGCGGCGCCGGCCGTGCCCGCGACGGCGCGCTCCAGGTAGATGACGCCGTTGCCGGAGATCGCGCCGGCCAGGGTGAGGCTGTTGGTGCCGAGCAGGTGGAGGTTGGTGGAACTGGCAAAGACGATGGGGTTGCCCAGGGTGATGCCAGGCACCGCCGCCTCGAGGCCGGCGGCGCCGCCGCCGGTGGAGCTGAGGGTGAGGGTGCCGGTGCCGAGCGCGCCGCCGCTGCCGAGCGCGAGGGTGAGGCCCTCGCTGTTGGCGATCAGGGTGGTGCCGCCGGAGTAGGTGTTGGCTCCGGCCAGCAGGACGGTGCCGTCGGAGTAGGCGCCATCGGCGGCGGGCGTGCCAAGCACGACGGCCGTGCCCCCGGTGATCGCGCTGCTGACCGCGAGGGTGCCGCCGTTGCCGGCGGTGAGCCGGAGGATGTTATCGGCCGTCGGGACGATGGGGCCGCCGGAGTTGTCGATGATCGCGGAGGTCGCCGTGCCGAGGTAGACGCCGTTGTTGAAACCGGTCAGGTTGACGCCGCCGTAGGTGGCGGTCGAGTCGCCCGGCCGGGTGTCAAAACCGACGATGCCCCAGGTGTTGGTCTTGTCGAAGCTGCCGAGGAAGGCGGTCACGCTGGTCGCCACGTGGTTGCTCAACCCGATGTAGCTGTTGCCGGTGTTGGCGCCATTCCCGGCCGCGATGAGCTTGCCGGGACCCGGCAGGGCGGGGCTGTCGAGGATGATGAAGCCGTTGTTCGCCACGGTGTCGCCCGTATAGGAGAGGCTGCCCTGCAGGAAGAGTTTGAGCGGGGAGTTCAGGCTGCCGTTCGGCCCGTCGGTGAGCACGACGCGGGACACCGTGGACACATTGGTCAGGTTGCTTTGGACGTCGAGGGTGCCGCCGCCGTTGCCGAACTGGTAATCGGCGCCCTGGGGCGTGAGGGTGCCGGTCAGGATGGCGCTGGTGGCGGTGCCGATCCGGATGCCCGGGCTGGAAGTGAACGAACTGAGGTTGATGGCGCCGGCATAGGTGAGGGTGGAGGCACCCGGCAGGGTGTCCACGCCCAGAGCGCCCGTGGACGACAGGCCGACATGGCCGATCAGGTTGGCGAAATCATTCGCGGTGGCGCCGCCCAGGCCGGCGTAGCCGCTGGCGTTGACGAACACATTGCCCGTGCCGGCGGGGATGGCGTTGGCGGTGGCGAAGACCAGCGCGCCGTTGATGGTCGTGCCGCCGCTGTAGGTGTTGGTGCCGGAGGCCGGATTCAGGACCACCACGCCGGAGCTGTTGACGGTCAGGGCGCGGGCGCCGCCGGATTCGCCGATGTTGCCGGTGAAGACGACGGGCTGCCGGATCATGGCGCCGGGGATGTAGAGGTTGGCGGTCTGGTCGGCGAAGGGGATGTAATTCGAAGAGGTGATGGGGGCGAGAATGGTATTCCGGGCGAGCGTGATGGGGCCGCTGAAGGTGAGCGGGGCATCATAGCTGCGCAGGGTGACGGGGGTGCCCGAGGCGCCGGAGTTGAAGGTGATGGCGTTGGCGATGATCGGGGTGCCGTAAGCGGCAAAGTTGCCGCCGTTGTAGAACGAGACGCTCCCGGTGCCAAACGGCGAGGAGGTGTAGTCGAAGATGCGCGGGGTGCCCGCCGCCGAACCGATCACGGTGCCGCCCGTGTAGGTGTTGGTGTTGTCGAAGCCGAATCCGCCCGTGCCGATGAGGTTCAGGGTGGTGACACTGCCGATGATATGGCCGAAGACATTGATGAAACTCGAGCCGGCGTCCAGGACCGGCGAGCCGGTCAGGTTGACCGTGATGTTGGCGCCCAACGTGAGATGGTTGGAATTGGCACTGGGCGAGGTGAGGCCGCTGAGGAGCGAAAGGGTGAGCGGGGCGGGGGCGGTGATCGTGAAGTTGCCGTTGGTATCCCCGAGGACCACGGAGGCGATGCTGAAACTGCCCGCGGAGAGGGTGAGCTTGTCCTGGACATTAAAGCCGAAGTAAAAGCTCTCGGTGCCGCTGCCCGTGGGTGTGACCTGGCCCTGCCAGCCGGTGCCGATCCCGGTCCAGATGTAGGTCTGGGCCGCCCCCGTCGCGAGCAATGAAGCAAAGATCAATCCCTGCAATCCGGGGCGGAAGGCACGCTTCATCATGGGGCGGACTTTGACCGCTGCCGGGGCGAAAACAACGCCAAATCATTGCAGGTACCCGCGGGCGGAAGGATAGGAGGACATCTTATCCGAGAATGGTGAGCACAATGCCCAGCAGCACCCCGATGACCGCCGGCAGTTTGGCCAGGCCGTTCTTCTCTTTATATAAGAGCAGCCCGCCGGTGAAAGCCACCAGCACGCTGCCGCGGCGGAGGCTGGAGACGAGGGAAACGAGGGCGGCGGGGTTGCGCAGGGCGTCGAAATAAATGAAGTCGGCCACGAGCAACGCCAGCGAGATGAACGGGATGCTCCACCGCCAGTGGAACAGGTGGCGCGGCCACCAGCGCAGTTTCCAGCCCACGGCCAGCGGCAGGAAGAGCAGCGCGAGGTAAAAGGAGAACCAGCATTGCACCGTGGCGGCGGTAAAGCCGGCGCGCCCGAGGAGGAACTTGTCGTAAAGCCCGCTCAGCGCGCCCAGCAGGGTGCCGGCAAGGAGAAAACCGAACCACTGGTTCCGGTGGAAATGAATGCCCTCCCGGCGCCCGGCGAGCGACAGGCCCACGAACGAGGTGAGCGTGATGACGACCCCGAGGCCCTCGAGCCAGGTCGGGCGTTCCCCGAGCACGAGCATGGCGCCGAAAAGCGTCCACATCGGGCCGGTGGCGCGGACCGGCGAAGCGAGGGACAGCGGCAGATGCTTGATGGCAAAATAGGTGCAGACCCATGACGCGGCAACGATCGCCGACTTGAGCAGCAGCTGCGCGTGCTGCCGCGGCCCGAGCGCGGCCACCTGCAGGGTGGCGGGCAGGGTGGCGGGAGCGGCCGCGGCCGCGGCCAGCAGCCCGCCCCAGACCGCGGCGCTGCAGACATTGGCGAAAAACAGCACGGGCAGCACGGCGTTGTCGCGCACCGCGTGCTTGGTGCACAATTCATAGCACCCGAGGAAAAACGCGGAGAACAGGCTGGCGGTGATCCAATGCATGCAAGAAGCGAGGTGTGCCCGGGCCCGCCGCGTGCCGCAAGGCCGCTTTGCGCCGGCGGGCGCCCTTGGAGCCGCCGCGACCCCGGTGTCGTCTGCGAAAACCACGGCGGGGTCGCCGTGGCGCCAGCAGGGCCGCGGCCTCAGCGCAGGATCTCGCCCTTGCTCGCGTCACCCGGCACGTCGAGCAGCTGGATCTGGTTGATCGTCTTGAAATGGATGTGGTCGGCGAACTCCCAGACGACCTTTTTGTCGCGGGTGATCTCGAAGAAGTGCGGTTGCGAGCCGAGATGGCCGTGGCCGAGATAATTGCAGCAAACGGTGTTGCCGTTCGGCAGGCGCTGGAAGCCCGTCATCAGCCGCAGCGGATTGCCCGGCACCTCGTCCGCGTTCAGCTCCCAGACGGATTTCAGTCCGGCGTCGAGCTCCATGACCTTGCGGCCCTCGCCACAGGCGATGAGCAGGTGGCCGTCCGGCAGCAGCAGGCACTCATGGACGTCGCCCGGCACCGGGATCTGGCGCAGGACCGTGCCATCGGCGGCGAGTTCATCGACGCGGTGCTCGCCCTTGCGGCAGACATAATAGTGCCCGGCGGCCGTCTTGCGCACGCCGCGGAACTGGTCGTGCAGGTGCACGGACGCGGGCGGCGGCGCGAGCCTGATCTCCTTTGCCACGCGGCCGGCGCGGTCGACCTCGACGAGGCGGCACGGCCCGTTCTCCACCACCAGCACGCGCCCGTCGGGGAGCGGCTGGCAGGCGTTGATCTCGGTGCCCTCGCCCACCTTGTATTCCCAGACGACGGTCTTGTCGCGGGTCAGCTCGATCGCCCCGTGCAGGTGGCAGAAGAGGAAATCGCCGTTGGCCAGCACCCAGCAGTCCTGCGGATGCTCGCAGGCATACTCCCACGCGATGGTGCCGTCGGCGGCGACGAGGCTCACTCTGCCCCCGTAGGAGTCGGTGCAGAGGAACGGGTGGGCGGCGGGGAGCAGGCAGGGGCTGGCCAGCAGGCAGGCGGCGGCGAGGCGGAGGAGGGGCGTGGGGTTCATCGCCGGCTTTATGCCCGGAACCGGCGGCAGACGCACGGCAAAAAAAACCCGGCGCCGCGCTTCGGCCTTGCCCGCGGCGCGGCGCCCCGGCATACCTTGCCCCCTTATGGGACGTCAATGGCTCCATGCGAAACGCGCAATCGTCAACCTGAAGAAGGGACAGACCGTCGGCAAGCTGGTGAAGGAGATCAGCGTCGCCGCCAAGCTCGGCGGGGGCGACCCGGAGGGCAACGCGCGGCTGCATGCCGCCGTCGAGAAGGCGCGGAAGGCCAGCGTGACGCGCGACGCGATCGAGCGCGCCATCGCCAAGGGCGCGGGCACCGGCGGGGAGAAGATGCACCTCGACCACGTGGTCTTCGAGGGCTACGCGCCCCACAAGGTGCCGGTCATCGTCGAGTGCATGACGGACAACCACCAGCGGCTCACGCCGGAGATCCGCTACCTCTTCAAGAACGGCGTGCTCGGCGCGGCCGGCAGCAACAAGTTCCTCTTCGATCATGTCGGGCTGGTCGAGGCCTACCACGCGGATGCGGCGGCCGACCGGGAGGCGGCGGCGATCGAGGCGGGCGCCAACGATTTCGAGGCGCTCGCGTCCGACCAGAACGACGACATCCCGGAGGGCGCCACCGGCGTGCGCTTCATCACCGAGCGCACGGCGGTGCACGCGGTGTCGTCCTGGCTGAAGCAGCACGGCTGGGCGGTCGTCACGAGCGAGATCGGCTACACCGCCAAGCAGTTTCCGGAGCTGGACGACGCGGTGCGCGGCACGGTGGGCGAGTTCCTGCAGGCGCTCGAGGACCACGACGACGTGCAGCGGGTGTGGGCGGCGGTGAAGTGAGCGGGCGGGCCCGGGCGAAAAAAACGCCGGCTTTGCGGCCGGCGTCGAGGGGAGAAAAAAGCAACGCGAACGTTACTTCTTTTTCTTCTTAGCAACTTTCTTTTTAGCAGGTTTTTTCTTGGCCATGCCGCATGTTCGTAAAATTCCGCCGCGGTTGCACGCCTTTATTTCACGCCCCGCGATTTTCTTTTTACGCCAAAAAAAATCCGCGAAGACTTTTCCGGCCGCGGCTCAGCGGCCGAAAAGTTCCGCGAGCTCGCGCAGGTAGGCCGCGGCGCCGGAAAGTTTTCCGAGCTCCGCGGCCCGGACGCGCCACTGCCAGTTGCCCTGCGCGGACGCCGGCGTGTTGAAGCGCGCGGCGGAACCGAGCGCGAGCAGGTCCGGCAGCGTGACGACGGCGAGACGCGCGACGCTGGCGTAGGCGGCGCGGACGAAGTCCCACGCGACATCGTCGCCGGCGACCCGCAGGTAGCGGCGCACGTGGTCGCGCTCGGCCGCGGGCGCGGACTGGTACCAGCCGAGCGTGGTGTCGTTGTCATGCGTGCCCGGATAGACGACGGAGTTGGGCCGCAGGTTGTGCGGGAGGTAGCTGTTGGTCGCGCCGCCGGCCCAGGCGAACTGCAGCACGCTCATCCCGGGCAGGCCGGTGGCCGCGAGCAGCGCCCGCACCGAGTCGGTGAGCACGCCGAGGTCCTCGGCGATGATGCGCGCGCCGGGCAGCGCGGCGCGGAAGGCGCGGAACAGGTCGAGCCCCGGCCCCCGGACCCAGGCGCCGGAGCGCGCGGTCAGGGCGGGTGCCGGGATCCGCCAGCAGGCGTCGAACCCGCGGAAGTGGTCGATGCGCACGATGTCACACTGCGCGAACGCCGCGCGCAGGCGGGCGAGCCACCAGGCGTAGCCGTCGGCGCGATGGGCCGGCCAGCGGTAGAGCGGGTTGCCCCAGAGCTGCCCGTCGGCCGAGAAATAATCGGGCGGCACCCCGGCCACGGCGAGCGGCCGGAGGGTCTTCGGGTCGAGCTCGAAGAGCGGTGGATGCGCCCAGGCGTCGGCCGAGTCGGCGGCGACGAAGATGGGGAGGTCGCCGATGAGCTCGAGCCCGCGCGCGCGGGCCGCGGCGCGCACGAGCGCCCATTGGCCGAAGAACAGGTACTGGGCGAACTGGCCGGCCTCGATGGCGCCGGCCAGCTTCGCGCGCAGCGGGGATTTTTTCGCCCGGGCGCAATCCCGCGCCTCCGCCGGCCATTCCCACCAGGCGGCGCCGGCGAAGTGATCCTTGAGCGCGCGGAAGAGGGCGTAGTCGTCGAGCCAGTGGGCGTGTTCGGCGCAGAACGCGGCAAAATCGCCGTAGGGCAGCGCCGGGCGGGCCGGCCGCCAGCGGGCGTGGGCGGTCGCGAGCAGCCGGGGTTTCAGGCGGTAGATCGCGCCGTAGTCCGTGCGGTCGGCGGGCAGCGCGGCGAGCTCGCCGAGTTCACCGGCCGTGAGCAGGCCGGCGGGCACGAGCGCCGCGAGGTCGACCAGGTAGGGATTGCCGGCGAAGGCGGAGAAGCACTGGTAGGGCGAGTCGCCGTAGCCGGTGGGGCCGAGCGGGCAGACCTGCCAGTATTTCATGCCGGCGGCGCGCAGAAAATCCAGGAAGCGCACCGCGTGACCGTCGAACACGCCGCAACCCTGTTCGCCGGGCAGGCTGGTCGGGTGGAACAGCACGCCCGCGCCGCGCGTCTGCAGCCAGTCGAAGAGCGGAGCGGGCGGCGGCCGGGAGGAGGGTTTGCGCGCGGGCATGGTGGGACGCGATGACTAAGGGCCGGCCGGGCCGGCGTCCACCACTGTTTGCCCGCCGCGGAACGAGAAAAAAACGGCGGGCGCCAAGCCCGCCGGGAAAACTCAACCGGGAGCCGCGGCTCAGGACTTGGGCCGGAATTCGTTCCGGACCCAGGTGGAGAGGAGCAGCTTGTCGTAATAGAGCGGCTCGTCGGCGCCGGGCAGGCGGAGGTTATCCTGGTAGTTGAGGTCGCTGAGCTGGCGGTCGCCCTCGCGCAGGACCTTGCCGTCGGCATCCAGCAGCTGGAACTTGAGATGGACGCGCGGCAAGGTTGCGGCGGTCATGACCCGGATCTGATGCAGGGGGTTCAGGCGCGTGTCGCCGGCGAGATCGACGTCGAGGACGGTGATCGCCAGCCTGTGCCCGGGGGTGAGCAGCGGCGCGGCCGTCGTCTGGAGACAGTCCTTCAGCAGACCCAGGTAATAGGGACTGGTGTCGGTGCTCTGGTTTTCGCTCGCGTCGGTGTATTTGTCGGAATCCTGGAACGTGACGGTGACGTTGTCCGGGGCCGCGGACTTGGGGGCGGCGGCGAGGCCGGCCACGCCGGCGAGCAACAGGCCGGCGGTGATGAGGAAGGAGCGGGCTTTCATGGGGTACGGGCAGAGCCTAGCCATAAACGCCGGCGCCGCAAATGCGAAGCGGGGCGGGCTCAGAGCAGCAGGAAGACGATGAGGGCGGTGATGACGAAGCCCAGGCCCAGGGTCACGTCGTAGAGGAAGACGAGGACGAAGGTCTTGAAGATGGTGCGCTTCCAGGAGTTGGCGAAGAGCCGCCGCAGCATGAGCACCGGGTAGAGGAACAGCCAGAGGTTGCAGGCGCCCCGGACCGCGCGCGCCAGGCCGTGGGCGGGCAGGCCGGCGAGGAAGACCCAGCCGTCGCTCACCATCAGCCACAGAAAGACAAAGGTGTGGAAATGCAGCGCGATGACCAGGTGCTGGAGGTATACCTGGCCCGATTGGCGGAAAAGGAAGCGGGTGTAGAGCGCGAAGAAGGGCAGGCAGAACAGCATCATCTTCGGCAGGCTGTGCAGGAATTTCTCGATCAGCTCCCTGATTTCCGCGGGATCCTTCAGCCGCCGGGCCTGTTCCTCAAACCAGCGGGCGAAGGCGGATTTTTCCCGGGTGCCGGCCGGCTTCGCGGCCGCCGCCTTGAGCCGCGCGGCGGCCGCCGCGAGTTCCGGCGCCTTGGCCTGCCTGGCGGCGGCGGTCCCGGCGGTCAGGTCCTGGCTGGCCGCCAGCAGGGCCTCCGTGGTGGTGGCGCGCCGGCCATTCACCGTGGCGCCGACCATGGGCGTGAGATCTTCGTCCGGGGATGACGGCGCATGCAGCTTGTTGCCGGCGAAGACCAGCACGAAGAAGATCAGGCTGACGAAGATGTAGAGCCGCAGCGGCGGCATCTGCGCGGCGCGGTGGCCGGCGTTGAACTCGGCGGAGAGCCGGCCGGGCTGGAACAGCAGCGTGACGATGTTGCGGAAAAGCTTGGCGTCGAAATGGAAAAAGTTCTCGAGCGCGTCGAGGAACATATGGCCGAAGGAACGGTGGTAGTCGAAGTCGTGCTGGCCGCAGCGGTGGCAGTAGGGGCCCGCGAGCGCCGTGCCGCAGTTTTCGCAGTGCGCGTGGACCGGCCCGCCGTGGCCGGCGGATTCCGCGGCGTGCGCGCCGACCGCGTCGATGGCGACGGCCTCGCTGAGCGGGGCAGACAGGTCCGGCGGCTCGGAGTCGATGGGCACGCGGCGATCAGAGCAGTTTCCCCGCAAAAGAAAAGCCCGGCGACGGGGCCACCGGGCTGGTCGGGCGGAAAGGAGGCGGGGTTTACTTCGTCTGCCGGAGGGTGATCTCGCCGTTCATGGTGGAGATCTTGATGTCCACACCGCCGCCGTTGAGCGTGCCGCTGACGACCTTGCCGCCGGCGATCGGGGGGATGGGCGGGCGCGGGGTCCGGGGGGCATGCGGGGCGCGGGGCGCCGCCGGCGCCGCTGGTGCCGCTGGTGCCGCCGGCGGGACCGGCGAGATCGAAGGGGTGCCCGGTGCGGGGGCTGGATTCGCCTCGGCGACCGGGGTGCCGTCGGATTCCTCCTTCTCCGCGCGTTCCACCTCGCGCTTCACCTCGCGGCTGACCTCCCGGGCGATCTCCATGGCGGCGCGGGTGGCTTCGCCGGCCGCACGGGCCGCCTCGGCGCTGAGGCGCGCGGCGTCGCCGCCGTAGGAGTAGCTATAGCCTGAGCTGTGGCCCTCGGACTTGGTTTTCAAAACCGTCTCGTCGAAATCGGTGAGGATGGAGCCGTTGTGGGTGCGGAGGCGGACGTTGGCCTTGGTGTCGGCCGGCACGTGCAGGTCGACCTCGCCGTTCATGGACGTGATGGACACGAGCTTCTGCGGGGCCTTGGCGTAGATGACGTGGACCTCGCCGTTCATGGTGTTGACCACGGTGGAGCCGGCGATGTCCTCGAGCTGCACCTCGCCGTTCATGTTGTTGACCTCGATGTCGCCGTCGACGTCCTTGACCGCCAGGTCGCCGCCGGCCTCGGTCTTGATGTCGAGTGCCATGGCCCGCGGCACGGTGATCTTGAACTCGGCGTCGCGGCTGGCCCAGGGGTTCTCGCCGGCGACGCGCAGGCTGACGATATTGTTGTGCTCGGTGAGCTCGAAGCTGACCTCGTCGTCGAGCCGGCGGAGGCCGTCGTCGCGGGTCTCCTTGCCGCCTTTCTGGTTGATGGTGGACTCGACGGCGACGGTGTCGCCGTCGCCGCCGCTGATGCGGATGTCGGCCCAGGGGATGTTGACCTGGAGGGTGGCGGGCTTGCCCGGGGCGGAGAGCCTGACGGCGGCCTTCGCGCCGTCGTCGTCCGCCCGGGTCAGGGCGGCGGCGGAGAGCGCGGCGGCGAACAGGCAACGCAGGGAGAGGGTGGGGAGGGAGGTTTTCATGTGAGAGTGGGCGGGGGGTTGGACTTGAGGGTGGCGGTGGGGGCGCGCCCGGCATCGGCGGGCATGCTCAGCAAGGCGAGGGCGCGGCGCGCGGCCTCGCGGACGTTGCGGTCGAGCGCCTCGTCGCGGCTGAGCCGTTCAAAGACCGGCTGGGCCGCCTGGTCGCGCCAGGGGGTGAGGAGCTCGATCATCGCGACCTGGACCAGCGGGGCGCTTTCCCGCGGCAGGGCCGAGAGCACGCCGGCGCGGACGAGGGTGTCGTCCGCGTGCTGCGCGAGCGCCTCGACGGCGGAGAGGCGGACATTGATCGAGGGATCGAAGGCCAGGGCGCCGACGAGATCGGTGAGGACCTTGCGGTCGGGGCTCTTGAGGTCCATCTTGGCGAGCACGGTCTGCATGCGCTCGCTGGTGGACTGCTGCTGGAGCAGCGAGTAGGTGACGAGCTGGTTCATCGACGCCATCTGCTGGCGGAGTTCGGCGAGCTCCTTCTTGGCGGTGTCGTTGGCCGGCGCGACGACCGCCGGCTCGGCGAGGAAGTGCTGGCCGGCGAAGAGGCCGCCGGCGAGCAGGGCGAGGGCGAGGGCGAACTGCAGGGCGGGCTGCGCGGGCAGAAGGGCGGCGAAGAAACGGTCGATCCGGCCGCGGGCGAGGGCGAAGGGGCTCGGCGCGTCGGCCTCGCGCTGGTGGGTGTCGAGCATGGCGTAGAACTGCTCGCGCAGCCGCGGGCTGGGTTCCTCGGCGGGCAGGGCGTCGAGCTTGCGGGTGATCTCCTGCAGGGCGGACCACTCGCGCTGGCAGGCGGGGCAGCTGGCCAGGTGGGTGCGGAGCTGCGCGGCCTCGTCCGCGGGGAGCGAGCCATCCTGGTAATCGATGAAACTATCCTGGACGCGGGTGCAGTTCATGGGCGGGAGGGAGTGAGGGTGAGGGGGAAAGTGAACGGGAAAGTGAGAGGGAGGAGGAGGTGGGGAGATCAGGGCCATGCTCCCTCGATTTCACTTCATCATCAGGCGGCCTTTTCCTTGCGGATCTTGAAATAGACGTCGCGCAGTTCCTTGAGGGCGCGGTGGGCGCGGACCTTGACGGCGCCGACGGAGCAGTCGAGGAGGCGGGCGATCGCCCGATGGTCCAGGTGCTGGAGGCGCGAGAGCACGAGGACCTCGCGCTGTTCGAGCGGCAGGCGGGCGAGGGCGGTGCGGAGGAGGGTGACGTCCTCGGCGGTGGCGGCCTGCTCCGAGGGCTGCGGGTCGGGGTCGGCCTGCTCGTGCAGGTCGGCCGGGTCGGCCGGGGTCGGAGTGGACGCATGCTTGCGGAAGTGGTCGGCGGCAACCTTGCGGGCGAGGTGGTAGAACCAGGCGGAGAACCGGCCCTCGTCGCGGTAGGTGTGCCGGTATTTCAGGATGCGGTAGAAGACGATCTGCACCAGGTCCTCGCTGACCGATGGCTGGTTGGTCAGGCGCACGAAAAAGCCGTACAGGCGCCGGTGATGACGCTCGAAGAGCTCGCCGAGCTGCCGGATCTCCCCGGCGCGGACAGCGATCATGAGTTCGTGGTCGGTGGGGGCTTCCACGGCGTCGGGGAGGCTAACCAAGCCGGGCCCGGAGTGAACTCGGAATTGTGCCAAGGGGAAGGTGGGCATGGAAGGGGATCATGGGCGGTGTGCGGGAGGGAATACCGCCCCGGGTGGGGAAGGTTACAGGGTTTTGGGAAATGGACTGGCGCCCGGGCCGGGAGGGGATATGGTGCCGTCCCATGAACCGCCGTGATTTTCTCCTCAAATCCGGTGCCACCGTCTCGCTCGGCCTGCTGGCGCGCGGCGCCCTGTCCGCGCAGACCCCGGCGCCCGGGCCCGCCCCGGCGGTGACCATGCCGGTTCCCATCCGGCCCCCAACGCTGGTCACCGAGTTCCACCCGCTGCGCCGCCACACGGGCTACTTCACCGGCAACGGCGGCACCATCGGCTGGCTGGCGGCCACGGACGGTCTCGTGGCGGTGGACACGCAGTTTCCCGATACGGCCGCGATATTCCTGCGGGACCTGCCGGGCCGAGACGGACGCACGTTCGACGCCGTGATCAACTCCCACCACCATGGCGACCACACGGGCGGCAACGCGGTTTTCCGGCCCGTCACCAAGACCATCGTGGCCCAGGCCAATGTCCCGGAGCTCATGCGCGCGGCCGCGAAGCGCAACCCCAACCCGCCCCGGGGCAGGCTCGAGGATTTTTTGCCCGACGCCACCTTCGCGGACGCCTGGCGCCGGGATTTCGGCGACGAGACGATCGCCGCGCGGTATTTCGGGCCGGCGCACACCAGCGGCGACATCGCCATCCATTTTGAGAAGGCCAATGTCGTCCACACCGGCGACCTGGTCTTCAACCGCCTCTATCCGGTCATCGACCGGGGCGCGGGCGGCAGTTTCCGGGGCTGGGTCGCGCGGCTGGAGGAACTGGTCAAGACCTACCCGGCTGACGCGATCTATCTTTGCGGCCATGGCAACCAGAAGTTCGGCGTCACCGGCGGACATCCTGATTTGCTCGCCTTCCGCGATTACCTCTCCGCGCTGCTCGACCATGTCGCCAAGGAGATCAAGGCCGGCAAGCCGAAGGAAGAGATCGTGAAGCTCGACAATTTTCCCGGCTTCCCCGACCTGCACGTTCCGCCCGGCCGCGGCAACCGGCTGCCCGGCAACCTGGCCGCGGCGTACGACGAGCTGACCGGCGCCTGAGGCGTTGCCGGCGGTTTACCCGGCGGCGGGGAGGCAGCGCAGGCCATAATGGTTTGTCTTCACGAGCGCCAACCGCTTTATGGAAAAGATGGACGCAAACCGAATCCGCGGCATGGGGGCTTTCCTGGCGGCGCGGATCGCCAACCCCTTTTTGCGGATCAAGCCCCGGGGCGGCCGCCTGCCGTTCAACACGGACGCTCCGGTCAGAGGCTACCTGCACACCGCGTTTCCGACGGGGATCCTCACCAGCCGGGCTCCGCTGGACGGCCCGGCGCTGAATTATCACCTCCAACTTTTCTTCCCGGCCGCGAAGCTGACGGCGGCGGGTCAACGGGCGCACGTCCGGTTTCTGCCCAGCCTGGAGTTCCACGACTATGCGGCGCTCGGCTACCTGACCATCAAGCCGTGGCAAGCCGGCGAACTTCTCCCGCAGGGCGCGGCCCGCATGGCCCAGGCCCTGGTGGACATCATCGGCAGCGGTGGCTATGTGCATGCCTACATCAACGAGTTTTTCATGCCGGCGCACGGTTGTTTTCTGCGGCAGCATTTCCGCCACTCCACCCTGCTCGTCGGTTATGAGCCGGCCGCGCGCAGTTTCATCCATGCCCGCTACCAGCGCGACGGTGCCTTTCGCCTGGGAAAAATTCCCGCCCGGGTTTTCATCGAGAGCCTCAGGCTGGAGAAATATGGCATCCAAAAAAAGGGATCCGAGGTCCTCCTGGAGGCCATCCGGCCCGCGGCGGAATTCCCGCCGGCCGTGGATCCCGGCCTCATTCAGCGCCAGCTCCGCGCCTACCGGGAGGGGACCGACAACGCCGACGACTACGAAGCCGATGGCCCCTATGCGATCGGCGCATCCCGTGCGGTCCGGCTGGCCGACCAGCGGGGGCAATACGGGCGCGCGGTCTATGATTCTTTCCGCCGGTATTTCGAGGGATTTGGCCAAAAAAGCTGGCCACTGGACCTGAGGGCCACGCGCACGCTGCTGGAGCACAAGCAAATGGTCCAGCGCGCCCTGCAGCGGGCGAGCCGGGACCGCCGGCAACTGCGTCTGGCGGACGAGTATGGCGCGCTCATTCCCCTCGCCAAGCGGCTGCATCTCACGGCGCTCGCGATGCAGCTGGGCGCCGCGCCGCCCGCGGCCGGCCCGCCGGCCGGACTGCTCGATGAACTCGAGACGACGGAGCATCGGATCCTGGGCGATTTTCTCGGGGCGCAGGATGAGGTCAGGCCGGACCAGGCGCCAGCCCCGGTGATACGAGTGGGCCCGGGCCGGTAGGCCCAAATCCGGACGGTCGCGACGGTCCGCACCTCGCTAGGACGGGTCCGGCGTGGCCCCGCGCCGGACCCGCAATTGTCGGAGCAGGATGTCCGGGACGCCGGCCGGGGTGGAAGCGATGACAAACAGGGCCAATTTGCCCAATTCGTCGCTGATCAGGTTTTCGATCGGCAGCTCGACTTCGAACACATACCGGACGGCCGCGAGCAGTTCCACGGCCATCAGGGAATCACCCCCGGCATCAAAAAATGTCTTGGCCGGGTCGAGGGTGCCCGCGCGCAGCGCCCGCCGGAACTGCCGGAAGACCGCCCACCGGATGACGGCTGATGCGAGGCCGGGGCGCATGGTCAGCCGAGGATCCGGGCGATGACCGCGGTCTCCAGCGCGGCCGCCCGGTGGAGCAAATCGGCCACGCCGGCCGGGCGGACGCGCCGCAGGTTGTGTTGGCAGCAGGACACGTGGAACGCCTGCAGCAGGGCCGCGGCCTGCTTCCAGTCACCGAGCAGGGCCGGGTGCCGGTGCGCGAGGTCAAGGCAATGCTCGAGCCCCGCGGCCAGCACCGCGGCGCGTTCCGCCAGCAGGCGGGTTTTGCGCAGATCAACCGCGCAGCCGTATTGCACCGCGGCCGCGACCTCCTCCGCGATGGCGAGGTAGCACCCGATGCCATACGTGTAACCGGGCTCGGCGGGCGCGCCGTCGGCGGGACGGGAGGCGGCGAACGAACCCAGCCGCTGTTCGAGCAGCGTCCGGGCGGGTGGCGGGGTCTCGCCGGAGAGGATCCGCACCTCGCGGATCAGCTGGTCCGCCGTAAACGGCGCCTGCAGTTCCGGCTGACGGGCCACGGACGGCCACAGCTGTTCGCCCGGCATGCAGCAGGAGCCGAAACTGCCGTCGGCCCGGTAGTTGGCCCCGATGAAGATTCCGCCTTCGTGGCCGATGACCAGATGCTTGGTGCTGCGGTGGGCCTGCGCGTGGGCCGCGGACCACGGGGCGTAGAAGGCGTCCAGGTGGACGCAGACATAGGCCCCGGCCCGGACGCACGCCGCGACGTGGCGGCAGAAGGTCGGGCCATTGAAGGTCCGCAGGCTCGCAACCGCCGGGTGGTCGTGCAGCGACACACGACCGCGGAGCGCCAGGGTGCCGAGGTCGGTGTAGGGGTTGAAATCCAGGAAATCGGGCTCGCCGGAATAGGCGTCACCGCGGCGCAGCTCCAGGTTGGCATAATCAAGGCAGGTCTCGCCACGCCGCGTGGCGGCCGCGAAGATGCCGGTCGCGTAGGCGTGGTGCAGGTAGCACCGGACGGGCGCATCGAAGGCGAAGGGGAGCTGCATCAGGCGGGGGCGCCGGGCAGGGGCTCCGCGCCGGCCGGGCGCGGGCGGATGTGGAAATAAGGATGATCGAATTTGGTCGGGGTCACCAGCCGCACCCGGAGGCCGGTCTGGCGCGCGGCAAAGACGAAGGACAGCTGGTCGCGCAAGGAATACCGGCAGAGCTCGCTCCACCAGTGGTTGTTGAACCGGCAGACCGCGGCCGTGTGGCGCCGCACCACGACCGTGGTTTCCGGCAGGCCCGCGCCGGGCTCCAGCCCGTGGCGGCGGTAGTTTTCCATTTGCGCGGTGATGAGCTCCGGTGAATCCAGGCGCTGGGCCAGACAGGCTGCGGCCTCCTCGTAGGTGCAGCGGCGCGTGCGGTGGGCGAAGGTCGCGAGGTCGCAATCCTGCAGCCAGTCGGCGACCAGCTCGGGCGCGGGCACCCGCAGCGCGACGTTCCCGTCCAGCCACACGGAATACTCCGCGGGGACAAACTGGTGCACCAGGATCTTGTGCATCCGTGCATTCCTCCGGGCCGACGAAAAATGGCGGCAGGCGGTTTCTTCGCGCCAGACGCGCGAATGGCAGGGCCGGTCGACGAACGCGACAAATTGCGCGCCCGCGCCGTTCTGGTCGTCGCGGATCGTCTCCCGGGCGCTGGTGATCCCGGTCACGACGGCGATGCGGCATTCGGCGGGAGGCGGGGGTGACATGGTACGGGGAGAGGGACGGGGTTGGGCGCGGACGTCACAGGCGCGCAATGAAGTCCCGATATTTCGCCACGATCTCGTCCACATGGAAGGCCGGGGCGATCTCGAGGCACCGGCGGCGCAGCTCCCGGTAGAGCACGTCGTCCGCATGCAGCCGGGCCAGGGCGGCGGAACAATCCGGCAGGTCGCTGAAGACGGTGCAGTGCGGCGCGATTTCATGGTAGGCCGGTTCCGGCGCCGAGATGGAAGGCAGGCCGAAGCCGAGGCAGTTGATCAGCTTCATCCCGGAGTTGATCTTGAGGTGCAGGTCGAGGTCCGGCCGGATGTCGGCCGGCGAGCGGAGAAAATGATCATACCGGTTGGAGACATTCCGCAGGTTGAGGGCAACCCCGATGCTGCGGTAGGCGGCGGCGACCTGTTCGCGATTCCAGCCGTCGACGAGGTAGCTGCGGTGCGGGACGGTCCCGAGGTCCGGGTACCAATGGGCGCTGCCGACAAAGCCCACCTGATGGGCGTCCCCGCAGGCGGGCTGGCGTTCGATGTTGCAATGGTAGTGGGGGATCACGGCGACCCGGTTCAGGTGCCGGAAATGGCCGGCGGCGGTGTGGGTGCTCGCGAGGTAGGCCAGCATGCCTTCCAGCGGGGGCTTGTTGTCCAGGATGTCCCAGATCACCGGCGCCCGCTGCGCGAGGCGCAGCGCGCCCTCCCGGCCGAAATCGGGCTTCACGCACAGGTAGGCCTTGTATCCCGCCGGCACCGCCTGCGGATCGGCCGCGTTGAAATAGCAGGCCATGTCCAGCCGCCGCGCGATCTCGCGGCACCGGATCTTGATGCTGGCCAGCCGGTCGACATCGCCGGCGACGAAGAGCACCTCACTGGGTTTCATGCACAGCCATGGGCCGGGCGGGCGCGGCGGAGGGCGCGGGCGCGCGGGCGCGGTAGGTTTCAACCCAGTCGAAACGCAGCGGCGGGCCGGGATGATAGGCGGGCGCGCGCGTTTTTTCGGCAAACAGGCGCGCGTTGCGGCGGACGTCGCGCGGCGGCGAAGGGGCATCGCGATAGACGCAGGCGTAGCACAACAGCGCGAGGTCGAGTTGCACCAGCCGGCAGCCGTGGTTCCGCACCAGGTGCCACTTCAGCAGGCTGTCATCCTTCCCGTAATGCCCCGAGAAATCCTCGTCGTAGCCGCCTGCCTCCCAGAACACGCGGCGGTTGATCAGGAGCGTGGCGGGGATGGCCGGCTTGGCCCGCACCTCGACCCGGGTCTCGCTCATGGGCCCGGCCGGAAACCGGCGGGCGAACGTGTACACCACCCGTTCGTCGGAGAGATCAAGGTCGAGGAGGCGGGCGGCCGCGCCCGCATCCACGACATGGTCGATGTCCGTGATCAGCACCCACGGCGTGGCGGCCCGGTCAAAGACCAGGTTCTTCGCGCCGCCGTAGTTGAAGGGGATGTCCGGCCTGATCCGATACGCGGTGAGGTTGAGGGCCAGCGCGGCGGGCAGGGTCAGGGCGGCCGGGGAACCGTCGTCGACGATGACAAAATGCAGCCGCCGCCAGAGCCGCGCCGGATAGGCGCGCAGGGCGGCGAGCTGCAGCTGCAGGTTGGCCGGGTTTTGGTAGTACGAAAAACCAACGGTCAATTGATCGGCAGGCGGCATGCGGCGGGCCTCGTGGGTCGGACCGGAGGGTGGGCCGGCGAAGCGGCGAGCTGTTCCGGGCAACGCACGATGCCCCGCCGGCGGCCGAAGCGCACCAGCTGGGCGGTCGTGTGCAGGCCCAGCTTGCGCAGGATGTTGAAGCGGTGCTTTTCCACCGTCTGTGGGGAAATGCCCAGCTCCGCGGCGATCTCCTGGTTGCTGAAGGGCGCGGCGACCAGCGCCAGCACCTCCAGCTCCCGTTCGCTCAGGATCTTGTCGAAGGACATCGTGTCCCGGATCCGCTCCGATTTCAGGCGCAGGAAGCTGGGCGAAAAATATGGGCTGTTCGCGGCGACGCGCGTGATCGCCTCGTGCAGGACCGAAATCGTGGCGACCCGCTTGTCCACGAAGCCCCGGACGCGCCGCTTCTCCGCGCGGAAGACGTTGTACTCGTTGCAATGCGACGAGAGCGCGAGGATGGGAATATCCGGCTTCAGCGCGGCGGCGGCATCCGCAATGTCGAAGCTGTCGATGTCGGGCAGCTGCAGATCGAGCAGGAGCAGCGAGAACATCTGCGACTGGCAGAGCCGGATGGCCGAGGCTCCGTCCGCCACGCAGGTGACGGCGACATCTCCCAGCAGGTTGGAACACAAACTTTCCAGGATTTCCCGAAAGACGATGTGTTCGTCGACGATCAGAATGTTCATCGGTCAGCGGTGCGGGAAGGATGGCTCATCGAGCCGGCGGGGAGATGGGCACGTCGGGAAATACGCAAAATGGCCGGGAGACAGCGAAAGAGGAAACCACCTAATTTTAGGATTTCAGCCGCCATCCGGCGGGGCGCGCAGGAGCGGTCCGCGACCGCTGCCGAAATTCCGGTAGGCGGAGAAATTTCATCTGCAAGCCTGGCTGAGGCAATCGGGACGGGTTGGTTGGGGAAAGATTCCGCCGCCGGCCTTGTTCCGGCCGGACCGCCAATCCGCCTCCGGCCCCACGAGCTTCCTCCCTCGGTTGCGAGGTTTCAGCCCCATAGCGATGCCGTGGCTGGTCTGCTTGACCTGGTCCAGGGCACGCGCGATCTCCGCCTCGCGACCGGGGGATCCTGCGCTACCCATAATCCGGTAGTTTCCGTGGTTCCCTTTTTTCGGGTCGAAGCGCTGAGTGGAAAGAGCCAAGGCTCGCGGCCGGCCGCGCCGGCCGGCGCACCGCATCACAGACCAACCCACGATTCCATGGAAATGCCCCGTTCAACCTGGTTGGTTGCAAGCAGCGAAGGCGGGATGCGCCCCGGTGGAACGGCGCCTGGGCGAGTTCATCCCCACCCGGTAAATGCAGGGGCGGGCCAAGATGATTTTAGTGACAAGGCTGGATAAACCAAAAAACCAATCGAAACATATGAATGCTGCTATATCGCTCAGCGCAATCGAGCTCACAGACTATGAACTAAGCCTCCTTGCCGGTGGTGATGCGGGGACCACCGCGGCGGTGGGTGGTGCCGGCGGTGTCGCACTGGGCGGCAGCGCCATCGCCGCAGGCAACGCCGCCTCAGGAACCATCGGCGCGGCCGCGGCGGGGGAAGTCGTCGCCGGCGGCGTGCTGTTTGTGGCGGGGGGCCTGATCCTCGCCTCATTCGCCGTCGGTTGGTATGCCGGACAGGGCTTAAACAGCCTCATCTGGGGCTGAGTGGACCGGCGGCCGGTTCGGGGCGGATCAGTCCGCCCCGAACGACTGGCCGCGGAACGGGCTTTCCTCTTCGCCGGTTCTTGAAAACCGCCATCATCATGCCGGACAAGGATCCAGCGTCTCACCGGCCATTGCTTCCGGCGAGCGCGCGCTGGCGACGACGAGGCGACGGGGCCGGCCGCGTCCGCGCCGTCAAGAGGGCCCGCGGGGCGCGCGAACCGGATGCCCAAGGAAATTCTCGCCGGCGGGCAAGCTTTAGGCCACGCTGGAATGCATCTCAACCAGCTGCTCGCCCCTGAAATTTTGCAAAACCAACCCACGGGCGGCGGATCGCAGGATCAAGCGGCCACCAGATATTTTTCGTCATGTCCATTAAACCACTCCGGCTCGCGACGAGGGCGATCGCGATGAGACTGCCGCAATCATTTCTCTCCATCCCGCAGCGGGAGACACAGGTCATCCAGCTGCTGAGCCTGATTTTGCTGCTGGCCGTCGTGTATGCGGCCAAACATCCGGATCCACTGCTGATGGTGCTGCTGCTCGACGCGGCGACGGCGGTGGGCCTTTGGGTTTTTTATTGCTGCCGCGCCCCGCGCGGAATTTTGCGGGCGATATCGGCCGTCTTTCTCGCGAGCCTCGCCACGACCATCATCCTGCTTGTTGTGCGTTCACGCTAGGACGGACGCCGGGAAGTTCGCGCCCGATTATCGATCCACGGTGCGGGTTGATGGCGTTGCTTTGCAAGCGAGACGCATCGTGGTCCTGCCGACGGGAATTCCGCCTCGACGGTAAACAGGCGCCGACCTTGGGCAACGAACTTTCCCGCCAGGACACGACCCCCGCGAAGCGGGAGCGGGGGATCCGTCGGCGCATACCGGGATTCCGGTAAGCGGGGGAATTGTCGGGGGCCTGGCGGCGGCCACAGTCATGGGGCGAGGCTGGGGCGGGGGCATGCTGATTGTAACGCGCATCACCGTGCAGGCCGGACACCGAGGGCAAGGCTTTATGCAATCAACACTGACGCCGGAGAAATTGAGCGTGGATAAGCCAGTGGCCGCCACGGCGGCGAAACTGATCGATCAATTGGTCGATCGCGCGAAAAGCGATCGGAGCGGCGCATATTGGCCCCTGGCCGCGGCATACCGCCAACTGCCCGCCGCCCAGGTGGAGACGACCCTGGGAGCAGGGACTGCGGGGATTGTGCTCGCCTTGGCTGAGTATTATCGGGTGACGGCGGACACGACCATCCGCGAATTGCTCGGACGGGCGATGGCCTGGCTGGAGGGTCGCGAACAGGCCCGGGGCTTCGCGCCGGGGTTCTACTTTGGCAGCGGTGGCTGGTGGTATCTTCAGGCGGAGCTGCAGGCGGTGCTGCCTGGATTGCCCGCAAGCCGGGAGAAACGGCGCCAAATTCCCGGCCTGAAAAACGAGGCGGACACCGCGGGCGCCAGCCCGGCTTCGCTGGCGTCCGGTACGGCGGGCACGCTGGTGGGGGCCCTGGCGGCCGGCGGCGCCGGGCGGGATTTTTCCTTTTGGCGCCCCATGGTGGACGCCCTGGGATCGCAGGCACGGCTGTCCCCCGCCGGCCTCTACTGGGATTTCTATCCGCATGCGGTGCGGGCCCCCGGGGGGTTTCTCAGTGGCAGCGCCGGCGTGGACTATGCCTTTGCCGGGCTGCAGCGGCTTTGGCAATGCGGCCATCCCCAACTGGTCGCGGGTTCGGTGCGACACGCGGATGCCGCCTTTGACGTCCGGACGGACAACTGGCCCGATTATGAGGGCACCGAAATGTTCCGGCAGCTCGGCGAGACCGGGATCGCGCGGGTGGTGCAACGGGCCGCCGGCGGCCGGACCGCGGAGGCGTTCGTGGCGGGCGACAGCCTGGGGTGGGGGGCGGGAGCAGCGGGCATTTTGCTTTCCCGCGCCGCCGTGGCCGGGTCCTTTCACCCGCACCCGCTGACCGAAGCCTGCCTGGCTGACTGCCGCCGGGCCATCGCGCGGCTCACGCGGGCCGCCGCCGGCGAATGGGCGGGGCTGGACCCCTACCTGCAGAACGGCCTGGCGGGCATCGCACTGGCCGTGAAGGCGTATGAGGCCAGCGGAGCCGCGGCCGGTCTGCGGTTTCCCCCGGGAATGGGGCCGGGGCTGCACGCCGGATTGGAGGAAAAAAGTGCGCGGGCCGGCGCGGAGGATCTGTCACTCTTGAATGGCCTCGCCGGTCTGGCGTACACCTGGCTGAAGCTGGGCTCTTCCGCCCCGGAGGATTCGTGCGTGAATCCCCTCGCCCGCGCCCCGGTTGACCGCAGGGAATGTCCGTCCGCGCCGGAGGATTTGCCGGGACTGTTCCAGCGCCGGCTGCCGCGGACGGCGGCAATCGTCGCGCTGGAAACGGAGCGAGCGGGGCCGGAGATCAGCCTTACAGGGATCGAGCGCGCGACCGCGGCCGGTCGATCCGCCCACGGTGGTAACCTGGCGGTGGAGGCCGCCAGCTATGAGTTGGCCATGCACCGGCAGCTGGCGGAAATCCCGTCCTTCCGGCACCATCTGTTCCGGGAGATCTACAAGCGGATGAAGTTTGCCCAATGCTATGCCGAAGGCATGGACGAAGCCCTGCTGCTGGAACGGTTCCGGCTGGACGAGGACGTGGCCCTGTTGGATCTGGCGTTCGACCCGGCCGAGCCAGGACCGGGGCTCCGGGCCCAGTCCACGCGGTTGCTCCGGTACCAGGGCTCGCACGGCATCCAGGATTTCAAACTTTCCATGATGCAGCTGGCGCTGTTGGAGCGTTTTCAGACACCCGCGGTGGTGATCGAGGTCATCAGCGAGGTGATCGAGCGGATCCAGACGCCCACCGCCACGCAGCGCCAGCTCGCCGAGTTGGCGCTCAAGCATGTCCGGTCTTTGGTCGCAGCAGGGTATCTCTTCCCTGCGCCCCCGGGTCGGATCGGCGCCCTGCTGATCCGGCGGCGAAATCGCCGCAAAAAAATGTATCTGTATCCGGCCGGGATCAGCCAATGAACCGGGGCCGAACGACCGGCGCCATCGCTGTTAACATGGGCTCGAGCACATTTCATACCCCGGAGGACATCCATGATGCCGTTGAAAGCCTGCAGCTGGTGCACGGCCGCGACCGGGCGTGGATCTATTGGTTGTGCTTGTTCGTGGCGGGTGTGTGCACGGTCAGCGTTCCGCTGGTCAAGGTGGACCTTTCAGTGGGCGGCCAGGGCCAGGTCCGTCCCGCGATCGAGCGCATCTCGGTCTATCCCGCGGTCGACGGCTACATCCGCCAGATTCTGGTCACAGACAATCAGGCGGTCAAAAAAGGGGAGTTGTTGCTGGAGATCGACGCGCCTGTGGTGGACGCCCGCATCGTCCAGAACCGCCGCCAGCGCGAGGAGAACCAGGCTGGTTTGGCGGATCTCGTCCTGTTGCTGCAAAGATCATCGGTGGCGGCGGTCCGCGCCGCCCTGGGCCTCGACGGCCCGGCGGCGGAACACCCCGCCGGCTCCGCCGGCCTGCTGGCCGGAAGGCTGGTGACGGCCAATTATCTGCGCCAATACGCCCTGTTCGAATCGGAGCTGCAGCGGAGTCTCCTGCAACGCGGCAAGGCGCAGCAGGACAACAGCCGGAACGCGGCCTTGTACGAACGCCATCTGATCTCCGACCAGGACTTCGACCAGCAGCGCTTTGCCCTGGTTTCGACCGAGCGGGATATCGATCTGCTGATCGAGCAGACCCTGAGCCGCTGGGAGGGGGACAAGATCGACCGCGAGCTGAAACAAATCGACCTCGAGAGCGAGGCGCGGCAACTCGCCAAGCAAAAGGAGCTCTACTCGCTGCGGGCCCCGACGGACGGAGTGGCCCTCGGCTTCGCGGGGTTGAATGCGGATGTCTACGTGCCGGTCGCCCAGAGGCTGGGTGAGATTTCCCCGACCGACCGGCTGCAGGCGGATGTCTTCATCTCACCGCGGGACATCGGGTTTGTGCACGCGGGTCAGCCGGTGACGGTCCAGGTGGATGCCTTCCCATACACGGAATGGGGTGCGATCAAGGGCCGGGTGCGCAACGTGTCGCAAGACTTCATCCAGGTGGGCGCGCAGCTCGCCTTCAAGGCCGTGATCGATCTGGAAGCCACGCGGCTGCGATCCTCCGCCGGGACCACGGTTGACCTGCGCCGGGGCATGACCGTCAACGCCCGGTTCATTGTCAAGCAGCAGTCGCTGTTCAACCTGCTCTTCGGCAAGATGAGCGAAGCGCTGGACCCGACCGCCCGGGCCGCCGGCGAATGACGCCGCGTCCCGCATCCAGTGCCATGCCCGATTTCAAGCAGCATGATGTGACCGACTGCGGCGCGGCTTGTCTGGCCTACGTCTTCCACCACCACGGTCTGCGACTGTCGCTGTCGGCCATCCGGCAACGGGCCGGAACGGGCCGGGAGGGCACGACCGCGCTCGGGCTCGTCGACACGAGCCGGCTGTACGGCTTCGCCGCGAAAGGCGTGCGGTGTGCCGGCGACGACCTGCGGGCGCTGCCCCTGCCGGGCATCGCCCATGTGATCAGCGAGGGCGGCCGGCAGCATTATCTGGTGGTGACGGCGGTGGGGAAAAAATCGCTGCGGGTGATGGATCCGGCGGTTGGGCGCGTGCTGCGCTGGCCCGCCGACCGGTTCAAGGCGGCGTGGACGAATGTCTTCGTCGTCATCACGCCGGATGTGAATTTTGCCCCGAGCCGGAATACGCGCGGGGCCTGGAGCAAGCTGCTGGAATTGCTCAAGCCGCAGCGGGCCGTGCTGGTGCAGGCCTTCTGCGGGGTCGTGCTCGGCACAATCCTGTCGCTCTCGTCCGCGATCTACATCCAGAAGATCGTCGACAATGTCATTGTGGACGGGAACCGGAACCTGCTGCGGCTGCTCGGCCTGGCGATGCTCGGCATCCTCGCCGTGCGCATCGTGCTCGGGTATTTCCAGTCGATCCTGATGCTGAAGTCGGCGCAACGGATCGATGCCGGGCTCATTCTGGGATATTATCGCCACCTGTTGCGGTTGCCGCAGTCCTTCTTCGACACCATGAGGGTGGGCGAAATCACCTCCCGGGTGCGGGATGCGGTGGCGATCAGGGATTTCCTGAACGGCACGATCCTGAACCTGGTGCTCAATCCGCTGATCCTGGTCTTTTCGTTCGGGGCGATGTTTGCGTACTCCTGGCGGCTGGCGGTCTATTCGCTGCTGCTGATCCCGGCCAATCTGGTGATCTACCTGGTCGCGGACTGGCGGAACCGCCGCTACCAGCGCGAGATCATGGAACGCTCGGCCGACTTCGATGCCCAGCTCGTGGAATCGCTGCATGCGATCTCGGTCGTGCGGAGCCGTGGGCTGGAGGACCTGATGGGTTTCCGGGGCGAGACCCGGCTCGTGCGCCTGCTGAAGAAGGTCTGGAGCGCGGCCAATGCGGGACTGGGGATCGGTGCGGCGGGAACCCTGGCCACCCAGGCATACTCGATCGGCCTGCTCTGGATCGGGGCGCGGCTGGTGCTGGATTCGCAGCTCACCGCGGGCGAGCTGATGTCGTGCAACGCGCTGGCCGGCTATCTCACGGGGCCGATCGTCGCGCTCATCGGCATGAACACCAGCATCCGCACGGCCACAACGGCGACCGACCGGCTGTACGAGATTCTGGACCTCGAGCGCGAGAAGGACGAGGGTTCGGCCGTACCGGTCCTGCGGGACGGCATCACGCTGCGGATCGAGCGGCTGTGCTTTCATCACGCCGGCCGGCTGGCAACGCTGCGGGACGTGACCCTGGAGTGCCGCCACGGCACGGTCACGGCCCTGGTGGGGAAATCAGGCTGCGGCAAGAGCACCCTGCTGGCGCTGCTGCAGCGGCATTACACGGCGGACAGCGGCGCGATCCTGCTCAACGGGGTCGACCTGCAATATCTCAAGCTCGCGGCTTGGCGCGCCCGGATCGGCTACGTGCCGCAGCGGATCGACCTCCTCGCGGGCACGGTGCTGGAAAACATCGCCCCGGACGAAGCGCAGCCGGACATGGCGCGGATCCTGGAGCTTTGCCGGCGGGTGGGAATCTTGGATTTTGTGGAGAGCCTGCCGCGCGGGTTCCAGACTCTCATCACCGAAAACGGCGCCAATTTGTCCGGGGGCCAGAAGCAGCGGCTCGCCATCGTTCGGGCGGTCTACCCCGACGCCCCGATCCTGCTGATGGACGAGCCGAGTTCGGCGCTCGATGCCCGGGCCGAGGGGGTGCTGATGCAGCTGCTCGAGGAACTGCGGCAGGCGGGGAAGCTGATTATCCTGGCGGTGCATAACCAGCGCCTGATCGAGGTGAGCGACCGGGTGATCGAACTGGACGACGGCAGGATCGTCGCCCAGACGGAGAAGACGCGCCTTCCGCCGGCGCCCCGCGATTCCGCGGAGTCCGGGCCGATGTCCCGGCCCCCGGGAGGAGCCGCGGGGCCCGCTGATCGGGACGCGACGGGGGAGTGTCGGGCGCTGTTTCGGAGTCTGCGGCGGCGGGTGCACGGCGGTGTCCTGGTGGGGCAGGTCCATGCGAATGTCATGGGGATCGACGCCGGGGGCCGGGGCTGGATGCTCGAAGCAGGGCGGTGCGATCTGCACACGGTCACCGGCAAATACCCGGCGGTATATGGATTCGAGATCGGGCGCCTGTCACCCGGTTGGGCGCCGGCCAACGCGCATCTGGGGCCGAAGATCAGGGAGGCGTTTCTTCGCGGCGGCATCGTGACGGCCGGCTGGCGGCCGGAAAATCCCCTCACCGGCGGCAACGCCGTCGCGGGCAGTCCCGTCCACCGGTTGCTCCCGGGTGCGGCGGGCCACCGGCTGCTGCTTGCGCAGCTGGATCTGATCGCCGACAACCTGGGTAATCTGCGGGACGAGCAGGGCCGGTCCATTCCCGTGGTCTTCCATCCCTGGCCCCAGGCGAATGCGGGTCACTATTGGTGGGGCAGTTCGCGTTGCACGGCGGAGGAGTACATTCGGCTGTTTCGATGCACGGTCACCCACCTCCGGGACGAGCGCCGCGTCCGGAATTTTCTTTATGCTTATGCGCCCGCCGTGAGCCGGGTCTTTCCCCACACGTTGGAACGCTACCCGGGTCATGCCTATGTGGATGTGGTCGGGGTGGAGGCCTACACGGAACTCGGCGCGGAGCATCAGGCCCGGTTGATCGACCATCTCCGGCAGCTGGTGCCCTTTGCCGAGGCCAACGGGAAGGTGGCGGCCATCACCACCCTGGGATTCAAGAAGTCCAACCGCGAATGGGGGCTCGCGCATTGCCCCGAGCCCACCTGGCTCACGGAACAGCTGCTGGCTCCGCTCAAGTCCGATCCGGTCGCCCGGCGCATCAGCTATATGGTCTTCGGTCCGAATGATGCGCTCAACCCGGAGGTCTACCACCTGGCCCACCCCGGATCCCCGCATGAGGACGACTTGATCGAGGCCTGCGCGGAGCCGCTCCTGGTCCTGGGCGATCGGGTGGACGGGATCTACGGCCGCGGCCTGGAAGCGGTGGCGACCGGCGGGGAGGATTTGGCATGAGGATCCTGTTCAAGGTTTTTCCGCAGAAAAGCCACCTGAACGCGACGTTTCCCCTGGCACGTACCCTGCGGGCACACGGGCACGACGTGATTTATGCCGGGGTCGAGCAACTGCGCTGGCATGTGGAGGTGCAGGGGCATCGCTACTCGGTGCAGAACCGGGACATTTTCCCCTACCTGGAGCCCGGGCCGGGGGCCCCAAAACTGACCGGCTGGACGATGTTGCGGGAAACGTTTCGCCACCGGGCTTGGGCGGCCGGCCTGCGGGCGAGGCAGGCCCGTTGTGCGGTGTTCGACGAACTGGTGCAGCGCGAGCAGCCCGACCTGGTCCTGGTCGACAGCCCGTACGCGGTTTTTGCCTTGAACCTGATGCGGCTCGGGGTGCCGTTTGCCCTGCTGGAGTCGATGGGCAACCTGGGGCGGGCTCCGGGATTTCCGCCGGGCGACACCACCCATGTGCCCCGGGGCGGCTGGACCGGGCGGCTCTGGGCCGCCGCCCACTGGCAGCGATACTACCTCAAGCGCTGGCTCATGGGCGCGGCGGGAATCCGGCTCGATTTTAACCGGGCCTTTGTCCGCGAAATGGCCCGGGCGAACCGTGTGGACCCGGTGGCGATCGACTTCGAACGGTATTTCCATCTCGGACTGACCCGGGTGCCGGAATTCATCCTATCCCCGCGTGAATTCGATTTCCCCCGCGCAGTGGCGCCGAATCAATATCACATCGGGCCGTCCGTGGAACTGGACCGGGAGGAAGCCGCCTGTGACTACCGGTTCAACTCGGCGTTCGGCCGTTTGGTGCGGGCGCGGAAAAAAGGGACGCCGCTGGTTTACTGCAGCCTGGGGACGGCTGCCTGGCGCTATGCCGGGGCGGAGAAATTTATTGCCCGGGTGGTCGCGGCGGCCCGGGGCGCAACCTGGAACCTGCTGCTGGCGACCGGCACCGAACTGGAGTTGCCACCGTCCCGGTCCCGGCCGGAGAACGTGGAGATTTTCCAGGTCGTGCCGCAGTTGCAGGTGCTGCGCAATTGCGATGCGATGATCACCCATGGCGGCATGAACTCCATCACGGAATGCCTGCTCACAGGGGTGCCCATGGCGGTTTGCCCGGGAACCACCCAGATTGATCAGGGGGGCAACGCCGCCCGGGTGGCCTTTCACCAGCTCGGTCTCACGGGGGGGATGAAACAAGCCTCGGTGGCGTGGATCCGGCGCCAACTCGACCGGATCCTGCACGAGCCGGCATACCGGCGGCGCGTCGAGGCGATGGGGCGGCGCATCCGCGACAGCCGGGCTTACGCCGACGGAGCCGGGATTCTTCTGGACACCGTCCGGCGCCACTACCCGGGATTGGACAAGGGACGGCCAAGGCCGCGGGATTCCGGGACAATGGACGGTGCCCATCCGGTCCCCGGGGCGCAAGCGGGCGTCGTCGAGATCAAGGCCCCGGCGGGAACATCGGCATAGCCCTTCATCCGGGGCGGGTGAAGCGTCGCAGAAAGGTTCTTCCTGGCGGGCCGGTGATCCGCTGGGGCCGGGTACGGATCTTAGCCGGGTCAAGGGAATTTGCCATCAGCCCAGCTGAGCGACCAGTTTGCGGCACCGCGTGCGACCCACGGGGAGCCGGACGCCGCCGCGCAGCTCGGCTTCATCGCGCGTGCCTTCGTGGACGTGGAGCGCGACACCGAGATGATGGCGGCAAGTTAAAATTGGTGGAGGTGAGGGGAGTTGAACCCCTGTGGCCCTGGCCTTCACGCGCCGCATCTACCTGCATAGCGTCTGATTGGATCTCGCCTCCGGGGCGCGATGACGCGCGCTCCTCCTTCGGCCAGCCGTGGTGGAAGATACCGCGATGACGTCACGACGGCCGTCACCGTTATTCCTGCTGTCGACGTTCCCAGCCCCTAGCAGGTGTCAGGGTGAGAACGTGGCTACGTTAAGCAGCCAGGGGCATTTCTTCGAATGTGCCGTTTGTTTGTTTTGAAGGGGGATTAACGAGAGTCCTTCGCTCTCGACAGGCAGCTGCGCGCTCCAACCAAGGATCGAATCCGGAACACCCCCAGATAAAGAAAGCATCAAGGGACAAGTAACCCTGAGTGAGCACACCGTCAAAGAACGTGGGAGAGGGAACGTGCCACATCGGCGGCCGAATGCAAGCGGCACGATTCGGGGCCGCGCGGGAGCTTAGGCCCAAAGGGTTAAATGGGCAGAACCCGCGTTCCCCCGGTTGACGGGACGGGTAACGCGGTGTTGAGTGGGGCCGGCCAACCCCGCCGCGCGCCCGTCCCATGTCCTCCGATCTCAGCCCCCCGCCGGCCCCGCCCCGTCCCGATGAGGACAAGTCCGTCCTCGACATGTCGAAGATGAACGCCGGCCAGCGGGCCGCGCTCCAGGTCACCGAGGCCGCGCGCGAGTCGCATGACGACATCAGCTTTGTCGCCAACCTGTTCATGGGCCGCTGGACGCCGGAAAAGCTCTATCCGATCACCGACATCGGCGCCGAGGAGCGGCCCCGCGCGGAGAAATTCCTGGCCGACCTGGCGGTGTTCCTGCGCGAAAAGGTCGACGCCGACCTCATCGACCGCACGGGTGAGATTCCGGCGGACGTGCGCCAGGGCCTCGTGGAGCTCGGGGCCTATGGGATGAAGATCCCGCGGCCGTACGGCGGGCTCGGTTTTTCCCAGGCGACCTATTGCCGCGCCTGCCTGCTGGTCGCGAGCCACTGTGCGAACACCTTCGCGCACCTGTCCGTGCACCAGTCGATCGGCGTGCCGCAGCCGCTGTTGCTCTTCGGCACGGAGGCGCAGAAGCAGAAATACCTGCCCCGGGTCGCCGGCGGCGAGCTGTCCGCGTTCGCCCTCACCGAGGCGGGCGTCGGCTCGGATCCGGCCCGGCTCACGACCGAGGCGCGGCCGGACGGGGAGGATTACCTCATCAACGGGGAGAAGCTCTGGTGCTCGAACGGCACGGAGGCCGGGCTGCTGATCGTGGCCTGCAAGACGCCGCCGAAGCTCGTCGACGGCAAGCCGCGCACCCAGATCACGACCTTCGTCGTCGAGGCGCACTCGCCCGGGATCACGGTGGTGCACCGCTGCCAGTTCATGGGCCTGCACGCGCTCTACAACGGCGTGATCCGCTTCACCAACGTCCGGGTAAGCAAGGACCAGGTGGTGGGCGGGGTGGGCCGCGGCCTGAAGGTGGCGCTGAGCACGCTCAACTCGGGGCGGCTGTCCATCCCCGCGTCGTCGATCGGCGTGACCAAGCGGGCGCTGCAGATCGCCCGCGAGTGGGGCGGGGAGCGCATCCAGTGGGGCGTGCCCATCGGGCGGCACGCGGCGGTGGCGGAGAAGATCCGCCGCATCGCCGCGCACGCGTTCGCGATGGAGGCGATGCTCCTGACCACCTCCAGCGTGGTCGACCGCGACAAGCACGCCGACATCCGCCTCGAGGCCTCGATGTGCAAGCTGTGGGGCACGGAAAAGGCCTGGCAGTGCCTCGACGACCTGATGCAGCTCCGCGGCGGCCGCGGCTACGAGAACGTCGCTTCGCTCCGCGCGCGCGGCGAAAAACCCTGGCCGGTCGAGCGGATGATGCGGGACAACCGCGTCTCGATGATCTTCGAGGGCTCGTCCGAGATCATGCGGCTGTTCATCATGCGCGAGGCGCTCGACCCGCACCTGAAGGTGGCGGGCATCGCCCTCAACTCCGAGCGCCCGTGGGGCGAGCGGCTCAGGAGCGCGGGCCGGGCCGCGGGATTTTATCTCTGGTGGTATCCGCGGCTGTGGCTGCCGTTCGGCGGCCGCGCGCCCGCCGGGATGCACCCGCACCTGGCGGGTCAGATGAGCGGGGTCGCGGCGCTCAGCCGCCGGCTGGCCCGCACGCTGTTCCACCAGATGGTCCGGTTCGGCCCGAAGCTCGAGCAGCGGCAGGTGCTGCTCGGCCGCCTCGCCGACATCGGCGCCGACCTGTTCGCCCTCGCCGCCAGCGCGGTCTTCGCGCAAAAGCTGCTCGCGGCGGGCGAGCCGGAGGCGAGGGTGTTCATGCTGGTGGACGACTTCCACGCCCAGGCGATGATGCGGATCCGGCAGAATTTCGACGGCATCGGCCGCAACGCCGACCAGCACGGCTACGATCTCGCGCAGCAGGTGGTTGCCGGCGAGCACCAGTGGGTCGAGCGGGGGATCGTCTAGCGGCCGAGGTAGCGGGCGATCACGGGCAGGTCGGCGGCGGCGAGGTCGTATGCCCGCAGTGCCGCCGGCCGCACCCAGTCGAGGGCCAGGTGTTCGTGCGGGTGCGGCTCGGGCGTACCTTCCGCCAGCACACAGACGAAGGGAATCATCTCGATGATGACGGTGTGGTAATCGTGCAGAAAGGACGGCAGCGTACGGGTGAGCCGCACCGTACAGCCGAGTTCCTCGCGGATCTCGCGGACGATGGCGGCGGCGGGATCCTCCCCGGCTTCGACCTTGCCGCCGGGAAACTCCCATTTGAGCGGCAGATGCTTGTGCGCGGGCCGCTGCGCCAGCAGGATCAGGCCGGCGCGTTCGATCACGGCACAGACGACGGGAATGGGGGCGGAGGCGGGCACGTGCGGCTGTTGAACAGGGCCGGGCCGGTGGCTGCAACTTTTCTCGGCGAACGGTGTTTTTGGGGTATGAAAACCTTCCTCAAGATCTTTCTGATCGTCGTGGTGTCACTGATCGCCCTCAAGTTACTCCCGGTGGTGCTGGTCGGGGCGTTCGTCGGACTGCTGGTGGCCGCGCTCCTCGGGGCCTTCGGCCTCACGCTGGTGGGGCTGCTGCTCGCCGTGGCCATCGCGCTGGCCGTGGCACTGGCGCCGGTCTGGATCCCGGTGCTGGTCGTCATGGGCGTGATCAGCCTCTGTAGGAAGCTGGGCGCCCGGCCGGCGGCGCCGCCGGTTGCGGCGTGAACCAGGCTTTGCGTTCGCGGGCATAAAAAAATCGGCGATCCCTGCAGGATCGCCGATCGTTTTTGGCCAGGAGAATAGTGCGCCGGTTACTTGATCATGTCGGCCACGAAGGCGCGCTCCTCCACCAGTTCCTTGTTGGTGGCGGCGATCTTGGCCTTGGCGAAATCGTCCATCGCGTAGCCGGTGATGACCTCGTAGCTGCCCGGGGTCATGGTGCGGACGGGCATGCCGGCCCAGACGTTGGCGTCGAAGCCATAGTGGCCGTTGGACTTCACGGCGACGGAGTGGATGGCGCCCGGGGTGACGAGGCTGCGCACATGGTCGACGAGGGCGTTGGCGGCGGAGGCGGCCGACGAGGCGCCGCGGGCGGCGATGATGGCGGCGCCGCGCTTGCCGACGGTTTCGCAGAACGGGCCCTGCAGCCAGGCGGAGTCGGTGATGACCGCGGGCACCGGCTTGCCGCCGATGGTGGCGTGGGCGAAGGCGGGGAACATGCTCGGGCTGTGGTTGCCGTAGATGAAGATGTTCTGGACGGCCGTGAGGTCGACGCCGGCCTTCCTGGCCAGCTGGGTCTGGGCGCGGTTCTGGTCGAGGCGGACCATGGCGGTGAACCGCTCGGCCGGCAGGCGCCTGGCCTGGGAGGCGGCGATCATGCAGTTCGTGTTGGCCGGATTGCCGACGACAGCGACGCGGGCGTCGGCCGCGGCCACGGCGTCGATGACCTGGCCCTGGCCGATGAAGATCTTGCCGTTGTCCTTGAGCAGGTCGGCGCGTTCCATGCCGGGGCCGCGTGGCTTGGCGCCGACGAGCAGGCACCAGTTGGCGTCCTTGAAGCCCACGGCGGGATCGGAGGTCTGCACGATGCCCTTGAGCAGCGGGAAGGCGCAGTCGTCGAGTTCCATGGCGACGCCCTCGAGGGCCTTCAGGGCCTTCTCGATGGGGGCCTCGATCAGCTGGAGGATGACCGGCTGGTCGGGTCCGAACATCGCGCCGGACGCGATGCGGAAGAGGAGGGAGTAACCAATCTGGCCGGCGGCGCCGGTGACTGCGACACGGATGGGAGATTTCATACGGGGTTAGATTACGCGGAAGGCGGGCAAAGCGCACGGACGAAATCCGGGCCGGGGTGGTATTTAGCTGGCTTGCGCGGGATGATAAGAATGGGCGCGGCTCAGGCGAAGCGCGGGGCCAGGGCGGCATGGAGCTCGCGCACAAGGGCCGCGGTGGTGGGCCAGTCGATGCAGGCGTCGGTGATGGAGACGCCGTAGCGCAGCTTTTCCCGTGGCTGGGGGAAGGGCTGGCTGCCGGCCCCCAGGTTGCTCTCGATCATGGCGCCCATGATGGTGGTGTTGCCCGCGGAGATCTGGCGGAGGAGATCGCGCAGCACCTCCGGCTGGCGCTCAGGCTGCTTGGCGGAGTTGTCGTGGGAGCAGTCGACGAGGATGGACTTGATCAGGCCGGCCTTGGCCAGAAGCTGTTCGGTCTGGGCGATGTGGGCGGGCGAGTAGTTGGGACCGCCGGCGCCGCCGCGCAGGACGGTGTGGCAGTCGGGATTGCCGCGGGTGACGATGGCGGAGGCGGAGCCGTCGAGGTTGATGCCGAGGAAGGTGTGCGGCTGGGCGGCGGCCTTGATGGCGTTGATCGCGGTGGCGATGGAACCGTCGGTGCCGTTCTTGAAGCCGAGCGGCATCGAGAGGCCGGAGGCCATCTGGCGGTGGGTCTGCGACTCGGCTGTGCGGGCACCGATGGCGGACCAGCAGATGAGATCCGCGATGTATTGCGGCGTGATGGGATCGAGCAGCTCGGTGGCGGTCGGGATGCCGAGATCGAGCACGTCGCGGAGGAAAGTGCGGGCGAGGCGCAGGCCGGCGGCGATGTCGTGCGAGCCGTCGAGGTGCGGATCCATCACGAGGCCCTTCCAGCCCACGGTGGTGCGCGGTTTCTCGAAATACACCCGCATCACAATCATGATCCGGTCGGCGACCTCCCGGGCCAGCGGCGCGAGCCGCCGCGCGTAATCGCGGCCGGCCTCAAGATCGTGGATGGAGCACGGGCCGACGATCAGAAGAAAGCGCTTGTCGTCAGTGAAGATGACCCGGTGGATTTCACGGCGTGCGCGCGTGACGAATTCGGCCTGGGCCTCGGTCTTGGGCAGCTCGGCCAGCAGGTCGGCCGGCGAGGGCAACGCGCGGGTTTCGACGACATTGATGTCGGAAGTCTTCTGCATGAAGCGCCCAGCTTGGCGCGCTCGGGCGCGGAGGATCAAGTCCTTGCTGTGTGCTATAATTTGGGCAAAGAAAAGGCCGGTCGCCTACCCCTAAGCGACCGGCCATTGCTTTCTTAGTTACCCCAAAACTCCCGCTATGCGGGAGAAGTGTTAAATTTGACTCCCCTATAGCTAGTCCATTCCTTGGTTTCGTCAATCAGAAGAACATAAGTTTTTCAAATCATGTGTCTATCTTCTTTATATAAACGAGTTGCGTGCTAAATTTCCAGAATATCAGCCATGACTTTTGCTCTTCAATATCATCCGGCAGCTGTTTTGAAGGTGGGTGGCGACGACGCGGCGACGTTCCTGCAAGGGCAGTTCACCAATGAATTGCGACAAGCATCGGACAGCGTGGTGTATGGACTGTTCTTGAATCAGAAGGGAAAGGTGGTGGCTGACGCACAAGTTCTGCGGTTAGCCGAGAAATCATTCCTGGTTGCGAGTGATTTTTCGTCCGGAGAAATCATCAGGCAGAGGCTGGTGGAATACATTGTCGCGGATGATGTGACCCTGCGGGACGAGACAGCCGCATGGCACGGACTGGCACTCTGGGGAACCGACTGCGAGAGCCGGCTGGAACAGCTGCTCGGCAGCCCGCTGCCGCCGGCCGGACAATTTAAGCACAGTGGTGAAGCACTGGTTTTTGCCGGGCGCCGGATGAAGGATGAAAATTATGCGATCATCGGGCCCGAAGCGGAAATTCTCCGATGGCACGGGCAACTCCTGGCGTCCGGTTGCCTTGAGGCCGGGGACGATGAGGCGGAGTTCGATCGCATCGCGAGCGGCCTGCCGGCCATCCCGCGTGATCTGGGCCTGGGGGATCTGCCCAATGAAGGCGGTCTGGAAGACGTGGCGATCTCCTACACCAAGGGCTGTTATCTTGGTCAGGAAGTCATGGCCCGGTTGAAAAACATGGGCCAGGTCCGCCGGCGGCTGCAGGTCGTGCAGGGCGCGGACCCGGCGCCGGCGGCGCGGTCGCCGCTCTATCAGCGGGGGGTCCAATGCGGGGAAATCCGCTCGATCGCGAGCCGGGACGGAAAGTGGGCCGGCCTCGCGATGCTGCGATTGCTCCAGCTGGATCCGGCCGCCGGCCTGAGCGTGGCCCCGGACTTGCCGCCGGAGATAAGGATCACGCCCCATGGATGAACTCGGGCAACTGACCCGGCTTTGCCGCGAGCTCGGTGCGCCGCCGTCACAGGCGGACGCGATGGCGCGGCAGTTGATGAAGCGGGCCGACCAGCTCGCGGTCAGCCGCCGTCAGTCGCGCGAGGAGGTGATGGCCTATCTCCTCCGGCTCGTGGTGGAGGGGCGGGGCGGCGGCGTGCCGAAGGAATTCCAGGCCCCGGACCAGCCGGGCTGAATCAAAACACGGCCGCCAGGTTGGCGAAATAGGCGTCCACCCAGCGGTGCAGGCCGAAAAAATAAATCAGCGCGGCCAGGCCCAGCATGGGGCCGAAGGGCACGTGCACGCCGAGTCCCAGCTCGGCCGGCTGGCCCTCGGGGGTTTCCGCCCGCAGCCCGGCGTTCCGGCCGGTGGCCTTCTGCCACAGCAGGGCGACGATGAACCAGGCGCAGCCCAGCATGGCCCCGCCAAACATGCCGAAGACGGCGCCCTTCCAGCCCACGAAGGTGCCGAGCGCGCCGAGATATTTCACGTCGCCGAAGCCCATGGCCTCCTTCTTCAGGATCGCCTCGGCAAACAGCGCGATCCACAGCACCAGGCCCGAGCCGACCACCAGGCCCAGCAGGGCCTCGCGGCCCGCCCGCGCGCTGGCCACCACGAACAGCTCATGGGTTTGCCCGTGCAGGGCCGGCAGGGTGAAGGAGAGCAGCAGCCCGGCGGCTGCGCCGCCGACGGTGAACACGTCGGGGATGATCATGTGGTCGTGGTCGATGAAGAAGGCGCAGATCACGATCGCGCAGAGGACGGCGCCGGCGAGGGCCTTGCCCGGCGGGAAGAGCAGCCAGCACGCGAGGAAAAGCCCGGCGGTCAGGAGCTCGATCGCCGGGTAGCGGATGCTGAAGGGCCGGCCGCAGCAGCGCGCCCGGCCGCGGAGGAGGAGCCAGCTGAGGACCGGGATGTTGTCAAACCACGCGATGGGCCGGCCGCAGCCGCAATGGGAGCCGGGCCGGACCACGGACTCATTCTTCGGCAGGCGGTAGATGCACACGTTGAGAAAGCTGCCGACACAGGCGCCGAACAGCGCCGCGACGAGCGGAAAAAACCACGGCACGAAGTGCGAGACCTGTTCGATGGATTCCATGATCAAAGGGCGGTGCGGGCGGCTTGCTGCATGATGGCCACCGGCACGTTCACCCCGGTCCAGATCTCGAGTGAACGCGCGCCCTGATGGACCAGCATGGAGAGTCCGTTGGCGCAGGGGACGCCCAGGGCGGCGGCCTGCCGGAGCAGGGCGGTCTCGGCCGGGCGGTAGATCATGTCGTATACCTGGGCCGGCCGCGGGATTTTTCCCAGCGCAATCGGGGCGGGGTCGCCCGCCTGCAGGCCGAGGGCGGTGGCGTTGAGCACCAGCGCCCCGGCGGGCAGGGCGGCGGGCGGGTCGTTCAGGTCGAAGCCCCGCAAAGTCGCGCCGGCGGCGAGCGGCTGCAGGCCGGCCAGCAGGAGGTCGAGGGTGGATCGGGTGCGGTTGCCGATCCACAGCGCAACGCAGCCCCGGCCCAGGCACTCGACGGCGGCGGCCCGGGCAGCCCCGCCGGCGCCGAGCAGGATGACACTCGCCCCGGCGAGATCCACGTCCAGGTCCTGGCGCAACGCGGTGGACAGGCCGTAGCCGTCGGTGTTCGCGCCGCGCCAGCCGGCGGGGGTGCGGATCAGCGTGTTGGCCGCGCCGGCGGCCTGCACCAACGCGTCGCGGCCGACGAGCTCGGGCACGACCAGAGCCTTGTGGGGCACGGTCAGGTTCAGGCCGTGGAAACGCTGCTCATGAAAAAGGGTGAGGGCGCGCGGCAGCTCCTCCGGGGCGACATCGAACATGAAATAGCGCCAGGCCCGGAACTCGGGCCGGTCCCGGGCGAGGGCGGCCAGCGCCGCGTTGTGGATGGCCGGGCTGAGGGAATGGCCGACGGGGCGGCCGACGACCGCGAGGGCCGTGCCGGCGAATGACCAGCGCGCCAAGTCGGCGGCGGTGAGGATTTTTTCGGCGGCAGCGCTCATGGACGCCGGGAGCAAAGCCCGTTTGGCCGGGGAGAACCAGCCCGGATTACGGCTGGGCGTGACGCTGGTGGGTGGATTCGAACTCGGCGACGAAATCGGCGAACAGCGCCGCGTGACCGGGCTGGTTGGCCGCGGTGTAATGCAGCACGAGGTTGCGGCAGCACCGGCAGAGCACCTCGCGCACCGGGGTCGGGGCCAGGTCGGATACGGCGAGCTCCCCGCCGTTTTGCCGGAGGAGGACGAAGGCCTCGCCCGCGGTCAGGAAGGCCCCGGCGTTGAACGGGTCGATGAAGAACGGGAGGCTCTCGTCATAGCAGCCCACCATGAAGTGGCCGGGCAGGGCGACCGCCTCCAGCTGCAGGCCGAGGCGCTCCGCGACGAGCAGGTAGACGATCGAGAGGGTGATGGGCAGGCCGGTGCGGCGGATGAGCACCTGGTCGAGGTAGCTGTTGAGCGGGTCGGTGTAGTGGTCGGCGTTGCCATGCAGGCCGTACTCATGGAACAGCACGCGGTTGATCAGGCGGCACTTCTCCCGCGTGGTGGCGGGCTCGGCGATCAGCTCGCGGCAGCGGGCGGCCAGCGCGTCCAGCTGCACGCAGCAGGCGCCCACGTCGAGATCCGGGTTGATCGTGCGGCTGAGCAGCAGGGCGCCGGACTCCAGCTCGTAGTTGAGCGAGCGGATGAAGCGGCGGAACTCGCCGACGGGATCGGAAAAATTCAGCTCGCGCAGATACCAGGCGGCCGGGAGGGCGACGACCCGGTTCGGCTGGCGCGCCAGTTCGCGGAGCAGGTCCACGCTTTCCCGGCCGTGGCGGGCGAAGGCGGCGAGGAGCGCCTGCCGGACCGCGGGGGCGTCGTCGTCCAGCAGCTCCGTCAGGGCCTGCCGTTGCGCCGGCGTGAATTTTTTCGCTTCCACGGCAGAGCAGCCAAGGTGCTTTCCGCGGCAGGGCAACGGGGAAAGTTTTTCGGCGCGGAAGATTTTGCTGGAATTCCGCTCGCTAGGCGCGGACGCCGTACAGGGCGCTGCCGACCCGCACCAGCGTGCTGCCTTCCGCGATCGCCGCCGGGAAATCGCCGCTCATGCCCATGGAGAGCACGGGCAGCGGGACCGCGAAGCGGCCGGCGAGTTCGTCGCGGATGAGCCGCAGGCGGGCAAAGGTGCGGCGGGCGACCGCCGGGTCGGCGGAGAGCGGCGCGACGGTCATCAGCCCGTCGACCTGCAGGAGGGGCAGCTTCAGGGCCAGTTCCAGCAGGCGCGGGGCGTCCGCCGGCTCGGCCCCGAACTTGGCCGGATCCTCGCCGGCGTTGATCTGGAGCAGCACGGGGATTTTTTTGCCGAGGTCACCGGCGGCCCGGTCCAGGGCGGTGAGCAGCTTCTCGCTGTCCACGCTCTGGATGCGCGCAAAATTCGCCACGGCCAGCCGGGCCTTGTTGGATTGCAGGTGACCGACCAGCTCCCAGCGCAGCGCCGGGTCGACCTGCGCACGTTTTTCGACCGCTTCCTGCACCCGGTTCTCGCCGACGGCGGCCAGACCGTAGCGCAGGGCATAGGCGGCGGCCTGCGCAGGATGAGTTTTTGTGATAGGCAGTAGGGTGACTTCTTCGGGTTTGCGGCCCGCGGCCCGGCAAAGCCCGGCCATTTGCTGCAGCACTCGGTCGGCATTTTCACGGAAAACACTGTATTCTATCAACATGGGTATTTTCCGTTTTTAGGGTCGCCTGATGATAAGATATGATTATGGTCCGCCCAGCAACATAGAAGCATGCAAATCGAAAATTTCAAAATCTTTGCCGACTTGGTGGAAACGAAGAGTTTTTCCAAGGCCGCCAAGTTGAACGGGATCACGCAATCCGCCGTGAGCCAGCAGGCCCGTTCGATGGAGCGCAATTTCAAGTCCCTGATGGTTGACCGCAGCCAGAAGCAGTTCAACCTGACGCGGGAGGGCCAGCGTATTTACGAGGCGGCGAAGGAAATCCTGCACGTGTATGAAAAGCTGGAAAGCGAGTTGCAGGAGATGAAGAAGGTCATCAGCGGCACGATCCGCATCTCCACCATCTACTCGATCGGCCTGCACGAGCTGCCGCCCTACATCAAGAAGTTCCTGCACGATTACCCCTCGGTCAACGTCCGCGTCGAGTACCGCCGCTCCAACCTGGTCTATGAGGACATCCTGCACAACTCGGTCGACTTCGGCCTGGTTGCCTTCCCGCAGAAGGTGAGGCAGATCGAGATGATCCCGTTCCGCAACGACCGCCTGGTCCTCATCGCGCACCCGAACCACCCGCTCGCCAAGGCCGCCGACGTGGACATGAAGGCGCTCGCCGCCCACAAGTTCATTGGCTTTGACCCCGACATCCCGACGCGCAAGGCCGTCGACCAGATTTTCCGCGACTACAAGCTCGAGATCACGCCGGTGATGGAGTTCGACAACATCGAGACCGTCAAACGCGCGGTCGAGATCGACCACGGCATCGCCATCGTGCCCCAGGCCACCGTGGTCCAGGAGGTCCGGCAGGGGACGCTGGTCACAATCCTCTTCAAGGGGAAGGAATTCACCCGGCCGCTGGCCATCCTGCACCGGAAGGGCCGCGTGCTCACGCCGGCGATGAAGAAATTCATCGACATCCTGAGCGTCGAGCCGGCCGAAGTCGGGCCCGAGGCCTGAGATTTCCGGGAACAAGACCCGGGCTGGCGGCTCCCACCGGCAGACAACCATGACCCGCCTCCGAATCATTTCCCTGTTCAGCACCGCCATCGCCCTGGCCCTCGGGGCGGCGCTTTTCCCGGGCAACCGCCTGCAGGCGGCGGACGGCGCGGACGCGCTGCTGCCCGCCCCGGCCTGGAAGCTCAAGGATCTTGACGGCCGCGAGGTCAGCTCCGCGCAATTCAAGGGCAAGGTCGTGGTGGTCGACTTCTGGGCCACCTGGTGCGGCCCCTGCGTTTCGGAGATCCCCGGCTATGTGGCGCTGCAAAAGAAATACGGCGCGGACGGCCTGGTCATCGTCGGGGTCTCGGTCGACCGCAAGGGCCCGGAGTGGGTGAAGAAATTCGCACAGGAAAACGGCATGAACTACACCGTGGTCATGGGGGACGACGCCATCGTCGAGGCCTTCGGCGGGTTCGACGCCATCCCGACCACCTTCCTCATCAGCCGCAGCGGGCGCATCCTCAACAAGAAGACCGGCGCCGTGCCACCGGAGGAATATCAGAAGCTGGTGAAACAGGCGCTGAACTGAGCCGTCGGGCGGCGCCGGTCCTAGTCCAGGCGTGCGAGCGCCTCGCGGGCCCGCTGTTGCGCAGACAGGTCGGGTTTGGCGCGCACGGGCATCGCCAGCCCGTGCTGCCACTGGATCCGGGCCTGCGCCGGCTGGCCCGCGGCGGCATAGGCGAAGCCCAGCTCAATCCAGTGGTTCAGCTCGTCTGGTTCCAATTCCGTGGCCCGGCGCAGCTGCCGGACGGCCTCGTCCGTGGAGGCGGCGGGCAGGCCGGAGTAGAACAGCCGGGCAAGGAACTTCGTGGTCGCACCGACCGAGGCGACCTCGCGGTGCCAGCGGCCGAGCACATGGTGCGCCCACGCGTAATCCGGATCCAGCGCCAGGGCCTGCTCCGTCTCGGCCTTCACCAGCCGCGAATACTCGAGCTTGGCCGCGGTCTCGCTGCAGAGGGCGAGCTTGCCGTGGCAGACCGCCAGGGAGAGAACGTTGACGGCATTCTTCGGCTCGAGAACCACGGCCCGCTGGGCAAAGCCCAGGGCGGTCCGGGCATACCGCAATTTGGCCGCGGGGTCCGCCTGGTCGGCCACGAGGTCGGAATACTGCCGGGCGATCTTCTGGAGGATGAAGGCGTCGTTGGGAGTCACCCGGTCGGCCTGCAGGAACAGTTCCAGCGCCCGGCTGGCATCCAACCGGGCTTCGGCGGCCAGCGCCGCCTCGACCAGCGGCGGGCGCCCGGCGGCCAAGGCGGGCAGGACCAGGGCCAGGCAGAGACTCGGCCAAAGGGAGCGCATGCGGGCGGGATGATGGCAGGCTAGGGCTTGAGGAACAAGTAGTGGCTGACGTGCCACTCCGCCCCGCCGCGGAAATTCCAGAGCTCGGCGCAGGAGAGGTAGAAGACCCGCCAGTAGGCCCACCACTTCCCGGCCTGGCCGGCGCCGTAGGTCTGCGCGAACAGCGGCATGATCTCCGCCCGGTGCGCGTCCATGTTTTCGAGCCAGTGCCCGGCGGTCCGGGCGTAGTGGGTGCCGTTCACCTTCCAGCTTTCAACGAGCGTGAGGTCGTCCTGGAACTGGGCGAACAGGTCGTGGGCCGGCATCATGCCGCCGGTGAAGAAATATTGGCTCATCCAGTCGGTCGCATCGCGCGCCACAAAGTGGTAGGCGAACCGCGCATGCACGAAGACATGCGCGAAAAACAGCCCGCCCGGCTTGAGCCAGAGACCGATCTGCGCCATCAGCCGCGGCCAGTTTTTCATATGCTCGAACATCTCGACCGACACCACGCGGTCGAAGCGTCCCGCGGCCAGGTCGAGGTCGTTCATGTCGCAGGTGAGCACGCTGACATGGTGCAGACCGCGGCGCTCCACCTCGGCCGTGATATGCGCGCGTTGGGTGCGCGAGTGGGAGACGGCCACGATGCGCGCAGCCGGGTATTTCTCCGCCAGCCACAGGGTCAGCGAACCCCACCCGCAGCCCAGCTCGAGGATATCCTGGCCGTCGGCGAGCCGGGCCCGTTCCGCGGTCAGGGCGAGCATCCGCTCCTCGGCCTGCGCCAGGGACTCGTCGCCGCGCTCGTAGCAGCCGCTGGAGTATTTCAGCCGCGGCCCGAGGCAGAGCTGATAGAATCGGGTCGGCACCTCGTAGTGCTGCATCTTCGACTCCGCGGTGTTGACCGCGATGGGCCGGGTACGCAGGTCGTCCGCAAACTGCCGGAGGCGGCGCTCCGGCGCGGGATCCGCCACCTCGCGCAAACGCTGCCGCAGCAGCCGGCGGATGCCGCGGCGGATGAGCCAGTCGGGCAGCAGGTTTCTTTCGAGCAGGGTGCCGATCATGGGAGTTTTTTGGGCCACCAGGGCACAAACGCGCTCGTCGTCTGCTGATAGCGGCGGTAGGCGTCGCCCTTCGAGCGGAGGGACTGGGCCTCGGTCAGCGGGATCCCGGTGACGCACAGCAGCAGGTACAGGATGCTGGCGGGGCCGATGAGTGCGATCCAGCCATGCGGCGAGCCGAGGGCGAAGACGGCATACGCCACCCAGACGAGCCATTCGAAGAAATAATTGGGGTGGCGGCTGCAGCGCCAGAGGCCGGCCGCGCACACCTGGCCCCGGCGGGCAGGATCGCGCTTGAACGCGGCCAGCTGCGCGTCGGCCAGCGCCTCGCCGCCGAGGGCGAGCAGCCACAGCGCGGCGGCCGCCAGCTCGAGCGGATGAAATCCCGGCGCCGGGTTGAGGCAGACGATGAAAAACCCCGAGCCGAGCAGCACGACGGAGCCGGCCTGCAGCTGGAAAAACCCGAACATCTTCGGGCCGAAGTTCGCGGCCCAGTCCCGCCGGAGTTGCACGTAGCGACCGTCCTCAACCGGGTGATGGCCCATGACGCGCCGGTACAGGTGGGTGCCAAGCCGCAGGCTCCACAGGCCGGCCATCGCAGCGATGAGCATCCGGCGCGGCGGCCAGCCGGGCGCGAGGAGCGCGTAGCCGAGCGCCAAAACCGCGAAGGCGTAGGACCAGGCGATGTCCACGATGCCATAGTTGTCGATGCGCCGGGCGAGCAGGTAGCACAGTGCGAAGGCCGTGCAGAGGCCGGCGAGGGCGGAGAGCAGGAGGAGCGGTGCGGTCATGCGAGCGCGACGATGGCGAGGCCGGCCGCGGCCAGCGCGAGGCCGAGCCAGCCCGGGCCGGGCCGGCGCACGGTGAGTAAGTCGGCCAGCCGCGCCCCCGGGGGCAGGTGGAACAGCTCCCTGAGGCAGTAGGCCGACATGGCGATGTTGCCGAGCAGCAGGATGGCGACCAGCCACGCGCCGCGCGCGGACCAGGCGACCTGCTTGAAACAGACCCAGACGAAGAACGTCGTGAACCCCCAGTAGGCGTCGAACATCGTGGCGATGAACCACGGGTGCGAATAGACGGCGCGCGGCACCGCGAAGAGCGGGCAATGGAAGCTGGCCCAGCTCGTCACCGCGAGCATCGAGGCCAGCACGACCGTGAACAAAAGGCGGAGAAACCAGAGCATGGCGCGGTTCAGAACGAGAGGTTGTTGGGCCGCGTGTGGACGGTCTGCACGACGGAGATGTTGCGCATGGCGAACGCCGCCTCGCAGTAGCCGAGGTAGTAGTCCCACTTGCGGATGAAGCGCTCGTCGAAGCCGAGGGCGCGGACCCGGTCCAGCTGCGCGTGAAACTGCGTCCGCCAGCTGACGAGGGTCTGGGCGTAGTCGCGGCCCATGTCCTCCAGGCCGTGCAGGATGAAGCCGCCGTGATCGGCGAGGAGCCCGTTGAGGCGGTTGACGGACAGCAGCAGCGAACCGGGGAAGATGTGCTTCTGGATGAAGTCCACGCCGGTGCGGAACTGCGCGTAGCGCGCGTCGGGGCAGGTGATGAACTGCAGGGCGAGGAGGCCGTCGCGCCGGAGCACGCGGTCGCAAACCGCGGTAAAATCGGCGAGATAGCGGTGGCCGACAGCCTCCAGCATCTCGATGGAGACGATCTTGTCGAACTGGCCGCGGACGTCGCGGTAGTCCTGCAGCCGGACCTCGATGCGGTCGGCCAGACCGGCGGCGGCGACGCGGGCGCGGGCGAGGGCATGCTGCTGCGGGGAGATGGTGAGCGTGGTGACGCGGCAGCCATGGTTTTTGGCGGCGTGCAGGCTCCAGCCGCCCCAGCCGGTGCCGATCTCGAGGACGTGGTCGGAGGGCTGGAGGCGGAGTTTGCGGCAGAGGGACCCGTTCTTGGCGGCCTGCGCCTCCGCGAGCGTGGTGGCCCCGGCCCAGCGGGCGCCGGAATACATCATCGTCGGGTCGAGCCAGAGGGCGAAAAAATCGTTCGACAGGTCGTAATGGGCGCGGATGTTGCGCCGGGCGATGGCCCGGGTGTTGGGCTGGAGCAGGTGGCCGAGCCGGTTGCCCCAGCGGAGAAAATTCAGGGCAAGGGATTTCGCCCGGCGCGAGCCGGAGAGGGTCGGGGCGTGTTCGAGGTTGAGCAGGAACCAGCCGAGCAGGGAGGTGAGGTCGGGCGTCTCCCAGTCGCCGTCCAGGTAGGACTCGGCGAAGCCGATGTCGCCGTAGAGGGCGGCCTTGGTGAAGAACGCCGGACGGCGGATGCGGAGGCAGGCGGTGTTGCTGACTCCCGGCGCAACCGGGCGGGGGGCGGCGTCCGGCTCGCCGAACTCGCGTCCGGAGCCGTCGGGCAGTTCCAGCTGCAGGCGGCCAAGCCTCATGCCGGCGAAGGCGCCGAGGACGCCGGCTTGGAAGAAGGACGGGGCGTGATCGCGGGGCGCGGCGGCCGGGCGACCGGCGGTGGTGGCGAGGGAGGAGCTCATGCTTCGGGCGGGTTGGCGATGGTGATATGGGGGCGGTAAAGGTCGCGCTGCGCGCCGGGCCGGGCGGCCTTGGCGAACCACGGGACGTTTTTCAGGTAAAGCTTCAGGGCGTGCCAATGGATGAGGGCGATCACGCGCAGGGTGATGAGCGGGTATTTCAGCGTGAACCAGGCCAGCCGGCCGCCGGTGAGCGGGCGGCGCGACCCGGTGAGAACGCTGGTGAGCGTGCGCCGGCCCGCGTCGAAATCATCGATCTGCACAGACAGCCTTTCGCCGGGGGTGCGCAGGGTGAAGTCGAACGCCACGTCCAGGTCCGTGAAGGGCGAGACGTAGAAATGTTTCGGCGTGCGCAGGACGAAGGTCACCCCGGCGGCGGCGGCCGTGCGGGTGGCGGGTCCGAGCAGGAAGGCTTTCATCTCCTTGAAGGTGTTCGTGACCTCGGCGAGGGCCGCGACGGGCTGACCGTGGCGGTCGGAGCAGAAATAAAACGAGACCGGATTGAAGAGATAGCCAAGCACGCGCGGGAGGGTGACGAGCAGCACCCGGCCGCCGGCCAGGTCGATGCCGTGGCCCGCGAGGTGGGCGATGACGCGCGTCTTGAGCGTGGTGGGCGGGCGGGCGGGGCCGGGGGCGTGCGTGGGATTGTGCAGGGGTTCGCCGGCGGGCAGGAAATCGCCCTCCCGGAAACTATAGACATTGGCGCGGTTGAGCGAGAAGAGCCGGAGCCGCCGGGGGAGTTCGTCGAGCTCGTCGAGGTCCACGGCGAACAGGAAAATGCGGTACACGAACCGGTGGGCCTTGGGCGCAAACCGGTGGTGCAGGATCTGGCACTCGTAGAGGCAGGTGTTCACTGGGGGTGCTACGTCCCGGCGGGGCGGAGGGATGCGTGGAAGGGAACTAATCCAGCTGGCGCCAACTGGCAACCGGCTAGGCGGCCCACGGATCGCGCCCGAGCAGGAGGGCGCTGAGGTCCACGGCGGAGAGCAGGCCGTCCTCGTGAAAGCCGTAGCGCTGCCAGGCGCCGGCGTAGTAGGTCTCGGTGCGGCCGCGGGCGGATTCGTTCAGCCCGGGCAGCCCGGCCTGGGCCCGGACGGCGCCAAGGCTGAAGAGCGGATGGGTGCAGGGGATGCGGCGGAGGATTTTTTCCGGGGCGATGCGATCGGCGCCGTTGATGGACACGAAGTAGTTTTCGCGGTCGGAGACGCCCTGCAGGCGGTTCATCCAGTAGTGTGTGGCCGGGGCGGCCCGGCCGGCGGCGTCGCGGGCGAGATCGTAGTTCCAGGCGGACCACGCCAGCCGCGTGCGCGGCATGACTGAGGCGTCGGTGTGGAGCGTGGCGAGGTTGGGCTGGTAGTGAAATTCGCCCAGCAGCCGGGACTCGTCGGGCGTCGGATCGGCCAGCAGTTGCCGGGACTCGTCGGCGTGGCAGGCGAGGATGACCCGGTCGAAACGCTGTGCGGCGCCGTCGGCTGTGGTGACGGTGACGCCGCCTGGTTCGCGCCGCACGCGGACGACGCGGGCGTGGTGCCGGATGCGGTCGCGCCACGGCCGGGTGAGGCGCGCGACGTATTCCTGCGCGCCGCCGTCCACCGTCCACCACTGGTGCTGCGTGTGCAGGCCGAGGAAGCCGTGGTTGTGGAAGAAGCGGAGCAGGGTCGTCGCGGGAAAGCCGCGCATCTTTTCCGGCGGCGTGGACCAGACGGCCGAGCTCATGGGCTCGAGGTAGAGCGCGAGGAAATCCCCGCCGTAGCCCCGGCGCCGGGCGTAGTCGCCGAGGGTGACGCCGGTCCACGCGGGATCGGCCAGGGCGGCGACGGCCTCGCGGTTGAAGCGGTCTACCGCGAGCAGCATGCGGATGAACCGCGGGCGGAAGAGGTTTTTCCGCTGGGCGAAAAGGTGGTTGAGCGACGAGCCGGCGAACTCGATCCCGGTGTCCTCATGCCGCACACTGAAGGACATGGCGGTCTGCTTCACGGGCACCGCGAGCTGGCCGAAGAGGCGTGCGAGGTGCGGATAGGTCACGTGGTTGAACACCATGAAACCCGTGTCGATGGGCACGGGGCGGCCGGTGCCGGTCTCGGGGACCGTCACGGTATGGGTGTGGCCGCCGGTGTGGGCGTTCTGCTCGAACAGTGTCAGGTCGAAGTGACGGTGTAGGAAATGGGCGGAGCCCAGGCCGGCGATGCCGGTGCCGATGATGGCGAGGGAAGCCATGGAGGAGTTGGTGCCCACGGCGGGCGGTCTCATGCTTACGGCCCGGACGGCGGGGCGGATGCCACGGCCTTCCGCCGCGCCTGGATCTCATGCTGGACAGTGGACAAGGGAAAGCGCGCCACCGGGTTGTGATGGTCGCGCTGCGCGGCCTCGGCGTAGATGGAAGGGGGCACGGGTTTCAACTGCCAGATGAAGCCGGTCCAGGAGAGGGCGTGCAAGAGGTAGTAGGTGATGTCCAGTTCCCACCAGTAGAAGCCCTGGCGCGTGGCGGACATGTAGCGGTGATGGTTGTTGTGCCAGCCTTCGCCGAGGGTGATGAGCGAAAGGATGAAGCTGTTGCGCGAGTCATCGCCGGTCGCGAAGCGGCGGCCGCCCATGAGGTGGGCGAGGGAGTTGATGCTGGACGTGCCGTGGAAGAGCGCCGTGGTGCTGATGAAAAAGCCCCAGACCAGCAGCTGCGCGCCGCTGGTGTGCAGGCCGGGCGCGGCGGAGGCCAGGCCCCGGCCGAGACCGAAGAGCCCGGTGGCGAACAGGACCGGCACGAGGACATCAAAGCGGTTCAGGAACACCAGCTCCGGAAACCGGGCGAGATCACGGACCTTGGAGTAGTCGGTGGGAAAATTGCGCCGGCTGGTGATCCAGCCGATATGCGACCACCAGAAGCCGTGCACATGCGGCGAATGGGCGTCCTCCGGTTCGTCGGAATGCTGGTGATGGTGGCGGTGGTGGCAGGCCCACCACAGGGCGCCCCGCTGCACGCAGGTGGCGCCGAGGAGGGCCAGCAGGAACTGGCCGAAACGCGAGGTGCTGTAGGTCTTGTGCGAGAAATAGCGGTGGTAGATCCCGGTTACCGCGAACATGCGGATGAAATAAAGCGCCACGGCGAGCCAGACGGCGAACGCGCTGGCGCCGGTCCAGATGACCCCGAGGCAGCCCAGATGCAGGATGACAAACGGCAGGCAGCGCACGAGGTTCACGCCGTCGGGCCGGGCGCGAACAGCCGCGGCACTTTCCGACGAATAGTCGGAGTCGACCCATTGGAACAGGGAACCCAGGAGGCGGCGGCAGGGGTGCTGGAAAAGGGGCACGGCGCAGTTCGGCTGATTGAAGGTGAACCCCGGTCCAGGCTGCCGGAGACCGGCTGGATGGAAGGGTTTCCCTTGGTCTACGCCCAACCATGCCGGGTGGATGCGGATCGATGCGCCCCCGGCTGAAGCCAGGCGGGCAGGCAGAACATCATTGCTCGGAGTCAGTGGCCACGAGCAGAGATAGCAGTGCGAGGATGATTACCGGAAAGAGCATGGCTTGGTGTTATTGTCACTGGGTCAGAGTGACGGGATGCGGGATTGTTCCGCGTACCATGACCATACGGTTCAAGGTATGGTTTAGTTGCGGTAAAAATCCCTTCCGGCGACGATGAGGTCAGCATCTCCGCCGGCAAATTGGTAAAAAATGCGGTTTTACCGCCAGTGCAAGACAGGGTGTAAAAGAATACGGCCATAGCAATGATCCACCGCCACAGAATTAGCAGCCCTATCACTTATTCTGGCGATTGAATCGCCATGACGATTACCGGTTAAACGTTTGTGAAAGTTGCGACCGCAAATTCCGTGAATCGACGCAAGGCACCCTGATGATCGTCATCCCGGCAGATACCGCGGGTTCGTTGCTTCATACAGTGAAGAGTGCTGAGGGTATGATGCATGGCTCCGACGACAAAACTGAATCGCCAAAGGAAATCCTCTGGTGTCAGGGCGGGCAGATGTCGTCTCACGGCCTGGGTGAACCGTGCCATCGCCGGGGCGATTTCCCGGGCAATCAAATCGTCCATGAAAGGCTGGGGCTCGGCGAGACAACGACCAATGATCCGGATTGAATGGCGGCCGCCGTCCGGGGTGTTCTGTCCCAAGTCAAAAAATGGCCGGGAGAAAAGATCCATGAGCAAGGCCAGCGGGACTGGACTGTCTCCGGCCGATTGTTCTGCCCGGGTGAGATTGGCCAGCCTTGTTCGGTCGATTTCACGGAGACGCCGCCGGATGACTTCGCAATACAAGGTCTCTTTCTCACCGAAATGGTAGTTCACCGCCGCGAGATTGACCTGGGCGTTTTTGGTAATCGTCCTGAGGGAAGCCCTATCATAGCCTTCAATCGCAAATATATATTCAGCAGAGGATAATATCTTGTGCTGAATTTCACTGATGGCGGACTCATTCATGACAAAACGATCGTTTGAAACACATGTATAGGCAGGCAAGCCTGAAATTGCGAGCGGCCGGCTATGTGCTGCATCTGGGATGGATGCCCGGTATTTTCGCGTATTTGCATCTGCCGCGGAAGTGTCCGAGATTGTCGGTCAGTATCCATCGCATGAAAACGGCATGCATCATTATCGCCTTGTTTGGCGGATTGGTGGGCAAAGCCCTGTTCGCCGACGAAGCGTTCCGGGCTGTTTCCCGGGTCGCGGTGACTTTTGTCACCCCGGAGAAATTCACCGACATCAAGGATGGCGGGATGCAGTCCGACCGGCCGGGTGATCAAGTCTTGGGCGAGTTGAAAGCCCAGTTCGAATCTATGGCCCGGATGTGTGTGGCCGACGGCCAGCACCTCGAAGTCAGGGTGACCGACGTCGATCTGGCCGGCGATTTCGAGCCCTGGCGGGGTTTCGAATTCGGGCACATCCGCATCCTCAAGGACATTTATCCACCGCGGATGGAGTTTGAGTTCCGCCTGCTCGGGGCCGACGGCCGAGTGCTGCGCGAAGGCCGCCGGCGCCTGCAGGATCCCGGGTATCTGCTGATGACGGCGCTGCCGACCAACGACGCGCTGCGCTACGACAAGGAACTGATCCGTTCCTGGATGCGCGAGGAATTCAAGCGATCCTCCTGAATCCCGACGGATTTTCTTTTGACCCGGCTCGCGGGCCACCGGCATGCTGGCGGCATGAATGACACGGCGGCCACTCCCCCCGATCCGGTGCCGGTCGACCCCGGGCTGGTCTATTCCAAGTTCGAAACGGAAATGCAGGTGCGGCCCGACGACATCGACATGTACCGGCATGTGCACAGCAGCCGCTACATGGATTATGTCCTGGCGGCGCGATTCGACCAGATGGAGCGCTGCTACAAGATGCCGATGTCCGAGTTTCAAAAACTCGGCTTCGGCTGGTTCATGGCCGGGGCCCGGATGATTTTCAAGCGGCCGCTGGGGCTCGGCGACCATTTCATCGTCCGCACGTGGATCGAGGAATTCTCGCTCATCGGCGTGAAGGTCCGGTTCGAGATCGAGCGTCCGCCCGGCGGGGTGGTCTGCTGCGACGGCTGGTTCGATTATGTGATGGTCTCCACGGAAACCGCCCGTCCGGTCCGGCTGCCCGCCGCCATCCGCGCCAAATACGGGATTTGAGGTTCCGCCCTCTATCGGGTCAACCCGCTGCCTGGTCGCTGGTTGCCGGATGAAGACCGAGATTTCACTTGCGTTGCGGCCGGCGCTGGGCGTTGTTGTGCGCCTCGTTAGAGATAGCGTTTTGATGACAGCATCTGGTGAGTCGTTGGCTGGGCGTTAGCTCAAGTGATGATTTCGAAACCCATAGTGGGAACGGACTGGCAGATGGCGAAGGATCTACGAATTATCACATGAGTAATTCCAAACTATACGTTGGAAATCTATCGTTCAACACCACGGAGGGCGAACTGCGCTCCCATTTCGAGCAGTTCGGCTCGGTCACCGACACCTACGTCGCCATGGACAAGATGACCGGCCGCCCCCGCGGTTTCGCGTTCGTCACCATGGGCACGCCTGATGAGGCCAAGCTCGCCATCGAGAAGACCAACGGGGTCGATCTCGGCGGCCGCGCCCTCCAGGTCAATGAAGCCCGTCCGAAGGAAGAGCGCCCGGGTGGCGGCTTCGGCGGCGGCGGTCGCGGTGGCTTCGGCGGTGAACGCCGTGGCTTTGGCGGCGGCGGCGGCGGTCGCGGCGGTCGCGGCGGCTACGGCGGCGGCGGTGGTGGTGGCGGCGGTCGCTACTGATCAACCGTTCGCTCGCGCGAACCAAACTTTCAAGGCGGAGCCTCGCGGCTCCGCCTTTTTCATTTCCATTGCCGCCGGCGCGGCCACCATGCCGGCCCATGGCCCCTTCCGTCACGGCAGTAACCAGGCATCTGGCGCAATTGCAGGGCTGCGCGCTCTGCCCCCAGATGCACCGGCCGGTCGTGGTCGGGCGGCCCGTCGCCAGCCGCATCCTCCTGATCGGCCAGGCCCCCGGCGACAAGGAACCGAAGCTCGGCCGCCCTTTCGCGTGGACCGCCGGCAAGACGCTCTTCAAATGGTTCCATGAGGCCCTGGGCTGGAGCGAGGAGGAGACGCGCAACCGCGTTTATTTCGCCGCGGTCTGCCGGTGCTTCCCGGGCAAGAAGGCGGCGGGCGGCGACCGCGTGCCCGGCGATGACGAGATCGCCCGCTGCTCGCGCTGGCTGGTGGCGGAGTTCGCGCTGCTGCAGCCCGCGCTCGTGCTGCCCGTGGGCAAGCTCGCGATCACGCAGTTTCTCCCGGCGGCTCCTTTGCACGACCTCATCGGCCGGAGTTTTCGCATTGATTATCGCGGCCATGCCGCCGACTGCATCCCGTTGCCGCATCCGTCGGGCGCGTCGCCCTGGCATCGCATGGAGCCGGGCAAGACGCTCCTGCGCCAGGCCCTGGCCCGGATCGCGGGACATCCGGCGGTGAAAGGCTGATCATGGCCGCCGGGGAGACCGCCGCCCACCGCCGGCTCAAGGAACTCGCCCGGGACTGGGCCCGGGAGTCGGGGTTGGCCATCACCGCGCTGGAGGTGCGCGTGCCGCGTTCCGGCTACCGGGTGGATGTGGCGGCCTACGCGCGCGGCACGAAACACCATCCGCCGCGGACCGCCCTCTTTGAATGCAAACAGGCGCGCGCCGACCTGCTGAAGGACGCCCGCGCGGAAGCCGCCACGCGGGAACGCCTGACCGGACTGCTGGCCCGCCGGGCCCGGCTGGAGGCCCTCATCGCGGAGCACCGGCCCGACCTGCGGCGGGGCGACATGCTTTTCCCGGAATTCGATTCGCTCGACCCGGCCGGCCTGCGGCACGAAGCCTACGCCGCAGTCATCAACGAGATCGCGACGCTCCAGCGGCGCCTGCTGTACGGGGTGAAATTTGAAAAGCTCCGCCGCTATCTGGCGGCCGACGCGCTGTACCTCGTGGTGGACGAGGGGATCTTCGCCGCGGACGAGATTCCGGCCGGCTGGGGCCTGCTCGTGCGCCAGGGCGACGCCCTCCGGGCCGAACGTCCGCCGCTGCGGCTGAGCCCGGCCCCGGAAATGCGGCTGGCGCTGCTGGAAAACATGGCGGCGGCGGCGGGCCGCGCCGCGCGGCCGGCGGTCAGTTGACCCGGTTCCACACCGGCTGGCCGGTCACGGCGGCGCGGGCGATGCGGGCGGAGACGGTGCGCATCTCCAGCATGCCCTCCGGGCTGCAGAAAGCGGCGTGGCAGGTGACGATCAGGTTGGGGGTCGCCGCCTCCGCGGCGCTCCGCAGCGGCTCGTGCTCCACGACGTCCAGCCCGGCGCCGGCCAGCCGCTGCTCGCGCAGCGCGGCCAGCACCGGTGCCTTGTGCATGATGTCGCCGCGTGCGGTGTTGACCAGGAAGGCCGAGGGTTTCATCCGCGCGAGCTCCGGCGCGCCGATCAGCCCGCGGGTCTCGGCGGTCAGCGGGCAGTGGATCGACACCACGTCGGATGCCGCCAGCAGCGCGTCCAGCGTGTCCGCCCGCTCCACGCCCAGGGCCTTGTGCATGCCGGGCGCGAGGTAGGGATCGAAAAACAGCACGCGAAAGCCGAAGGCCCGGGCCCGCAGCGCCGTCGCCGTGCCGATGCGGCCGAGACCGATGATGCCGAACACGCGGCCGCGCAGCCGGTGCATCTTGTTCGCGACGTTGATCTGCCAGCCGAGCCGCTTGGCCTCGGCGTCGAGCGGGAAAAGCTGCCGGCACAGTGCGAGCGCGAGCGCCAGGGTGTGGTCCGCCACCTCCTCGGTGCCGTAGTCGGGCACATTGCACACCGGGATGCCGCGCCGGGCGGCGGCGGCGGCATCGACGCTGTCAAAGCCCGTGCCGTTGCGGATGAGCGCGCGGCAGTGGGTCAGACGGGCGATCACCGCGGCATCGACGGGGAGGTTGTGCCAGAGGATCAGCGCGTCGGCCGCCAGGGCCTCGGCCGGGAGGGGCTCGTTGAAATCCAGCGCGATGGTCCGCACCGCGGCGGCGCCGTCGAGCACCGCCCGCTCCACCGTGGCGGCGGGATCGCTGAACGTGAATTCCCGGGGGCAGAGAATGACGACCTGGGGCATGGTGGCAGGCAGCTAACGGCTGCCGGGGACGGCCCGCAAGCCGGCGTTGGCCGGAATTTTGATTGCACGGCCCGGCCCGGGCCGCTCCCTTGGCGGTCAATTTGCCATGATCTCTTCCCGCGGGCTCCTCGCCCTCGCCACCCTCGCCCTCGTTGTCACCGCCGCCGCGGCCGAAAAAAGCAGCCGGTCGGCCTACGCCGGGTTCATCGTCACCGAGGCCGCCACCGGCCGGGTGCTGTTCGAGGAAAACGCCGACGTGTCGAACCCGCCGGCAAGCATGGCGAAGCTGATGACGTTCGCCGTCCTGCACGACAAGCTGGCGGCCGGGGCGCTGACGCTGCAGACACCGGTGCGGATCACGGCCGAGGACGCGAAGATGGGGGGCACCCAGGTCTACCTCGACCCGCGCGAGACCTTTTCCGTCGAGGAGCTGGTCTACGCCATGATGATCCAGTCCGCCAACGACGCGGCGCATGCGCTGGCGCGCGCCGCCGGAGGATCGGTGGAAGCCTTTGTCGGCCTCATGAACGCCAAGGCGGCCGAGCTCGGCATGACCCGCACGACGTTCCGCACGCCCCACGGTCTGCCGCCGTCCGACCACCGCATCGCGGACGGCGATTTGACCACGCCGCGCGATTTCGCGGTTCTCTGCCGCTACCTCGTGCTGAACACCGACGTGCTGAAATACACGTCCGTCCGCAACCGCGACTTCGGTCCGGCCCGCAAGGACGGGCCGCAGCACATGAAGAACCACAACAACCTCCTCGGCAAGGTGGCGGGCGTCGACGGCCTGAAGACCGGCTACACCTTGGGCGCCGGCTACTGCCTCAGCGCCACCGCCGAGCGCAACGGCCGGCGCGTGATCGCCGTCATCATGGGCTCGTTCGGCCCGAACGGGGCGATCGACAAGGGCAAGGCCCGCGACCTGAAGGCCATCGAGCTGATCGAGCGCGGCTTTGCCGCCCTGCCGCCCGCGGTGGCGGCGGCCACCCCGACGGATTCACCGGCGAAGCCCGCGGAGATGCCCACGGTCCGGACCGACAAGAATCCGCCCGCGGCCCCGGAACAATCCTCGACGAATCCTGACGCAGGCCTTACTTTCCGGATCATACCCCCGCCGAAAAAACCATGACCCCGACCGTCCGCCGCCTTGCGTTCCTCGCCGTCGCCCTGCTGGGCCTGGGTGTCCCGCCCCTGCACGCCCAGCGGGAGAAACTGCCGCCCGACGACCTCGATTTCGTCGAGAAGAAATGGCCCAGCGCCAAGCGCACCTACACCGGGCTGCGCTACATCGTGCTCACGGCCGCCAAGTCGGACACCCCGAGTCCCGTGCCGGGCATGGTGGTCAGTGTGGCCTACAAGGGCATGCTGCTGAACGGGACCGTGTTTGACCAGGCCGACGCGTCCAAGCCGCTGAAGATCCGGCTCGGCCGGGGCAACCTGGTCGAGGGCTGGGAGGAGGCCCTGCAGAAAATGCACCGGGGCGAGAAGTGGCTGCTCATTGTCCCACCCGAGCTCGGCTATGGCAGCCGCGGCCGTCCCCCGAGCATCCCCCGCAGCGCCACCCTGGTCTTCGAGATGGAGCTGCTGGATTTTGGCCAGGAGTAGGGCGGCTCAGTCCGCCCCGACGGCCTGGAGCAGCCGCCGGCGCTGCCCCCACAGGCTGTCGGTGCTGTAGAGGCCCAGGCCGCACCAGATCAGCGTGAACGCCTGCAGGTGCGCGGCGTCGAACGGCTCGCGGTAAATGAACAGGCCGACCAGGAATTGCACGGTCGGGGCGACATACTGGAGGAGCCCGAGCGTGGTCAGCCGGATCCGGCGGGCCCCGTAGGCGAAGAGCAGCAGGGGCACGGCCGTGACCACGCCGGTGGCCAGCACGAAAAAATGCGTGCGCGCATCCACCCGCCCCAGCGCGCCCGTGCCGGTGTGGTGCCACCACAGCAGGAGCGCCGCCGCGACCGGGAACAGCAGCAGCGTCTCGGCGGTCAGGCCGGGGATGGGGCCGAGCACGGATTTTTTCTTCAGCAGGCCGTAGCCCGCCCAGGTGCCCGCAAGCGCGAGCGCGATCCCGGGCACATGGCCGACGCGCAGCAGCAGCAGGCCGACGCCGGCCGCGGCCAGGGCGATGGCGAGCCAGGCCACCGGTCGCAGCCGCTCGTGCAGCACGGCCGAGCCGAGCCCGACGTTGACCAGCGGCACGAGAAAATAGCCCAGGCTCGACTCGATCACGTGGCCGCTGTTCACGGCCCAGACGTAGACCGTCCAGTTGACCGCCAGCAGCAGGCCGCTGAGCAGGTTCAGCCCGAAGGCGCGGACGGTGGCGAACGCCGGCCGCAGCGCGCTGAAATTCCGCTGCCACGCCAGCACGCCGAGCAGGAAAAGCAGCGACCAGGTGATGCGGTGGGCGATGAGCTCGAACGCCGGCACGCCCTGCATCTGCTTCCAATAAAGGGGGACGATGCCCCAGAGCAGGAAGCTGCCGGTGGCGGCCAGCACGCCCCCGGCGTCACCGTGGTTTTTTTGCGGCGAGGACAATCCCGGTGAAGCTGGGCGGGCGCCCCCGGGGCGTCAACCGATCCGGCGGCACAGTGCCGCCGAATTACCGGCGCACACCGCCGGCGGTGGACGCAACACGGGCCATGGCGTCGTTCCTGCCATGGCCCGTCCTCACTGCTCACCGCCTTTGGTTGGCGGCGAGAATCTGGTCCCGGGCCGGATGCCGGGGGCTCGAGCGCAGCCCGACGACCTGGGCCGCGGTGGCGAGCGTCAGGCGGGAGACCTGGTTGGCGGTGAAGCGCACGACCAACGTCCCGGCCGGGCCGGAGTCGTTGGCCGAGTAGCCGGCGTACAGCCAGCTGCCATCGGCGAGCACGTGGTCGGGCGGCCCGAGGCGCAGCGAGACCAGGACGCGGCTCGTGCCCGCCGTGACGGTGTCGCCGTTGACCGGGGCCGCGGCGGTGACCTGGGTGAGGGGGATCTCGCGGCGGCCGGGGCGCGCGGCGGCCGCGTTGCTTTCGGCGTGGAGATGGATGACGGCGCAAAGCGCGGTGAGCGCGAGGATGGAGCGGGAGGCGATGGCTTTCATTTTTACGGTGGTTGAAGATTTCGCGGGAGAGTCACTGGTGGGTGACGGGGTGAAGTTGCCGGAGGCCCGGGCGCGCCGCGAAATATCCCGGTCCAACGGCTCAGATGCCGGGCAAACAACGGCGTCTCCCCGTAACGGCCCGGATGGCGCGTGAACGGCTCGGAAAACGCGTGGACGCCGGGCGTTACCATGCAATCTGGCGGGCGTGATCCGCCTCCACGCCCACCGGATTTTAGGCCTCGTGCTGGCGCTGGCCCCGCTGCTGGCGGCGGCCCAGCCCGCGCCGGTGAACACGATGCGCCATCGGGCAGGGGACGATCCGCGGTGGGCCGCGCCCGACTGGGACGACCGCGATTGGGCGCCGGGCAACAACGTGCCGGGGCGCGCCGGCATCCACTGGGTGCGTTTCCGGTTTACGCCCCTGTCCGGCGGGGGCCCGGGATTCCTGCCGGATGCGCCGATGCGCGACCTCTCGGGCATCGATCTGGTCACCGGGTTCGACCGCGTCTTCCTGGCGGCGCCGTATTCCTATGCATTTTACTGGGACGGGAAGCTCGTCGGCCGCAACGGCACGGTGGGTGCCACCCGCGAGGCGGAAACGCCCGGCCGGCTGGACAATGTTTTTGTGATCCCCCCGGATCTGCGCGGGCCGGGCGGACACGTCGTGGCGATCCGGCTGTCGGGCTTTCACTACAACTTTCCCTGCGGCCTCCTTCAATGTCGCGTTTCTCCCGAGCAACGTCGCGGGGCATTTTGCCGCGGAGATCCAGCGGCCCGTGTTCCCGCTGATCGGGCTGGGCGGAGCGCTGCTGGTGGGGCTGATCAGCCTGGTGCGGTTCCGGCTGGTGGACCGGCGGCGCAGGCGCCCCTGCTGGCGGCGGCCTGGGCGATGTCGCCGCTCTACGAGATCAAGGCCCCCTGGCTCTGCCGGGCGATGCTGGCGATGTCGCTGGGGATTGCCGCCTGGGCGGGGTCGCGGCGGCGGGCCGGTGCGTGGTTCGTGTTCGGCGGCGTGCTGGCGGGCCTGCTGCTGGTGAAGGCAGACCGGCGTGATTTCCTCGATCCGTGGTTCTTTGCCATCTTCTCCGTGCTGGTGCTGTACCTGTTCATCATGCTCGGCCTGCAGCTGCGCGCCGACCGCCGGCAGGCCCAGGCGGCCCTGCTGACCGCGGCCCGGCTGGACGAGTCGCCGGTCGGCCTGCTTTTGCTCGACCTGAACCTGCATGGGCGCGACGGGATGGAGCTGCTTCAAGCGAGCGTGGCCGGGTCATTTCACACGATCGTCGTCTCGGCCAACACGGAACAGGCGCTGCGGGCGTTCGAGTTCGGCGTGGTCGATTTTGTGCCGAAGCCGTTCTCCCGGGAGCGGCTCGCGCAGGCGCTGGCCCGGGTGACGGAGCGGGACGGGCGGGCGGCGGGTGCCGCCCGGTACCTCGCGGTGAAAAAATACGGCAAGGTCGAGCTGGTTGAGATCGACCGCATCCTTTACGTGAAGGGCGCCGGGTCCTACGCCGAGCTGGTGCTCGACAACGGCAGGACCGAGCGGCACGACAAGACGCTGGAAAAGCTGCATGCCCTCCTGCCGCCGGGGTTCGAGCGCATCCACAAGAGCTACGTGGTGCGCTGGAGCGCGGTGAAGGCGCTGCACGCGGCCGCGGGCAGCCACGACGAGGCGGAGCTGCGGAACGGCGTCTGCCTGCCCATCGGCCGCGCGCGCTACAAGGAAATCAGGGAGAAGCTGCCGTGAGGACCCCCGCCGTTCACCGGTGCACCGGGTGGGGCCGCCCGGCCGGGTCGATGGCGACATAAGTGAACACGCCCTCGGTGACGCGCAGCAGCCGCCCGTCGGCCTCGCGCTGCACCCAGGCCTCGACGTCGATCTTCATCGAGGTGCGGCCGACCTTGAGCAGCGAGGCGTAGCAGTTGACGATGTCGCCGACGCTGACCGGGTTCAGGAACGCCATGCCGTCCACCGCGACGGTGGTCACGCGGCTGCGCGAGAGGTTGCGCGCGTAGATGGCGGCGCCGAGGTCCATCTGCGACATGAGCCAGCCGCCGAAGATGTCGCCGCTGGGGTTGGTGTCGGCGGGCATCGCGATGGTGCGGATGACGAGTTCGCCGTGGGGCTCGGCGGGCGGGGCGGGGTCGCTCATGGCGGGGTGGGGGCATTCTGCCGGCGGCGGAGATAGATCATGACCGGCAGCGCGAGCATGATCAGGAAGGGCAGGTTAAAATAGCATGCCACCGTGGCGAACACCCCCATCCCGGTCATGCCCGCCATGCGCTGGGTCAGCCGGCGCAGGTCGGCCGGCTGGGCGGTCTCGGCCAGGCCGGCGCGCTGCGCATACAGCCAGCTGACGAGCAGGAGCAGGGCGATCAGGGTGAAATTGGCGAAATAAACCGCGCGGGCGAGACCGCTGGACTTGGCGTGCAGATAGATCGAGATGGAAACCGGCAGCAGGGTGACCGCGAAAAGGAAGGCCAGGGTCAGACTGGTGTGCCGGGTGTTGGTGTGCCGCAGCAGCGCGAATTTGCGGTGGTGCAGGCTCCAGAAGACCCCGCTGATCAGAAAGGCGACCGCAAAGGTGAGGACCGGCAGGACCAGGGTCCGCAACAGGTGCCGGACAGCCTCGTCGTCGGCGTGCGGCTCCATGTCGGGCTTGATCTCCAGCACCAGCAGCGTCAACACGACGGCGAACACCCCGTCGCTGAGCGCCTCGATCCGGTGCTTGGACAATAACGCGCCGGAGCTGGCGTGGGCCGTGTCACTCATGCCCGCAGGCTACGGCCCGAAGGCCGGCTGGCAAGCGCGGGCGTGACCGGGCCCGACTTTGGCGTTGTTTTCAGGAGGCTTTGGCCGGATAGTGCGAAAACCATGGCAGTCACCGCCCAGGCCGGGTTCCGGCGTTTGTTCAATGAAATCGGCCCGGTCGATTTCGTGGGCATTGAGGAACGTGTGGCCAAATACGCCACCCGCAGCATCAAGAAGAGTTCAAAGCTCTTCGGCCTGAAACTGGCCGTGTCGATGGTCGACCTGACCACCCTCGAGGGCAAGGACACGCCCGGCAAGGTCGAGTCGCTCTGCCGGAAGGCCCTCCGTCCGACTGACGACCCGGCGGTTCCGACCGTGGCCGCCGTCTGCGTCTATCCCGCCATGGTCAAATATGCCCGCCGGGCGCTGGGCGAGGACACGCCCGTCCGCATCGCCTCCGTGGCCACCGCCTTCCCGTCCGGCCAGGCCCCGCTCCGGACCCGCCTCGCCGAGGTGAAGGCCGCCGTGGACGCCGGGGCTGACGAGATCGACATGGTCATCAACCGCGGGGCGTTCCTCGCGGGCGAGTTCCAGCTGGTGCAGGACGAGATCGCCGCCGTCCGCGAGGCCTGCGGCACCTGCACGCTCAAGGTCATCCTCGAGGTCAGCGAGCTCGAGACCTACGACAATATCCGCGCCGCCTCCTTCCTCGCCATGCGCGTCCTGCGGCCGGGCGACTTCATCAAGACCAGCACCGGCAAGACCTCGCTCAACGCCACGCTCGGCAACAACCAGGTGATGCTCGAGGCCATCCGCGACTTCTACCTCGACACGGGCACGCCCATCGCGATGAAGCCCGCCGGCGGCATCCGCACCGCCAAGCAGGCGCTCACCTTCCTCATCGCGGTGAAGGAGACCCTCGGCGACGAGTGGCTCAACCCCGCCCGCTACCGCTTCGGCGCCTCCTCGCTGCTCAACGACCTGCTCCGCCAGATCGAGAAGGAGCGGACCGGGGCCTACCAGGCGCCCTATTACTTCAGCGAGGCCGCCGAGACTTACTGAACCTTAACCACTCATATTCACTAATGGTCACTAATCTCCCAAACGACTTGTCCGGCATGAGCGTGGATTAGGGTGCATTAGTGGTTTCAAATCATGCCTACGCTGACCGAGAAAAAACGTCCGACCGCGCGTGCCCAGAGTCGGCCCGCCCCCGAACTCACCTTTGGCGACCTCTGGGCGTTTGATCCCTCGCCGGAAACCGCCGATCCGAAGCTGAAGGAGCGCTACGAGCTCTTCATCGGCGGCAAGTTCGTCGCCCCGGCCTCCGGCAAGTACTTCGACTCCATCAACCCGGCCAACGAACAGAAGATCGCGGAGATGGCGCTCGGCGGGGCCGCCGATGTCGAGGCGGCCTACCGCGCGGCGCAGCAGGCCCAGGCAACCGTCTGGGGCCGGCTGCCCGGCAAGGAGCGCGCCAAATACCTCTACCGCATCGCCCGCCTGCTGCAGGACCGCGCGCGGGAATTCGCCGTCGCCGAGACGATGGACAACGGCAAGCCGATCAGGGAAACGCGCGACTTCGACGTGCCGATGGCCGCGGCGCATTTCTTCTACCACGCCGGCTGGGCGGACAAGCTCGAGTATGTCGCCCCCGGCCGCAAGGTCGCGCCGCTCGGCGTCGTCGGCCAGGTCATCCCGTGGAATTTTCCCCTGCTCATGATGTCGTGGAAAATCGCACCCGCGATCGCGATGGGCAACTGCGTGGTCATCAAACCGGCGACCAACACGCCCGTCACCGCGATGAAGCTCGCGGAGATCTTCCAGGACGCCGGCCTGCCGCCCGGCGTGGTCAACATCATCACCGGCCCCGGCTCGACCGGCGGCCTGCTCATGGCCCACCCGACCGCGGCCAAGATCGCCTTCACCGGCTCGACCGAGGTGGGCAAGGTCATCATGCGCTCGGTGGCCGGCACCGACAAGAAAATGACCATGGAGCTCGGCGGCAAGGCGGCCAACATCGTGTTCGACGATGCGCCGCTCGACCAGGCCGTCGAGGGCATCGTCAACGGCATCTTCTTCAACCAGGGCCAGGTCTGCTGCGCCGGCTCCCGCCTGCTCGTGCACGAGCCGGTGGCCGCCCGGATCGTGGCCAAGCTCAAGCACCGGCTGCGCGCCCTGCGCGTCGGCAATCCGCTGGACAAGAACACCGACGTCGGCGCGATCGTGTCCCGCGACCAGCTCGCCGCCATCCAGGGTTACCTGGACATCGGGGTGAAGGAAGGCGCCGAGCTGTGGCAGCCGCCGGGCCGCCTCCCCGCGAAGGGTTTTTTCATGCCGCCGACGATCTTCACCGGCGTGACCCAGAGCCACCGCATCGCGCGCGAGGAGATCTTCGGGCCCGTGCTGGCGATCATCACCTTCCGCACGGTCGACGAGGCCATCGAGAAGGCGAACAACACGCCCTACGGCCTCAGCGCCGGCGTGTGGACCGACAAGGGGTCGCGCATCCTGAAGATGTCCACCGAGCTCAAGGCCGGCGTCGTCTGGGCCAACACCTTCAACAAATTCGATCCCGCGTCGCCGTTCGGCGGCTACAAGGAAAGCGGCTTCGGCCGCGAGGGCGGCCGCCAGGGCCTGCTCGACTACTGCCGGCTCGCCTGAGCCCCGCCGCGATCCCCATGGCCGTCTCCCCCTATCGCACCACCCCGCTCAAGACGGACCGGATGCCCCCGGGCATCCCCTACATCATCGGCAACGAGGCCGCCGAACGGTTCAATTTCTACGGGCTCAAGGCGGTTTTGGTCATCTACATGACCCAATACCTGCGCAATCGCGCCGGGGCTCTGGCGCCGATGAACGAAAACGACGCCAACGGCTGGTATCATCTCTTCGTCGGCTCCAATTATTTTTTCCCGATGATGGGCGCCATCATCGCCGATGTTTTTTGGGGAAAATTCCGCACGGTGTTCTGGATCTCCCTCGTCTATTGCGCCGGCTGTTTGATCCTGGCGGCCGACGACACCCGTTTGGGCCTGACCCTTGGTCTCGGGCTGATCGCGCTCGGCGCGGGCGGGATCAAGCCCTGTGTGGCTTCGAATGTGGGGGACCAGTTTGGCGTCGCCAATGGGCACCTCGTTTCGCGGGCCTTTGGCTGGTTCTACTTTGCGGTCAATTTCGGCTCCACTTTCTCGATCTGGTTCATCCCGATATTCCTGAACCGCTATGGCCCGAGGGTGGCCTTCGGCATTCCGGCCGCCCTGATGCTGCTGGCCACCTTCATCTTCTGGGCCGGGCGCTACAAGTTCGTGCATGTCCCCCCGAAGGGCAGGGCGTTCTTCAGCGAGACCTTCAACCGCCAGAGTCTGGCGGTCCTCGGCCGGCTGGCCCTGATCTTTGTCTTCCTCCTGCCGTTTTGGGCGTTGTGGGATCAGAGCGGGGGCGAATGGGTTTTGCAGGCGGCGAAAATGAACAGAAACATCTCCCTCTTCGGCTGGCACTTTGAGTTGCTGGCTTCCCAGCTCCAGGTGGTGAACGGGATCATGATCATGGTGTTCATTCCGCTGTTCCAATATCTGTTTTATCCCGCGATGGACAAGGTCTGGAAGCTCACCGCGCTGCGCAAGATCGGCCTCGGGATCTTCACCATCGGGCTGTCGTTTCTCGTCAGCGCGTGGATCGAGGCCAGGATCGACGCGGGCCTGAATCCCAACATCGCGTGGCAGCTGCCCGCCTACGTGCTCCTCTCCGCCGGCGAGGTCATGGCCTCGATCACGGCGCTCGAGTTTGCCTACACGCAGGCTCCGCGCCATCTGAAGGCGGTGGTGCAGGCGATCTTTTTCCTCTCCATCTCGGGCGGAAACTTCTTCACCGCGGGCGTCCACTGGTTCATCGCCAATCCCGACGGCTCCCTGAAGCTCTCGGGTCCGCCTTACTACTACTTCTTCGCCGGTCTCTCGATCGCCGCCTCCATTCTTTTCTGCTTCGTCGCCGTCCGCTACAGGGTGGTCGACTATCTGCAGGACGAAAATCCGGTGCCGCTCGCCGAAGCCGCGGCCGAAACCTGACCCCTCCCTCCCGCCATGACCCGATTGCCCGTCACCAAAACGCCCAAGGTCTACGTCGGCGGCGCGTTCATCCGCTCCGAGAGCGCCCGCACGTTCCCGCTGCAGGACGCCGCCGGCAATTTCTTCGCCAACATCCCGCAGTGCACGCGCAAGGACCTGCGCAACGCCGTCGAGGCCGCCGCCAAGGCCGGCCCGGGCTGGGCGAAGCGCACGCCCTACAACCGCGGCCAGATCCTCTACCGGCTCGGCGAGATGCTCGAGGCGCGCCGGGCGGACATGGCCGCCGCGCTGGCCGTCGGCGGCGCGACGCGGGCCGCGGCCGCGCGGGAGATCGCCACCACCGTCGACCGGCTGATCCACTACGCCGGCTGGGCCGACAAGTACGAGCAGTTGCTCGGCAGCGTGAACCCCGTCGCCGCGCCCTACTTCAACTTCACCGTCACCGAGCCGATGGGCATCATCGGCCTGCTCGCACCCGAGGAGGCGCCGCTGCTCGCGCTCGTCTCGCTGGTCGCGCCGGCCATCACCAGCGGGAACACCGTCGTCGCCCTCGCATCATCATCGCAGCCCTATCCGGCCATCGTGCTGGGCGAGATGCTCGCGACCAGCGATCTGCCCGGCGGCGTGGTCAACCTGCTCACCGGATTCCGCCGGGAGCTGGTGCCGACCTTTGCCACCCACACCCACCTGCGCGCCATCGCCGGCGTGGCCAGCGCCGACGAGCGCCAGGTGCTCAAGCTCGGCGCGGCCGAGAGCGTGAAGCGCGTGAAGCTGCGCAAGGCCGAGGAGCCCTGCGACTGGTTTGCCCCCGCGGCCCAGGGTCTCTACGAGATCCGCGACCACCTCGAGTTCAAGACCACCTGGCACCCGATCGGCGCGTGAGCCATGGCCCCCGGACCCGACGCCCAACGCGACCGCGCCCAGCTGCTGGTGTGGTGGATCGTCTGGGCGGGCATCCTCGCCGGCCTGGTGGTCATCTATGCGGTGTTCGGCCGGGCGCCGGCGAAGGCGCCGCCGCCCGGGGCCAACCCGCTCACCGGGCTCATCGGCCTCGCGCCGCTGTTCGTCAGCATCATCATCCGCTGGCTGGTGCTGCCGCGGCTTTCCGGGCTGGCGCGCGCCTTCCCCCTGTTTGTCGTCGGGCTGACGCTGGCGGACGCCTGCGGGCTGCTCGGCATCTTTCTCGGCGGGGTCTACAAGGACGACCTGTTCCTGCTCGGCGTGCTGGGCATCGTCCAGTACGTGCCGTTCTTCGCCAAGGGCTACCTCGAGCCGAAGCCGCAGGGCTTCTTCCCGAACCACTGAGCGCGGCCGCGCCTCACTGGTGGTCGCGCTTTTTCAGGAAGCGGGCGATCTCGCGGGCGATGGGCATCGAGGGGGCCGTGCCCGGCTGCATGACGGAGAGCGCGGCGACCGCGTTGGCGTAGTGTGCGGCCTCGAAGATGTTGTGCTTGAACTTCACCAGCCCGGCGGCGAAGCCCCCGACGAACGCGTCGCCGGCCCCGGTCGTGTCCACCACCTCGACGTCGTGGGCGTTGATCCGCGTGAAAACGTCGGGCTGCGAGACGAAGCAGCCGCGGGCGCCGAGGGTGACGATGACCACCGGCACCTGCAGGCAGCGGCAGAGCCGGTGCAGGGCGTCGGCGGGCAGGGCGCGCAGCGCGGCCTCGGTGAACTCGCCCTGGGCGTTGAACGGGGCCGTGCGCAGCAGCGCGGCGCACGGGGCGACTTTCTTCGCCAGCAGGATGAACTCGCTCTCGTTGGGGATGAGCACCTCGGTGTGCCGGAGCAGCGCCGGATCGAACTCGGCGCGCATGGGGGCGGGGTTGAGGACCGTGATGGCGCCGTTCCGGCGTGCGGTGCGCAGCACGAAGCCGACGGTGGCGTAGTCCGACTCGCCCTGGCAAACGACCACCTGGGCGGGGGCGAGCAGGTAGGCCGGGACGTCGCGCGGCCGCAGGGCGAGGTTGGCGCCCAGCGAGATGATGATCTGGTTCTGGCCGGCGGCATTGACCGTGATGACGGCGGCGCCGGTGGCATGCTTGGGCTTCGCGACGAAAAACGCGGGCAGGCCGGCCGAGCGGGCGAAGTGCCGGGCGCGGGCGCCGAACGCGTCGGGCCCGACCGCGCCCACAAAGAGGGTGGGGACGCCGGCGCGTGACGCCGCGACCGCCTGGTTGAAGCCCTTCCCGCCCGGGCCGGGCCGGAAATCGCCCACCACCGATTCGCCCGGCCGGGGAAAATTTTTGGTGTAGAACGCGAGGTCCTGAAGAAAACTGCCGATGACGACGACCGAAGGCTTCACAACAGGCCGAGTAGAAACCGCGCCGCGCCGCGTGGCGACCTATTTTCGCGTGAACTGGCTCAGGATGTCGCGCAGGGCCTCGACGCTGAACGGCTTTTGGAGGAAGCCGTTCAGGTTCTGGCCGGCGAACCGCGACTTGGCATCCTGCGCACTGTAGCCGCTGAAGACCACGATCGGCTGGCCGGGCCGCAGCGCCCGGATCGCGGTGAACGTGGCGAACCCGTCCATGTCGGGCATGGTCAGGTCGAGCAGCACCAGGTCGAAGCCGCCGCCGTCCGCGCCCAGGAGCTCGAGCGCCTGCCGGCCGGAGCCGGCCGCCCGGGCCTCGAACCCGAAATAGGTGATCATCTGGACGGCGGTGACGCGCACCGCCTCCTCGTCATCCACCACCAGCACCGTGCCGCGGCCCCGCCAGTGGCGCGCGAGGGACGGGGTGTCGGGCGGGGGGCAGGTCATGGCTGGGGAGCAAGGAGCATGCGGCGGGCCAAGGCAATCCCGGGTGCCGCTCATCCTGCGGCGGGGCCGTCCGTCACTTTAGTCCTGCCTCGGGCGGACCTTCGCCCTTGCCTCGCCGGCATGCCCGTCGCCCACCTCCCCGCCCGCCCGTGGCCGCGCTCCCCCGCCGGGCTTGCCGCCGGCCCCTCCGCCGTGGTTCACTCCGGCGTGGCGATGCCCCCCGTGATCAATGCCGCGGCCAAGCTGCAGCGGGCCAAGGACCGGCTTTACCTCCTGTGCCAGCTGGGCGGGTGGGGCGGGTTCACCGCGCTCCAGCTGTTCTACTACCGGAGCGTCAGCGCCACGACGGCCGAGAAGAAACCGGACGCCCTCCATGACCAGTCCGTGCTCATCATGGTCATGTTGATGGGCCTGCTCCTGACCCATTACGCCCGGCCGCTGCTGCAGCGCTGGGGCTGGAAACAGCTGGGCTGGGCGGCGCTGCTGCCGCGCGTCGCGGCCATGTCTTTCCTGATGTCGCTGCTGTGGTCGGCCGTGGGCTTCGGCTACATCTATGTGCTGCTGGGTTACGCCTGGAAGGCGAAGTTTTCGCCGGCCTTCGCCGTCTCCGTCAGCACCATCAACGGCACCCTGATGTTCATGGGGTGGTTCTGCGTCTATTTTGTCTACCACACCTTCGAGCGGCTGCGCACCATGCAGGTCGAGCAGCTGCGCCTGGCCGCCAACGTCAAGGAGGCCGAGCTGCGCGCGCTGAAGTCGCAGGTGAACCCCCACTTCCTCTTCAACTCGCTGAACAGCCTCCGCGCCCTGATCGACGAGGACGCCCCCAAGGCGCGCGAGGCCGTGACCCGCCTCGCCAACATGCTGCGCTACTCCCTGCAGTCGGGCCAGCTCGAGACCGTGCCCTTCGAGGACGAGCTGCGCATCGTCGAGGACTACCTGGCGCTCGAGCAGATCCGGCACGAGAACCGCCTGCAGGTCCGCTGGACCATCGCCGGGGACGTCCTGGCCGTGGCCGTGCCGCCGATGCTGCTGCAGACCCTCGTCGAGAACGCCGTGAAGTACGGCATCAGCGCCCGGCGCGAGGGCGGCGAGCTGCGGATCACGGCCCGGCTCGAGGACGCGGCGCTGCACCTCCGCGTGACCAACCCCGGCGACCTGGCCGAGCCCGCCAACCCGGCCGCCGCCCGCGCGGGCTCCTCCACCGGCGTCGGCCTGCGCAACGCCTCCGAGCGGCTCAAGCTGCTCTTCGGCGACCGGGCCTCCCTCACGCTCCTGGCCGAACCGGCCGGGTGTGTCTCCGCTGACGTCCGCATCCCCCTCAACCACCCCGGCCCATGAAGGCCCTGCTCATCGACGACGAGCGCCTCGCGCGCAACGAGCTCCGCCGGCTGCTCGCCGCCCACGCCGACATCGTGATCGCGGGCGAGGCGGTGGACGTGCCGGACGCCCTGGGCAAGGTCGCGGCGCTCCGGCCCGACCTGCTGTTCCTCGACGTGCAGATGCCCGGGGCCGACGGCTTCAGCCTGCTCGAGCAGCTCGAGCCCCCGCTGCCCGCGGTCATCTTCACCACGGCCTACGACGAGTTCGCCGTGAAGGCCTTCGAGTTCAACGCCCTCGACTACCTGCTCAAGCCCGTCGACCCCAACCGCCTCGTCGCGGCGCTGGAAAAGCTCCGGCACCGCGGCAGCCACGCGCCGTTCCCGGCGGAGGGCGCCGCCGCCACGCACCGGCTGACCCCCGAGGACAAGGTCTTCGTGCGCGAGGGCGACCGCTGCTGGTTCGTGCCGGTGAAGACCATCCGGCTGCTCGAGTCCGAGGGCAACTACACGCGGCTGCACTTCGACGACCAGAAGCCGCAGCTGTTCCGCTCGCTCACCGCGATGGAGGAGCGGCTCGACGGCCGGCATTTCTTCCGCGCCAACCGCAAGCAGGTCATCAACCTCGCCTGGGTCGACGGCATCGATCCCTGGTTCAGCGGGGGCCTGCTGGTCCGGCTGAAGGGCGGCCTCAAGGTCGAGCTCTCCCGCCGCCAGGCCCAGGATTTCCGCGAGCGGATGAGCCTGTAAGCCTGCCCGCCAATCACACGAATACACACGAATCATCCCTTGTTTTTTATTGGCGCCAATTCGCGTCATTCGCGGGCCAAAAACCAACCCTCCTGATCCCATGATCGAAGCCCACCACCTGACCAAGACCTTCCGGGACAAGAAGCGCGGCGTCATCACCGCCGTCGACGACGTGTCCTTCACCTGCCGGCCCGGGCAGATCTACGGCCTGCTCGGCGCCAACGGCGCGGGCAAGACCACCACGCTCCGCCTGCTCGCCACGCTGCTGCAGCCGACCAGCGGCACCGCCCGGCTCGCCGGCTTCGACGTCGCCACGGCCGCCGCGCAGGTGCGCGCCCACGTCGGCTTCCTCGCCGCCAGCACCGCTCTCTACGGCCGGCTGTCCGCCCGGGAGATGATCACCTACTTCGGCCGGCTCAACGGCATGGCCGACCCCGCCATTCGGGCCCGGATCAAGGTGCTGGCCGCCGAGCTCGACATGGCCGAGTTCCTCGACCGCCGCTGCGACAAGTTCTCCACCGGCATGAAGCAGAAGACCTCCATCGCGCGCACGCTCATCCACGACCCGGCCGTGATGATCTTCGACGAGCCCACGCTCGGGCTCGACGTCATGACGGCCCGGGCCATCGTCCGGTTCGTGCGCGACTGCCGCGACCGCGGCAAGACCGTGATCTACTCCACCCACATCATGAGCGAGGTGGAGAAGCTCTGCGACGTGGTCGGCATCATCCACGGCGGCCGGCTCGTGGCCGAGGGCACGCTGCCGGAGCTGCGCGCGCGCTTCGGCGAGCAGGACCTGGAGGAGGTCTTTGTCAAGGCGGCCGGCGGCGAGGCCGCCCTGGCGGCCGCGCTCAAAAACTGAACCCACCCCGACCATGAACTGGCACAACATCTCGACCGTCTATGGCAAGGAGCTGCGCGACTCGCTGCGCGACCGGCGCACGCTGCTCTCGGTCATCATCATCCCCACCTTTGTGATGCCGGCGCTCTTCTTCGGCGTGGGCAAGATCGCCGCCGGCATCTTCTCCAAGGCCCGCGAGGAGATCCCCCGCGTGATGGTGCTGGGCGGCGAGGACTCGCCCGGCGTGGTCGCCGAGCTGAAGGAGGCGAAGAAGCTCAAGGTGGTCGCGGCCGCGGCCGACTGGAAGCAGCAGATCTCGGACAAGCAGGTCCGCGCGGCGGTGCGGATCCCCGCCGGCTTCGAGGCCGGCCTGAAGTCCGGCGCGGCCGGCCCGGTGGTCATCTACCACTATGAGGGCGAGCTGAAGTCCGGCTTCGCCGTGAACGAGCTGGAGCAGTTCTTCCGCGAGCTGCGCGACCGGACGGTGGCGGCGCGGCTGGCGGAGCGCTCGCTCCCGGCGTCCCTGGTGATGCCGTTCGACTTCAAGCGCGAGAACGTCGCCCCGCCGGAGAAGGTCGGGGGCAACCTGCTCGGCGGCATCGTGCCCTACCTGATCATCATCCTGTGCTTCACCGGGGCGATGTACCCGGCGATGGACCTGACCGCGGGCGAGAAGGAGCGCGGCACGATGGAGACCCTGCTCTGCTGCCCCGTGCCGCGGGTCGACCTGGTGCTGGGCAAGTTCCTGATGGTGCTGACCGGCTCGCTCTCGGCCATGCTGCTCTCCCTGCTCTCGATGGGCGTCTGCGCCGTCATCGGCGGGGTGATGTTCGTCGACGGCGGCGGGGGCGCCAAGGTGGCCGCCGCCGCCGCCGGCGCCGCGAAGCGGGCGGCCGGGGCCATGCCCATGATCGACCCGCTGGGCATCCTCGGCGTGATCGCGCTGGTGCTGCCCGTGGCCGTGCTGTTCTCCGCGGTCATCTTCACCGTCGCGCTCTTCGCCAAGAGCTACAAGGAGGCGCAGAGCTACGTCGCGCCGATGATCTTCATCGTCATCATGCCCGCGGTGGTCGGCATGCTGCCGGGCATCGACCTCAACCTGCGGCTCGCGCTCGTGCCGATCCTCAACCTCAGCCTCGCGTGCCGGGAGATGCTGTCGGGCGTGTGGCACTGGAACTACCTGGCGCTCATCTTCGGGTCCTCGTGCCTCTACGCCGCGATCGCGCTGGGCCTGGCGGTGCGGATGTTCAACCGCGAGGACGTGATGTTCCGGGCGTAGGCGGCGCGGCGTTTTATTTTTCCGTAAAATCCGGGCGCGGCGTGGTAAAGGCCCCGTAAATGCCCGCCGCCCCCCTAGGCGCGGGGCGCCAAGCCTGCTATGGTCGCGGCACAACGCATGAACACGACCACCGTCACCGAAAATCCTGAGGCCGCGCACCTCGAAAAACTGCGCTCGCAACTTACGACCGACATCGAGGCCATGGAGCAGAAGGAGGCCAGTCTGCGCGAGTATGAACAACGCCTCCGCCTGCTGGTGGAACAGGCGCACAACAGCCGTCCGCCGCAGCAGACCGCGCCCCAGTATTATGTCGCGTCCGCGCCCGACACCACCGAGCTCGACGCGAGCTGGGAGAAATACAACCGGGCGCACGCCCTGCTTGAGGCGGCCCGCCGCGGCCTGTGCGACGACCGGCTGGCCATCAAGGAGCGCGAGGAACGCCTCGCGGGGCGCGAGGTGGAGGTCGAACGCCGCGAGGCCTGGCTGCAGGTGCGCGAGCAGGAACTCGAGGTGCAGGCGCAGGCCCAGGCCGCCCGGGCCACGCTGGAGGCCGAGGTCAAGGCCCGGCCCTCCTTCACCGCGGCCCCCTTCCTGGCCGCCCGCAACCTGTTCACCCGCCCGCAGCACTGAGCCGCGGGCCCCGTCTTCCCGATCACGACACCGGCCCGGGTCCGCCAGAACCCGGGCCGTTTTATGGCCGGACGCGCCGCCGGGCGGGCGGGCCGCCTCCCGGCCGGATCCGGTCCCGGAATTTTCGCTTGCAGGGAGGGCGGCGGCCCCGCATCAACCCAGCACGTGAATCCCTGCTCCAACCTGCGCCGCGCCCTCCCGACCGTCATTATGACGGCCGCCAAGCGCGTCTGGTCCAAAGGACCGGCTCGGCCCAGGGGGAGAAGCGTGCACCGCACGTAACCGGAAAAAGATCACACTCCACCCCCGCCGAGCCCGACTCCTCCGAGTCGGGCTTTTTATTTTTCCCACCCAACACCCGCCCCAGCCATGCCCACGCTCACCAGTCCGCCGCCGCTCCAGATGGAATTGCCCGCCGTGTCGTTCTTCGGCCGCACGCTCGAGGAATACACGCGCTTCTTCGCGCTCGACCCCGCCAAGCTGCGCGGGCGCGCCGTGCTCGACGTGGCCGCCGGGCCCGCGTCATTCACCGCCGAGGCCGGCCGGCACGGCATCGACGCCGTCGCGGTGGACCCGCTCTACGACCGTTCCGTCCATGCGCTGACGGAGCAGGTCCGGCACGATTACGGCCGGATGTTCACCCAGATGCGGGCGAAGCCGTCGCTCTTCCGCCTGAAGTCGTTCCCCTCGCTGGCGGCCGCCGCCGGCGACCGGCGGGCCGCGGCGCAGCGTTTCCTCGCGGACTACGAGGGCAACGGCCGGCACGGGCGCTATCTCCGGGCCGCGCTGCCGCTGCTGCCCTTTCTCGACGGGGCGTTCGACCTCGTGCTCTGCGCGCACCTGCTCTTCATCCATGCGGCGCGGTTCGACTTTGCCTGGCACCTGGCGGCCTGCGTCGAGCTGACCCGCGTGACCGGCGGCGAGGTCCGCCTCCATCCGGTGTGCGGCGCCAACGGCCGGCCCTACCCGGAACTCGGGCGGCTGCGGCGCGAGCTGGACACCCTCGGCATCGGCAGCGCCGTCGTGCCGGTGGACTACGAGTTCTTCGTCGGCAGCGGCAGCATGCTGGTGCTCAAGCGCGGACGGTGAGTCTGTGGGGCGGGATCGCTGATCCCGCCACGAAGGCGATAGCATGCCCGTCCTGCAGTCACGCCTGCTCCAGCGCGGCCAGTCGCGTGGCGGCGGCCTCCCACGCCTTGGTGGCGGCGGCCAGCTGGTCGACGATGACGGTGAGCTCGCGGTTCAGGTGCTGGGCCTTGCCGGGCGACTGGTAGGTCTCCGGCGCCTCGAGTGCCGCGGTCAGGTCGTTCTGCTTCGCCTCGAGGTCGGCGACCTTCTGCTCGAGGTGGCCGACCTCGGTGCGGAGCTTCTTCAGGTCGGCCGGGTTGGGCTTCGCCGCCTTGGATTCCCCGGTCTTCGGTCCTCGGTCGTCTGATTTCTGCACCGGCCGGGCTTCGGTGAAGCCGGCGGTGAGGGCGGCGCGGGCGCTGGTGGCCTTGGACTTTTCCAGGTAGTAGTCGTAGTCGCCCGCGTACGGCGTCAGCCGGCCGGAGTGGACGTGCAGGACGCTCTTCGCCAGCTGCCGGATGAAATACACGTCGTGGCTGATGAAGATGAACGTGCCCTCGTAATTCTTGAGCGCGAGGAGCAGGGCGTCGATCGACGGGATGTCGAGGTGGGTGGTCGGCTCGTCCATCAGCAGCAGGTTGGGCGGATTGATCAGCAGCCGGGCCAGCGCGAGGCGGGACTTCTCGCCGCCGGAGAGGACGGAGACCTTCTTGAACACGTCGTCCTTGCGGAAGAGGAAGCCGCCGAGCACGGCGCGGCCCTGCTGTTCGGTCAGCTGGTTCTCGGCCGTGCGCAGCTCCATGACGTTCTCCAGCACGGTCAGGTCGAGCTTGAGGTTGTCGGCGCGGTTCTGGGCGAAGTAGCCCGACACGACGTTGCTGCCGAGGTTGATCTCGCCGCCCTGGATGGGCACGACCCCGGCGAGGATCTTGAGCAGGGTTGACTTGCCCGCGCCGTTGGGGCCGACGAGCACGATGCGCTGGCCGCGCTCGGCCTCGAAGTCCATGCCGCGGTAGACGACGTGGTCGCCGTAGGCCTGGAGGATGTTCTTGAGGCTGACGACCTTCAGGCCCGAGCGCGGGGGCTGGGGGAAGCGGAAGTTGACGCGCTTGAGCTGCTCCATCGGCTCCTCGACCGCCTCCTCCTTCAGGCGCTCGATCTGCTTTTCCTTGGACTTGGCGCGCGAGGCCATGGAGGCCTTGGCGCCGAAGCGGTCGACGAACTTCTGCAGGTGCGCGATCTCGCGCTGCTGGTTCTTGAACTGGGCGGCCTGCTGTTCCTTGCGGGCGACCTTCTCGTGCAGGTAGTCGTCGTAGTTGCCGGTGTACTTGTTCAGCGTGCCGCCGCTCAGCTCGAGGATGCCGTTGCAGAGCGAGTTCAGGAACTCGCGGTCGTGCGAGATGATGACCAGCCCGCCCGGGTAGCGCGTGAGGTAGTCCTGGAACCAGAGGAGCGCCTCGAGATCGAGGTGGTTGGTCGGCTCGTCGAGCAGGAGGAGCGCGGGCTCGCTGACGAGCAGCCGGGCGAGGTGGGCGCGCATGACCCAGCCGCCGGAGAAGGACTTGGCCGGCTTCTCGTGGTCGCTTTCGCGGAAGCCGAGGCCGGCGAGGATCTTCTTCGCGCGCGGCTCGAGGGTCCAGTCGATGTCGTAGTCGTCGTCGGTCTCCGGGACGAGCTTCTTGCCGCTGGTGGCGATGTGCAGGATGCTCTCGTCGCGCACCGGGGCGCTTTCCTGCGGCAGGTAGCCGAAGTCGGCGCCGCGTTCCCACTCGATGGTCCCCTCGTCAGGTGTCTCCTCGCCGAGGATGAGGTTGAAGAGGGTGGACTTGCCCGCGCCGTTGGGCCCGACCAGGCCGAAGCGGTCGGTGCGCGCGACGAAGAGCGACACCTCGGAAAAGAGTTCCCGGGTGCCGTACGACTTGGCGACATCGGCGAGGGTCAGCATGGAAAACCCGCGAGCAAGCCGGGTCGTCCGGCCGCCGTCAATGGCTTATCGGACAATCGCGCTTGCTACCGGCGGGGTGCTGCGGAAGAAATCATTCCATGCCGGTTTGGCTAATCAACCGCGAATCAGTCAGTTCAGACGACATCGAGGGCGAAGTGGTGGCGATCCATCTCGGCACGGGGGTTTATTACAGCCTGCGCGGCCCGGCGGCGGTGTTGTGGGAGGCGCTGGCCCGGCCGGCCGACGCCGCCGCGCTCGCGGCCGCGCTGGCCGCGCAATTCGTGGTCCCGCCGGAGCAGGCCGGGCGGGATGCGGCCGCGTTCCTCCAACGGCTCGCAGCGGAGAATCTGGTCGTGCCCGTGGCCGCCGTGCCGGCCCCCGGGTCTCCCGCGCCGGCCGGAGCGCGCCGGCCCTATGCGCCGCCGGAGCTGGAGCGATTCGCCGATCTGCAGGACCTGCTGCTGCTCGATCCCATTCATGATGTCGGTGCGCAAGGCTGGCCGCAGCGGCCGCCGCCGCCGGACAAACCCGGGTGAGAGGGACGAGCGAGCATTTCCGGATCGCCGGCGCGGTGGTCCGCGTGGACTGGCGGGACGAAGCCCTGCGCGGCGCCTTGGGGCCGGCGCTCGCGGTCCGGGCGGTGCCCGCGGCGGCTCCGGACCTGGTGATCAACGCGGGCGTCCGGCCGGACGGCTGGCCCGCGGCGGCGGGACGCGGGCTGGGCGTGACCGAGACCGGCGCCGGGCTGACGGTGGTTGATCCGGGGCGGCGGATGGCGCTGCAGGTCAACCCGACGGGCACGGCGGCGTCTTTCACGTGCGCAACGGCCGCGGCCCTGCCGGAGCAGGAGCGGGCCGCGCCATTCCGTTTGATCCTGCAGCGCGGCCTGCGACCCCGCGCCGTGCACCTGCTGCACGCCGCGGCGGTCGGTCTGCCCGGACACGGGGCGGTGCTGCTGGCCGCCCGCGGCGGCGGCGGCAAATCGAACGCCACGCTGGCCTGCCTCACCGGCTCGCCGCTCCGGCTGCTGGGCGAGGATTACGTGGCGGTGGAAGACCGCCCGGCGCCGCGCGTCTGGTCGCTCTACAACACGGCCAAGCTCCACCCGGCGGACCTGACGCGTTTCCCCGGCCTCGCGGCCGACGCGGACCCGGTGCGGGACGCGGCGGACGGCAAGGCCGTGCTACAACTCGCGGCCCGCCACGCCGGCCGCTGGGCCGACGGGCTCCCGTTGCGCGCCATCCTGGTCCTGAAAATCACCGCGGCGGCGGCCAGCCGGATTCTGCCGGCCGCGCCACCGGAGGCCGTGAAGGCGATGCTGACCAGCCTCCTCATGGTGCTGCCGGACACCCGCCGGCCGCTGTTTGAATTCACCGCCCGCCTGGCCCGGACGCGACCGGTCTATCGGCTGGAACTGGGCGGGGATCCGCGGCAGACTGCGGACATGATCCACCGGTTTCTCATCCGCGGGCAACCATGACCCCCCCGCCGGCCATCAGCGTCGTCATGCCGGTCTACAACGGCGGGGCCTGGCTGGCGACGGCGCTGGACAGCATCCAGCGGCAGGCGCGACCGGACCTTGAGATCATCCTGATCGATGACGGTTCGACGGACGGCAGCGCGCAGCTCGCCCGGCGCCTCGCGCCGGACGCGCATTGCTTCCGTCAGGAAAACCGCGGCTGCGCCGCGGCCCGCAATGCCGGCGTGGCCCGGGCCCGCGGCGACTGGATCGCGTTCCTGGATGTGGACGACACCTGGCCCGAGGGCAGCCTGGCGGCGCGGGTCCGGGCGCTGGAGGCGAATCCCACCGCGCTGTTTGTCCTCGGGCGGACGCGGTTTGTGGCCGCGCCCGCCGCGGCCGAGCCCTGGGTGGCGACCAACCTGGGGGCCGGGCTGTACCGCCGCGAATTGTTCGCGCGGGTCGGCCCCTTCAACGAGGCCTGCCGGCTGGCCGACGACGTCGAGTGGTTCATGCGGATCCGCGAACAGGGGATGCCCTACGTCACCCTCCCCGATGAAACCCTGCACTACCGGCGCGACACCGGCGGTCTGACCGCGGGGCGGTCGTGGCGCGACCCCGAGCTGGCCACGGTGGTGCGCGCCTCGCTGGCGCGGCGCCGGCGGGCGGACGGCCGCGCGCAGGAACTGCGGCTGCTCTCCGGTTCCCGGCACGATCCGCGCGCCACTGGACGGGTCAACTCCGCCCCCCATGACCGCGCGGCTCATTGACCTCCGGCCGCAGGTGGCGGCCTCGGTGTGGCCGACCCCCGCGCAACTGGAGCTGCTGCGGTCGGCCCTGTGGACCGGCGACGACGCGCGCGCGGCCTGGGCGGAGTGGCGGCGTCTGGCCGACCTGCGCGCCCTCGATTTCAGCAGCTGGAACCTGCTGCCCCTCGCCTGGCGCAACCTCACGGCGCAGGGCGTGGCGGACGCCGTGCTGGAGGAGTGCCGGGGTTATTACCGCTATCACTGGGCGCGCAACCAGGTGCTGCTCCGGCAGGCGCGGGAACAGGTGCGCACCTGGCAGGAACGCGGATTGCCGGTGGTCGTGCTCAAGGGGGTGGCGCTGCTCGCCGACACCTACCGCGACGCCGGCGTGCGCCCGATGGCCGACTACGACCTGCTGGTGCCGATGGAACGGGTGCAGGAGGCCGCCGACTCGTTGCAGGCCGCCGGCTGGCGGCCGCAGGCGGATTATCTGGCTTGGGCGCAGGTCGCGCTGGAGACGCAGGCCTCGTTCAACTGGGCGCGGGCGGACGAGCGGCTCGACCTGCACTGGCATGTGCTGCACCGCTGCCAGGAGCCCGCGGTGACCCGCGCCTTCTGGCAACGCGCGGTGCCGTTGGCACTGGATGGCGTGGCGACGCTCCAGCTCTGTCCCGAGGATGCACTCCTCCATGTATGCAGCCACGGCGTGCACTATAGCGGGCAGCCGCCGTTCCGCTGGCTGGCGGACGCGGCCTGGCTGCTTCGCCGGCGGGCCGGACCGGGCCTTGCCTGGGACCGGCTGGCGGCCATGGCGGCCGCCACCGGCTCGGCGCTCGCGGTGCGGCACGGGCTGGAATACGCCGCGCGGGAATTGCGGCTGCCGGTGCCGGCCGCCACGCTGGCCGCGTTGGGGGCGCACCGGCCGACCTGGAGGGAGCGGATGGACTTTCGCCGCACGATGGACCCCGCCGAGGGCGGTCGTTGGGTGCGGGCATGGAACCTGGCCCGGCTGCTGTGGCGGGCCGGCGGCCGCGGGGGGCCGCGGGCCCGGACCCGGCGCATGGCACAATTCATCTGCGCGCGGTGGGAGGCGGATTCCCTCGTCCAGCTGGGGCGGCTGCTGGCCAAGAAACTGTTCACCGGCCATCGCGGCACGGGGGCCACCGATGCGGCGGCCGGGAAATCATGAGCGGCGGGCAGATCAGCGTGGTCATCCCCGCCCGCAATGCCGCGCGCTTTCTGGCCGAGGCGGTGGCGAGCATCCGGGCGCAAACGGTGCCCGTCGCGGAAATCATCCTGGTGGATGACGGCTCGACGGACGAAACCCCGCGGGTGGCGGCGGCCCTCGGCCCGGGTATCCGTTATTTCCACCAACCACACCGGGGCCCGGCGGCGGCACGCAACCGGGGTGCCGCGTTGGCCGGGGCGGAGTGGCTCGCCTTCCTTGATGCGGACGACCTCTGGCTGCCGGACAAGTCGGCGGTGCAGCTGGCATGGATGTGGGCGGCGCCGGCAACGGACGTGGTGTTCGGTCACGGCTGCAACTTCACCCTGGGCGCCGGCGGTTCCCGCCGGGCGGAACCGCCGCGGCCGGCATTTTTGCCGGGCGCGGCCCTTTTGCGCCGGGAGTATTTCCTTCGGTCGGGGGGGTTTGACGAGGCGCTGCAACCCAGCGAGGTCATCGGCTGGTATCTGCGGCTGCGGGCCGGCGGGGCCAGGATCGGCGTGGTGCCGGAACTTGTGCTCCAGCGCCGGCTGCATGGCGGCAATCTCCGCCGCCAGGGCGACGGCGGCCGGGCGGTGGATTTGCGGCTGCTGCGCGCGTGGATCCAGCACCGCCGGCGCTGAAAATTGCCTCGTCTTTCATGCGTCCACCCACCGACATGGACGCCGGCCATGACGCCCTCCCATCCCGCCATGAATCCTTCCTCCCCCTTCCCGCCGGATTTCATCTGGGGCGCCGCCACGGCGGCCTATCAGGTCGAGGGCGCCTGGAACGAGGACGGCAAGGGGCCGTCGATCTGGGATCTCTGGTGCCGGAAGGAGGGCGCGGTCTTCGAGGGGCACAGCGGCGACGTCGCGTGCGACCACTACCACCGCTGGCGCGAGGACCTCGGGCTGATGCGGCAGATCGGGCTGCAGGCCTACCGGTTCTCGCTCTCCTGGCCGCGCGTGCTGCCGGCCGGCTATGGCGCGGTGAACGCGCGCGGGCTGGATTTCTACGACCGGCTGGTGGACGGGCTGCTCGCCGCCGGCATCCAGCCGTGGGCGACGCTGTTTCACTGGGACCTGCCGCAGGAACTGTTCCTGCGCGGCGGCTGGATGAACCCGGACATCCCGTCGCATTTCGCGGAGTACACCGAGGTCGTGGTGCGGAAGCTCGGGGACCGGGTGAAGCACTGGATGACGCTGAACGAGCCGCAGTGCTTCATCGGCTTCGGGCTCGCCACCGGCACCCACGCGCCCGGCCTGCGGATGGACTGGCCGGACGTGCTGCGGGCGGGGCACCACGCGCTGCTGGCGCACGGGCGCGCCGTGCAGGTGCTGCGGGCACTCGGCGGCCCGGGGACCCGCATCGGCTGGGCGCCGGTCGGCGCCGCCAGCATCCCGGCGACGGAGTCGCCGGCGGACATTGCCGCGGCGCGGGAGCACATGTTCGCGCTGACGAAGAAGGACGCCTTCAACAACAGCTGGTGGGGCGACCCGGTGGTCCTCGGGCATTACCCGGCGGACGGCCTCGCGCTGTTCGGCGACGCCGTCCCGCCGCACCCGGACGCGGAGATGGCGGTCATCGCCACGCCGGTCGACTTCTACGGTTTCAACACCTACAAGGGCACGTTCGTGCGCGCCGGGGCCGACGGCCGGCCGGAGGTCGTCAAATATCCGCCCGGCGTGCCGATGAACGCCTACCACTGGGCGGTGACGTTCGACGCGCTGTACTGGGCGGCGCGTTTCCTCCACGCGCGGTACGGCAAGCCCCTCGCGGTGACCGAGAATGGCATCGCCGGCCTCGACTGGGTGATGGCGGACGGGGCGGTGCACGACCCGCAGCGCACCGACTACCTGCAGCGGCACATCGCCGGCCTCGGCCGGGCGGTGGCGGAAGGCGTGCCGGTGGAGGCCTATTTCGCGTGGTCGCTGCTGGACAATTTCGAGTGGAACGAGGGCTACCGCCAGCGCTTCGGGCTGATCCACGTGGATTACGCGACGCAGCGGCGCACGCCGAAGGATTCCGCCTCCTGGTACCGGGACTTCATCCGCGCCCAGGCCGGCCGGCCGGCGCAATAATCGCTTGGCCCCGGCGCGGATCCGGGCGACCGTGGCGCCTCCATGCCGAACCGACTTGCCGCCGAGACCTCGCCCTACCTGCGCCAGCATGCGGCCAATCCCGTGGACTGGTTCCCGTGGGGCGAGGCGGCGTTCGCGCAGGCCCGCGCGGAGCAGAAACCCGTTTTCCTGAGCATCGGCTACTCGACGTGCCACTGGTGCCACGTCATGGCCCACGAGTCGTTTGAAAACCCGGCCATCGCGGCGGAGCTCAACCGCGGTTTCGTCGCGGTGAAGCTGGACCGGGAGGAGCGGCCCGACATCGACCGGGTCTACATGACCTACGTGCAGCAGACGACCGGCCACGGCGGCTGGCCGCTGAGCGTGTGGCTCACGCCGGAGCTGAAGCCGTTTTTCGGCGGCACCTATTTCCCGCCGGCCGACCGCCCCGGCCGGCCGGGATTCCTGACCGTGCTCCGCGCCATCACCCGCCACTGGACGGAGCAGCGGGAAAAAATCCTGACCGGGGCGGACGAGGTGGTGGCGGCGCTGCAGCGTCACGCCCGCGAGGGCGCGCCGGCTGAGCCCGGGGACGGCAGCGCGCCGCTGCCCGAGGCCGCCGGCGGGGCGTTCGAAAAGGGCTGTCAGTATTTCGACGAGAGTTTCGACGCGCACTGGGGCGGATTCGGCGGAGCGCCGAAATTTCCGCGGGCATCCGTGATCAACTTCCTTTTCCGCACCGCCGCCTTGCAGGGCGGGCCGTCGGAACCGGGGACCGAGGCCGTGAAGATGGCGGCGCACACGCTGCAGAAGATGGCCGAGGGCGGGGTGCATGACCACATCGGCGGCGGCTTCCACCGGTATTCGGTGGACGAGCGGTGGTTCGTGCCGCACTTCGAAAAAATGCTCTACGACCAGGCGCAGATTGCGTCGAACTTCCTTGAGGCGAAACAGGCGACCGGCCGCGAGACCTACGCCTGGGTGGCGCGGGATATTTTTGCCTATGTGGCGCGCGACCTCACGAGTCCGCAGGGTGGCTTCTATTCGGCCGAGGACGCCGACAGCCCCCTCCGGCCCGGAGGCCAGGAGCACGCGGAAGGGGCGTTCTATGTCTGGACCGGGGCTGAACTGGCGGCGGTGCTGGGCGGCGACGCGGCGTTCTTCTGCGCACACTATGGCGTGAAGGACGACGGCAACGTGGCGCCGGACCCGCAGGGCGAGTTCACGGGCAAAAACATCTTGATGCAGCGGCAGTCGCTGGCGGTCACGGCGCGGGCGTACGGGCTGGAGATCGAGGCGGCGAGCGTGAAACTGCTCGGCTGCCTCGGACAGTTGCAGGCGGTGCGGGCCCGGCGACCGCGGCCGTCACGCGACGACAAGATCATCACGGCCTGGAACGGCCTGATGATCTCGGCGCTGGCGAAGGGGCACCAGGTCCTGGGCGGCGAGGCCGGCGCGGCTCCAGATTATCTGGCGATTGCCACGCGCGCGGCGGAGTTCATCGGCCGCGAGTTGTACGACGCGGCCACGGGCACGCTGTACCGCAGCTGGCGCGAGGGGCGGACCGGCAGCCCGGGGTTTGCCGAGGATCATGCGTTGCTGATCCAGGGGCTGCTGGACCTGTATGAGGCGGGCTTCGAGATCCGCTGGCTGCAATGGGCGGAGCAGCTGCAGGCGAGGATGGACGGGTTGTTCTGGGACGCGGAGGCGGGCGGCTATTTCAACTCCCGCGCCGACGACCCGGCGGTGATCATCCGGTTGAAGGAGGATTACGACGGGGCGGAGCCGGCGTCGAATTCGGTGGCGGCCCTGAACCTGCTGCGGCTCGAGTGGATGCTGGGCCCGGGAGGCATGGGCGCGGTGCCCGCACCCCGCGAGGATGATGCCCCGCCGGGTGAGGGCATCCGGCCCACAACCGGCCTGTCCCATCGCGAACGCGCGCTCCGGACGATCGCGGCGCTGCGGCCGCAGTGGAGCCGGGCGCCGCAGGCGCTGCCGCAACTGTTGTGCGCGTTGGAACTGGCGCTGACGGAACCGCGCACCGTGGTGCTGGCGGGCGAGCCTGCGGCGGAGGATTTTCGCGCCCTGGCGGCGGTGGGGCATGAAGCGCTGGGGCCGCGATGGGCGTTTTTGGCCGCGGACGGCGCGGAGGGGCAGCGTTGGCTGGCCACCCGGCGGCCCGACCTGGCGGGGATGAAACCGCTGGCGGGCCGGGCGACAGCCTATGTGTGCGAGAACCTTGCCTGCCAGGCGCCGGTGACCGACGCCGCGGGCCTGAGACGCCTGCTTCAGCCGGCCTGACAAACATCGCTTGAGCTGAATCGCAATCGGCCGATACTCATGTTCCACCGTGTCTGTGGCGCCCATGCTCCCTCGTTCCGAAATCCTGCGCTTGCGCGTCATGGGCGGCTTGGTCGCGGCCATCGGCGTGGCGGGCGGGGCGGGCTGGGTCGCGGATCTGCCGTGGCTGACCTCCTTCACGCCGGACGGTCCGCCGCTGGTGATGAATGCCGCGCTGGCCTTGCTGGTCTGCGGCGCCGGCCTGCTGGCGCTGGCCCAGGGCTGGCGGGCCCTCGCCGGGCTGTGCGGCCTGCTGGTGGCGGCCGGGTGCGCCGTGGTCATCCTGCAGTTTCTGCTGAACCGTTCGCTGGGGGTGGATGAGATTTTCTGGCGGCATCAGCATGCCATCCTGCCGAACGAGCCCGGCCGCATGACGCCGGGCTCGGCGGTCGCGCTGTTCTTTGTCGGCTGCAGCCTCGGGCTGGTGGCCCTGGGGTGGTCGCGCGCCTGGTTGCAGCCGGTCATGGGCGGGGTGGTCATTGCCTCGTGCCTGCTGCCCCTGCTGACCTATGCCCTCGGGTGGCTGCTTTTCCCCGCGGATCACGGGATCTACCGGGGCATGCCGCTGCCCGTGGTCATCGGCCTGCTGCTGCTGGCGGCGGCCGTCCTGCGCCCGGCCCGGCCCGCCGCCCCCGGCGAGGATGCGGCCCTGTCCTTCATGGCGGCGGCGCTGGGCATGCTGATCGCCATCGGCGTGGTGACCATCCAGAGCAACCTGGAACTGTCGGAGGCCAACGCCGGCGTGACGCGCACCTATGAGGTCCGCGGGGCCACGGATCATTTTGTCTCCGAGGTGGCGCGGATGGAATCGTCGGCCCGGGCCTACGCGCTGACCGGCATCGAGTCCTTTGCCGACCGGTATGAATACCACCGGACGGAGGTCACCCAGCAGCTGCGGGAGCTCAAGTCGATCGTGGCCGACAATCCCGCCCAGGTCGGGCGGGTGGCGACGCTGCGCACGCTGGCGGAGGAGAAATTCACCCAGAGCGAGGCCCTGCTGCGCGCCCGGCGGGAAGGCGGCGTCGAGGCCGCGGCGAAATTCCTGGCGGCGCAGCCCACCACCAGCACGAGCGCCCTGGTCAACCTCGCCGCCGAGGTGCAGGGGGAGGAGACACGGCTGCTCGCGGTCCGGGTCCGCGACCGGGAGCTGATCGAGCGGAACACGCGCATGGTCCGGGTGCTCGGCGGGGTGCTGGCCCTGGTGCTCATGAGCGTGGCTTTCACGACCTCGCAGCGGTCCGCGGCGGCCCGCAAACAGGCGGAGGTGAGCCTCCGCGAGAGCGAGGAGCAGTTCCGCCACGCGTTCGAATACGCCGGTATCGGCATGGCCCTGGTGAGCGTCGACGGCCGCTGGCTCCGGGTCAACCGGGCGCTGTGCGAGATCGTCGGCCTGGACGAGGCCACGCTGCTCCGGAAGACCTTCCAGGAAATCACCCATCCGGAGGACCTGGCCCGCGACCTGGACGCGGTGCGCCAGCTCCTCGCGGGCACGATCCGGTACTATCACATGGACAAGCGCTATCTGCACCGCGCGGGGCACGAGGTCTGGATCCGGCTCACGGTTTCGCTGGTCCGCACGGCCGACGGCCGGCCGGGGCATTTCGTCTCCCAGATCGAGGACATCTCCGAGCGGAAGCGCTTCGAGGAGGCCCTGCGCGTGAGCGAGGAGCGGACGCGGCTTTTTGCCGAGCATGCACCCGCCTCGGTTGCAATGTTCGACCGGGACATGCGCTACCTGGTCGTGAGCAAGAAGTGGATCGCGGACTACCGGCTCGAGGGGCGGCCGATCATCGGCCGGTCGCATTACGAGGTGTTCCCCGAGATCCCCGAATTCTGGAAGGACGTGCACCGCCGCTGCCTGGCCGGGGCGGTGGAGACGGCGGAGGCGGACCATTTCGAGCGGACGGACGGGACGTGGCAGTGGCTGCGCTGGGAGGTGCGCCCGTGGTTCCGGACCGGGGGCGAGATCGGCGGCATCGTGATGTTCACCCAGGACATCACGCAGCAGAAGCAGCTCCAGCAGAGCCTGGCCCTGGCCCGCGACCAGGCGCTGGAGGCCTCGCGGCTCAAGTCGGAATTCCTCGCCAACATGAGCCATGAGATCCGCACGCCGATGAACGGCATCATCGGCATGACCGGCCTGCTGCTGGACACGAAGCTGGACCAGGCCCAGCGCGAGATGGGCGGGGTGATCCAGGGCAGCGCCGAAAACCTGCTGACCATCGTGAACGACATCCTGGACTTTTCCAAGATCGAGGCCGGCAAGCTGCACATCGAGCCGGTGGTCTTCGAGCTGCAGCCGCTGGTGGACGAGACGCTGGCCCTGCTGGTCCCGCGGACGCAGCAGAAGGGCCTTGAGCTGACGAGCGACTTCGACGCGCGCCTCAATCTCCCGCTGCTGGGCGACGCCGGCCGCATCCGGCAGGTGCTGCTCAACCTGTTTGGCAACGCCGTGAAATTCACCGAGCGGGGCTCGATCTCCGTCGCGGTGCGCTGGCTGGCCGGGACCGCACAGCGGGTGCGGTTCCGGGTGGAGGTGAAGGACACGGGCATCGGCATCCCGGCGGCCGCGCAAAAGACGCTCTTCCAGCCCTTCACCCAGGCCGACGGCTCGACCACCCGGCGGTTCGGCGGCACCGGCCTGGGCCTCGCGATCTCGCGCCAGCTGGTGGAGCTCATGGGCGGGGAGATCGGGCTGGAGAGCGAGGAGGGGCGCGGGTCCACCTTCTGGTTCTCCCTCGAGCTGCCGCGGGCGGCCGGCGTGGTGCCGGCCACCCCGGCCACCCCAGCCCCGCCGGTCCCGACGCCGGCCGCCCCGGAACCGCGGCAATTCCGTCTGCTGGTCGCCGAGGACAATCTCACCAACCAGCTCGTCGTGCGCGGATTGGTGGAAAGGATGGGCGGGGTGATCGACCTTGTTAATGACGGGGCCGAGGTGCTGCTGCAGCTGGCCCGGCGGCGGTATGATGCCGTGCTGATGGACTGCCAGATGCCGGTGATGGACGGTTACAGCGCCACCCGGCGGATCCGCGCCGGCACCGTGCCCGGGCTCGACCGCTTGATCCCCATCATCGCCCTGACGGCCTACGCCATGCCCAGCGACCGGCTGAAATGCCTCGAGGCCGGCATGAATGACTATGTGCCCAAGCCGGTACGGCCGGAGGACCTGCAGCAGGCCTTGCTGCGGTGCGGGCTGGACCTGGCCTCCGCCCCGTCGCCCGCGGCGGAAGGGACGGGACCGGACGAGGTGCTGCAGGCCGCCCAGATCGCGCAGCTCCGCGCGCTCCCGGGCCGCCGCCAGCCGACGCTGCTGGGGGAGGTGATCGAGGTTTTTCTCCAGGAAACGCCGGCCACCCTGGAGACGCTGCGCGAGCTGGCCGGCCGGCAGGAATCCGGGACGACGGCCAACCTCGCTCACCGGCTCGCGGGCGGCTGCGCCAACCTCGGGGGCGCTCGGATGCGGTCGGCGGCCCACGCCGTGGAGCAGTCGGCCGGGAGGAATGACTGGGCCGCCGTGCCGGAACAGTTGACGACCCTCGACCGGGAATGGCACCTTCTGCAGGTGGCCCTGCAGGATTTGCGCACCCGCCCGCTCCCATGAAGGTGCTCATCGCCGAGGACGACCCGGTCGCGAGCCGCATGCTCGAAGCCGCGCTGCTCAAGCTCCGCCACGAGCCCGTGCGCGCCGCGGATGGCGCCGGCGCCTGGGAGCTGCTGCAGGCGCAGCCGGTCCGGGTCGTCGTGAGCGACTGGCAGATGCCGCGGCTGGACGGGCTCGAACTTTGCCGGCGCATCCGGGCGCGAAAGGGCGAGTATGTCTATTTCATCCTGCTGACCCAGATGGAGGCCTCCGAGAAGAACCTGGCGGCAGCGACCGAGGCGGGGGTGGACGATTTCCTCGGCAAGCCGGTCGATTACAACCAGCTCTGGATGCGGCTGCGCGTGGCCGAGCGCATCCTGAGGTTCACCACCGAGGTGGAGCAGCTGGAGTCATTCCTGCCCATCTGCGGCTATTGCAAGAAGGTGCGGGACGACCGGAATTACTGGCAGCAGATCGAGCTGTACGTGAACCAGCGCACCGGGACCAACTTCAGCCACGGGGTCTGCCCCGAGTGCTACGACCGCGTGCTGGTGCCGCAGATGCGGGCGGCCGGGGTGAAGCCGCCGCCGTTCAGCGCCTGAGCACGGCGCGGACGAGGCGCTGGTCGCCGTCGTTCGGCGCGGGGGTGAGGCCGAGGGTGGCGCAGAGCAGATTGTAGAGGTGGATGTTTTCCACGTCGGGGATTTCGACCCCGTGCCGGTAGGCGGGGCCATGCGCGATGAAGAGTGCGCCCATGTTCGGCAGCGCCGGATCCCAGCCGTGGTTGCCGCGGTTGTAGGTCAGGACGAAGTTCGGCCAGCCGACCTTGCTCTCGATCATCCAGTGGTCGTCGGCGATCAGCACCACGGGCGGGATGCGCGGGTTGCCACGGTAGTGCAGGCGCGCGGGGGTCTCGTCGCGCAGATAGGCGTGCAGCTGTGGCGGGGCGCGGGCGCGGATGCGGGCCACGAGCTCCGCCGCGGTGCCGGTTTTCGGCGCCACGCCGCCGTTCGCCCCGGTGGACTCGACCCGCACCTGGGCGACGTCCATCAGGTCCTCGAGGAAGATCACCCGGTCGGGTCCGCACGACGACAGGCCGTGGTCGGAGACGATCACGAGGTTGGCCGAGCTGCGCAGGCCGAGCTTGTCCAGGCCGGTCAGCAGCCGGGCGATCGCCGTGTCGGCCGCGCGGACCGCGACCGCCATCTCGGGCGCGTCCGGGCCGTAGGTGTGCCCGGTATGGTCGACCACGTCGAGGTACAGCGCGCACAGGCGCGGGCGCTGCTCCGCCGGCAGGGCCAGCTGCGCGAGCAGGAGGTCCACGCGCCGGTCGGAATTCAGGTTCTTGTCAAAGGGCTGGAAGTACGACGGCCGGCGGCCGTGGATCTCCACCTCATCGCCGGGCCAGAGGATGCATGCGGTGCGCACGCCCTGCTTCTCCGCGGTGATCCACACCGGCTCGCCCCCCTGCCACCAGCGCGGGTCGAGGTTGTCCGCGGTGCGGTTCTTGTTGAAGCTCGCCCCCAGGATCGGATCATAAAACTCGTTCGAGACGATGCCGTGGTGCGCCGGATAGAGCCCGGTGGCGATGGAGTAGTGGTTGGGAAAGGTCTTGGACGGGAAGCAGGACGTCATCCGGGTGGCGTGGACGCCGCCGGCGGCCAGCCGCCGCAGGGTGGGGGCGTCGTACTCCTGCAGGAAGTCCCAGCGGAAGGCGTCGATGGAGACCAGGATCAGGGGGCCGTCCGCCGGTGCGCGGCCGGTCGTGCGGCAGGACGCGGCGAGCAGGCACGAGAAAACCAGGACGATGGAGGTGACAAAACGATTCATCGGTGCCGGCAAAGTAGGGTTTGTATGCCGCGCGGCAATTCGCATTATCGCCCCCATGACCGATGTCGAGCGCCTGACCCTGCTGGAGGAACGCTATGCGCACCTGCAGCGCCATGTGACCCAGCAGGACAAGGCCATGCTTGAGCTCGGCGATGCGTTCGCGAAGGTGCGGGCGGAGCTGCGCGCGCTGCGCACGCAGGTTGCGGGCGGGGTACCGGACCGGGCCGGCGCGGAGGCCGCGGCCGACGAGCGGCCGCCGCACTATTGAACGGATCCCGCCGGTCCGCGGACGGCGGCCCGGAAATCAGAACAGGGCCGTGACCTCGACGTGCTTGCCGGGCTCGAGGGTGACCTCGCCCGAGAGGGCGGCGGTCTCGTCGTTCTTGTAAAGCTTGCAGCTGATCGGGCCGGTGGCGTCGTGCGTGGCCCAGCCCCATTTGCCGATCGAGACGAATTGCATCGGCACGCCTTTGTCCCAGCTCAGGCCGGGGCCGGCGCCGCGGATGAAGAGCTTGTTGCCGATGCCGATGTAGGCGGTCGCGAGCAGCCGGGTGGCGCCGTCGGAGGAAGCGGAGGGCTCGGCCTTCCCCGCGGCATCGTCCGACTGCACGGACGCGTCCTCACCGGCCGCGGCGGACCCGGGGTCGGCGGCCGGGGTGTCGGACATCGCGGCGAGCGTCTCCTCGGGTTTCGGTTTGCGCGGGGCGCGGATTTTTTTGGGTCTGGGTTCCTCGACCCCTGTGACGGGGGCGGTGGTTTCGACCACGGAAACCGATTCGACCAGGGGGGCGGACGCGGGGGCGGCCGGCGGCGGCTCGTGACCGTTGGCCTCCGCGGGCGCGGCCGGCGGAGCCGGGGCGGCGGCGGCGGGGTTCAGCGCGGTGAGCTTGCCGTCGAGCGCGGCCAGGGCGGACGTGAGTTTCGCCTCGAATTTTGCGGCGGTGGCGGCGGCGGCGCCCGACACCTTGGCCAGGGCGGCCTCGGCGGTGGTGAGCTGTTTGCGGGTGGCGGCCTCGAGGGCGGTCCAGTCGGCGACGGCCTGCTGGATCTTCTCGGCGACCGACTTGAGCTGGCCGCTGTTGGCGGCGCGGAGCTCGGCGAGTTCCTGCTCGAGCGCCTCGCGGTCCTCCTCCTCCCGCCCGGCGAGGGTCTCGTTGAACTCGGCGAGTTTCTCCTGCATGCGGTAGGGCAGGTTCTCGGCGGCGTGGGCGGTCTTGTGCACGGCCTCCTCGACGGCCTTGATCTGGGCGGCGGCGCGGGCGAGGCTTTCGGCGGCGGTGTGCAGCCGCTGGACCTGGTCGCTGACGCGGGCGCGCTCCTGCTGGACGTACTCGGCGGAGTCGGCGGCGTAGTCGATGAGGAAGGGCACCAGCCCCACGATCGCGGCGGCGACGACGAGCAGGACGGCGGCAAGGAACGGCAGCGGGGCGTAGGGATTCTTGGCGAAGTAGGCGATGAGGAAGGCCGTCACGAGCAGGCCGGCATCAATCGCCAGAAAAGTCCACTTGGGCAGGCGGGGGGCGGGTTCGAGATTCATAGGCGGGGCGCGCGCACGCTTCTTTTCGGCCGTGGCGGGCGCTTTCTCAAGGCTAAAGCGGCGGCGGCCGGGCGCAGTTGGGCCTTGAGCGGGCGGGCGGCGGCGGCATGCTCCGGATCCAGCGCGATGAACTTTCCCCACTTTGTCCGGATCGACCGGGAGCGCCGCGGCGGCGAGCGGCACTACGTGGTGCACGCGCACGACCCGAAGTTCACGCTGGAGCTGGCGGCCGACCGCAGCGCGCCCGACCAGGTCGGCGCGGGCATCATCCGGCGCGTCTGCGTGCCGAACTCCTGGGCCGGGGATTACGGGCAATACGGCCGGCTGCTGACCGCGGCGCAGGAATTCTTCGCGGCGTCGCAGGCGGGGGCGGTCGTCCGCCGGTAGGGCGGCGAGTCCCTTCGCCGCCGCGGGGAACGGCGCGGAACGGAGTCCGCGCCCCTTTCTCACGCCGCCAGCCGCCGCCACGTGGCGGCGATGAGCGAGACGAGCATGCCGATGCGGACCGAGCCCTCGAAGGTCAGGACGACCAGCACCCATTTCAGGCCGCAGGTGCTGCGCAAGCCGTAGCCCACGGCGGTGGTCAGGAGCAGCACGGCGCCCTGGGCCCGGCCGACGGGGTGGAGCAGCAGCGTGACCATCCACGGGAGATAGAGCAGGAGGCCGACGCTCCAGGCTGCGGCCACGCGGTCGGGCATTGGCAGCTCGCGCGGGTCGGCGTTGATCCGGATCTGCCGGATGCCCATGTAGCGCTCGCTCATCACGAGCTGCCAGAGCTCGAAGAGCAGAAACACCGGCGCCAGCAGGGCGAAGGGATTCATGCAGCCGGGCAGCGGACTATTTTCCGCCGTACCAGACCCCGCGGCGCCAGTTGTGCCGGTGCAGACGCGTCAGTAGCTCGGCCGGCAGATCGGGCAGGTCGCCCGCGGCGCAGTTGGCCTCCGCCTGGGCGACGTGGCGGATGCCGGGGATGACGGTCGAGACCGCCGGGTGGGCGAGCACGAACTTCAGCGCCGCCTGGGCCGGGGTGTAGCCGGTGCCCGCGAGATCCTTGCTTATCTCCTCCGTGCGCGTGACGGCGCGGGCCAGCCGGTCGCCGGCGAAATAATTGGCGCGGAAATCGTCGGCGGGAAACTTCGTGTCCGCGGTGAACTTGCCGGTGAGCACGCCCTCGTCGAACGCGACGCGGACGATGACGCCGACCCCGCAGGCCTTGGCCACGTCGAGGAGCTCGGCGGCGGGCTCCTGCTCAAACAGGTTGTAGATGACCTGCACCGCATCGATCCAGCCATCGCGCATGAGGTCGATCACGCTGTTCTGGTCCTGCTCGGGGGTGGAGACGCCGATGAGCCCGACGAGGCCCTCGCGCTGTAGCTGGCGGAGCACCTTGAACGGGGTCGGATTGCGGTTCCAGGCGCGGGTCCAGGTGTGGAGCTGGAGCAGGTCGATTTTGGCCGTGCCGAGATGGGCGGACCGCTGGGCGAGGTTGGCGCGCAGGTAGGCCTCGGAGTAGCGCTCGTCCGCCCGGCAATAAGGCGACGGCGGCCAGATCCCGGCGGCGGGCGGCGTCTTGGTGGCGACGAAGATCTTTTCCCTTCGGCCCGCGGCCGCGCGTTCGCGCAGGACCTGGCCGATCAGGCGCTCGCTCCGGCCGTCGCCATAGCCGGCGGCGGTGTCGATGAAGTTGACGCCCAGGTCGAGCGCGCGGTGGAGGGCGGCGAGGGAGTCGGCGTCGGCCTGGGCGCCCCAGGCTCCGCCGATGGCCCAGGCGCCGAAGCCGATGGTGGAGCAGTTGAAGCCGTGGCGGCCGAAGGGACGGTAGTGCATGCCCGGTGAGCCTGGGGGCGGCCGGGCGGCGGGGCAAGCGCGGGGGTGGCCGCCCGGTTCAGGCCGGCATGGTGCGCTCGTGCGGTCGGGCGCTGAAGTGGCGGGTGAAGGTCACGCCCGGCGGGAGCGGCTTGACGAAGCGGTCGATGAGCTTTTTCCGCCAGTGCGTGGGGGTGAAATTGTGGAAGGCCCGGTATTCGCGGCAGAAGTGGCTGGAACCGGTGTAGCCGCAGTGGCGGGCGACGTCCTCGAGGGTGAGGGCCGTGCGGCTCATCAGGTCCTGCGCCCGGTCGAGCCGGATGCGCTGGAAGGCCGCCTTCGGGCTGGTGCCGCGGACCTGCCAGAAAAGGCGGCGCAGGTGGCTGGTGGAGACATGGACGGCGTCGGCGACCTCCATGACCGAGGGGCCGGAGGCGAGGTGGTCCGCGTACCAGGCCAGGGCGCTCTCGACCTTGAAGTTGGCCAGGTCGGGCAGCGCGGGCACCTGCGCCGCATCATTGCCGGCGAGGGCGAGGAGCGAAAGGTCCATGAGCCGGCCCTCAAAATGCAGTGTGCTGAGTTCGTGCGGGTGCAGGTAATGCGGCTCGACCTCGGCGGCGATCGCCACGAGGCGGGCGATGTCGGCGTCGCTCAGCGGGCGTTCCAGCCAGCCGCCCTTTTTCCGCACGATCTCGTCCAGGGGATACGGGACGCTGCCGAAATGCAGGGAGATGCGGTGGTACTTGTTCCGGCGGTCGTCGATCCAGGCATGGCTGCACTCGGGGGCGAAGACCCAGAGCGTCTTCTCATGCAGCGCCGGTTTCTCCCCGTCCCGGAAAGCCGGCGCGCAATGTCCCTTGATCACGGCATAAAACTCCCAGTTCGTGCGCGTATTGCAGCGCATGGGCTCCTTCCAAAGGATGGCTCCGTTGGCGAAATAACGCAGCATGGGGTTAGGGTGTGACCATTTTGCCGGGCGACCGTTCCCGGCCAACCTTGGGCTGGTCTGCCAGTAAGAATGCACGGATCGGGCGGGGCGACAAGCGCGACGAAGCCGGCACCGCGGTGTGCCGGCTTCGGAAACGAACGGAGGAACGGCTCCGGTCCTAGTAGTTGTAGGTGAACGTCGCCCGCAGTTCGCGCGGGTCGCCCACGGCGATCGCGGTGCGGCTGCCGCCGACGGAGATATAGTTCTTGTCCATCAGGTTGTTGGCCTGGATGCGGGCGGTCCACTTCTTGGTCTTGTAGTAGAAGCCCAGGTTGACCAAGGTCCGGCCGTCGTACTTGTAGCTCGCCTGCTGCGGGACGAAGCCGGCGGCGACGCCCGGATAAGTGGCGGTGACGCCGGCCAGCGGCTTGGTGGTGGTGAGGGCGGTCACGCTCTCGCCGACCATGTCGGACTTGGAGTCGACGCCGAGATTCGCGCCGAATCCACTCAGCGCGCCCTCGGTGAAGTGATAGTCGGCAAAGGCGGCCCAGATCCGGTCGGGCACCGCGCGGATGCGGACGCCGGTCGGCTGGCGGTAGCTGTAGGACGAGAGGTTGCCGATGATGGTGAGGTTCTGGTTCACCGAGTAGCTGCCCTCGGCCTCCCAGCCCTTGGAGATGACATCCAGGAACGTGCTGGTCGGCAGCAGGTTTGCCGCCGCCTGGTTGCCCTGGGCGACCAGGACGTAATATTCGCTGTTCGGCACCGGGTAGTTGGTCTGGGTGATGTTGAAGTGGGCGACCGAGAACGTGAGCTTGTCGTTCAGGAAGTTCCCCTTGACGCCGAATTCATCCTGCTTGCCGGCGGCCGGCTTGTAGGGCGGCAGCGCGTTCGGGGAGAGGTTCGGGTTGCCCGCCTGCAGCGAGCCGGGCATGGTGTCGCCCGAGCTGTTGTGGCTGTAGTAGAGGGAGACGGGCTTGATGGGCCGCACGACCACGCCGTAGCTGTAGGCGGTGCTGGTGATGTCGAGGGTCGGCTGGCCGATGGCCGCGATGCCGGACGTGTCGGTGCGGGACAGGGTGCCGGCATAGCGCGAGGCGCCGCCGGAGAGCAGCAGGCGGTCCTGGAAGAAGCCCGCGGTCTCATACCCGTAGACCTGCAGTTCCGAGAGCTTGGCGGTCTTGTTCTGCGTCAGGGTGGTGAAGTTATAGGGCGTGTAGGTGATCGCGGCGAGGCCGGCGGCGGTGTCCGGCACGTCCGGGCCCTGCGAGGCGCCGGCCCAGCTCTTCCATTTCGTCTTCGAGAAGTTGGCGGCGAGGCCGGCGATCGTGGTCGAGTTGACCAGGTCGGTGTTGTACTTGGCGGCGTAGTCGTCGCGGAGGTGCGCCTCATTGTACCAGAGGTGGTCGCTGCCGTTGACCCGGTGGAAGACCCAGGTGCTGGGATCGGGGATCGGGGTGAGGGTCGACGTGGCGATGGCCATGGGGCCGGAATTGTCGACCGTCCAGGTGACGCCCGGCTCGTATTTGCCGGTGTAGGGATTGCGGGTGGGGTTGAAGGCGGTCAGCACGCCGTTGACCGGCCAGAAGATGGCGGCGCTGCTGCCGCCCTGGTCGATGCGCTGGATGTGGTCCGCCGAGAGCATGAGGCGCGAGGTGATATGGTCGTTCAGGCTCGAGAGCACCTCCATGGTCACGCGCGCGGTGTCGCGCACGCGGTGGTCCTGGTCGTTGCCGAAGCCGAAGTTTTCCGGCAGACCGCGGGCGATGACGGCGTAGCCGTCGCTGCCAACGGCGGGGTCGATCGGGACCGAGATGCCGGTGCTCTCGTCGTTGTGGACGAGCTCGGCCTTGAGCACGACCTTGGTGGCGGGGGAGAGCTGCCAGCTGACGGAGGGCGCGAATTCCCAGCCCTTGCGGAAATAATTCTTCTGCCAGCCGTTGCTGTCCCAGTAGGCCGCGACCATGCGCATGGCGACGCCGTTGCGCTCGGAGACGATGCGGTTGATGTCGGTGCTGATGGCATTGCCGATGTACTGGGCGAGCTCGAGGGTGGCGGAGGCCTGGTCCTTCATGATCGGCGACTTGGTGATGGGGTTGAACTGGCCGCCGGGGGCGCCGCCGGGGACGAGGATGGCGTTCGGGCCCTTGATGATCTCGATGCGGTCGATGTTGTAGGGCGCGAGCGCCATGCTGTAGCCATCCTCGCCCGAGATGACCATGCCGTCGATGAACTCATGCGAGACCTGGAAGCCGCGGATCGTGTAGCGGTCGCCGCCGACCGGGAGCGTGGACTCGACGACCGGGGTGATGTACTTGGCGGCGTCGAGCATGCGCTGGCTCATGGTGTCCTTCAGAAACTCGCCGGTGACGACCGACACGGTCTGCGGAATGTCCGCGATGTCCATCGCGACGCGGGTGCCCGAAAGCGCCTGCTTGGAGACGTAGGGGTTGACCGGGGTTTCGGTGATGGTGAAGGTGGGCAGCGTGACGACATCCTTGTTGCTGGCATCGGCGGAGGTCTGGGCCTGGATTCGGAGGACGGGCAGGCTGAGCAGGACGGCCACCGAGAGGTGGAGCAGTCTGCGACCGAGGGGTCGAGACGCGTGGGTACGGACATGGATCATCTGATTCATTTCCTGAGGGGGTGTTGGGGTTGCGGTGGAATTGCGGCCATACGGTCACTGGCCCGCAACACACTCTGAATCCCGCCCGTCAGCTTTCGTAAAGATTCGACGGCGCTCTAAAAGTTGCACAAAACGCTCCTCGGGCCGGGCAGCCGCGGCATGGCGGGGTCCGGCCTGGTCTGGCGGGTCGTGGCGCAACGAGTGGCGCGAAACGCGGGCCGGCCGGAAAGTGCCGCCCGAACCCGCGGGCGGGGGTTCGCGCCGGACCTCGGAGCCGGCGCCTTGGCCGGCCGGCCGGAGGTTTTTAGACTTCCCCGGACCCCGGGACCGGCTATTTTTATCCATGATGCGATTCAATCGATTTGTCCGCATGCTCGGCGGGTCGGCCTGTTTGCTGGCAGCAATTGTCGGCCAGCTGCGCGGGCAGGCCGCCGGTCCGGGGGTTGGGGCCGGCGCAAGCCAGCCGGCCCCCATGTTGCAGGCGAGGCCGCGGCCCCTCGCGCTTGATCCGGCCAAGACGGCGGTGATCGTGGTCGATATGACGAATGATTACGGCTCCAAGGGCGGGATGTTCGACCTCATGGGCCTTGACCTGGCCGGCATTCAAAAGGCCGTGGCGCCCACCGCCAGGGTCCTCGCCGCCGCCCGGAAGGCCGGCATGAAGATCATCTATCTCAAGATGGCGCACAAGGTGGCCTCGCCCGGCCCCGACGGCAGGCAGCACACGGTGTTGATCCGCGACGACTGGAACACCGAAGTCCTCCCGGACCTGAAGCCTGCGCCGGGCGACCCCCAGATCTACAAGCCCCGGTTCAGCGGTTTTTTCAAGACCGAGCTGGATGACGTGCTGAGGGAAATGGGCGTCAAGCAGCTGGTCTTCACCGGCTGCACCACCAGTGTCTGCGTGGAATCGACGCTTCGGGACGCCGCTTTCCGCGACTATGCCTGCGTGCTGCTGGCCGATTGCACGGCGGAACCGTGTGGCGCGGAATTTCCGCGGAGCAACCATGAGGCCACGCTGTACCTGATCGAGAACCGGTTCGGCTATGTGTCGGACTCGGCGGAATTTCAGAGGACGTTGGCGGCGATGACCGCGCCCCACTGAGCCCGCGTGCGCCTGGGCCCAGGCCCAGGGCATATTAATATCATAGCCATGCGCTCTTCCTGGGCAGGGCTGGCGGGGCGAAAAGCGGCTGCACTATCATTTAAGAACTGACTGACTTTATTGTGCTTTACCGAACCCGCTCGCAGGTCGGGAAACCCCGTTGGCCGACCCCCTGCGCTGGGACCAGTAAATCGATGGCTGGGCGACCTGGCGTCCCGCGGAGCAAGCCCATTGTTATCTCTTTGCATCCAATGGCCCCATTCTTCCATGATTAGCCGAACGGTTTATCTGTCATTGAACCAACCTTCGTGTTTTTACATACGTGAAAAACAGTAATCAACTCAACCGGCGGAGCTTATCGATTTTGATAAGCCAACCCGGGTTGGCTTAATCAACGTTAGACTTTCCCAATATGATTGCCCGCTGGAAGAACGATTCCCTGCTACTCCTGGTCACGCCAATCGCAGGGGCACTTCTTCAGGTTTCGATTCTCTCGTGGTCGACGCTGGCGGGGGAGTCGCAATCGGGGGCACGCTTCTTGGCCGGAGCAGCATTCATCGCAGCATTCTTGCTCCCAGTCATTTCTATTCCGGCGTTCCTCAATTCCTATCGTCGCCTCAAGGTGAAACTCGAACCGGGGATCAGTTTGGCCGCGTGCATCGCAAACGGGCTCTATTTTGGCGTGTTGCTAATCGGCGCATCAGCTATCGCAGGACCATTTCTCAGTCATGCGAACCGGTAATATGTCTAACCAA
>Ga0265319_1000038_pt1 | contig 114898 bp, 176 predicted proteins | sample 4824metaG_FD_192443 | JGI IMG/M metagenome (GOLD analysis project Ga0265319, IMG submission 192443) | Rhizosphere microbial communities from Carex aquatilis grown in University of Washington, Seatle, WA, United States - 4-8-24 metaG | ecosystem: Host-associated > Plants > Roots > Rhizosphere >... | reverse complement strand
AAAAGCAACCCTCAGTTGAGAAAAGCGGTAGACAAAATAGGAAGCTACCTTAAGACAGGAAAAGAATAATGCCAGAAGATTTAACTTCGAGTTTAGGGCAAGCCGCTCCCCCTCCAGAACCTACCCCCTCTTCTACCGGGTTCGGGTTGGGCGTGCCCAATCCTGTCAATATCCCTCTCGCGGGAAGCCCTGTCCAAGGTGCGCCTGTTCCTCCCCCACAAGCCCAGACTCAAGCTCCGGATACCTCCCATGTTCAGGGACACGTATTAGGAAAGCTCCTTAACGGGTTAGGCGGGAAGCATAACGAATACGCTATCGATCCCGCCAGCGGCAAGACTGTCGCGGTTCCGGTTCAAGAGAAACCGGGACAGACCTTCCGTAGTTTACTAGCGTACGGGCTATTAGGTGCCCAAGGCATCGGGGAGAAGGAAGGCGACCATACCTTCGCGCAAGGGCTGCTAAGCGGTCTTGGCGGGGGAATGAAGGCCAGCACTGAAGGCCAAGAAAAACTAGACAATCAGCGCAGACAGCAAGCGCAAATCGACTACGCTAACAAGCTCAAAGCCGATGAGAACAACCGCGAGAATAAGAAGCTCTCCCTACAAGAGCAACTTAACCACGTTCAGATAGCTAACTTCAACCAAGAGCAAGCGGCCCGTGCTATCACGATGGACGCTGAGTCTTACCGTATAGCTAAAGAAAAAGGCATGGACGAAGCCTCTCCATTACTCCACAGCGCGGAAGTCCAAATAGCAGCAGACGCCCCTAAGGTACAGGGGTATAAAGAGTTAGGCATTGATCCTATACACGGAGCTACTAACTTAACTGCGGCGGAACTCCATGAATATGTAAAGCAACACCAAGGAGTTGTTACCGAGAGTATGGGTCTTCACACAGACACTCGAACTACCTTCGACCCTAAGACCGGTAAAGCTACAGTCGAGCCTTTGTACTCGGTATACCCTCCGCTCAATAAAGTCCCAGCCTCTCTAGTAGAAGGGCTGAAGGCCGTGGGGGCAGGAGAAAAAGGCAATCGTCTTAACCCTATGTATAACCAGATGCTTGCGGCCAATACCTCGGGAGCGACAGTGGATACGGGAAAGATTATATCAGCGTACCGCGAACTCACCGATTACAGCAAAATCCAGAAGGACGCTATGGACGTGCAGGTTAAGCGTTCCGAAATCAGAGCCAGAGACGCCGAAACTTATGTTCATAGTTTAGAAGCCCAGTTCCAAAAGTTCAACTTAAAGAATGCTACTGAGGCTAAAGAGGGCGGAGATTTACTTAGAGACCACTACGACCCGCTAGACAACAATCTGAAAAACGCGGAAGCACTGGGAGTCGATTCCAAAACCGGACAGCTTCTCGACTTCTCGAAAAATAATCCTACGACCAACAAACCTTGGACCCCAAAAGAACAAGCGGAAGCCGCAAGGCAGCGCACTCTATTGGGCCGAGTAATAGATGGTTTTTATTTTGACAAACTCGATGAGTACTCCAAACTCTCCCGAGTATCTAAAGACTCGGACGGAAACATTGTTTCCAACGAGCCGCAGCTTAACGCCTTGTTTACTGAACTCAGTGGATTATCTTCTTCTAGAAATAAACTTCTAGGAGGGACTGGTGCTCCTGTGGTTAACTCTTCTGGAGCTTTCGCGGGTCTTGATCCTACTCTGGTTCCGAAGGCGGTCCAAACTACTCAGTTCTTTAAGAAGCTGGGAGAGAACAACCCTAATACCATCAAGTCTCAAATGGATGGGCAAGGGGTTCCCGAGAATGTTCAAGCAGCCGTATTCAAAGCTCTTGGGTTAGCTCCTCCTCCTCCGGCTCCGTCTCTTCCTCCGAATAGAGCGGAACAGGTCGCGAGATGGGCATCCGAGAATACCGCTCCTACTAGCACTACCTTCTTACCGGCCCCATAAGATATGGCAAACGACACACTAGAAAGTATTTGGAATCCAACTCAAGCCCCGGCGTCTCAACCGGGGCCTAGTTCTTCTGCGCCTAGTTCCTCTGCGCCTAGCCTAAGCAGCATCTGGGGAAACCAGTCCCAAGCTTCTTCGGAAACTCCAACACAACCGCAGGACTTATCGGATATCTGGGGAGGAGCTAAGAAACACGACGAGTCAGATCGCTTTACAGAACCAGACCCTAATGCTAACTGGTTAGAGAAGTCATGGTCCTTCCTAAACAAACCTCTCACTGAAAGTATCTTCGGATGGGGTCAGTATAGGTCCGGGGCAGGAGGGTTAGAAAGAGGAGTCGAGAAGATTGCCTCTGGTTTAACCTCTCCTTTATCCTTAGGTCTCTTAGCCGCGTTCGCCCCTGCTGGTATAGTGGAGGGTGTTGCCGGTTCTGCGCTTAAGGAAGGGCTTATAGAAGGGGCTGATGCTCTAGGAGGGGAGGCGCTAGATACTACTGCGGCTTCTCTCAAGGTAGAGAACTACGCCAAAGCAATGCAGGCGGCAAAGAAAGCCGAGGTAGGCTGGGGTCCGGGGGCGATTGAGAAGGCCGTCTACGACTCCACGGGCGGAAGTATGCCCTACCAAGAGTTCAAGAACTTTGGTGAGTACTTAAAGGGCTTAGGACTCAGAGACACAGACATGCTGAACGAGAGTTTGGCACGGAGAGTTGCGTCTTCCGGATTACGGAAAGCGGGGCTAACCGCTGATAAAGCTTTGAACGTAGCTAAGGGAGCAGAGACATTAGTCAATGCCGGGTTTGGTATCCAACAAATCCACGGGGCGATCTACGCCTATCCCCGCGTTATGGATTTGTTATCTAAAGGAGACTACGATGACGCGGCTGAGTATATGGTTGAGGCAGGTGCCGGAACTGTTTTCGGAGGACTGGGACTCGCACACTCACTTTACAGTGTTCATGACCTTATACCCGGAGTAAACGAGAAGTCCCAGCTAGCAATTAACGACGAAAATAAAATGCTGCAACGCCTCGTCGGAAGAACGGACGGGGAAATCGCCGATGCTCTAAACAATAACAACAACCGCATGAGAGAGATGCAGGCGAAAAGTCTAGATGCAATAGACCATCCAGTTCCTGCGAATCTTAAAGTCGGAAGTTGGAAGGAAGTCGGACTCGGGTCCGAGATCAAATCTGCTTGGGACGCTGTAGTCGGGAACAAGGCGCAGAGCGAAAAACTGCGTATGCACCAGATTGAAATGTTCATGAGACTGGATAATGGGAATGATCCCGTTCTTAGCCATCAGCAGATGATGGCTCTTACCCATGCGTACAATCTTCAAGATTGGGCTAAGGATAATACTAGCTCTTATACCCCTCCTACCAGAAAACTAGAGGACATTCAGACAGAAGAGAACAACCTTGTTATCCGCGCTAAGACCGACGCAAGCGAGAACGCCAAGGTTGTTGACCGGCTAAACGAGAGTATCGACGCTGTTCAAGAGAACATCAAACTCAAAGAGAAACTAGCCAATCCACAAGAAGTGGAGGGGCTAAGGTCGCGTCTGAAAGACCTTACTGAGGAGCGGGACGAACGCACTCTGGCTCAAGAAGACCTCGATAAGGAATACGAGAAGCAAAAGGAATGGGAGAACCCTACCGAGGAAACTTGGCAGAAGCACTACAACGAACTCAACAATAAGCTTCAGGATGCGTGGAAGAATGTTGACCACACAATCCATGAGAATGCTGTCGATCAGTTCAATCAAAAAATTCGCGCCTTGGCGTGGAACCCTAACGATATCAATCTCATAGAGGAAAAGTATCCGCACTTCAGAGACGCTTACAAAGCGCCTGAGCCAGCGGGGAATTATGCCGACACCGGACTGTTTGAACAGTTGGCGCAGAAAGCATACGGAAGTGGGGGGATTGGACAAGAAGACTTAGAGAAGCTGAGAGGTCTTTACCAGAACTACGAAGACGCGGATGTGGCAGTCAAGGATTATCTAGAATCCGGTACCACCACGGATAAGAGATTCCATGACTTAAAAGACGAATTTGATATAGCTTCTCATAACCTGAAGGAGGAGTTTCCGTTCTTCCACGCCCAGTTAGCGGACTATGAAAGCGAGGCTGTGGATGAATTTATAGACAAGCACGCCAATGACATAGCTGATTTTCTAAAGCCAGAAGCAGCACAGAGAGCTAAAGACCATCCTCTTACTATAGAGGACTTTAAGCAGATGCTCTTGGAGCATAAACAAGATCAAAGTTTTCCCAAGATAGGCCCTCAGCCCGAGGCTATTTTAAGAAAGACAGAAGACGAGAACTTCAAGAACTGGTTTAAGAAGAGTAAAATAGTTGACGATAAAGGTCGTCCATTGGTGCTTTACCACGGAACCAGAGTCCCTAAGGAACCGGTGTACTCCGGCCCCGCTCTTACCCCGGAGGACTTAGTTCAAAAAATTGCTCCGATGTACCAAAAAAATCCGGAGTTGATAGAGCTAGCTCACAGTGTGATTAGAGCTATGAGGCAAGGTTCGCCCTTTTCTCAAGCTATGGAACGATTTGGGACTCCTGAGTTGGCCTATGCCCTCGGCGGGGAGATGGAGAATAGCGCGTTAGATTTCCCTTCGTTTAACCCAGACAAAGGCGACCTCGGTACGCACGTAGGAAGCGTCGAACAATCTAATAGTTTCACCCCAGCACACGCAGGCGCAGGACTTAAGTACGGGCGTATACTCCCTGTATTCGTCCGGATGGAGAACCCTCTTCGCCTCACCGACTACGGCGGATGGCACGGGTGGGGTACTCTCAAGGAGCTTGAGAAGAAAGGTATTATATCTTCAGACGAGTTTAATCGTTTCTCTAAGCTCAGCGATACCCCAGAAGTACAATCGAAGATACGAAAGGCAATCGAAAACAAAGGATACGACGGAATCGTATATCTTAACCGGTTCGAAGGAAGGGGCCTAAAGGCTGCGGGGGCGGAACAACCATCCTTGTACAGCACTGGCCCCCTCCATGCTCCCGATCCTGAATTTAGTAAAGCTTACCCAGATGCACATGACTCTTACATACTCTTTCACCCAGAGCAGGCGAAGAGTGTGTTTAATTCTGGAGCATACTCAGAATCCCCCGATCTTCTAGCGAACCGCATCTACCCTCCTAAGTTAACCGAAGCCGACAGGGCGGAGTTAAGTAAGCAGATAGATACGGTACAAGACCAGATAAGTAAGGTCGGGGAAGGCTTCGATAAAGTACGCGCCAAATATAACGCACGCAAGCCTAGTTATGAACAAGCGGAAAAGCTAATCGCAGATTACGCTAAGATACAACACCTCATGAAGGGGGATAGCTTTGCTACAGAAGAGGAGATGAAGTTTGGTTTGTCCGACCCTGTAGGGAGTTGGGGAGGTTTGGGAGGGGAACTTAACTCCCGTATAAATCAGTGGTTAGAGGATAACGGATATAAGTATTGGAAGTGGGGTCATGGCGGATTTCAACTAGACGAAACGGAATCCCCCGAATACCAAGCTGTTAACAAAAAGGTCGCTAAGCTAGCCAACACTCTAGATCGTCTCCAGACGAGCTACGAGAGAGGTGTGCCCGGTAACTACATGGGCGAAGTTCATAAGCTTCCGGACGGTAAGAAAGTTCTATACCTCCCTCTGGAGTCCTTGAATAAAATTCAAAGGGCGATGGGGTTTAGAAAACTAAATCTCGGAGAGCAAGTGCCGTCGGTGCTAGTCACAAAGGCTTTAATGACGCTTGAAACCACTAACCCCGATTTGTACAGGTTAGTCGAGCAGGCCCAAAACAGCAACGGGGATGTGGTTATTTCCCGGACCCCTGCGGCTCATGGGGGAAAGATCGCCAACAAACTCCACACTCTCCGAGAGGAGCTTAACCATAGCTGGCAGGGAGGCTTAGCCAAGTCCTACGCGCACAGTCACTTACCGTCTTCTGATTTCCAAAGTTTAGCTAAAGAACTTGACAAAGGAATCGTCAAGCATCTAAACTGGTTGAGATACACTAAAGACCCCGCTACCCGCGTAGTCGAAGCGGCGGCGAAGATGATGAGTGTGCGGGACCTATCCACTATCGGTACAACTCCGGAGAATGCTGCGGCGTTCCTTAACAAATACTTTACCGCTATTAAAAACAGACATGGGATAGAGGCGTTCGATAACCTTACCCACGTCACAACTTTCGCAAAGAAACTTAAAGAGGATTTTGTAAATGCCAATAGACCCGAGACAGGACCCGAACCAACATCCGGACCCGGAGAGACTACGGAGCCTATGGGAGGCGTGGGAGAAGGAGGGGGAGAAGGGACTCCTCCGCCTCCTCCGCCCGGACCAACCGGCCCCCCAGAACCCCCCTTCGACTGGCGAGGCGCAGTAAGGGAAGCCCCCGGCTATCCCAACGCGCCTTGGCTGGATGGAGGACTTCACTCTGCCCACCCCGACGATATCATCGAGAAGGTGGACGCGGCAAGCCGTAAGAACTTCAAGCCAGAACAAGTAGAGTACATGAAGGACATTATCAAAGTCCTTGATAAGATTTCTACGCAACAAATGACCCCCAAGATTGCGGAGTTATACAAGACTCTCCGTAACGCAGATGATGATAACTGGGCGGTAGGTTCTAACCATAACATCATCCACTCTATTGTGGATAACCATATCCACCATATCTGGGGAGACAAAGAAGGCGGCAACAATACCATGCAGCACGCGGCGAGTGGAGCCTACTCCATCAACGCCGCTCAGGCCCGTCATAGAAGCTGGGGAACAGCCTTCGAAGGTTTCTTAGCTGGCCGTCAACTCAAGGTTCACGATCCCGTGTCGATCATATCCCACGACGCGGCTAATATAGCTACGGCTGTTGCCCACAGAAACTTCATTGAAGCGTTACGCGACTCGGGTCTTAAGGACCCTGAGGGTATGCCTGTCGTGACCTTTATGGGTCGTGGTAATGTTGTTCCCGGCGTGGACAAAACCAAGAGTAGCCTACTCGTTAACCCCAATGCTGTCCGTAACATAATGATGAGCGAAGCGGACGTGAAGAATCTAACCGATTCTAAACTTCTGGATTCGTACATTAAGGCGGGTAAGGTCGTAGACCAAACTCCTCAGGTTAGTATTGATAACGTCAAGGAGTGGATAAAGGACACCCAGACCAAGATAGGGCTTCTAGAAAAGAAGAATCCTTTGCTAGTGGATTCGAGAGATAATCTCAGAGACCACGAAGCCGGATGGGGCCAGCTACAGCTATTCGCCAGAGAGCAAGCGGGAAAGATCGCAGATTATCTAGATTCTACCATTGCTCAAATCACTAAAGGCGACACCATAGACGGGAAGAACTACGCTCCTTGGGACCCCGCCGACAAGCCTAAGGACTTGTCGATGGCTAAGTACTTGGATAGTGTTCTCCACGGAGGGTCGGGCCGTAAGATTTCTCCTGCGGATATCCAAAGACTTGAGGAGTACTCGGAGCGCAATAGAGATTACGCCGATGGGAAAAGTTCCTACAAGGATTCCCCCATCCGTCCACATGAGGTTGCGAGACTTCTTTTACAAGAGAAGGATCACCTAGACCCAGAGTTGACCAAATACCTGAACGATGTTCACGGTAAGTTGGGAACTAACTGGGACCTAAAAGGAACTAACAGTGCGTTGTACCATATCGCGCATGTGGCCGAAAACCCGCACTACAAACAACTTCATCAAGACCTTCTGGATTTGAAGTGGGTTGACAACGTGCTTAGTTCTGAACAGTCTGGAGTGTATCCTTGGAAGGAAGTAAAAACCCGTCCTCCGATTAGCCCTCAGACAGTTGAACAGAACCGGGCGGAAGCTGTCGATCATCTTAAGGAGATTAACGCCAGACAGCAGAAGCAATACTTGTGGGCACCGAAGCAGCACATCACCATCGACCATCCTTCTTTCTCGAAGTACAAATGGATGGCCACCGCTTCGGACGGAACCCCCACGTTAGCCGAATCCGATATGGCTGTATCTCGTTACTACTATAGGTACTTAGTCAATCGGTTAGGGTTAGAACCTTCTTGGCTGCGTAAGCCGGAAGGGCTAGGAAAAATCACGGCTCCTCTACTCAAGGTAGGGGCAGAGGCGAAGTCTGCCATTTTAAGCGGTTCTCCCTTCCACGTTATGCAGGAAGTTCTTAGAGCGGCTATGTTATGGACGAATCCGTTTGTTCGCCCTAACCCAATCGAGGACCTAAACGCTACTTACAAGACAGTGAAAGGCGACCTCCCTCTAATGCGGCTGGGGGTCAATAACGGCCTCACGCTGTTCTCTAACCGGTTCGAGGCAGAAGACTATGCTGTAGGGGTTGCCAGCCACGGAGGGGCCTTCAGAGGGGCATTGGATAAGGTTCCTGTGGTAGGGCATTACCTAAGATACTCGGATCAGATTCACGATCTGTTATTCAATCGTCTCATCCCTTCCTACAAAGCTTCCGGATTCCGGAAAATGTTTGATAAGTACGCTTCGGCTCACCCGGAATGGTCCGATGACGCTGTTGCTCATGCCGCAGCTACGCATGTCAACAATGCCTTCGGTGGTCAGAACTGGAGAGAAATGGGAAGGTCTGCGGCCACGCAGGACTGGTTCCATTTGATCGCGCTAGCTCCGGACTGGCTGGAATCTGAAATGAGATTCGCTGCCGGGTTGTTCAAGGGAGCAGGCATAGGTCCGGCAAAGTACGAACCGGAACATGGTCGAAACTTCTCTAGAGAACAAGTAGCCGGTACTGCGGCTGCGCTGTGGGTATCTATGCGCCTTCTGAACCAGTTGTACTCAGGAAATGCCCACTACGAAACCCCATTCGGATTGGCTACCAAAGACAAGGACGGGCGCGAGGTAGAGTTCTCTGTCCGTACTATGCCGACAGATATTCTACACATGGCTACCGACCCTATGGGCTTTCTTAACGGGCGTATGAGTCCCTTCCTCCGTACAGAGGAAGAGATTCGTACCGGCAGAAACCAGTACGACCAGAAGTTATCGGACGGCGAAAAGTACGTCGATCTGGTATCGAACTTGGTTCCGATCTGGGGTCAGTCTGGTCTGAAGGATATCAGTCACTTGGCCACGGCTTCGGACGTTGGTTTGGGTCCGCAGTTGGCTAAGGCGGGAGGCTTAACAGCACAGGTGTTCCGTACCCCGGCGCAAAAGGAAGCCGCCAAACTGGCTTCAGAGCGCAGCGAGGGGGGTCCTATCAATCAGGCTCAAATCTCCCATCACCGTTTGATTCTCCAGTTAGAGGATCAGATGCGTCAAGGGAACTTGAGAACGGCAGATTTGTCCCAGATGGTAGACCAAGGTAATCTTCCGGAAGCGGACGCCAAGGCGATCATCAAGAACGTCAAGGAGACTGCCGGGGAAGACCCAGAAACGGCTAGATTGTATTCCCGTGTTAGCCGCCTCGACTTCGGTGGGGCGTTGACCGTATGGGATACTGCTAACCCTTCAGAGAAGCAAGTGCTGGAGAAACTAATCACCAAAAAAGCAAAGAGCTATCTTAAGAAAGCTCGTAAGGATTTCACCCCTGCCGAAAGAGCAGAGGACCCGATCTTCAAACGAGCGCAACGAATAGCTCCGGTAATTGAATCCGAAGAATAAAGAACCCCCGGCCTAAACCGGGGGTTTTGTTTTGATCTCTTCTTCTATCTTCTGTAGAATCTTTGGGTTCTCTTTGAGAAATTCTTTTGCCTTCTCTCTTCCTTGCCCCAGTCTTTCCCCTCCGTAGCTATACCAGCTTCCGGATTTTTCCACGATCCCTGCTGCGGCTGCGAGGTCTAAGCTGTCACCTTCTCGACTGATACCCTCTCCGTACATGATATCGAACTCAGCCTTCTTGAAAGGTGCGGCCAGTTTGTTTTTTACGATCTTCGCTACAGTGCGAGAACCGATGTTATCCTCTTTAGAATCTTTGATATACGCGATGCGACGGATATCGATTCTGACCGAGGCATAGAACTTGAGAGCCTTTCCTCCCGTGGTGGTTTCAGACGGCCCGTACTTCGACATACTATCTCTTAACTGGTTAATGAAGATAAGAACAGTCTTAGTCTTGGATACGGTGCTGTTCAGCTTACGCAACGCCTGAGCCATCAGCCTAGCTTGTAGGGCCATGTGGGAGTCTCCCATATCGCCTTCTAGCTCTGCCTTAGGCACGAGCGCAGCCACAGAGTCCACAACCAGCACTGCGATCTCTCCAGAGCGAATCAAAGCCTCTGTAATCTCCAGTGCTTGTTCTCCGGAATCCGGCTGGGATACCCATAAGCTGTCAGTATCCACACCAAGTCTTTTGGCGTAGATAGGATCGAGAGCGTGCTCCGCGTCAACGAAAGCGGCCCCTCCTCCTAGCTTCTGAGCCTCTGCAATTACCTGTAAAGATAGAGTTGTCTTGCCCGAAGACTCCGGACCGAACACCTCGATTATTCTCCCCTTCGGGAGACCGCCAATGCCTAACGCTGAGTCTAAGCTTAAGCACCCAGTCGATATGCTGTCAACGGGAATTAAGGCCCCTTTAGCACCTAACTGCATAACGGAGCCTTTCCCAAATTGCTTTTCTATTTGAGCTACTGAATCAGAAATACTCACAGATACTTCTCGTAGTCAAACTCTTTGGTGTCTGCTTTTCTGGTTAGGGTTAGCTCTTGGTTCTTGCTGTTCTTGAACTTGATGATGCCGTTCCGAACATCAAGAAACTTGACGTTATCCGGAGTGAACTCCGCCTGTTCCCACTCGATATCCCCGTCCTCGTCTTTGCCGACTGCGTACGTGATTTCGATTTGTTGGGTCAATGGGCTACCACCCCAAGTTGACGTATACAGGTTCTCGTCCTTGAACTCCTGTCCGCTGTTCAAGAAGGTAACAGTGTACTTACCCTGAACGGTGTTGGTGGGCTTGACGTTAAGGAACTTCACTGCCTGACGCGGAGACTCGTCGTACCGATTGACTTCCTCGACCAATGCTTGAAGCATGTCGAAGTTGAAGTCCTCGTACAGAGTAGACAGCACGCACACCTGCTCCGTGTACTTCTGGTCTAGCAGATTCAGTTCGCAGTACTCACGGATGAAGTCGTAGTCCAGACCAAAGAATTCCAAGAAATAGAAAAATCTTCCGGGGCGGTTCTTCATGTGAACGTCGATCTTCCACTTGTTGTTGGACGTGGTAAGGAACAATTTCTTGTTACCAAACACGCCGTCAAACAGGGTGAGCAAGGCTTGCTGGTGCTCCTCGTCGTACACCTTCTCGAACTCGTCAAAGAACACGATCACTGGTTGGGTGATGGTGGCGATAAAGCTGTTGAAAGCATCCCCGCAGAAAGGGCTGTTAACGATAAGGGTAGGAATACCGAGACTCGCTCCCTCTGCGCCAATCAACTTAGCCAGAAGGGTCTTGCCACTACCCATCTGTCCGCACAGAAGAACGCCGGTAGAGGTATTGCGCTCGTGGAACGTGTTGAGAATACGCTCTGCCGTTTTGGGCGTGTCCCCGTAAATCTTGCTGGGAATAGAAAAGTTCTCCGTCTTCTCTAGATAAAATCCTCTATCCATGCTGACTTTAACAACATAGTTCCCAACAGGAAGCTTTTCGTGAAGGTCTAACGCGCCCTCGGAGCTAACGGTAAAGGTGTTACCCTGCTTGAGAAAATACGTCTTCAAGCCAAAGCCGACACCGGGCTGCTTCTCGGGTTGTTCTGCTAAGATATCCATCTTCTTTTTCGCTTTCGCCAATCCTAATGTGTAAGCCATGCTCTCCTTTTCCATTTCTTCTTCTAGTTGTTCTATCCAATTCCGCAAGGAAGGGACAGAACTTGTTTTTATCTTACCGGACATGCTCCCCCTTCGCACTCTTCTTGGATCATATCACCTTCTCCGATATCGTCAAACTCAATTGGTTTAATCTTGCTTGAAAGTTTCTCGTACCGCTCCCTCGTAATTGCTTCCTTGGGGGCCTGCTTAAACCCGTGGTCGTTATGGCATAAAAAGCTAATGCTTTTCAAGTACTGAAGATTCTCCGAGACCCAGATTTTTAGCTGTGGGATATCCTCTCTTTTGTAGTACACAGTAACCGACACCGCTTGGTCTGCCCAATGTTTCTGAGCCATTTTCAGTATATCCAATTGCTTCCAAGTTGTCCAGTCCTCGTCCGCAACTGGAAAACCTTCTGGTGCCTGCTGGTAAAAGTCTACCACCATTGTCCCCGGATCAACAACCCCAAAATCATTCTGGGGTTCCATGTAGTGCCCCGCTGCTTTTAGCTTAGGCAGCAAAGGGTCATTCGAAGCGAACCGGACTCTCTGTACCATGTACCTAGAGAATGCCGCGTGTATGCCCTCGTACCCCATGCAGTCCATTACCTTGCTTATTGTCCCAGACGGCTTAACCACAGTAGTGCGCTTGCTGCGCGGTACGCCAAGCTCTTTGGAGTACTTCTCGTCTTCGTCCTGTATCGCATTATACGCACGATCAAGAATTTCCGGAACAAATAGCGGACTCGCCAAGCAGCCCGTAATACCGTTACCCGTTCTTCTATTCCTTTTGATAACCTCATCTGATACCTTGTGATGGTATTTCTCTAAAGTAACTCGTTTGGCGTATCGCTGCATATATCGAACCACCGATAGCAGTTCCCGCTCATCTTCAATATTACACAATGCCGTCTCTGTAAGGTTACACGGTTCCCCGTGTTCGAGGGTTGCTTCAGCACAAGGGTTAACGCCGATAGCGGCGTCGGGTTTAAGTTCCCCCATTCTTCCGTACCGTTGAATATTGGTTCGGTTAACAATCCCAAATGGTTCTCCCTGCTCGTAAGTCTTCCAAAATAAAGGATGTAGGTCTTCTACATCATCGCACACCACTGAGTAGTTCGCCTTGCTACGATGGGAGGGTATCTGCCCCAAGTCCCAACGCTTCGCTTTCAGGTACTCTTTATCCCAGCAATCGCCGAGGATGATGATAGCCGATCTACGGACGTTTCCGCTTACAACCATCTGCCCAATCGCGGTAAGGATATCCGCCGCATCTATAGGTCTTATACTACGTCCAGAACGGTTTGTCAAGATCGAAGATATATTCTTTACGAAGTCGATAAGAGGAATCGGCCCACTAGAGACTCCTCCGAATCCCACGATTGGTTCTCCGGACCCGCGAAGACAGACCGTCGAGTAGCTAAAGCTTTTGCCGGTAACGAAGTAACTCTCCAAACATCTGTAGGTAAGTTCGCACCATCCTTCCCTGCTATCCGGTACAATGTAATCTGCGTCGTTGGTGCCTTTGTGAACAATGATAACATCCTTCTTCACTTTAGGCAACTTGCTGGTAAAGCGGTGCTCGACGCTCAGTCCTACGCCCCCTCCCAGCATAAGAAGGTCTTGCGCGATAACGAAGCTATGCCACTCTTCGGCTGTTAAGAACCAGCAGTTGTTGAGGGCAGCGCCTCCGATTTTGGAGTGGCTGGGTGCGCCGGAGAACCAGTATCCTCTACCGGCAGGACCAGCTTTCCTCTCCTTAGCTAGCCTAAGAAGTTCCTTAACTTCCGACTCAGGTACATTCTTTCCCTTCACGTTCCCAGCGATGACTCGCTCGATTGTTTGATCCCAATTCTCTAGATTACCCTCATCCTTGCGGCTATAGGTTCTACGGTAAACGACCTTGGCAAGGTTGCTCCATTCTTTCACTTAATATCCTCTGGGTCTACGCCCCGTCTGCTGGCTACTAATGCTTTAGCGATGGTCTCGACGGCCATTTCTAATTGCCAGCTTTTTCTTTTGTTCTTCTTAGGTCTAGGTGCCACATAAATAAGGCGCGTGTGCATAAGCTCATGCACAATTGTGACTTCCAAATCTTTGCATCCCTTCCATTCGGGAGGGATTTTTTCTGGGTTGAGAACAGATATAGAAGAGATTTCGTAATGGGGGTCTTGCGTATTGGTCGCAAAGCACCGAATGTCTTTAACATCTTCTACTACTGTTACTGTGATTTTCCAGTTCTGGAGACGGAGTATAGGTTGCCAGTACTCGATAATTTCTTGTGCGGTTTCAGATACCGTTTTCTTTTTCATTTTTTAGTTGTTGGATTTTCCGGTTCAAGAACCATACTGCTTTTTCTAAGTCTTGTATTTCATCTTCCTTATGCCCCGCTCGGCTAATATACTTTACCGCAGTAGCCAGATGGTACCCTAGCCCCCAAGCTTCTATAACGTCTATAGGCTCGGGGTCCAGTCTCGCGTAGTGCGGTGGCCTGTTAATCATGTCTACTCCCATGCTACCCCCGTAGTGTCTCCCTCGTAGACGGCCTAAGATCGTCTTCTACCGTCGATTCTAACTCTCCTATTTGCGCGGCATCTAACCCACAAAACACTTCAAATAGCCTCTGCACGGAAAGTATTTCGTATATCAAATTTCCCGGACCTTCGTCGTTTGTTCCAAGGCAGGCGAGATACTGTTCTGCCGCTTCGATAGCCTCCTCTACACTCTCGGCTAAGACGTGTACAGTCCACCCCGAAGCGGGAACATATCCGGCATGTCCGGGTCTGACGTACGTTACTTTATAAACATAAAAAAAGTTCGGACTCATTTTGCCTCCAACTGCTTGTCGATTCTTTGGTTTAACTCGGTTAAGTTGATAGGAGTGTAGTTGATAACCTCTGCGCTGATGTTGTAGTACTGGGGGCCGTATTGTCCGGGAGTGATGTTGTTGTGGACGTGGCCGAAGACGTTGGCCCTAGCCTTTCCCAGACTCATAGGGTGAACCGGAATGTGACTAAGCAGAAGCTTGTCTAGCATACGGCTAGAGTACACCCGCTGGAAGTATCCTCGATACCTGTTCATGTTCGGCGTATCGTGGTTCCCCAAGATCAGAGTCTTGGTACCGTTAAGCCTCCCGATAATCTGCATCCTCTCCGCGCTGTCCCCCATAACCACGTCTCCTAGATGGTACACCTTATCGCCCGGTTTTACAACCGAGTTCCAGCGATCTACCATGTAGTCGTTCATGTGATTCACGTCCGCGAACGAACGCATTACCTTCCCTTCATAATCCAGAAAGGTAAGGATATTCGCGTGGTGAAAATGGTTGTCCGAAATTAGCCAGCACTCTGTCATTCTTTCTCCGTATGGAACACCACCGAGATTAGCCCTTCCTCATGATCCCATATGTACGCTTCCGCGCTTCGCTTGTTCCCCACGAAGAAGTTGGCGGAGTGCCAATCGTCCGCAGGACACAAAGCTGGTAATACTCTAACACGAATACCATGCTGCTCGTCAAGCTTGGTCATGTGAGTGTGTCCCGTATGGCACTCTCTATGCAAGGTCTTCCCGAACATTTCCGGTTCTTCCGCCGCCATGACTAGAGGGTAGTCTGTCTTCTTGCCCTTGTCACCGTGGGTTAGCATCAGCATAACTTTGCCGTGCTGGTGGTACTTTCTGGTTCTCGGTCTGTTGTCTATAGTAACACGACTATCGTTGGTGAAGAACATTTCCACGCTATCGGCCAAGTGCCAAGACGACAGCCTGTCGTGGTTTCCGTAAACTGGAATTACTTTCACCGGAGCTACTTGGAGAAGTCTTTGAACCGCTTTGATAATCATGGTGCGGGTAGCTGCGAAAGTCTTGTGGTACCTAGCGTCGGTACTAACGTACGTCCCGGCTGTGGTTCGCCCCTCAATGTCATCCGAGTTGAGAAGGTCGTTCCCGATCACAAACACAATGTAATCAAAACGATACATCGATGTTCGTTGAAGGAGAGTTTCCAACGCCCGGTTGAAAGTTTCCTCCGCTATCTTCACATCGTAGTTAGGCCCACCGGTTTCCACTCCCCAGCTTAGCTTCCCTGAGTGTAGGTCGGGCACGTTAACTTCTAGCATCAACCCAGTCTGAGGAGTGGGACTGAATGGAATCGATACTTCGGGCCAAGGGAACTCCTTAGCTAAATGCTTCAGTGCTTCTAGTTCTTTCTTTACCGCTTCTACATCTTTGCGCCGTCTAAGAAATGCCTTAACCTGAAACAGAGGAACGACTTCCGCTTCCTCGTTCTTGTTCTTGAATCCCATTTCCCACTTGTTGCAAACGAATCTCTCTACCTCCCAAACGGATAGGTCAGCTTCGCAGTACTCAAGTAGTTCCTCTAGGGTGTGGATTCTAGTTTTCGGTAAAGATATTGTCCACGTATCCCCTTTGATCTCGTGGGTTTCTTCTGGGGTTTTTTTAGTCAGAATGTCGTTCGTCTTCATTAGAACCTATCTTATTGTTGAACTCAAAAAGAGCGGAGGGGGAACCATAAAAACGATTCTCGTTATACCACAAAGAGTATGTGCTCAACACCCGAGAGTGTCGAATAGTACTTGGGGGTACTCCAAATTTTTCTGTCAGTTCGTTGGTTGAGTATAGCTCGTCCACGGGCGCATTTTGCAGGAAGTCTACGACTGTCTTTACGTTATTCCCCTTTAAGATATCTTCAATCTTCATCGTCTACTACCTCTATAATCCTAGCCTCTAAATCCCGAGGCAAACCTTCCGGAAGTTCTCCGTCTAGCAGTGACTGTAAAATCTCTTCTACATCTTCCCCATCGCTATTAGAGTAATCATCTATTTCAATTATTACGTTAAATGTTTTCATTCCCCAAACCCGTTTCTTGTTGCTCCTTCTCCGTTTACAAACTCATAATATTCATCCAAATACTCCGCGATCTTGTGTATTCTAACCGGGTCGTCTTGATACTTCTTCAGCCCTGCGTTGCAGTGCCAGCAGAGTATGCCGCGTACGGATAGTCTTTTGAGTTTGGCCTTTGCTAGTTTTCTAGCCTCTGGCTTAGTTGTGGCGTAGCATCGGAAGTCCAACCGAGAGCCGATCAACGTCTCTGGCCTCGCTTCCCACCTTTTAACTCCTAGCTTCTGCGATGTTATCTTCCAGTTGGCGATCTCGTGGTCGTGGTCTATGTGCAAGGACCTTGCGCCGGGTGGCTGGCTGCACGCCTTACAGACCCCTCCCTGCTGCGCCAATGCCGCGTCTACCTCTTCCTCCGTGATACCGAACTTTCTTTGCAGGTATCCGTCTCTGTTGGATTTGTATTTGCTAACCACGTTATCTCCTCTGGTCGAAGTACTCTCTACCTAGCGACGGGAACTTTTTATCAAAAAATTCCCAACGCTGTTCTCTAGTGTACGGAACCAATTGCCAATACTTGAATCTTCCATCGGCGGCAGAAATGAGTAAACCAATCGGACCAGAAAAAAGTGAGAATGGTATCACGAATTCCACATTTGACTGGTCCGGCCAAAGGTGCGAGAACTCTCCGAGGGTGAAACCATAAGTAAGGAAGCTGCATCCCAACCACGCTAATACACAAACTGCGATAAACATTTTCATTCCTTTCATTAGAAATCTTCGCACTCCCCTTTTACGGGGATTACGTTCAAGCCTAGCCCTCTCCACATCCGGATAACCGAAGGTCTATCTTCCAGAATAAGAACGGGTTGGGTAGGCATGTCTTTTAAAAATTCCGGCTTGACTTCGTAGTCGGGCCGATAGTCGTTCTGCGGACGGAAGTAATATTTGAATACAGGAAACCGGGGTGCTCCTTCTGCCCACACTCTTTCGAACCACTCTAGCGTAGGCTGTCTCCGCTCCTCCATTCTTCCTGTGGCTATGACGATGGTATGATCCTTGCTTAGCTCCTGCACCCATCTAAAAACGTGTAGGATAGGAACGTCCTCGGAGGTCCCGCCCAAGTAGTTCTTCCAGTCCTTAGGCGTCTTACGAATGAAGTGTTCTCGATGCGTACCATCAGCTAGCGTCCCGTCGATATCTACTATCACAATCGGTTGGTCAGGCCAGTTCATTTTTTCCTTTCCCTGTAGAACGTCAGGTTCGCTGCCTGAACTGTTCTCTCGTAGTTAGTAGATTCTACTATACCACGAAACCAGTCCGGCATACCATCCCCTACAACCCCAAAGTAAATAGCATTCTGGGTTAAGTCCACGGCCTTGTCTTCGAGGATGATATCTAAATTCTGGAGAATCTTCTTAAAGTTTTCAGTCTCAGTAGGATACCCCGAGGAGCCATCGCCAGTCATGGTCGGAAACTGATCCAATCCGGAAGAGACTAGGTGAGTTCTGAACAGCCCCTGCTTCTGACGGTTTCTTATTACATGGGTGATGGTAGACATTTTTTGATAAATGTCTTCACCGGCTTCTCTCCATGCCGCTAACGCAACCATGCTTTTCTCTAGGTCCTGAGGCACCACCGAGAACTCCGTGAGAAGTTCTCTCAAGGAAGGATCGCGGGAATCCGGCCACTCGTTGTTGTTCTGGTCGGTTCTGCTGCGCCACGCGCGGATAAGTATCATGCACTTATCAAAGGTCTTAAAGTCCACTACTCCTCCGTCAGGACCGTCTTGCTTCCCTTACCGCTAGGCATAGCCAGCACGGTAGCTGGTGCCTTCTTGGTGAACTTGGCGTAGCACTTGTCAGAACAGAATACCGTCTTCTGCCCCTTGAAGTCCGACACGATAACCACGTCCACCACATCCTTAAGGAAAGTACCGGCGGTGTCTTCGGACTCATCGAACTCGATAGTCTTGGGGACTGTCTTGAAGCTGTCGTCCACAGTAGAGTTCTCACACTGAGGGTTATCGCACACGATGGTGGTATGAAGGTGATCCATGCCCACGGCTAACCCGTAGTGAATCACCTTCTCTTCGTCCTCCACCGCAACCAGATTGCTAGCTAAAGCCTTTCCTGTCTGCTCTTTACCCTCTACGTCTCTGATCTTGATGTATTCGTCAATGAATACGGGCATTAAAATCCTTTCCTCTCTGATTTGCCGGTGATGTTAATGGTAGCTCCTTTGAGGAGAGACGCGCACTCGATCAAATCTTTTTCCTTAATTTCTTCTTCGTTCCTATCGTAAGCATACTGCCCCGCTAGGATGTAGGTTTCCTGAAGCTGCGCGAAGGAGAACCCTTCGGTTGCCTCAATCACCTCGCCGACCACCGTAAGGTAGGGAGCTTTCTTGCGAAAGTACTTCTCCCTCGTTTCCGGATTCGGATTGTCGAACAGCACCACGCGATCAAACCGACCCGGCCTCTTGAGGATAGCTCTGTCGAGGATGGTGGGTTCGTTAGCTGTAGCTATTGTAATCACTCCCTCTTGAGAAGTCAATCCGTCCAAGCAGTTAAGGAGGGTGTGGAGGCCGAGTGGGCATCCTGATTCTCCGGTCTTGGGAAACGCTCTGTCGATATCCTCCAGCGCCACGATGTTCGGTCCGGACTTCTGCGCGTCCTCAAACATCTTCTCTAACGTCTGGTCGTTCAGGTGTTTGTTGAATAGCCTGATCTTGTACACGTTCATGTTGGACGTGGATAGGATCGTCTTGATGACGCTGGTTTTACCATTCCCCGGAGGTCCGTGGAACAAATATCCTCTACGGAAGGGGAGTGAGTTCTTAAGAAACCACGCCTTTCTCCGCAGGAAGGATTCGATATCCCTCTTGACTAGGTTAACAACGTCGTCGTTCAGGACTAAGTTATCCCAAGACTGAGGAAGACCTTCCGCGTGGTCGATCATAATATCCCCAGAGTTGTCGCAGTCGTACGTCTTAACCTCGTAGGAGCGTTTGGTGGAGGACAGAAATCCGATGATGTAATCCTTCAGGGCACGGATGCTCCTGTTATCAAGGATGAAAAAATCTCCCATCTGCGTTCCTTCGGAACCGGGGGATGTGTTGATCTCCGTACGAAGGTGGATCATTTTGATCCCATTGACAGTGAAACCAACCATCGTGTTTTTGGACTTCCCTCTTTCGAGTTCCATTTCTTTTATGGTTCGTCCTTCCATCGAGGGGCGCATCATGAAGAACCACTCAGAACCGTTTAGGAATTGGATATCGGAAATCTGTTTCTTAATATCCAATTCGTATGAAAATTGTTTCGGCTTGTTCGATTGGCAGACGGCTAGGTTAAGAGCGTTCTCGATGGTATCCAATCCGCTCCCGTCCTCGTCGGAGTAGTGGAGGACTGCCCAATTCTCTCTGGCGGAGGATAGGTATTGCGCTATACTCTTCTCGGAATCTTTGAGGACAGCATGGACATAGGTCTTTTCTGGAACGTAAGTATTATACATTAGACAATATTCCCTTTCTGCCATCGACGGTCTCCGTGTTCGCCGTCTGGCCCCAAATGGCATTGGGCGCAAATGAATCTGCTGTTTTCAAGACTGACCTCTCCTCCCTTTCCGCGAGACAGGACTTCGTGCATGTGCCCTGTATCCTCTGTAATTATAAGCCCACAAAACTCGCACAGAATGTTTTTATCTTTTCTGGCTCTTTCTACTACTTGATCTCGTATGTACTTGACAGCCACTGACCGCGCCATCATCCTGACTTTTTCAGGGGGTAATTCGTATGCCTGTTTGTTCGTCTTGAGAATCCTTATCGGAAGCTCTGTATCTAAGTCTACCTCAACAAAAACAGTTTGTCTACCCACGAAGTTCGTCTATCTCCTGCTGTCTCTTTTCGTTTACCTTGTCAATCATTTCTTGGGTACACCTCATATACCCAACCCTAAATCCTGCGGCGAACGCGCATTCGATCTGCTGCTCGGTAGACAGCGGCTCCAGATACCCCTTACGGACCTTAGCGGCTTCGTATTCTACTATGTATGCGTTATCCATCGTAGCTCCCTAGAAACTCTCTAGCCAACCGAAGTACTTTCTCCCGGTGTTGTTGCCACGCTGGGATGTTATTAGGCACCACCGGATCGATGCTGCCAGCTAACTCTAGCGCGTCGTTAATCTCTTGCTTCTCCTCCTCGGTACAGAAGAACCCTCCAAGGTTAATCCAAGTTCCCTTCTCCAAGGGAACGTTATGTAGCTTTGCGTTTACCGCTATCTCAAGGTCTTCCGTTTTCTTATCCGGGTCCTTAGCAATCTGAAGTATATCATCAGGAATGCTGGTTTGTCCAGACTGCTCGACAAACTTACTCAACACCCCCGCCTTGGTAATACCCATGTTCACTAGGTCTTCCCCAGCTAATGCCGGAAGAAGGTTACGGACGATCTTCATCCCCACGTAAATCTGGGAGTGCCCAACCCCGAACTTCGTTTCACAACCTGCTAAGTACTCTCCGAAGTTCTTGTAGTTGCCTAACAGCCAGTACTTCTTTTGTCGTACTTCGTTGATTATCTGAGCCAGCTTAACGAAGTTCCTGTCTAGGCTTTCTCTTTCCCGGACGATGACTTTGATTATCTGGTCTTTCTTCGACTCTAATTCCGCAGCTTCCTTACGCTCTTTGTCGCTGAAACTGTTTGCTATCCCTTCGAGAACGTCCATTACTTTGCTTCCTTCGCTCGTTCCTGCCAAAAGTTATCTGCATCCTTGGCTGGTTTCTGTTCGTATTTGGTTTGGTTTATGTAGATAAGCCTGCCCTCCGCGAATAGTAGTTTGTACTCTACCCAAACTTCGTCTACCCCGCCCCTAGTATAAGTACTACCCCCGGACCAAATTGACGAATTACAAGTATACATATTTACCTCTCCGGTGTATGGTACAAGTTCTCCGTCTAGCTTTAAAGTCCCTTCCTCAGTGAGGGTATAATCGTCGAGGTTACAGTGAAGGTCCTTGGTTTGGAAACCCGGCTCTACGAAGTCCGGGAGAGTGATTCCGGGCAATGGCATCTTCGTACGTATTGTATCAAACATTCCCATTAGAAGTCCTTTCTGTTATCGACCTTCGGCTCCTCGATAGGTATGATTTCCCTGAACGTGGCTATCTTCCCTAGAAAGAACACTTTAGCAAACGCTGATCCTCTCCCTTGGTTACGAGCTTTCATACATCTGATTTCCACTTCCGGAGATAATCTGTCCTTGGTGTCGTCGTTCATCTTCTTGATTGGTTCGCGGTAAAGATAGTATACCACATCTGATTCCGAAACAAGAGCCTCGCTTCCCTTACTGTCATAAATATCTAGGGGCCTTCCCACGTTCTTAGAATCTACCTTTCGCGGCTGTCCGATCACGATGCCTATGGCTAAGTACTTCTGCGCCATAAGTTTAATACGTCTCATGGCTCTTTGTTGGGCCTTAATCTCATCCTTTTCAGTATTACAGATATCGTGGATCAAGTCAATCACAAAGACATTAGCTCCTACCCGGCGTATCCCAGCCTCAATCAAATCAAGAACTTGCGCCGAGGAAGAGGCTGTCGGGTCGTGACCGATGTAATACTGGACGCCCCTTAATCTCTTTGCTGCCTCTAGTCGGTCCTGCCTGCCTATTGTATCCCTATCCTTCGCTAATATGTGGGAGGTTACTACCTCTCCCAACTCCTCCCCCTGCATCTGTGTCTGGTAGTTTAACACAACCGCGTCATTTTTCATAGCGGCGTTGAGGGTTTCTTGGATGGTAAGCTGGGTCTTGCCTGTCCCGGTGCTAGCCGCGCTGATGTAAACCACGCTCCCCGGAAACACGTAAGCCATGCGATCCAACGGCTTGATGCTGAACTTGAATCTATCCTCTCTGTTTTCAGCACTTTCCGAGGTATCAGACTTCAGAATGTCCTGAAGGCTCTTGATTCCCGGCATCGGGTTAGAGAACGCGCTCAGAGTAAGGCTATCCACTACCTTCTTAAAAGCATCGATATCGCGCCCACAAGTCTCTAGGAACGTCTGGTTGGCATCCTTCTTCCCCTTGGGCCATACTAGCCGGTACGTGCGCTCCTGAAGCTCATTCCAGAGCTTTATCATAGAGTCAGTCCCGGTTCCCCCGTCGTTGTCCCCAGCTAAGATAATAACCGATGCGGACATGAGGAGGTCTCTTTGCTGCGGTGACAGCTTGGAGGAAGAGTTGGGGAGGCTAACCGCCCGGTACCCAGCTTGGATGAAGATGGCCTGATCGAACTTTCCCTCGACCAGATACACAGGTTCATCCCATGATATGAAGTCTACCCCCCAGAGGATTTTGTAATCCATCCCCGGCTTTCGGGCAAACTCCTTAATCTCCATGCTCCTAGCTTCGATGGCTACTACTTCTTCGCCTTCGACCGCAGGGGTAATAATCCAGCCTTTTTCCTTAATTGGTTCAAAACTCTTGTTTGGGTTCTTGTTGAGATCGGATAAATCTTTACAGTATCCGAAGTGGAGTTTTCTTGCTGTTTCATAAGTAATCCCTCTCTCTCTGAACAACCACTCTTGTGCTTCCTTGGACTCGTACAGATTGATTTCAAACTTGGCGTACTGCTCTAGCTTGTATCTCTTCGCTGGCTTGGTTTCGTCTAGCTCCAGTCTCTTGAAGGTCGCATCGGCTAGCTTCTTGGTCTCTTCCCAATTTCCTCCCGTAACCTTCTCTACTAATTCCTTGGCTTGTTTAAACGTAACATTGTCTACCGCTTGTATGAATTGTACTACGTCTCCGCCTACACCGCACCCGAAACAATGGTAGCAATACTCCCCGTGCTCGTCCTTACCCACCGTGAGGCTGGGAGTATTCTCTGCGTGGAATATGCACTTGCCCCAATAGGAGCCGTCCTTCTTTTGTAATCCGGGGATGCGAGAAGCGAAGATACTAAGGAGCGCGGGATGCGCCTTAAGATTACTCGCCATTATAATTCCTCTTCTTCGTCCTCCAGTTCCGGAAGGACTCCTTCTTGCGCCTGCTTGTAACTCAAGTTTAGCATTTCCTTCGCAACTCTTTCTTGTTCCTTCTTAGCTACGATGGTCTGTATCATAACCGGAGCGCGTTCAATAAAGTTTCTGGACGCCCATTTAATTTCCTTGTCGTCTACGGTCTGGAAGAACTGCTCGAAGGCTTCGATGACTAGCTCCTCCCCATACTCCCGAATCAGAGCGGACAGTCTGAAGCGATAATCCCCGGTAAAGAATATCAGATTATCGGACACAAAAGCAACCCTCGCTTCGACTCTTCCGAGGACTGGACTGGATACTACCGGCTTGTTCACCACGCCGATGTGGCTTCCTACGTTCTTCAGGAAATTACCGATAGGCTTGCGGATGATTGTGTTGCCTTGGCTTTGACTCCACTCGTAGAAAGCCGTGAGGACTTCATCGTGGCCGTAATCCTTTACTGCTTGCTTGAGAGCCTTACCCCAATCCTTTTTGTCGTCTACTAGCCCAAGGTGTTCTTTTGAAATCTTCTCCATGTTGGATTCGATTGGAAGGCCATTACCTATGTACTTGATACGCACAGCCATCGCCACGTAGGGGTCTTTAGGCATGGGGCCTGTGATGTTGTACGGTTCCCCTAGAAGGGGGTTAGCGGTGCGGAGCGTAACAGGCCAAGAACTACTTGTTGTGTTTGAGGCCATGTATCTCGTTGTCTCTACTTGAGCCTGAGTTAAAGAAGGCTTGTCGTCGTTTGCTTCCTCGATCTCTTCGAGAAAATTGAACTTAACCATTAACTCCAACACCTCTGTGAAAAAAGTATTCACCGAAAGGACTTTGTATGTCTTCACTTAAATCTCCACTAGAAAATATCCATCACCCTTGTGGGGTCTATACGCATCGTCCAGAAAGGAAGCGTTAACGTATTGCACTCTTCCATCATTATACAACCCTCTTGGAGCGTGTATGTGCCCAAAAGCATGTAGTTTCAGGTTAGGAAGGGTTGCTATTTTCTTCTTAAGTTCCTCGCACCCCACGGATTCTGTAACCCATTTGTTGTACGGGCTACCCGGAACCTCATCTAGGATGCCATGAGGAGGGCCGTGGGTCACGAGCACATTAGTATCTTCTGGTATTCTATCCCAGAAAGTTTTGATATCCTCTCCCCTTTGAGAATTGAAAGCCCAGTTAAGGAAGAAGGGGGACTGCGGGGAAAGCCAAAATTTAACCCCGTCGATTTCGATCCTTTGGTCTTGGAGATAAACCCCGTTAGTAAGCAGTTCCCGTGCTTTCGCCGACTTATTCGGACTTGACTCCGGGTGTGTTCCGTCCAGAGATATGTCGTGGTTGCCTGCACACAATAATCTCCGCTCCTTCGGAACAGGAATCTTTTCTAACCAAGCGTTAAACGCAGCCAGTTCGCCCAAGTACCTTCCGGAATTCATCATATCCCCCGCAAAGATAAACACATCCGCAGGAGGAAGGGCTGGTACTAAGTCGTGCAGTCCGTGAGTGTCGCTTATAATAAGAATTTTCATATCTTTTTGATCTTGGGTTTAACGTCGTACTCAGTCTCGTATTTCTTTATCAACGGTTTGGTGAAAGCAGGACTGTCCAGAAGTAGAGAGAGTGCTACCACTGCGGCTCCCACGAAAGGTAGCAACCCTATCATAACGAAAAAAATTACTTCGAGTAAGTACACGTCCTCCAAACGCCTTACCCTTCTAATCAAAGCGTAAGGAGCTAGGAATACTTGGAGTATATAAAGTATTACAAAAACCCACACTAAAATACCCCTCCTATCTGTACTAGCTTCTGCTGAACCATTTCTTGATCCCCGATACACAATCCCAAGCAATCGCAAGTAGTACAAGGATTGTGAGGAAAACGAACGCCGGGGCGCTTAGGCCAATATCCTTCAGTCCCATGTTTCGATATGTCCATTGCTTCATGGATAGCCTCTCGCTTAGCCTCAGCCGCGTCTTCTTTGCTGATTATAGCAGGAAGGAACTGTATCTTTTGTTTGGTGATCTCGTGTCGTTGAAAAGAAAGACCCTTATAAAAGTACTCTGTGAGTAGGGCGTCGGTTCTTTCCTTCGACCCTTTGCCTTTGATATCCTTTTTTCTGGACTGGTACTCCTCGTACATATCCTTGGGTAGGACAAGTATCTTATCGTCTTTGGCGTCGAAGACTTGGTACTTCTTCCCCTTCTTGGGGCCGTATAAAACCGTGATCCAATCTCCGGTTCCTATGCTAGTGTGGTTCTTTACCAGTACCAGAAAGGCCACCGTCGAACACCCAGTCATCCAAGCATAGTCCCTTAGCTGATCGTCCAGCGAAGAGAGTCTAGGGTCGGTGTAGTAGCTTGCCGTGGAAGTCTTGATATCCACCACGAACTCCCGGAAATCTTCCCCCTCCTGCGCCGGTAAAGATGGGTGCTTATTGGGGGCAATACAAAGCATATCGATGATTGCTCGGAACTGCAACCCATCCGTGGTCAAATCTTTCTTGAACTCTACCTGAAACCTAGCGTTGGTAATAGGAAGGTCTTGGTATGTTAACTCGTACAGGGTTATCAACTCGACCCCGCAGCGATAGAAGTCGTCCCAGTTACCAGACTTTTCTGTGTAGACTAAACTGTTGTCGTCCTTGAAGTTCCACCAAAGTTTTTTGAATTCCTCCACACCCGTCCCCGCGACGAATCCCTGTTGGTGGAAGTACTGAATTGCCGCTTCGGTACACTTCCCGAATTGCTGAGGGGCACCGTCCTCTTTGTTCTGCCAACCCTCTACCCGCTTCCAGTAGTACCTTTTAGGGCAGGACCAATCCGCGCCACCAGAGTGACTGTGCGATCTGACTTCATACCCTTTCGGGTTCTTGTATAAGTACGCCATCTTCTCGATTCATCCAAGGTGTTAAAAATCTACTACGTGCCCCGTAGTAGCTTACGTTAAGTGTCTCTTCCGCTCGGGATACCCCAACAAAGAAACAAGCCTTTTCCTCTTCAATGTTTTCAGACTTGGAGTGAGGAAGGATTCCCTCGTTAACCGACACGACAAACACATGAGGCCACTCCTTACCCTTCGAAGCGTGTATCGTACTAAGACATACCCCCTTACGATTCTTACGAATATACTGAAGCCGTCTAATGAAGTCTATGAAGTCCGCTAGGTTTCCGAACCGGCGTGCGGCATGAGATAACTCTCGAAGGTTTGCAACCGGGTCCCTGTCTGGGCTTATGTTATCTTCTTCTTTGTAAAACTCTACAGCCTTAAGCTCGGTTATGATTCCCTTAACTGCTTCGTCTGCCGGGAGATACTGGTACTTAAACAACCCGCCTAAGAAATTCCGGAAGGTGGATAACTCGTAGATGTTTTTGCAGGCTTCCCACGCCGTCTCCCCTGCGTCCGTACGTGCTGTAATCTTCTCGACTATGATCCTTTTCTTCAGGTACTTAGTTGGCCAGAACGGAGTACGGATAGCCCCGATCACAGAGTTGTCTGTGAGCATCGCGCAGCAACGTATCCAGTATAGCACGTTCTTAACCTCGGGAGATTCCCAGAATCCTGAGTCTCCTAGAACGTAATACTCCAGCCCCGCGTCCAGCAGAGCTTCCTCGAAAGGTCGTAGAGCTAAGTTGGTTCTCGCTAAGATAGCACACGAGTCAGGGTTGTACTGTGTAATACTCCCCACTACCTCCTGCGCCTCCCTGTAGTCTGTAGAGTACATAGTAACCACCGGCTCCACGCCTATCTCTGAAGACATGCTCCGGAACTTGGTGGATATTTCCGGATACGGATACGCTTGCTTACCAAAATCTACAATACTCTGGGTGCTTCTGTAGTTGTTCCCAAGATATAATTTCGAGGTAGTAGGGAAAAGCTCGTCCATATTCAGGAAATGACCCGCAATCCCCCCACGGAAACCAAACAATGCCTGTCCCGCGTCTCCCACGCACATCAGGTTTTGGTGCTTCTCTGTTAGTAATTGCAGCATCCTCCAATCTAACTCGCAGGCGTCTTGCGCCTCGTCCATCATCACCCATTTATACTGCCACTTAGACCGGATATCCGGGCGGGTCTCTAGTAACTCTACCATGTAGTATATCAGGTCATCAAAGTCTAGGATACCCACTTTTCTCTTTGCTGCCTCGTACGCTTTGTACGCCGCTGCGAAGTCGGGCTTATCCCCCTTGATGATAGCGTCAGTGTATGATACCCGGTTACGCTTCTGGAGACTAACCCAAGTCGTAAACGCCTTGAAGTTAATCTTGTCGCCTATGATCCGGAAGATCATGTTGGCGGCTACGCCGTCCTCGGCTAATATATTATCGGCTAGTTTAAAGGGGAAAGCGTCTGAGTGATCGTAAGCGAAACGCAAAGCCAAAGAATGTAAAGTACAAAAGATATTAGAATCAAGGGTAGGGAATAGCTTACTACTGCGCGTCCTAAGATTCTTTGCCGCTTCGCTGGTGAACGTGACACAGATTATATCCTTCTCTCCCTCGTTGTTAAGACTCCCACAGCGGTGAAGCAGGACGGTTGACTTACCCGATCCTGCGCCAGCCATCACCGCGTAGTTGCCGTTCTTAAGGTTGACTATCTTTTGCTGATCTTCGTCTAACATATCTCTCCGGTGGGGATTCCAGTATCCACCCCACATAACCTTTTGTGTGGATTTCTTTTATGAGTTTCGGGGTGTCCACTACGGCTCTCACCGTCACGAGCTAACCCTAGCGTCTACTATTTAGCTTATTCCGGACGTGATCGGGTCCGATATTCAGCAAACTTCTATTCCGCCACAGAGAAATATTTACTTACTTGCCCGTCAGAGAACTAGAACGCTCCTCGTCTTCGAACTGATTACTCGCTAACCCTGCTGATCCGGCAGCTACTGCTCTAGTTGCATACTGCCCTAAGTTAGCGTATGTGTTTGCAACCGCAGCCGGGTCGCACACGCTATAACTCATGGACTTGGAACCGGAGTATCCCATCGACTGACCCACTGCTACGGCGTCTTGGTTAGCTCCGAGGTAAACGAAATCCCAGTTGTATTTCTCCGTCTGGTGCTTAATCATTTCACGGATTTTATGGTTCGAATACTTCTTGCTGGTATTCTCATACCCGTCTGTGATAGTAACCACAATCACCTTGTCGGGGCGTGCCCATTCAGGGAGATTGGCTAGCTCTTTTCCTAATTCAGTAATTGTCTTTCCTTGGGCGTCCAGAAGTGGAGTCCCGCCTCTCGGTTGGAAGTCTTCGACGGTCAAGGGTTTAATATCCTGAATCGGTTTATCGAGAGTGACTTCGTAACTCAAGTTGTTCGCGGAGTCCGAATCAAACTGAATCAGCTTGAGAGAGATATCCCCTTTGTTTTGTTTTTGCATGGAGATAAACTCGTTCAATCCACTTATCGTAGATTTTCTAGCTAACTCCATACTACCAGATCGGTCTAACACGATCAATATTCTTGTTGCATTTCTCATTGTCCACCTAACACATTCCAAATTGTTGAATAATTGAACCCGTAAATAAACACCAGAATCAAGTACACGACCCAATACACATTCCCGTACTCTCTCCGGATTACATTTCCGAGTCCTCCGATGATAAACAAACTTACCGCGAAAACCGCCCAGTACCAGAAACCAAACATCAATACTCCTGCACCCGGCAAATATCGGTTCTGAAGTGACCCCTGCCTAAATACACATACCGGGTGTACTTCTTAGCTACGCCTTCGTCCTCCCTTCCGGTGCCGTTCCCGGAGGAAGTCGTCCCAACTAGGCTGCTTAGAAAGGGATATCGTCATCCGAAACCTCTCCGTGCCCGTCTGCCTGATCCTTGTCCGCGAAGTCAACAATCTCAACTTCGTTCGCAATTACCTTGGGCTTGCTACGCTCCTGACCGGATTGCTTATCCGTCCACTTGTCCTCGGACAACCGGCCAGTAACCACAACACGCTTGCCTTTGGTAACGAGTCTGGCAACAGCTTCCGCAGTCTTACCCCAGACCTCACAGTAAAGCCAGATGGTTTTCTTGTGCTCTCCGTACCCCTCGTCCACTGCTAGCGTAAATCCGGCAACGCTTTTGCCGCCACTTGTTGATCTCAACTCGGGGTCTTTCCCAAGACGACCCGAAACTACGATTGAATTAACCGACATTGTTCTCCTTATTTGCTTTGATAAAAATGAATAAGTTGATCCCACTGAATAAAAGATTGCCAATGAGTAAGCCTATGTCTATGCCGACATTCCCAACGCCCACAAGAAGGTCGTGCGCCAACACAACTGCTAGTAGTAAGTTAAGTAATCCGACTATGCCGTTCCCTATGCTTCGCATTCCTCTCCTTGGTGTTTGGTGTAAGTATGGATGCTACACGCTTTGGCCATTTGAGCGGCCTCGCAGTGTTCTTCATCAACATCCCCAGCTACGATCATAAGGTCGAGAACCGCTGCTAACCCTCCCAGTTCTGTTTCCAAATGCTCTTTGTTGTTTGGTCCGTCCGGGTCTCGCGGCTTCTTAGAGTCGAAACCAAATCTCTTTATCTTACTGACTGCCTGAATAATCTCAGCGCACTCCTCTTGTAAAAGATTTAGTCTTTCCTCCTCAGCTTTGGTCAGCATTAGTCCCCCTTCTTAAACAGCGTCTTGATAGACTCTGCTCCGTCCTTAACGGCGTCCTCAATCTTCTTAATGGTCTGCTCCCACTTATCAGCCGGAACATCGATGCTACGTTTGCCGTCATGCTCTTTATCTAGAAACACTTGCAACTTACGTCTGTCCAACGTCTTAGCTTTCACTAACTCGGCAAGTCTATCCTGAATCTGTTTGTTTCTATCTTGGGTTAGAGGAACAAAATGAATAAGATGATCCGCCACAGCTACTGCTTCTGGGGATAAGTTCTCAGTCGTTCTCACCGGACCGTCGAACTTAGGAATATCATCGTCCGTGATCTCCGGGTTTACCCTGTTTGCCCCGTACTCAAAGCTGGTTGATTTACTGGTAGCCTTCTCTACCTGTGCCACCGTGTTCACCGGCTTGCCGAAAGAAGTCGCTTTCTTGATCTCGTCTGCGGAGGCTACGCTCTCGATAACTCCAATGCCCATTAGAGCTAATGCTCTACCCACCGCTGAGGTAGAAGCGTTCTCTAGAGCCGCTTGTTTGTTAATCAGACCGTCACCCACTACCGCTTGGGAGTAATCCCTAAAATAACGGTGAGGGTTTGACACGTCTGGAACTACTGTGGACTCAATGACTACTCTAGGATCATCGGGTGCTGACACAAGTCTGTTGGTGATGCTTCCGTTTTCGTAGGTTTCATTGAAGAAAAGTATACGGTCCTTGACCATTGTATACTCTTTACCCTTGATGTTAATTGTCGGTAATGCCATTTATTTCCTCTCTAATTACGCTATCATTTCGTTTGTCTTCTGTCAAGTACAATCTTTTTTCAATCTCTGGAATCCAGATTTTATCACACCCCGGCAAAGTTTTGCAATACACCCCGAGGGTGGTGCCGCTTGATAAATGCCCGACCCTAACACCCACGATGCGTTCAGGGATTCCAATTACCGTACACAACTCTGTGATGTTCCCTCTGCGGAATGCGTGGAACCCTTTGTATTCCACCGAATGCTTGTCACAAATCTCCCGGAATCTTACACTTAGAATCTGTGGCCACTCCGGCCTCCCGGTCTTACTCTGGAAAATAAACTCGTTTTGTTTTCTCTTCAGTGTAAGTATCTGATTGTAAAGTCTTTCAGAGATTGTAACTTTCCGGATACTGGAATCTGTCTTCGGTGTATCCTGCACGAACCCCTCGTACACGTTCCTAGTGATGTTGACCTCGTACGGTTTTATATCATCCGGGGTTAAAGCCAATGCTTCCCCTAACCTACAACCAGTCTCTGCCAGTACCATGACCAAAACCTTATCCTGACCAGAGGTTATTTCCATCAGTTTTCGGGCTTCTTCGAACGAGTAAAAATCCTGCTTCGGCTTGATTCGTTTGGGCAGTTTTACCCTTGGCATTACCCAGTCGTCGTCGGCATACTCCATTATACCACGAAACGTACTGAGGTGATGGCGGAGATACTCAGTGCCCATTGTTTCGTTTAACTTACCGATATACCTCTGGATATCTTGGCGCGTTACGCTCTGCACCCGCTTGTGACCGAACTCTTGTATTAGATGTTTGACTATTCTTTTGTTAGACTTAAAGCTGCCGTACTTGTTCAACCCCAAGATTTCATTCACGTAGTTGTCGGCTGCTATGGCGAACAAAGGATTATCCTTCTTCATCTAGCTTTTTCAAACCTTTCTCGTTGATGTGGTCCCCTACCGTATACTTAGGCCCCAGTCCCATCTTCATTATCTGTATGTCATTGTAGTTCTGGGTGATAAGGCTGATTAGCAGGGGGTCTCTGTAAGGATACCTATCTTCGATACCCAGCACGTAGATGGGAGCTTCGATCTTGAACTTACTTCTTAACGCTTCCTCGTGCTCCTTCTCCATGCACACGATCTCGTCTGCCCACTCAATGAGAACGTCATCGACAGGCACGAGGGCAAACTCTTGGTCTGTTCCTGCGGCTCTGGTATTGTAGTTGTAGGGAGGTTGAGATAACACAACGGCAGTGGTAGGCGATCTAAGTATCCCTCCCGAACAAACACATAGAACTCTTTTGAAATCCCCTTGATACTTGTTGGTAACATTACCCAACCTATTCATCTTCGACATTACTTTCTCCTCTCCAAAAGCCACCTAGTTACTTCGTTAGAAACAGGGGAGTTACCGTGCTTATCGGGATGGCACAAAACCAGCATTTTCTTGAGAACATCTTGGGGTAGTTTGTTTTGCTTCGCTTTTTCTAACCCTTTTACATATCCCAATCTCCACCAATCGTGGTTCCTGTTCTCGCGGCAGGTACGGCATAGACATTTTTCTTTAGTTTTAGTGCTGCATTGGTCGCACCTTTTATCCCAAAACATTTACCCATCCTTCCTGTAGTAATCCGTCTCGAAGCCTTCCGCTCCGGTTAGAAACCCTCCGGCCCAACTAATCTTCCTAGTCATACAGTCTACTAGCTCTGGTACCCCTAACGGAGAACCGTTCTCGACCTCTGCCACAATCTCATCGTGGCAGGTTAGGACGATGGGGAAGCCATCACGTTTCGCTTCCAGCATACCATGACCGAGTATGTCCCTGCAAATTGCTTGGACAACGTTCTCGAAAATCTTAGACCCGTGGGTTGTTATATCCTGCCACTGGTGGGTCTTCTGATCTATCCCCTCAATAGTAATCTCAGTAGTCTTGTAGGGTCTACCAGTGCGTAGCGATACCCTCTCTACTTCCCTTACTCTCGGGTTGATGTAGTGTAGTGCTCTACCGGACGGAAGCCAAACACACAACACCCTCCCAATCTTCTCGATGGTAAGGGGGCCGATCTGTACCAGCCCACCGTGCTCGATTACTTCTACTACACACGCATGTAAATCATACCAGAACTTAGGTATCTCGCGGTAGGCATTCCGGTAAACTTGCACAGCTTTCTCTGCGTACTCAGGGAGGAGTTCGATACCCATAGCCGCAGCGTACCCCAACAGACCCGTCTTAACCGTGTTACCATCCTCATCTACATCGATGATGCCGGGAGTAAGGCCGTACCCACACCCTAAGGTAGGGGGCTTGGCGTTAGTACGAGTGGTCTTGTTGCCTGCTTTGTACTCCTTGTATAACTCATCATAGCTGCGGGATGGGTCCATCTGGGCGGCAAAGGATATGTAAGGGCATCTGCCCTGCCTAAACACTTCCATGAGAGGCTGGCAGTCCGCAACCCATGCTGCTCCCCTAGTCTCGATGGCGTTTAAGTCCGCTATAATGAACTTCTTACCCTCAGGAGCGCGGAGCATCGGGCGTATGGCTGAGGCCGCTACGTCGATAGGACTCTTGAACTCCTGCTTAATTCGTTCGTAATTCCCGGCCTTAAGCAAATCCAAGGCAAGATCGAAGTTCGCTTCGACTTCCTTAGACGCCTTCACAAGGTTCTGTACTTGCACGATTCCCGAGGTCCAGCGGCCTGTTCTAGCCGCTCCCATGAAGTTGAACAGCCCACGTATCCTCCGATCATCTTCGACGGCGCTACGGACCGCCTCAAGCTTGCTAACGCTACTCTTACCGAGTTGTAGACGTAGCTCCAACGCTCGTCGGCCCAAAGCGTCTAGAGTACACTCACCTTTTAATGCTCTGTTAACATACTGCTTGTTCAGGGAAGAGAAGGTATACCCATGCTGCCTAGCAAAGAACAGAACGGACTTGTTCGAACGAGGGTTTATTAACCCCGTGATCTCTGTGAACTCCTTCTTTAGCGCGGCAAATTCCCGATCTACGACGATCCCTGCGCCTTCGATCAGCATCTTATCCGTGTATATCCCGTAGTCGTTGATCTCCTCATTGAGCGCGAATAGCTCGTACTCGAAGTCCGGAAGTGGAAACTTTTCTAACCGATACAAGATTTCCCGCATCGCGGCCACGTCGGTCTTGCAGTAGTCACAGAACGCGGCCCACTCTTTCGGGTGGGTGTCCCAGTCCCTGTATGTTGTTGGTTCTAAACCCCATAGCGTTATATCTCCTCCCATCCGTAAAGGAAAAGAGAAGAGGCTTATCATGGATTGTTCTTTAACAAAGAACTCCGTGACCTTCTTGGCCTTGATATCTAGAATCTTGCCGACTTTTTCTAACCTTCCCGGCATAGACATATACCGAGAGCGGATCATCGGGTCTTCCCACCGTTCAGGAGGTATGTTGATTCCTAAATGCCTACGGAAAGCGATTCTCTCGAAGGCGGAGTTCCACGCAACAATGATCTGTAAGTAGTCCTCAAGACCCTGCTTTAACTCCTCTGGAATGGGGCCTTTATGGGTTTCCCAAATCTTAATAGGTTCATCCCCAAAAGCGTAAGCCACCATAAGAAGCTCTGTACTTGTGTGGTTCAGATACTTATAGTGGCCAACGTCTTCAAGGTCTAATTCTGATCTAAATTCTGTGTCTAAATAAAGGTACACTCTTTACCCACCATTATACACCCTCCTCAGTCTCCTGCCCCCACAAGGCTAGCTCTCTCTGCCGTCTTTCCAGCAGCCCCGGCACAACCTTACCACCCGCGTGATCCCACAAAAGAATCTGGGTGGGTATCTGAGACAGCCCGTGCGTTAGTAGCTGATGCAAGGCCCCGACTCCTAGATTGAACCCAAAGTCTATAAGAGCGTCGAACTCGTTCTGGTACAACCCTCCCATAGCCGCATTAAGGTATAGCTCGACGTGAGCAATGTCCTTGAGAAGCAAAGCAGTTGCTTGGTCTTCGGTCAGCCCTGCGGAGAAGTCCTCTCCGGGGATAACCAAATGCCCGTATCCTACCGTTGGTTTTCCGACCACATCGTTGTAAACATGCCCCCGGAACCCCTCATTGTTTTTGATTAAGTTTATCCCAACACTACTTGTTCTCACACGCATGTCCAATTCCGCACATCTGCCACGTACCGTCGGCCTCATACTGTATCCACCTACCAAACGCATCCAACACTATGCGAGGATAACAGTTAGGGGGAGTTGTGAAATGGTACCAATCTTCCGCCGTGGGAGGTGGTGGAGCGGAGGCGACGATAGCCTTGTAGTCCTCGCTAAACTTAAAGCCGTTCTCCCAACCCGGTTTATAATAACCATCGCAAACAGCGGTGCCATTGTCCCGCACATGAACCGCATAGAGTCTTCCCGTACTGGTATAACACTCGTCAGTTCTGAATATCAGGTAGTGTTTTACCAACTGGTCATGGAATACCTCTCGACGAGCCTCTAGCGCGGCTTCCTGTAACTGTATGGAACGCGCCTCAGCAGCTTCATCCGCCGAAAGAACTATCACCTTAGCGGTAGGCTCTACTGACTGTCCCAGCAGCGTAGGGGTCAGAAGTAAAGCGAGGAGTCCAATGTAGAGTTTCATGCTAATCCTTTGAGTGCTTGTAGATATACTTTTCAACTCTCTCTGACGCTTTCCTATACGCTTCTAAGAGCCTTTGAAATGTCTTGTTGTCGATATCAGTACAGTTTAACCCGTTGAGAATATCAAGGCCGTTGACCTCGATCTCTCTCTTAACTTCTTGCAATTTTTCTTTGTTTGTTTTTTCTGTCATATTGGTACGCTAGGAGGGGTTCGAACCCCCGTTGTGAACTTATCAGTGTCGGATTTTAAGTCCGATGCGTTTCAACCAGCTTCGCCACTAGCGCACTGGTGGCCACGGAGGGACTTGAACCCCCATGCTTTCGCGCTTGCTCCTAAGGCAAGTGTGTCTGCCGATTTCACCACGCGGCCTTACCTAAAAAGCTTGATCGTCTCGTACACAAAGTTGGATACTAAAATAACTAACACTACCGTCAAGAACGGATGTGCCGACATAAAGTCTATCATCTATTCACCAATATGATGAACAAAATTAAAAAGGCTATGAGTAGCATTATTCCTCTTTGTCCGGTGTTACGGTTAACTCCCCTATCACAAACCGGGGGAGGGGGTGACTGACGTAGTGCAACACCACGTTGACCAATAACAGGAAAAAACACAAAGCGGAAAACACTGCTTGTGCATACCAGTTTATAGCAACGAAGTATCCGCTGGCAACTGCCAAGATAAAGCAAGGGATGAAATCAAGCAGAGACATTAAACCTCCCCTGCAACAGAGCATACGCCATTGTGGTAAGTACTGTCCAAACAGTAATCGTTAAAAACTTCTCTACCATAAACTCTCCTTACCAACCCATCGATGTACTTGTAGTCCGGCTCTTTCCGGAGCGGGGATGTTTTAGAGGCCGCTTCCACGTCCTCCAGCAACTCTTCTATTTCTTGAGCAACTTCCTTGTAGGGGAGTCTGCCCTTTTTAATATCAAGTAAATGCGGTGCGTTAAACAACGGAAAAGAAATTTCGCCAGTTGATAACAAAGCCAAAGCCTCATGTCCTACCCTTACTGCGTGACTCAAAGCCTTCCAGTCGATCCCATTGTTGGACTCGGCCAGCTTGGCTCTCTTGCCGTACTCCTCGTAGATGCGGGAAAAGATATGGTGCGCTTCCTTGAGAGTGTTCTTATATCCTACCATACGATTGCAGCACTCGAAGTACGTCTCAAACTTTCCGGGAGTGGTTTCCTTGACCACCGTGTGAGAGTGTTCTCCAGCGGGGAACAAACCCAAGTCACCTACTTTAGCCAACGGCCCTTTGAAAGTAATTGCCTCCTCGAAGAAGTCCATAGCCTCTTTAGCCGCTGACACCCTACTACCCTTTATACCATACTTATTGGCCTGAGTGCGACAATACCCCACGAAGGAATAAGACTTCTTAGTGACCAGCCTGTCCTTGTTCGCAACGATTTCTTCCCATATTTCACTTGTAATCAGAGGTTTAGGGACGAACAACATATCGATAGCTACGGTCTGCCCTTCGGCTAGAAGAGATAAATATCTCTGAAGGGAGTAACTTTCGTCATCAGTATCGTCCTTGGTGTTTCTATCCCCTTCTTCCCTCTTCACGACATGGCCGGTACTATCCTGAACCCTCTGAAGTAGAATCTGCTCCGAGGATGGGATATGGATCGACTTAAAATCGTGATCGGAAGCCTCCGTATTAGTACCGTACAGATGACTTCCGAATTCACAGCGATATATGTTTTTCATTTAAAAATCATCCAATGAAGGTACACAAAAAGTACCCACAAATGACGACAGTGGCTGTCCCCGAGAGCACAAACACTACCACTAACGGGATGGCAAAACAAGCGGGAAGGTTAGCACATATCCCCACTAAAAGGGCATTCGCAACCACTGCTAGAAAACTAAGGAGTATCTTTTTCATTTTTATTCCTGCTCGATTACGATGGTTCCCGTTACCTCGATCAGCTTTCCTGTGGCATCGTCCTTAAAGTACCAGCCATCAGACTGCTCCCCTGTTACTACCCAATACACATAAGCAACCAAGGGTAGGAGGAAAAGCTTGGGCACACCCAACAGTAGGCAAAACGCTAACTTAGGCAGTACCCACAAAGTTTCTAGAAGTCTGTCTTTCATTCCCTCACATGCTCCACTGGCCCGTCGTTCGTTGGTTTCTGCCACTCGCGTTGTTTGTTAATTTCCAGTTTCCGGAAAGCTGTGTCTAGAAGGTCGTCTAAAGACATGCCTGCTCTACGTGCCGCATCGAATGTAAGGAAAAGACAATCAGCGATCTCAACCTTAGCTTCCGGAATGTCTTGCTTAATCCAAGACTGCCGTGCTTCCTCGGTTTCCTTCTCTAGATGCTTTAGAGGTCCGAGTGGGCCACGCTCGGTATCGCTACCAAACGTGGCTCGGGACCACTCAGCTTGTTCGTCCCAGAATCTTTGAGTCTTGGACAAGTACCCAAAATCCTCAAAGCTCATGGTTACTGTTTTTTCTACTACTTCTTCAATACCCATTACTTACTGTCCGTAGGGATGTTGAACAACAGTCCCCCCTTATCGCCGTTGGCTACAGTGGTTGGCATGTGTCCATCCCAACGCCAGATAGCGTCGTGCTGGTTCTCCAGAGAAAGCTTCTGGATGATAGCCGGGGTAATGCTAGCTGCTCTGATACGGTTAGCTTCCGCTTCTCCGTTGGCCTCAGTGACCATAGACTTAGCCTTACCTTCAGCAGCGGCCACCTGTTTCGCGGCATCTGCCTGAACCTGAAGGAGTTCGTTCTGCTTCTGGAGAGCGATCTGTTGCGCCTGAATCTTGGCGTTGATGTTTTCGATTACCACCGGAGGAGGACGCGGAGCACCAATCAAGCCAAAGCTATCGACAAAGATACCATAAGACGTGAGAGTTTTGTTAATACATGCCTTACTATCTAGCAGGAAGGCAGTGTTGTCCCCCATGATCTGTGCGATCTCATACTTACCAGCACTGTCGTTCACGCAATTTCTTGCGATGGTACGAAGGTACCCGTTGCTGAAATCGTCCAAATCCCTCTGGAGAAACTTCACATAAAAGGCCGGAACCTTCTCAGGAAGTAGGTAGTAGTTCAGAGAGAAGTCGGCGTTAACCACCATGCTCTCTTTGTTGGTGAACGTAATGCTTTCGTCCTTCGCGTTGCCTTCATCGAGGCTTTTAGTCCACACTACATTCTTCATGTTGGTTGGGTACTCGATCACCGTGGTGCCGAGGGGGTTATAAAACACCCATCCCGTACTCACTGGTGTATCCAGCACACCTTTGTTATCGCCAGCCATGTTGATCTTAATACCGACGTGGCCGGGTCCAATTCTATCTACTCCGCAACCGGCGAGGAAAGTCATTAGGAATCCTGCCAGAGCCAACTTAACGAGGTTCATTATTCTCCTTAAAGAATTTTCTTACTGCGTATTGTATCATTTTGAAGGTTACAAAGCCGTAAAGGAATACCGAGAGTATACCGCCCAAGAAAGTAAAGTCGCTCGGGTAGGTCATAAGCCAGAAGGCCCCTTGTAGGACGTAAAAACCAATTACGACCCACGAGAGACCCGCCAGTATTTTAAGCAAGCTCATTTTTCTCTTTCTCATACTGCTGGATAAAGTCTACCGCAGCTTCCGAGAACCCGTCAATATGAACCCACTTCCCATACCCAACTCCGTTCTGGTATGCGGCCACATTGATGACGTAAGCCTTGGAGCCTTCCTTAGGAGCAGAGAGAGCCTGATGCGACTGTTCATCGGTGAAGATGATGAGTCTGTCGTATCCAACTTTATCTGCTAGTTTCTTAGCAACTTCCGTGTTAGTCCCGCCTCCGTGTTGGCTATGTCTGACAGCATCGCGGAGAGCAAATCCTCTACGGGGAGGAATGCTTCCAGCCGTCGTACCAAACACAATCACTTCGCTGGTTTCGCTGATCTCACGGACCAACATTGCCAGTGCTTGAGCGGCATCGGCTCTGCTGATTTGCGATCTTCCGGAAACGGGAGAACCCATGCTTCCAGAATTGTCCACCAACAGAACGGTCTTGCCGGACAGCTTCTCGTGATCCTTAAGGCTACGATACATGGCCTGTTCCAACTCAGGCTCCAGTTGCGGAGCGTAGTTAGCGGCAGAGATATACCGGAAAGGAAGAACACGTTCGGTCTTCATTTCGGACAAAGCTTTGCGGATGGTATCATCCGGGACTCCCGCCTGTTGCATGTTACGCAAGTTGCGGAGTAGTGCCAAAGCACCCAGCTTCTTCTCTTCGATCAGACGAATGAAAGTCTCTTTCTTATCCGCACCAGCAGACAGATTCGACTCCCAAGTATCCGGAGCAACCAATTTCTTCTCGGCCAACTCGTTCCACAACTCCTGTTGATCGGAGTTCAGAGGACGCGGGTGTACCAAGAACAACACGTCGCGCAGAGAGATAGAGCCTTCCCGGTTCGCGTACTTCGACAGAGAGTACCTGTCAAACTTTTGGAACGCAGCAGCGAGTCCTTTCTTAACCTGATTGGACAAAGGAACTTTCTTGTCCTTCCAGTACAGAGCTAAAAACTCCGCCAGTTCGTCCGGACGCTGGATGATCTTGGTCAGCGTTTCCGCAACCACGGCACGGCATTCCTCGCCGAGTTTGGTATTTTTGTTGCCTGCTCTAACAAGAGTCAGGGCCAAGAACAACGGGATATGGCGCAGTTTACCGTTAGTACGGGTTTCGTATGCCAGATCGGACACGATTTGAGGGCCATTCTTTTTCTTAAGAACTTCCTGAACCGAGTCTTCAACGATCTGGGCAGAGCTAACTCCGTCCAAATAGAAGGTGTCTTCAAACAACATGGATGCTAGAACAACACGACGAAGCTGTTGCTCAGGATTGATACGCGCTGCCGTGGCACCTTCGTGCGTCTTCGGAGCGGGGGTCTTAATTGCAGTATTGGTTTTCATTTCCCTCCAAACATTTCCTCAAGCTTGTTAACTTCGAGGCTTTCTTTTTCCAGTTTACGCCCTATGTTGATACCCCAGTATAGCATGGACAACTGCCCGTTAAACGAGGGAAGATTCTCAAGGATAGCTTTCTGTAAATCCTTTGAGTCATTATGCTTCTTAAGACTGTCCGCTACCTGTTTTCCAGTAATGCCAGCAATACACAATTCGACCATCAACGTCGCGCATACGGGATCGCTAGAAGAAACTTCTTTTACTAACTCTGGGTATGCCGCTCCCACCTGAGCACCAAAGTTACTTTTAGAAAACTCGTGGCTGGCCTTCATTTCATTTTCAAGTAGGTCTTTTATACCCATACTACTCCAGTTCGTGTACTGCGATGACGACGCCAAAAACTTGTATCGCCACGTTTCCAAGCAAAACCAAGAATCCTAATGCTTCTAAAGGACTCGATAGTCCTTGTGGTTTGGACGCTATTGCGGCAACTACTAACGCCACAGCCGACGTAAATGCTAAACAACACTGGGTTATTCTCATATTTCTTAGAACTTAGGTAAGAACAAGCGACACAGATATTTTAGCGTCCTAACCCCTAGACGATCCCGGCACACACCGGGAGTCGGATTCGAACCGACGTTTCTTCATTAGCATTGAAGTAACTGTATCTAACACTATACCTAAAAAATTGGCAACATAATCACGCTCTAGGCGGCAAGCAAATTCGTGGTCACTTTACCGGTTAGAGTCATTCCCGTTTTTGTTCTCTTTAACGACTCCGCCACGACCGGTGAAACCCGTTACCAGATTATAGCAGAGAACGAGCGAAACACCTTGTACTGTTGCTCTACCAACTGAGCTACTATCGAAACCCTGATAGATGGGATTCGAACCCATGACCTACGGTTTGGAAGAAGGAATTGTTTCAACACTACTGCTACTGAATTTTAGTAGGGGCTGGAGATTCGTCGCCAGCGTTGAGTCCGTAACAGGACCCGCAATTCTAATACTCTCTGCCACCCTACAACCTTCGGGGCACGGGAGCTACCCGTATAATGCCCCTGTTTTAGCCACTGTCGCATACCATTGCCTTGTTGCCCCTATATATTCGAAATCAAGGGTTCCCGGGGGTTTGCCGACTCGCGCTCTTGCGAACTAGGCTAATCTTATCTAGGAGAATAAGCGACATACGGTGTTTATCACCAAAGAAGTAACCGTGGTCTTCACTACCTAGAACCTTAAAACATCTAGGAGCACAAGCGACACAGTAACCCTTCTCGAAAGAAGGTGAGGCGTCGAAACCTCTCATAGCCGAAGCTACTTTAACCGAAGTAACTGTATCTACACTACCTAGAACTTCAAATATGGGAAAGAACAAGCGAAACAGAGACTGCCTTTCGGCAATTCATTAAGCATGAGAAGTAACTGTTTCTAACGCTATTCCCAAATCCATTTTAACACGTTTCCAAAACCTTGTCAAGTCTGTCGATCAACTCACAGTTAAAACCACGGTGGTTTGATGTGGGACCCGTGGCCCAGACTCCTACCGGAACTCCTAGAGTGCTTGAAATTTCATCGCCCACTTCTAACGAGGCCCGATCCAAGTGACTAATAGAAAGATAATCCAAACCGCCAACAATGTCAAGTGCTTTTTTGGCTAAATCAAAATCAAATTTACCACACCTAAAAGCACCCTGAAACTCTCCGGTTCCATTATGCGCTTCCTTAAAGGATTTTGTCAAGTCCACGTCTTCCGTTGGGAATGGCCCGTGGCCGTGCCTCGTGAAGTACGATCTGAAGCACCCAATCCTTAATCTATCACTGCATCCGACTTCTGACAAGAGGTTGTCTGCGTTTCCGAAGGTGCAGTTTGTCCAAGTGTTGTGTGGCAGGAATTCCTTCCGCTCATCCAACAGGACGCCCTGAGCGCCTTCAAACAACATTAAGTCACTCGGCTCCAGTTTGTCAACGACTTTTGCGTAACTTCCGAAATCTTTGTAAGCACGGGCCATGTGCTCGAAATCAAAGTCCATATCCGGAATCTTCAGTTCTCTCTGTAGCCTGTCTATCTCGAAACCTAACTGCGAGAACATGAACAATAGCTTCATGTGGATTCTGTTTTCGTCCGCGAAGTCTTCCACTAACAACACTCTATCACCATACCTCAGGCTGAGTTCTCTGGCAACCCCTACACCGACCCCACAACTTCCGTGGGCACCTTCCCGTCTTGCCTTCTCTCTTAACTGATTAAGCCTTTTGTGCATTGGAGTGATGACTACGCACTGTCTGTCTATGGTAACTCGGTTCCAGACCGGAGTATAGGTAGGCAACGCGGCGGCTTCCCTCATCATACTAAACGGGTTAATCAACATGAAACGAGATAAGTGTGTCTTAACAGTAGAGTTAGCTAGCATTCCAGACCCGAACTGGCTGAAAGTGTGATGTACTCCTTGTGGTGTTACTACGTTATGGGCCGTCTGTGGACCGCCATTATACCGAACTATCTGATCCACAGGGAACTTACGACAAAGAGCATCGACTGTCGCGCCTTTGCTCTCGTCGCCGAACGCCATACCCTGAAGCAGGATTGCCTTCACTATTCTATCTCCTCCAACACTGGTCCGTAGTTATTAGGGTCCTCTCCGTCGAAAGGATTCCCGTATCCCTGTTTAATCCAGTCCAGACCTATAGTAGCTAATTCCTTACTGGTGCTTCCTCCGAAGTCCGAGAAGGCGTAGAATAGGTCTCCCAGCATGAACCCCCAAGTATCTTGGTCGTCTCGGGGGTCCTTTCTTTTCTGTAAAGTTAGCCTGCTCATCTTAAAGACTCCTCACTTTCGGCCAATACAATAGCTCTGTATTGGGTAATAACTTCCGATTTGTGCTGGTGCTCTGGATAAACACGTCGAACTTCCCGTGGTCTCCCGGTTGAAGTTTAATCTCTCCCCCTCTAGGAAGGTTGAGCAAATCTCTCGCGGCATCGCCGGAGAAAACTTCTCCTGTTGCCTTGTTACGAATACAGATAAGCTTATAGCTCTGAAGCTTCTCGGGTTTAGTTAACTGGTAGAAGGCTGCTCCAATTATCATTCCCCCGCCGATGTGGTCTTCCACAAAATCTCGCACGGAAGAGTTCTTTCGGACCGACCAAAAAGATACTTGCTTGGTAATTTCTACCAACTCTCTTTCCACTTCTTTAACCGATACTTGGCTAAGATCGGAGTAGAAACTGGTAGTACGTCTTTGCCCACTGGCTCTAGCGGCATAGAATCGCGTCACCGCTTCCTTGGTTCTCTGCGTTGCCTTCTCAAAACCTTGTTTGGTTTGCTCCCATTCGAGGATATTCCCCTCTGGAATCCCAAGTCGAGAAAGGTTATGGCCGTACCCTTGAGGAACGCGAAACACAAATGACCACTTATCGGTGTTCTGCAACTCCTTTATTTTCTTAGAGATACTGTTGCCATTGTAATTCCGGCTTGAGTTTTCCGCTCCATCCGTAATCACCATGATAAGGAATGAAACATCCGGGTCTTCCGCATCTGGAACTTTCGACAACTGCTCAATAAGTTCTCCAACACTATCGAACAAGGGAGTAGAGCCATACGTCTCGTACGAGGTTAGTTTCTTAAGGCTATTCACGCTTGAGTTCTTAACCTCGAACTCAATACCAGTCGCCGCTCTTACCCCGAACTTGATAACACTGACCACAGTGTCAATACCGTGGTCAGTGGCACCCTCTTTAATACTTTCCACATTCGAATTGTAGTCCGAAGTGGCCGTAGTCTTGAGACTACTCATGGAACCGGAATGATCTCTAGCGATTCCTATGTATTGCTTCATACTCTCTTCGCCTTCTTTCCGCCACCCGCTACCGCTAACTCCTCACCCTTCTCAATCTTCTTGAGGGACTTAGAGACTGCCTTAGCGTCCTTGTCGCTCACTCCAACCGCAACGAGGTCAGTAACCAGCGAGGCAGGAGTAGCGCGATCTTCGAACAACCCGATGGTACTTGCGATGACTTCGCAAATAAGACTTGGGTCTTCGAGGGTAATCACGTTGTCTTCCCCGAACAGTTTTTCATACTGAGCACGCGCATCGGGAATGTATCCACCGTGGGGCCAGAGAAGGAACACATTGAAGTTGCGTTGCGCTTCCTCGATGATTTCCTTAACCGGAATATCTGCTTCCAGTGCGTCACCGAAAACATCCTTTACTTCTCCCTTGAGGACAGAAGTAGGAATGCGCTCGTCGGCATACATGAACAGGTATCCTTTTTTACCGCGTTTGTCGATGGAGTCTAGAGAAACCTTTCTAGCAGCCGCGTACAGAATCAACTCATAGCTCTCTTGCGAATTCCCGCCACCGTTCCCAACCAACCAAATCTTTCTAAGATGGTCGTCCGCTCTGTTGTCAGACTCGAACTCAGAAATCTGGATGCTATTGGTGCCTTCCACCTTGTAATCATCGTTAGCCGCGAATGCCACCTGAGCATCCGGAAGATACTTCTTGAGAAGGTCCATCAGAGCCGGAAGCTTCTTCTGAGCCACGACAGCCCTGTTGATATTGCTGCCAGTCACATCGAAGCTAATCAGAACCGGCGTCGAGTTAGGATGTTCCTTGCTATCCCTAGACTCCAGTTTCGAATCTGCCTTCTTGTTGATCCTCAGCGGATCGAGATTCTTGTGAACCTTGGTTGCGCTGCGTGTGTATGCGAAGTCGTCTACTTTGTTGGCCTTACGGTCTGCCGCATTAGACGTGTATGAATGTGTATCCCAACTACCACCGCCCATTATTTCTCCTTTATCTTTCTCTGAATCCCGGTTCGTTCCATCGTTCGACTATGTATGTAGGCGAATTTCTATGCGCCACAGAAAGGAAAGGGTCCCCGTCCTCTTCGGTAGCAGAAACATAGAAGTGAGCTTCCGGAACTGCCTTCATTATCTTCTTCACTGTGAGAAGAACAGGAAGAGGAATAGCTCCGTTATATTTTCTATCTGAGAAACTAACATCTCTCGCGTTTTTGTAATCTTGCGACCAGCCTGCAAGATGCTCTACATCCGAGTCGCGCAACCCTCTCCACTGCCACGTATCTCCGAGTTCCTTATCTAGGTAATTAACAACCTGTGAACCATTGTATACATGAATGTTTTCCTCTTTGAAGCAACAAAGAAGTTTTTGCGATATTACGTCTGCGTTATTTGTAAGTCCAATCTCTTCACAGACTTTGAGGTATTCCTCAAGTTCTAACGAAGAAAGATCGGGTTTTGCCTCGTACGTCTGTGGGTCCGGAACCTTTTCTGGTTCTGGCTTAGGTGGTTCCTCTACTATTACTGTCTCTGGATACTCCGGCTCTTGACTGCCCATGTTTTCTTTTCCCCAACCAAACATTATTTCTCCTCTGGTACTTCGAACTTGCTCCAACTCGGAGGGCCGTATGCGGCCTCTGCCGCTACAACCCACTCGTTAAAAATCTCGTTAGTATTTTTATACCGCTTACTCGGTGTTTTGTCAAGTGCCCTCTCTAAAATCTTCGAGAGAGGGTCTGGAACTTCCCCCAAGAACTGTATCGTCTTCGCCGCCGCGTACACATCCGAAGACGTGGTGAGCTTACGGTCTAAAATCTCCGGGGCGTAAAAAGACTCATACTCCGGCACCAAGGCGCTTAACCTAGTTCTATCTTTACCGACGGAGTAACACCAATCGATTAAACGGATTGTGTGTTTTCTCGCGTCTCGGTCCGGCGTTGCGTTGTCCGGAAACACCATTATATGTGGCGGCAAAACTGCGCCGTGAATCACGCCCAAATTGTGCGCCCATCCCAACAGGATCAAAGTCCGCTTGAACAACCAAACCAGCATTCGCGGGTCAGATTTCACTCTACGCTTAACCTCTTCTAAAGTCAAGAACCCTTGCATCTTATTGATAACGTTGGCGTTGCGCTTAAATCTTCCGGAAATGGAAAAGGAATCTCGGAGCACAGGTATCCCATCCCTCACAGGCGGCATGACTCTGGTTAGAATACCAAGAGCCTCCCTCTCTGCGCGGAGAAGATCGTTATCGTCATGGTTTCTAGCCACCTTGACAAACACGTCCTTCCCCTCGTACAGGTCGCATATACTACCGCTGATGGGAAACTTCGATACCTCGTACGCCCCAATCGTAATCGGGGTCTTCCACCAGACAGTCTTGTTGAGGCCGTAGGTGCCCTCCTTGGCTCTGTCTTCCGCTTCCCTATACAACTGCGTCAGAAGTTCAAACGCCGCCTTAGAGAGGGGATTACCGGGGTTCTGGTCAGGGTGTACGACCTTAGCTAACTGCCGGAACACGGTCTTGGCGGGGGAACCCATCCCGAACACTTCCTCTACCGTCACCGCCGCCAGCAGACGTTTGTGCACAAGTTCAAGTTCTGTCATGACTTAGATTTCTCCTTCAACTCCCGGCAAGCCGCGCATAGAGGGTCGAAAATACCCTTGTGGCAAACCTTCGCATGATTGGCCAGCGCGGAGCCGGATGCGTACGCCCTCTTTTGCCTACGCTTCAATATACTGAAACTTGTATCTGGTTCAAATTTTTCAAACACTACCCTTTTGGGAATCATGAATCCAGTATGACACACAATTTATTTCGAGTCAATTGTTAAAATTGTGTTACAAACTATTGACTTTTGCGAAAAGTCATGCTAAAGTATGTACAGTTAGAAGGAAATCAGAAGGCAAGTAACTCCTCTATAGGATGCTTCGCTCCGCTCAGCGGCTCTATTCGAGTTCGGCTCTGCCTCTCTCAACTATTTTTGTTCTTTCTTAGCTGGAGAAGTGACGGGGGGTTGCAGAACACCCCCCGAACCCCCCGCAGTTAAGATAGTATAATAGCAAATAGTTAAGAGCTTGAGGAGGCCGGGAGGCCGACGATGCTCTCCTTTACTGACGCCGAAAGCGGAGCTTGAGGCATCCTAACTGAGACAAGAGAGTTATGAAAACCATATACTTAATAACCTGCAAAGAAAACGGCAAGAGGTACGTGGGTCAAACCATCATGCCTCTGTACGAAAGATGGAGAATGCACTGTTACTACCGGCCAAACAAGGAGCTTGAGGACGACATTTATCGCTACGGAAAGGAAGCTTTTACCATCGAGGCTTTGTGTGAATGCCCTAGTTTCGAGGCCATGAACAGAGCGGAGAAGTTTTTTATATCTTTTTTAGGAACCCGTAGAAAATCTCTAGGATACAATAGGCACGCTGGGGGAACCCACAGGGGGTACCCCGACACTGGTAAGTATACCAAGGACGAAGTGCGCGGGTTAATAAGGAACATGGCCAAGAATAAATCTCTGAAGCGTTTCATAGACTATGATATTTTTAAAATTCCGGAAGGAGAAAGAATGATCTACGAAAATGTGTTGATTGAAGAGGGGTATCTAAGAAGAAGCGATGTTAGAAAAAAGTAATCCTGAAACAGAACCAAAGAGAACCAAAAAGAAACGTGGGCATTCGTATCCTAATCGGCTGCTCTCCGCATTGGCAGGCATATTGGAGGACCCGGACGCCTCGATTGCGGAGCGTCTACAGGCCGCGAAGCTCTCGCTTGAGGCTATCCCCCTTCGCCCATCCCCTCGTCGCAAGACGGACAAAGAAAAGGCCATTATTGAGGCACTTAAAGGCACAAAAAAACCGGGCGTCTTTAAGGGACACCCGGTGGAAGAACCTCCGAAGGATTAGTTTACTGGGGTTGGTTTGGGGGTTTCTTTATCTGTCATTTTTCGAAGGACGGTAGTCAGAATCTTCTCCGTCGTCTCGTCCACCCCCTGATTATACCACCACCAGTAGTCATCGACAAGCTGAAGCCGAACCTCGTCCGTAAAGTCGGGGTACTTCTTCTTCAACGTCTCTGCTGATTTTTGGCGATACTCTTCCGTTAATTTCCTCATTTTCTTCCCTTCTTTGCTGGTGCCTTCTGGTCCTTCAGAAGCGCGGTTAGTTGAGGGATGCGGGTTTGCACCTTGGAACTAATGGTGCCGTCGATACGAAGACGGGAAAGGGCCTTGAGGGCAGCGATAACCTTTCCGATGTTGGTCTTGGCCTCGTTATACTCATGTGTGAGGTCATTAGGCCACGAATAATGATCCAAGAAGATCAAAGGGTGTTTGTGCTTTGCCAAACTAAGGCCCAACTGCCTTTTTCCTGCCTCCACTGCATCTGGCCATAGGGATTCTCCTGCTTTGACTCTTTTGATAAACTCCTTGGACCCTATCTCGTTGGCCAGACACTGCCCAGCCATGCAGCGTACGGTGCCACAAGGCTCAATATTCCCATATACCTCTTGGTTGTAGAGTCGAGCATGTTTGATGAGATCGTCAGCAAGGCTAAGAATGCCTTCGCGGTTTGCTTTGTTTTTCCTACTCATTTTTTCTCCAATTCGTAAATTTCTGCCACCAGTTACGGTGGGTTAATCTATCCAGTTCGGTTTGTAGATCGTATGCTAGTTTGCGAAGTCTTGCTATTTCTTCCGTTTGTTTTCGGATAGTTTCAACCCGGTCTTCCTTTTCTTTTTGGTAACTACCGGGATTGAACACACTTCGTAAATTGTTACACTCGTTACAAGCCGCTCGGAAAGACGTGTTAAAGTTTCTGGTTGCCGCCTTAGGGATCACATGGTCAACCGTGGCTGCTAATGGATTGGGAGGGAATACATCTAAAGGAGCCATATCCCTCCCGCACCAGAAGCACTTACCACTTTGTCTTATATACAACTGTTCTTTTAGTACAGTTGATACACCCATTTACCCCCTAAACGTTATCCATCGCAGTCTTGATGCTCTTGTTCTGCTCCGCCCACTTGAGGGAGTGTGGTTCAAGCTCCACCCCTAGACGGTAGCACATGACCAGAAGCTGCGGAGCAAACTCCTTAACCATTTCCGGATCACGAGAGCGTTTGAAGTCCTTCGCCATGTCTTCTGCCGCCAGAGCACCGGCCACTTCCGCGAGAATCTTGAACCTTTTCAGCAACTTCGCTGGAGACTTGTCCGAGATATTGCGTTCAGGCTTTCGCGCAGCAACAGCTTCCTTGGCATCGTTTACCTTCAGCTTCTTCCCCTCTTCTGCTTTTTTGGTCAGAAGTTTGTTCTGCTCTGTTGGCTGTAGTTTGGCCAATTGCTGAGCAGCAGAGGTTGAGAATTCTCCTTTTCTCAGTTTTTCCTGAGCTTCGGGGGAGAGTTCCAGAAGCTTCTGTCTATCCTTCACCCATTGAACGGCTGAAGCCAACTTCTTCACGTCACTGGCCGCGCCGGGGAAGTACTTCTTGGCGATTTCCTCCAAACCCTTCCCAAAGCGATTGGTATAAACGCTAATGTTGTAAGCGTCATCCAAAGAGTTTGTGTCTGTCCGGTTCCGGTTTTCAGCCACAGTAATGTCGAGAGCCTCTTCCAAGTCTTTCACTTTACTGTAGTTAAACTTGAGCCGGGTTTTCTTTTCGGGGTCTTTTACTCCCTTATTCAGGAGCATAATCGCCCGGATGCGGCGATGGCCAGCGATAAGTACAGGCCACCCATCTTCATCCTTGTAGCAGACAGCCGGAACCAACTGTTCCCTGTGTTGAATGTCTTCTGCTAACTCCGTCACATCTGTTTCTTCGCTTCTCCCGCTGAGTTCGGGTTTTAGGATCACATTCTCAGGGAGTACGGTGTAGCCTCCATTGGCTGTCCGTTCTACTCCTGCTTCCTCGATGAAACTAACTGACATTATTCCTCCTTGTACAATTTCGGGGGGTTGCTCTCGATGAGATCAGCGAGTCTGCGCTCTAGAGAGGGCGTCCATTTCAACTTTGGAGATTTGCTCATCCTCCTCCTTCGCTTGTCTTGGTGGTCCCGGCAGGACTCGAACCTGCGACCCTCTGCTTAGAAGGCAGATGCTCTAATCCATCTGAGCTACGGGACCACGGTTAGTCGTTCGTGAAAGTTAAAACGATAGTGCCATTTACGGGCAAGTACAAATCTCCGTAGGTCTCCGGCTCGTCGTAAGCAGTGACTCTCCCACTGCTTGAAATAGCGAATACTACGCTATTCGACAATTTAACCACTAACAAGTCGCTTTCAGTGGATTTGAGAAGGACGGGATAATCATAGTCCTTTACCTTTCTCCCCGGCTTAAATTCGTCAGTAGTTGCTTGTGCTTTTACTTTCGCCATTTTTCTCCATTCTTGGTGGGGCCACTAGGACTCGAACCTAGAACCAAGGGATTATGAGTCCCCTGCTCTGCCATTGAGCTATAGCCCCGGTGGTGGGTCATCTGGGGTTTGAACCTAGAACCTCCGCCTTAAAAGGGCGTTGCTCTGCATTGAGCTAATGACCCGTTGTTTACAGATTCTTTGCTTCAGAATTCGTGGTTATGGTGATTTGGTTGTCAATCAAGGGAGTGAAGTAGTCCGATCCCCCGTATTTTCCGAATTGGGCAGAAGGAATGTTAAGGATTCTATCCCAGTCCCTCAATCCTTCGTGGAAACAATACCTTCCCGACACCTTGAGGACTAGAACGCCTTTTGAATCTAAAGCGTACGCCCCGTCCGGAAGGTCCTGCGCCATCACTTGCAGTGGTGGTTTCTTTGTAGTAATCATATTCTCCTCTGACTCTGCGTTTACGGGCTTGTCACCGTCTATGGCCGCATTACGGGGGAGAACCCCCGGAAGATCACAGGTATGTAACCGCAACCTTCGTGTTTTTGGGATTTAGAGTCCTCCGGATTGCCTCGATCTGCTGCTTGATAATTCCGGGGAACTTCTTATTGTACCAAACATACCGATAGGAGTGAAGTTTTTCAATCTCTCCCAACTCAGTATCGCCTCCCCAAGTCGGGGAAACCTCTCCAGTTCCCAACCGAAGGCCCTGAAGTTCAGGGTTGTTGAGAACGGACTTATGTACCAGAAGTACGGATACTTTTGGCTGGTTGGTTCTGGTTTTCTCCTCCACCAGAATAAACGGAGTTTGCCGTGGGGCTTCTCGGAGGATGCGAATATAATCCACATCCTGCTCATTGACTACGAAATGGTACTTGTGTTCAGACATGCTTCTCCTGTGTAAATGCCAAAATCTTCTTTGGTTATGAATTGTGGATGATCTTTGATTCTCTGTATCATCACACTCTCCTGTTGGTTCTCTATCGCTATTTGGGAGGCTATCTTTGCAATTCGGTAAAAGGAGTTATCTCCAGATACCTCAATGATTAAGGAGTCCTCTTCTACGCCCTTCCAGCTTCCCACGGCTGGGATCATGGTATAATCCGGTATGCTGTTTGCTAGCAATATCTCCCGGATTTTCCCCATGTTTTTGTGTTCCGTTGTGATTCGCCACATTTTCACTTTACCTCATCGAGAATTTTTTGTCAACACCGAGATTTTCTCCGGGGGGATAAATCCCTTGTACATGAATCCAGTTCCTTTACCGCTGTCGAAGTGAGGATCAGGCTTGAGGAAGATTTTACTCTCGACCTCAATACGAAGAATTACGGGCTTCGCGGTTTTCACCACAGGAGCGTCCTCGTCCTTCTTGAACCCTATAAAACTCAATACGAAGGGGTCCGGTTTAGCGGTGAAAAGAAACTTTCCTCCTCTGTCTGTTTTCAGGTAACTGGCCCTTGCGTCAGCCATCATCTGTGCGTCTGCTTTCTTGGTGGTAAGGTAGACTACCCCTTGTTCTTCAGTAGAAACGATGGTGTCGCCGGAGGGCCATTTGGCTTTCCACACGTTATCAGGATTTGGCTTCAACCCCTCCTTGAGGATACTCGGAAGGTATACGTCGGCAGTGCCGTGGTAAAGAATCATGTTTCCTCCTAGTTCATGTATTTGGGTGAAAAGTCTTCAACACCGTCTTCCATCGCCAGCATGATTTCTTCTTCGGTGGTAGGCTCCATTTTCAGAAACTCTAATGGAAGCCACCCGGCTCTTGCTCCGTCTCCGGGGTCCGCCCAAATAGAAGGAACCGGGGTTATTTTCCCACTTTTCTTGTTTTGCAGGAAGTGGATGGACATTCTGGTTGGGTCCACTTGGTATACAGTCCCCAAAGGAATTTCGTCCTTGATTCCGGGTACATCACCCAGACTCTCCTTCTTAATGAGCGTTGCTTTCATTCGTCTCTCCTTCGATGAGTAGAAGTTCTTTGGGAAACCACCCTTTTTCCGATTCTGGAGAAATAATCATGACCATAGGAACGTCAACCGTGATACGATCCCTGTCGTTTCTCATCCTCCAAGTTAGAATCTGGGATAAGTCTATCTCAAACTCCGTACCTAAGGGTGTCTCCCTCGTGACATTTACCGCCCCAAACTTTGTGTCGTACCCAATGAGTACTGCCTTCATTAGTTGTCCTCCAGTCTGAGCGCGGAGAGAGGGAACCATCCCCAGCTTCCGTCATCTTGTTTGGTTAAAATCAATTGAAATGTGGTGATCTTCCCATCCACTTCCACTTCAGCATCCCGAATGCTTTCTGGTTGAACTTCGTAAACAAACCCGATAGGAACATGGGAAGCGATGGTTCCGATATCTCCCAAGTCCTTATTGACCAGAATTGCTTTGCTTATTACCATGCTTCTCCTCAGAAAATTGGGTTAGGAACAACTTCCGTGTATGAGATATCCTTGATTCCTTTGTCGCTCAAAGCATCCCATTGATCGGCTAGCTGCTCATTGTAGTCGTCGGCCTGTTTGGTAACGTCCCCCACACAGGTTTTTACGAAGAAATCACACTCAACATGGGCACCGTTCTCCGTAAATTGGAATGTGCCCATCTTGATTTCGCAGTTCTCATTAGGTTCTACGAATTCGAGTCTCATGTTCTCTCCTAAAAGGTGAAAGTTACTGTTGTTCCCTCTGGAAGAAGTTCAACTTCCCAAGTTGAAATTGCGTCTAGGCGTATGGATTCAAAATCATTACCCGCCACCCATACCCTAATTACTTCGCCTGTTGACGTTGAGGATCGGGTTCGAAAGATATACAAATCCGAGCCAACAACTTTTGCGATGCGGCCACGGGGTATTTGATCCCCCTTTATGGCTACACTTTCGTTCTTCGATATTTCGATTTTCATGTTCTCTCCTAGAGATTGGTAGGTGCTCAGACTCGCCGCGTGAAGGCTCTCTGTGAGTCCAACCGGGGTTTCCCCCGGCAGGTTATTCGATCCTACGGGAAACAATTGCTTCCAAACAAGGAACGATGGTGATTTCGAAGCAGTGCTTAAATGCTTCGCTGTGGAGTACCGTCCCGAGTATAAGGGATACTCCTGCTACTGTTACTGCAACCTCTAAGCGACGGACGCTCAGACGATGTACGATCACAGGAACCGGGGGGATGATCTTCTTCATCGCTCTCCTTTCTGTAAAAGATTTCAGTGAGAGTGGTTTCCACCCTGAAGGGTTTGTAAAAATCGTCGGGAAGATTTAATGAAGCCTCTTCCCAAGCCTTGCTGGGACCTTCTGAACTTTCGCCCAACAATACACCATCGCCATAAACTCTGAAAGTATTGTCCTCCCTCATACACACTGCGTTGTAGATTCTGGTAACTAAAGTTTCTGGAGTCAGTACCTCATACCCCAGTACGCTCTCCGCTAAGCTTTTTGCTTCCAGTAACGTCATGTATCCTTCTCACGCTGGTAAATCGCGTATGTTCTGTTACGTTCTCTCTGAAGATAATATTCACTTCCTCAGAGGTAACTCGTTCAAATACTATGATTTCGTCCTCTTTGCTGAACCTAGCCTCGTACAGCATACGCTTCCTCCACGGTTACTCGGCCTTTGTCTACCTCGTTGGCGTCTTCATCGGGCTTAATCGTGTAGATACCGATCATATTCCCTCTGATAGTGCCGTCTACGGTAAGTACCTTGTCTACCGCCACAACAGATTGAGCGTGAGGGTTTGGGGGAGGAACAGGCTCTTGTAACCAGCTTTCTTCGTTTGCCCAAACAGTTGTTGACCTATCCAACGCGGGGACTTGCTCGATGTACCCTTGAACCGCCTTCTGAAGCTCGTCCAGTTGGAACCTAACTCCATCCTTCGGCTTTACCAAAACCACCTGCGAATCGGTAAAGTAAATCGTTCCTCGTTGGCGTCTCACAGCTTAATCAATCTCTTTTCTGTCCGGATGACGATCTCTTCCACCCGAACCTTCTTGAGACTTTGAAAGTCTCCCGCGATCTTCGCCACTTCGTCCATGCTGGCGGGTTTGTGGTCCACGGTGTATGTGTGGATGTATTCATCATCCACCAGTCCGTGAATCTGCCCTTGAACGTGTACGTCGTACCTCTTCGTTTCGGTAATCATGCTTTCTCTTTGACCTCGTAACCTTTCCGGAAGTGGATAACCCCTTCCGCTTTTCTAACTGCTTCGAAAATGTCTTTCGCCTCGACTACTACACTGCGCGTCCAGCTTTCCAAAACGAATTTCTTCACAGTCCTTCGTCCTCCTCTTCCACAAAATCCCACGGAGTCATGGGGGTAAACTCTCTAGGAGCCGTGGCCAAGATATCCTCTACGGACATTCTTCCCTCAACGGCTTCGAGGTAATGGAACTCCGCAACCCAGTTGCGTTTGGAATTCTTATAAGTCATCCCACGCGCAATCTCTTTGCCCGATATCAAACTCTCAGGATCATACCAATTGCCCATGCTCCTGCGAATATTGAAGTTGTCATTCGTGAACTTATCTGCGAAACCGACTCCAGCGAACATTACTCCCTCACATAATCCTTAACTGGGATGTGATGAATACCGCCCAATGAATTTGCGAAGGTTTTAGCCGACGCAAGATTAGGCTCATCCCCAATCCAGCTAACATTTTGGTTTTTCTGCTTGATGAAAACGGACACGTATTGAGGGTTGAAGTTATCCTCAATAGAATGAGAATACTCGGCACCCTTATAAACATCACGAGAGCCGCGCAACTCCAGACCAACGACTGAGGACCAATCGAGGTCTTGGAGATTCAGATGGATTTCTTGAACGGGGTCCATACCCCCTCCAGTTTCGGATTTCCGCCCAACGTCGCCGTTGCGCCGATGACAAAAATTTATAGCGCCGGAAAAAAATTGTCAAGAAAATTTTTAAAATCTTTATTTTCAACAATTTGCAAAAGCTCGAAGAAAAGTTTTCCACACGGTCGCCCATATATAGTGCGAAAAATTTTTTGCCGCCGCCGAAAAAAATTGTGTCTCCCGCTCAGTACGGGGGGAGCACCTAAACGGCATGGCTCTTTGCGCGACTCTGCCGCCGAGAGCAACAGACATACGACCAGTGACGTACCTAGAGCCTATACACCCGAGTCTCCAGCCTCTTTTTTCGAATGTCGAGCGTCGAGTGTCGAGCGTCGCGCCGTAAACTGTTGAAAACAAACGATTTACGCACATTTTCTTCAAAGTGAGCACAATTGACCGGACGGCGAAAATCGAAAAATATAAAGTGGAGAACAGTTCGGAAAAACTTTCCGGGCTAGTGGTAGGCTACCATTCGACTATAGCCCAAAACCCGCAACAAAGGAGCAATAAAATGGCGCAGATCGTATCAGCAACCGTAAAGGAAAATGGAAACTTCGTTATCGAGTTCAAACCATTGGATAGCCAGCGTGCCAGCAAGTCCGGAGACACCGTTCAGGTTGCCGGGACAAATGGGTGGGCTGAGCCTTTGGTTAACCTTACTGGACAAGACCCCGAAGGTCGTTCCGTTCCTCTCACGGCTGCAATTCAGGTTCGCTACCGCAACCCGTACAAGACGGGAAGCTCCTCGCCGACCAAGAAGAGTCAGCCAGTTACCGCTGAACTCCTGAAGAAGAAGGCCCAAACCTCAATGGGCAAAACCGCTTAACGGTGCGAAAGGAGATGTATGGGACAGATAGTAGCCTTCGCACGAAACGAACAAGGCAACTTCGTTCTAGAAGTCAAGCCTAGTATGATTAGGAATTCTCGCGTCAAGACTGTTCAGGTCGCGGGAACAAGCTGGTACGAGCCTTTACCGGGCTTGTATGACAAAGACCCCGATGGAAACGATGTGCCTCTAATGGCAAACGTCTCTATTCGGTACCCGTCTAACTACCATAGCGGGTTGTTTGTAGTCCCGGCTCGTAGAGACAACTCAATTCCTTCTGTGCCCTTTAAGTAACTTCCTTTTAAACCCTTGCCCCAGCTTCGGCTGGGGTTTTTTTTGGTCCTTTTATTCCGCTCCGCGACCCCTCGCCAGATGCCATTTCCCGGCGAGATAAATCGATTTACCTACTCGACACCGCACGCGGCGTGGACCCCAGCAAGCCGGAAAACTAGTAAAGCGATTTACCTTTTAAAGACAAAAAAATCCCCCAGCCCGAAGGCTGAGGGACTCTTTTACCCGCTGTCTGGTAGATTACTTTTTGGTAAGGCGATATGTGCGGTACGCCGACACGATAGCGTCTTGTATCGCACTAACGCCGACAAGGGACAGGACAACTAAAAACCCCAAAAGCACGATGGGAACGTACATAAAATCCCTCCTCCTTATACTACTTGATTGCTTCCGAGGTGCGCCCTGATTCCCGTTGTTTGGTGGTATGCTCTCTTCCACATATTTCCGTTGTTACTGTTCGGGGACTTCTTAGGAGGAGGACTGTGCTTTACCCCCAGCGGAGTCTTGTTGGGGAGGAGCCTGTACTCTCCCGGTTCAAAAGATTTAGCTCCCCCTCGATCAAACGAAACCACTTCTCTTGATACGGATTGGGGAACGGAGTATCTGGTTGCCGTGTTTCCCCTAACCATGTAGGCAGTGCTGACGCCGAACAAAACCCCATCTGGATTGAACTTCCTCTTGCAAGCTACAGCCATTGCACACGCTTTGTGGTTTTTGACTTTCGCGGAAGAGGCGTCCTGTTTAGTCACTTCTACTCGAAGACCCCTCTTGGCGTTGACCACGTTAGTAACCTGCGGAAAGAGCTTTTGCAAATTCTGTACCGCTGTTGGCATGTCTTCTCCTTAAGTTTCCGCCGTGGTTGGACTCCCCCCGGTACGGCGGCTACGGGGAAACTACTAGAGTTTGTCTGCGGCTTTGCGTAAATCTTCTGAAGTCAAGGGCTTGCCTGTCTTACCCCTCTTCTTCTTTGAGCTAAACGGGTTGATATACCTGATATCAACCGTCCCTCTTAACTGCTGTAGGTTGCCATCCGGGTCTTCGATGGTAAGACCGGGCAGAATCTCAGCCCAGCCAACCGTACCCGCCACATGGATATTAGCTCCTGTCTCGCTCACAGAGTGCTCGGGTAGGGGCTTAACTTCCAGAACGTAGTTTCCTTTCTCATTCTTCTTCGCTGATACGATCTGACCCACCACAGCCTCCGGGTTAGTAAGAGATACTTTCGTGTTCCCAGTGATCTCTGATGTACTGGGGAAGGTCGTAATATGTCCTCTCTGCCCACGTCTCCCTAAACCCGTGGGCAAGTAACCAGCCTTTCCTGTTTCTGTCGTTTGTGCGTGTCCAAAGGTCATTTGGCAACACTCTCCTCCTTCGGTATTAGATGCTGCTCGATCAAATCCGCGATGCCATCGAAAGACACCTTGTCTTTATCGTTCGCATAACTGAGGGAACGCTCTCCGACAAGGGGGTTAGAGTCATCTAGCCCAGCCCACTGCATTACTTGGTCGGGGAGGTAGCTAGGATTGTTTTCGTACCGGGCCTGACTACTAGCCGAATCAAACGTAGCAGGAGCAATGGCCCCGGCCTTCACAGCCAACTCGCACAGAACCCCGAGACAGCAGTACCTAAAAGGGTTTTCGGGAGTTCCCATTCCAATTCGCAAGGCTCTCATCCCCTGTAAATACTCCCCGCCTCGTAGTGCCTCCACCCACTTCTTGCCCACTTCTGTTTTCATGTTTCATCCTTTCAAGGTCAGCCTTGGTTTGGGCTATCAGAGCGGACACATGATCCGGCCCTAACAGCGTTTGAAGGAGGCTCTGCCCCACATCGTAGGTTTTCTTCCTCTCCTTCACTTCCCCTCCCAGTCCCATAACGCTTCCATCGCACAGTTAAGCCCAGTAGATACAAACGTACCCACAATCTGCACTACCGCGAACGGCAAGAGGATTGCCGTGAAGACAGTTCCCACTACCCACACAACCACGCTTTTCAAGTTACCTCCTGCTGAGTAAACCGAGGATAATGACCAAGGATACAGTTACTATAAAAGCACCAGTATCCCAACTATCGTCGCAATCTGCCGGTTCGTAGTTCTCCGGCAGGTCGGACAAATGGTATCGAAACAACGAGAGAACGTCTCGGATTGTCATAAACTATCCAGCACAGTCTCCGCTGCTCTCATGATGATGGAGGGAACCAAGTCATGCAGCCTGAACAACATACCGGGCAGGACAATCGCATTCTTATCCCCCCGAGAAGCAGCGCAGGCCCCAAAACAGTAGTAACCCTTCAACCTCTCCCCTTCGCTGTCGATAACTTCCCCATCGTAATCAAGGACGGGGCCGTAGTAGCTACTTGAGACCCCGAGAGCACTGACAGTCGAATTCCTGTATCCAATCAGGCAGAAAAGCTTGTCTGCCTTGATATACTTGGAGATACGACGGGGGCGGGTCTGGTATAAGACGCAACCGGTACTACTTTTATCCCAGTGAACTACATCTGAGATAATCTTACCGTTTCTCAAAGCTCTATAGTAGTCAGAGCGAGAGTCCGGTAAATCACCTTGGAAAGAGGTGAGGTTTGGGAGGCTTAAATCCCTGAAAACACGATACTTGCCATGTTTTGTCGTTATCGTGTCATTCGGGTTCCGGACGCTCTCCTCGGGGTAATGAGTAAGGATTCGGTAATCGCAATCCGATCCTTTGTCCTGTAGGACGTGGATTTGACGAAGCATTTCTGCTGTGGAGTTGCCTAGCCCGATGAATATAAACATCTGTCGATGCTCCTCTCCGGCTTTAAGCTCCCGCTGCCAACGCTCCCCGCACGAAGTCGCAGTAGCATTGGTAATCATTTTTAACGGGTCGTGAGGGGATTTGGGTGTGCCAATCCCAGAACAGTTAATCACGATGCTAGCCTCATAAACAGACTCGTTGTCGTAATGCACCAAATACCCGTCGCCAGACTTTTTAACACCTTTGACGTTGTACTTACTTATGCCGGGAGCTAGGTTCTCCAAGAGATTCTTAACGTGATTCCCCGGCCCCGGAGCCTTGTCGAGAGTGTTGCCTAACACGCTAAGCACCTTAGGGTTGTTTCTAGAACGCTTGTAGACGTTCTCTTGTTGCCACAACCCCAACGAGTGTGCTTTCTCGAATATCATGGGGCTAAAACCATGAAAGGTTAAGGCTCTCTGGAGTATGATGCCAGCAGCCCCATGCCCGATTATCGCAATTTTCGTCTTCCGGAGGACGTTGGGAATGCTAAAATCTACATGGCCCGAGAAGAAATTGTTACACGCCCCTTGCCCGAATTCGGTGCCATTTGGATGAATTCCCCCGACCAGCGACAAAGCCATATCAATGCGCTTGTTCTGTGCCTCGTCGCCTGTGTAGTTCTCAAATTCAGGGGTATCCCTTACTCGATAATTCCTTAACAGAAAATTACAGACGTACTGTAGCTCGTTAGGCTCCATCCCGTAATCGTGTCGGCCCAGAACATACTTGGTGATGATATACCCCATCAGCCCCGCTCTGGACAATCCAATTACTGCTCTTGGGGAAAAATCCTTTCCTGTTATCCAACCAGACAGAATGTTCTCTGCCGAAGAAGCAAAACCGGGGAGAGATTTCAACCCATAGGACTTCAAATGCTCAACTGCTGTCGTCATCCTATTCTCCTTTTCGATGTAGTTGGTTAAGGTGGGGAGAGAGAAAACGATGCAAACAGTTTTCTCCACAAACTGCGGGACGGTTTTTGTATTCGTCAGAGTAGGCGAGGATGGTAAGGACTCCTCCTCCTATTACGACGGTAAACCATCCGTTAGATTCTCCGTGGTAGATTTCGCAAACATCACACTTAACACTCTCAGGTATTAGCACGAACCTCCATTCATTCGACGATACACGAAAAGTTTTCCACAGTCAAGAAAATTTTTTTCGTACTACGAGTCAGTAATGAGTACTCCTTGACGACAGTTGGGGCCTTTGCAGACAGCAGTAACTTGTATCTTCTTACCGTGTCTGCGGATTGTCCGGTACACCCATCCCTTTCCTTTGCACTTGAGACACATCATCTTCTCCTCCGACAGTTGATTAGTACGCAAACTCCACCAAACAGGAGTAGGACGGTTACATCAACCGCCCCAGCCTGTAGCCAACTAACTACGTTGCTCACCTAGTTTTAGAGCCTCCCTCTCGGCTTCCCCTCGGCTAGAGATAAGAGGGTTGTTGACAAAATACTCCGCTCCTCTCCCTGTTCTGAATGGACCTACCACAGCGTCGTACTGCGGATGGGTCTGCTTGGTTGGCATGTGGTGGGAGGTAAACTTCTCCCTCTGGGAGTCTCGCAACCCCACGTAAGCACGCTTCTTAAGTCGTTGCGTCATTATTTCTCCTTTACCGCGAATTGTTCGCAATAAATGATAGCTACGTCCCCATTCCGTTCAGGCAGATGGAAACTAACATACCCGTTATCGCATGGTGGAAGTTGTACGGCGATTGTCCACTCCCCCGCCGCTGCTTGTGGGTCCTGAGTATGGAATTTAGCAGAGAAGAAAAATTCCTCCAACCCCGCTCCCAACACTAACCCCACGACGATGATGAGGATATTCTTCATCATCCCTTCACCACCCATTCCAACGTCAGCCATACAAACATGCCTAGCACGAAAAGATGGAAGATTGCTCTACCAGTCCTATCAAGATAGGCGTTGTGGCTGAAGTTATCGAGTGCGGCTATTACACCCATAGCCATTAACACATGGTAAACCCGTTCGAGCATTGTTCCTCCGGTTCCGGAAATCAGGGTTTGTCATTACTTCCCCTCCTTCTTGGCTTGAGCAACGGCACGGCGTCGGGACATTTCTGCCGAACGTGCCGCCTTAGTTGGAAATTTCTTCTGCCAGAAAGCTCTCTGCTTGCTTCTGGTACGAATGCTCTTTACTGACCGTGGACCACCGCTTGATGCGCGGCTATCCACCGTAGCCTTCGATAAGAGCTTTCGATTGATCTTGGTGGGCGTTTCTGGCATGTCGGGCACTCGATTGCTAACCCGCTGCCTGCTGGACTGAACAACCCTACCCAAGCCTTCGGTAAGTAGGTCTGGAGAGACACCGACACCGTGAGCGAAACTCTCCGCCTTGGCTTGGACATACCCTTGGAACCATGCGATTGCTTCATTCATCTTCTCCTTCATTACTTCCTCCTACAGCTTGTAGTGCAAGATGTTATTGTTTTTGGGAGTCCAACCACACTTGGGTTGCTCCCAATTCGCCTTATTCTCTCTGATATCCTCTTTCCTCTCCCGGTAGTCCTCCACCTCTACCGGGGAGTTCGACTCGTGGTGAGCGTGTAACGTGATATTCTTCATCACTTCTCCTTCGGGTGATCGCAGGATACAACAAAAGGCTCGATCACTGGTTGATCTGGCTGTTTGAGGTGCATCACCATCATATCCTCACAGACGGTGCCATAAACAGATACTTGCCATCTACCGTCAGCTTGTTCGCGGTAAATGAGTTGTATCTTATCCTTACTGCTTCCCCGCTCTGCCCTCGGCATGGCTTCAGTCAGACAGAACAGGAGTAACAACAAGGCGAGAAACCAAAGCCTATTTCTTAGCTTTGACACGTTTTGCCTCCACTTGGTAGTGTCGTTTGATGAAGGTTAAAAGGACCTTTGGGTTGCTGTTCCTTAAGTCAAGGTCCCAGTATACGTTGCGAAACTTATAGAAGTTGTCGTCTCCTCCCCATTTTGCGTGTTCGGCGGGTTCGCCATCCACAGCCATTTCGAAGATGAACCATAGCAGCCATCCGGGGTTAGGGCATGTGCGCCAAATGGTTCTTAAGTCCTTTCCTTTCTGCCACTCCGTTGCAGACCAGCAAGCGGAACGACGCCTAATAAACGCCTGCACCTTGGCGGCACTCATGTTTTTCACAATCACTCTTTTGAGTCCCACAGCCACTCCTATGCTCTGCGATAGTGGTAGTTATCCTTCCAAGGTATATCCGAAGGATGGATAAGTCTCTCAGACGGCACTCTTATGGTATTAAGCTCTCGCCTAATGCCGATAAAAAGAACGTACTGAGCGATTAAGAACAAGAAAAACACCAATAAGGCAGTGTTTCTCAGGGTATCGCTGGTCATGTTACCTCCATTCGTAAGTCATTGATTCGTCGAAACTTTCATCCGTGAGGGAGATTCGGAATCCTTCCTCATTTGAGTAAATCCAACTTGCTCTAGGCCAGTAAAGCCAACTCCCACCGGAGAACTGCACTCCGTTGGTTTGCACTTTAACAACTTCCCGTACCCCGCTAACTCTCTCAGATAAAACGGGGTACCAAGAATGACTGACCATCTGGATTTTCTGTCCTACCTGCATCCTTCGTTTGACGCTGGATAGAGACATTAGTCTTCCAACTCATTTATCGTACCATTGTCGTTGGTTCTGGTACGAAGCATGTTGATGTATACCGCAATCTGTCCCTTGGCATCCGCTGCGTCGTATGCCCGTGCTAAATCTTCGGGCCATTGGGATACAGCATCGAAAATTTGAGGCAGTTGGGAGAAGGTTGTAACTCCCAGAAGTTTCTTACCCGCCTCTATGCAAAGCCGCGCAAAAGAGGACTTGCTGGAACTGTCCAAGGCATAAAGGAATGCTCCGTCTCCCATCTCTATCAGAAGGGAAAAACCTGCGGCACAAAGCTGAGTACCACAGTCTGTTTTTGACGCCCAAACCCGCTGGTTGTAGAAGTACTTACCATTCGCCAGCATGATTGCTTCGAGTTTGTCAATTCCTTCTTTGTTCAGCATGGTTCTCCTCCTTGTGCTCTTGATACTCGTGCCTACAATTCCAACATACTCCACCCGGTTTGGTATGTCCTTCGAAGGTATTGCAGACACTCTTGGCGGGTTTCCCTACTCCCGCCGCCGACTCATCCCAACTCACTCTCCCGTCTCTGCCATGTGCCTTACACGGGCAATGGCCAGCTTTTTGCCTTGTTCGTAACTAATGGCCAGCTTTTTGCCTTGTTCGTAACTAAAGTCCAGTTGGAACTGGAATTCCTTCGGCCAGCCAGACCTATAAAACAGAGCCTGCTGCTGGTCGTATGTCAACCCGAGTAGTCTAGCGGCTCTGTCCGCGATATCAAGAGTCCTGATCTGCTTTTTCTCCGCTCTCGCCTTTTCAGTAACACAGTAACCATTGGCTATAACGGCCCATCCCGCAAGACACGCTGTTGTACCGCAAGTATGTAGCATGTCTTCCTGAGTGGCACATTCTTTCTCCAAGTCGCCCAAGTTTGCCCATGATCCCATGCACACCTTATTAGCCGGGACTATTTCGAGAAAGTCCGCGAGTTTCAACAACTGCTTCTTGTTTGCCATTTCCCCTCCTAAATAGGTTGATTTCCGTTGTCGTTGGGGTCGTAAGTACCGAACCCATCAGGTTGAGAGACACTTTCCGGTTCCGGATGGAGGTTTGCCCGGATAAGTTCTGCTATATCCGGAAACTTCATGCCATTGTCGTTCAGGTATCCCAAGGTATGACCCGTGCTTGACATTTGAGGGTTTGCGCCAACACCCGCCCACCACGCCACCTCGCGTGGAAGGGTTTTAGTCTCCCCCACATACACTGTGACTTTATCGGCGCTACCGAGGGAAGGCTTCCCCGGCACGATAACCCCGGCTTTGACTGCCAACTCACACAGCACGCCTAAGCAGCAGTACTTATCTTCATGTCGAAGATAGAATTTCCCTTGTTTGTACTCCCCGGATAGCAACGCTGCTACCCACGCCTTAACAATCTCTGCTGGTCTGGAATCTGTCGTTAGCTCCATTCTTTCTCCAAGTAGTCCGCAATCTGTTCGAACGACTGAGGATTCTCTGTCCTGTCGTTCATGTTAATGAGTACAGAGGTGGGAAAATACCCATACCTGAGACCCTCGGTCAGCCAGTTTCTCACCTTACGGGGAAGAATACAAATGTTCTTGGCATCGACATAGTTATCATCCCCGTAATAGTAGACGGTAATGGTTTTCCCATCTACCTCCATAGCCAGAGAATCCGGAGGAGGAATAACTTTCTCCTTCACGGCCAACTCGCAGAGCACACCTAAACAGCAATAGGTATGCTTCCCTCCCGACTCCGAATGAAGACGGGTCTTACCTTGCGCGTAATTTCCACTCCGCAAGGCTTTAATCCACTCTTTCAATACCGGAACTTCCATCCTTCGCCCTCCTTAGTCGTCGGTAAATCGTTTTGCAAGTACAATCTACGACGTTGTTATTCCCCTTGCCGAGACATGCAGGATTAGTTTCTGGGATTTCTTCCTCCACGGTGGGGAGACTTTCACTTATGATCTGTTCGATGGACTGTCTAACGTCTTTCTGCTTGTCCATCCAAATAGTCAGTTCCGCTATTTGGTGGTACGGAAGATGACCCAAACAATCAGCTAAAAACTCCGGAACCATATTCCTCCTAACTGCGCTCTCTAGGATGCACCTTGTCTGACCAAGCAAGGGTTAAAGGACTATCACCCTCCAAGATGCATCCTAGACAGAGCACTTAAGCTCTGCCTTGAAACTATGCCGCTGGAGCCAATTGAGGCATCAGTGACACAGCTTCCAGTGTGAACTGCAACTTCTCGGCGTCCGTCAGAGACTTCCAGAACTCGTTCATCTCTGTCATCCCAGCCGATTTAGTGCTACCGGCCTCGATGAACTTCTTGACGATAACCACCGATCCTTTGGTAATTTCTGCCATTCTTTCCTCCTTCTTCTGGTTAACTGCGTTAAGTCAGGGGAATACGAGGGTTTACAGGGTCTTCTCGTACTCCTTCTCATCCCAGACTTCGATGTAGTACTGTTCGTTGCCTGCGTAAACAACTAGAAAGGGGTCAGGCTCCCGCACAATCCAGTTCTCTGTGTGTTTTTCGAGTTGATCGACTTGGAATCTGGCCTCGGGGTAGGCCGCAGCAATCTGTACCATCTTGTTCAGGGCGAACTCAGGTATAGTGCCTTGGTAATCCTGTATGGTATACCTACGCCAAGAGATTTTGGATCGTTTTCCTCGTGAATCTTCGCCGACCAGCATTACCCACCCAATTATCTGACACAGGACGATGGCCACGCCTGTCAGAATGGTGAGAGTGATGCCCAGAGGCACAAGGATGTGATGGGAGGCAAGACCGGAGAAGGGTGCAGCGTCGTAGGTTAAGTCGCTCAATTGAATGGATTTGGCCATGAGGGGAGCCAACAGGAAACTCAGCACGAGCAAGCGAACAGCCCACACCTTACCAGACCACCAACCAATCTTCTCTTTGCTGGCCTTGTAGGTGTCCACACTACCCGACGTGAATGGACGGATATCCAAGTCTCGTAGAGTAGTTAACAGGTTACTCCCTGTCGCCTGCTTCAGTTTGTGGTATCCAAGTGCGGAAGCCTTTTCTCCCAACACTCGTCTACCTTCGTTTATATCGGCAAAGCTCACCAATTGCAGTGTGCTCATACTTCCTCCGTAGTCGCCCCTGAATCGGGCGATTGAGCCGACGATACGCCGCAAAAAAGCCTTTGTCAACAAAAATTTTTTCAGCAAGTAAATCGATTTTCTAACGGTGCGCGGCAAGTTTTCCACAGCCGTCCGGAACCGGAAAACGGCATACCAGCAGCACATAAGCACAAAAAACCCCGTGACCGGAGCCACGGGGCAATGAAAACGTCTCAACTACTCATCGTCGAACGACGTATCACCTACCATTTCAGCAATGGAGCACAGGAGGAGAGTCCGGCCATCCGGGTCTTTCATGTAGTTCAGCTTCTCCTCGTAGTTCTTACGGGCTACGCTCTCCTCATCGAAGAAGTAGAACGTCGCCTCGTATGGGTCATGACGCTGGATTATAACCCATCCACCCTTCTTACCTTTACGAAAGTCCATCGGGTTTGATCCTCCTGTACCGTATAACCCCTGTGTTCTCAAACACATAGGTGCTTGCTTGTTTCTTCTCCCACTCCACCGACAAAGGGAATGGGAGGGATACAGGCTTGCGAATCTTCAAGGTACTCTGGTCAGTACCCAGCATGGCATTCCAGCGGTAGTACACAATCTTAACAGTATCCACACTGGCACCCGGCCTGCTTACCAATCCGCTGATGGAAGTGCTTCACCTTCGCCTTTACTGCCTCGACATGGGCGTGGAACTCAGCAGCGTCCTTGTAATCCACACGCTCCAGCTTACCAGACCGGAACGTTACCAGCGCATACTTGCTGGGTTGGAAGTGGTTATGCGTACGCCTAGACACAAACCGAATCACTGGTTTGTGAGACGTGTGGAATCCATTGTTAGCCTGAATGAGAGTTGTGCGAGTCAACTTGAACCTGCTTTCCGGCGAATAACGCCAGTGCTAGCTCGTTGTATTCATGTTGCAGCTTGTCGGCAGAGATACGATCCACTGAGTCACCACTACGCAACTCATTGATCCTCTTAGACTTGCGCTGCATCAGGGACACGATTGTGGTTACTGGCATCGTGATAAGCATCCATCCTCCTTTGCCGCTGTTCTTTCTCAGTGTCCTTCCAGCCCATAGCCTTGCACACCTTGACAGCCAACTTCTGATTTCTCTCCAGATAGCTATGCTTGGCCATTGACATAGTGGCAGTCTTACAATACCCCCAAGGAACTAATCTCGGGTGATATATGGGCAATACCATGTTACCCAGCAAGTTCACCTTCTGGGTAGGTCTAAAAACTCTCCCCAACCCACGCGCAGGCACATAGGCATAAGCTCTTGGTAATGCTTTCTTCTTCCCTACCGGCATATCAGGCTGGACAGAGAAGTAATCCAAGTCTGTCATGGCTGAGACGCCTTTACTGGCCGAAGGGAATACTCCACCTTCCCACCCATGAAGTAACTCAACAACGAGTTCTGCCAATACCTACGCGCCTGCTGAACCGGCATACCAGCATCACTCACACGGATATAGGACACCTTCCTCCCAACCCGCCTAACCTCGTGCAATGAGTACAACCTCGGGTAATTGCGCTTACCTACCATGTAACCCCTCTCTCTCCACTTCCGGAATCGATCATACACCGCGAAACCGAGCGCGTCAACAAAAATTTTCACCCGCGAGTAAAGCGATTTACTGCGCGTTTTCCACAGTTCGCCGCGCCACGGCATGACTACCTGCACTACTACCCCACACACGGCATGGCAGTCTACTCGACTCTGGCAGAATGGACATGGTAAGTAACCAGCCGCAAGGTTACCCGATACCAGTTACCAGTCCCCTCGAAGGTAAATCGATTTACCTAATTTTCCGGTGTATTCCCCTACACCGACCCGTCATCGGCAGTTTATAAATCGCTTTACTTGGCCGGGAATGCATATCGCAGCGCGGGGGCGAACTTGCACAGACGAAGTTTTAGAGGCAAAAAAAAACCCCTAGGCCAAAGCCTAGGGGAAAAGGGAAAACAGTTGGGTTACTTCGCCTTAGACGATACCAGAGTGGCATCCTTCATGGCTTGCGCGTACCCTTCGGTATACTTCGCCTTATATGCCACGACGGATGGGTCGTCTTCTTTCGCATTGGACGGCCATTTCGCGCCTGACTTTTTTGCGAAGTCAGCAGCATACGCGGCACAACGAAGCTCATTGGAATACTTCGCCGCAAAAGCTTCCATGTCCGGGATAGCGGCTTTCAGCGTGGCAATCTGCGAGGGATAAACCGACAGTGGAAAGCGATTGATACCATACAGGGAGATGGTACCAGCGCCATAATCGGCCATTTTCACAGTGACTTTGGCAGAGTTCCGTTCCTCAGCCTCTTTCCGCATTTGTTCAATTAACGCTAATGCCTCTTGCATGTTCTTCGGTGCGATCATATTGGCCATGTGGTGATTCTCCTTGCTTTCAGTTGGGAAGCGTACCAGAATTGCCGCGTTCAATTGCGGCTGAAACGAGACTACAGGAAAAGGCAAAAACGTGTCAAGAGAAAAAATAAATCGTTTAGAATGAGTGGATTGCGGCGTTTTCCACATCGGCAGTCGGACTGGGGTCGCAAGGTGTCGCAAGTGTCGCAAGTGTCGCAAGGTGTTGATTTGACTTGAGTTATAAGTATGTAAATTTTACCTGTTTGAGACGCATCCAATACGACACCGCGTGACGAGTTCCTAAATGCAACTGATTTTAAACGAGTTACGCGCAATTGTCGCGCAAGTGCTGAGAATTGGTCCGATATATGAGTGATTCGATACCAGAGTATAGGAGGGATTGCCATGTGATAGTACATAGAGCGATAGATGATAGTCTATGGTGTGCCATCTATTTGATTGGATTGGAGTTAAGGTACTGTAGGGTACTCTTTTGGCTTGTGGGGGTACTGGGAAGCCCCCCTGCACCTCGGCACGCGAGCTTGACCTGACCTGACTCCCCACACTTCTCCCTTGTGCTAACCCCTTTACAATCAATCAGTTAGACAACAAAGGCGAATCCGTGGTATAATGGAGTATGATTCGATGCTTAGTTTGCGGCCAAGACCACCTAAACCCAGACAATTCTATTGCAGTACAGGTTGGCGCACAATACTATGATGGGGAAACCTCTCCGAGTATGACGATCTGGAAATATACTTCCAGTGGACATTTTGGGTACGGGGGTTCACCGGGTGAGCTTTCTTCAGTTGGACGACCCGAAGCCGGAATACTGGATTCTGGAGTTTCCTAGCTACGGGTATGGTAAGTTTGTGTTTTATGGTACAATACGAGAAGCAACGGATTTGTATTATAAAAAGTTGACGTGGGAGGGCAAGGGCACTATCAAACTTGCTGATCCCGAGAACCGGGAGGATAGGCTTCTGGTGGTAACAGAGATACAAGGGGTGAGGGAAGATAGGGCGTCGGGGATTAAGAACCTGCCTTTCTTGCCCTCGAAGGGATGGTTTTAATGTGGTTTTTGATTGGGCTGGGGGCGGGGCTGGTTATCGGGGCGATTGTGATTATTGCCCTTATATCGGGTGCTGCCGGGGAAGCGGTTGGTAAAGGTTTGGGATGGTGAATGCGGAGTTAGAGGATTTCGTGAAGTTTTGCCAAGAGCACCCGGAGCTTAGGTTCTGGCAAGCGGTACGGGCGTGGAGTGGGTTCAATAAAATCTTGGCGGTAAGGGTAGAGTATGTTCCTGTTCCGGACCCGAACCCGTTGATGGAGTCTGGGTATGTAGAGCACCACTTCGATACATTTTACTGGGAGGGAAAGAATGGTAACTAAACAGAGATTGCAGCAGATAATTGACGAGTCAAGTCTAAAGAAATCAGCTATTTGGCCTACTTGTTGCCCGTGGAGTTTGGCGACTTCGGGGGAGATTTTGGCGATGGCCCAAGAGCTACACGACATAAAAACAAAAGAAGAGGCACGGGTAAAGGCCGTGGTAGAGGAGTTAACCAATGACACTGTTATTCAGCCTGACAGCGAAGGACTTCGAGTTCCAGACGTTCTGCACGGGGGGCAAGGGGGGTCAACATCGTAACGCTAAACAGAATGGAGTCAGGTGCATACATCCCGAATCTGGTGCAAGGGCGGAACACCGTGACGGTAGAGATCAGTTCCGGAATAAGCAAGAAGCTTTTAGAAAATGTGCTGAAACTCCGGAGTTCAAAGCGTGGCATAAAGTCGAAACCCTACGAAGACTCGGCAAGCTCCGAGAAGTAGATCGGGCAGTTGACGAACAAATGAGGGAAGAGAATCTCAAGATAGAGTACTTGACTCCCTAACCTAAAGGTGTTATAATACATTATGATTAAAATTTTACTAGGAATTTTACTGTTCACGGGTCCTTCTTTTTCAGAGGAGGCCAGTAAGGCTGTCCCCCCTCCCGCGCCTCAGCGGCAGGTACAGCCGCCCCAACTCAGACCCGAGGAACCCTCTAAGCCGGTGGAAGCTCCCAAAGCAGAGCCTCCTAAGCCGACGGAGATTCAAGTTCCTTTGACCCCACAGGAGCAGCTAGAGATTCGTTTGCAGTTGGCTAAAGAGCAGGAAGCGGCGATTAAGAAGCAACTGAAAGTGATTAACAAGAACCGTAAGTCCTCTTTTGCCAAGACTTTAGACAAGATTCGTAAGGCCCACGGATGGGATGATTCGATCCAGATCAGGGACAACGGACAGCAAGTTGTGGGTATCGTTAAGCCATGAAGTGTTTAGCCCACCCAGAACGGGAGGCTAAGCCGGGATTTGTACACTGTGACAGTTGCATTTATTACGCGATTGTAACGTCGGACAATATGACGGCGGAGTCTTCCCGCAGCCTGTACAACATAATCAGCGACTTCGAAGTCAGAATTAGAATGCTCGAAACACTTATAGGATTCCGTAAATTGGATGGTAAAGATTCAGAACAGAACGATTAAGGGATGCCGTCCAAACCTAAGATACCAAAGGTATTTTGACAGGGTTAACAAGCTTTATTTCTACGGAGAGTTAGCGCCGACGCGGGTACTCACCGCCCCCCTTCTGAAGATCACCTCGTTATCTCAGGGCGCAGCAGAAGAGGACGAGAACTGGCTGGATGCCGGGGAATATGGTATAGTAGGTATAGATGAGAACGGGGTACAGAGTATCATTCTTGACCGAGGAACCGCTGTGTTCCATTCTATTCTGACCAAACAGACCATCATCCACGAGGCAATACACATTTACATCAGCCCTTACCCCGGACACGGAGCTAAGTTCAAGAAGCAGATTCGTAGGGTAGCGGCGATGGGAGCATTGGATTTACTGATATGAGCTATGACAAAGAAGAAGAGATAACTGCCGACGAGAAACTACTCCGAGATATCTTTGGGGAAGCCTACAAAGACACCACTGACGGCCCCGCCTCCTCTGGCGAAGACCAATCGGGAGCCATTAGCCACAAACCGTGGCCTTCTTTTAAGAAACAAAAACAGACCAACAAGTGAGAGAAACGTTTATCAAAGTAAAATACATTGTATGCTGGGCGGGATGCCAAGTTCCGTTACAGGAGAGGTACTTTGATTTTTTTGACGAAGCCCTCGCAATGTACGACCTGAACCAAGACAAGCTATCACTTCGGATAGAGGAAGTGGCTACTAAGACCCAAATTAAAATAGTTTGGCCTGAAAACCCCCGCCGCCCGTAAAGTGTGGTATAATGGTATTATGACTTACAAAAACATCGACCGTCCAGCACCCGCCGCGCCGAAAGCGTAGACGGGGGCCTGTGCCCCAACGGGGTGTGGGCTAAAGTAAGCCTCTCGATCTGGAGTCGAGTCATCATGTAGGTTCAAGTCCTACCGCCCCGACCAAACTTAGGGTTGGTAGTTCTAATGGGAAAACACCCGGCTTGCACCCGGAAGTTGAGAGTTCGAATCTCTCCCGATCCACCAAAGGAAAAATGACGTAGATTAAGTATTTCTATATTTTCGTACGGCAAGATATAAGTCTTGCCCAGCAGATCATCCAGACTAACCATGCGACATTTGATATGTCGGCTGAGTATGCACATGAGGGGGAACCCCCTTATATAGTCTTGATAGGAGTACCCGATAGTCAGGGACTCCAAGATGTAATTAAGTATCTGAAAGATAACGAGATACCACACGTTGCTTTCGAAGACAATGACTTTGACTTTAAGATTGGCGGGGTTGTTACCCTTCCACTTAGAGAAGAACAAAGAGAGTTGTTAAGACATTACCCGCTCTGGAGGACTCCAGAAAGTTCGCAATAAGTTTGCGCGGGTAGCTCAGTGGTAGAGCAGCCGATTCTACTCCGGCTTGTCGTGGGTTCGAGTCCCACTCCGCGCTCCATTGGGGCGTAGAATAAATAGTTCGTAGGTCCTAAAGACCTAAGGCGTAGGTTCAATTCCTGCCGCCCCAGCCAAGTTTGTAAGTGGTTCCATGAAGGATAAAGAGATTTGCGCCTCTTCTCCCGCCCTTAAGTGGACGGGTGTAGCTTAAAGCAAAGAGCGTTCATAGGCCACTAAGTTTAGTTCGTCAGGCTCCGCGCAGTCGCTACTGCCGTTCACTAGGGTTCCCAGTCCCGCGAGAGAAACTGGGTAAGTTTAAGTGGTGACGAAAGCTAGATCACAAGGTCTTCCGTAAAATCGGGCTGGGTAACCAGAAGCCACTAACATTCCGATGGTCTAATGGCTATGATGTACGTCTCCAAAACGTTACGGTGTGGGTTCAAATCCTACTCGGTTTGCCAAGATTACCAGTACTGATAGATACAATTTCCTCTTACATAAAGAATGCCGAAAGGCAGCTATTGTGTCGCATGTTGTCTGGTATACTTTGAGGGGTTCTAACCCTTCCGCCCCGGCTCCGAGGGAGTACAAATCGGGTAAATTTTATCCTTGCTTAGCTCAATTGGCAGAGCAGCTTCAGCAAGTCCTCTCTTTGGAGTCATGGCCCAAATGAAGACCCTAGTGGAGAAGGTTGTGGGGTCGAGTCCCGCCGCAAGGCTCATCTTCGTAATGCTAGTGCAACGCTAGCGGGTATGTACATAACTGGGCAGGGGACTGTGTTCCTCTGCTCCCCTTCCGGCCTGATTAAGCCCCCAAAATAAAAAAAAAAAGGATTTAAAATGGCTAATGTCAATAGTTCCAATGGTTATGTTTCACTTCCCGCGCAGGTAATTGGTACCACTGCGGCGACTACTCTTGCTGTTCCAGCAGCTACCGCGTTGTATCAGGGACTCCCTTCTCCCATCTTTGCTGCGGGTGCCGGTCTTTATATCGACCCAGCGAAGAATTACCAGTCTTCAAACCCCTCTGCGGCTTCGCCCACTTATGTGAACGACAGCGTGGATGGTCGTCAGTTCCGCGTTCGCGTGGTTGGCTTTACGACTGTTTCAGCTTCGTCCACCTTCCAAGTCTCGCTGTTCAATGGTTCTAGCTCGACCACAACTAGCGACACTCTTGTGGCGATCTCTGCTTCGTACACCATCACCACAGCGTCTACTGTGAACTTTGTTCTCGAAGCGAACTTCCTCTGGGATAGCACTTCTAGCCAGTTGAACGGCTGGTTCTTCTCAGATGTTAACAACACCTATACTGGTGCGGCAGCAACTACTAAGGTTGCCAGCTTGTCAGTGACCAACCTACAGTTCATTCCCGCGTTCACCTTCGGTACTTCGAACGCAGCGAACACTGTGACGGTCAAGGAATTCCTGTTCGAAAACGTGTAATAACGGCGGGGAGGGGGAAACCCCTCCTTGCGGACTTTAAAATGACGGACTATAATCAAAGCCAGAATAATATTTCTGGCATCGTTTAACGGTAAGACAACTGCCTTTGAAGCAGCGAATGGGAGTTCAATTCTCTCTGCCAGAGCCACACTTCCCTGTAGCATAACTGGCAGTGCGTCAAACTGTTAATTTGAAAGGTGATAGTTCGAATCTATCCGGGGGAGCCAGATTTTTGAAAGAAAAACGAGCATATTCCGATAGAAAAGAATACCTAAAAAACAAGATTAAAGAAGAAGTACAGAAATGTGTTCTCTTGTGCGCCAATTGCCACGCAGAAGTTCATGCGGGTATTACGAAGGTACCCTGATGTATCGAGTATACATCGAGGACTTCAATCCTCCGATTTGGGCGATAGACGAAGGCCCCGGAACAGAACAAAAAAGATTTGAGCAGATAGTATTCGAGGCCATTGGGTTTACTCACTATGATCTATCTGCCGATAACAAAGAAAACCCTAAATGCTGGATTGAATTTCCAGAAGCAAAACTAAAAATTATCGGGGGCACGGCCCTCTTGAGGTAAAAATGTCCTTCCTAACTTCTGTGGAATCGTTCTTCAAAAAGTATTTCGCTAACACTTCGTGGACCCAAACCGCGAGTGCAGCTATTGCTCTTACTGCCCCTTCGCTTGAGGCGCTAGTCCTTGCTGCTACTAACGCAGAGGATGCCGCTAGCATTCAGAAAGTGGTCAGCGAGGTCCAAACCGATCTCGGCGTGGTCTCCCAGCTTCTTGTGCAGGCTCAGGGCGGGACCGATGTTAAAACAACCATCACCAACGTTTTGACCTCAGTGAATGCTAACTTAGCTGGTCTTCTAGAAGCCGGACACATCAAGGACGAAGCGACGGTTACGAAAATTACGGCGCTGGTTAAAGCAGTGACTGGTGAACTCGAAGCAGTTTTAAGCGTAGTGAAGTAATGGGTATTACGTGGAAATCCGTTGGGCATGTATTTGCCTCTGGGTTCCATGACTTAGTTGTGGCGGCGAGAGCCGTCGCTCTATTTAGTGCGAAAGTACAGCCGGAAGCCTCCACCATAGAGTCCATCACGTCTCTCGTGCCAATATACGGGCCTGAGGCGGCGACGATAGAACGATTAGCGTTTGCCGCCTTAGGTGAGTTTGCCGCGATAGTTAATGCAGCAGGCGGGGCCTCAGCCGCAGCAAGTCTAGTTCCCGTTGACCCGGTTCTCCTTCAAGAGGTAGAGGCAGCGTTAAAAAACAACCCCCAGTTGGTGAAACAAGCGGCTGCGTTGGTTGGTATTAAGAATGCCTAAGTGGTTGGTAGTTACAATTGGAGTTCTCTTAGCTAGTTTGATAGGGTCTTGGATCGTTATTTCATGGCTGGGAGTATTGGAATTCCGGAGAATCGAGCCGGAATTATTGTCGTTTCTACGAGATACACACGCGGATATCAACACCACGTCAGATAATATCAACCGCGAGTGTAATACCGGTAGACCTTGTGGGACGCTAGCCGATGTGAACCAAACCTTAGGAACGGTCAGAGGAACTTTCGGGCAAATCGAGATAGCTACTAAGAGCTTCAACAGGAATCAAGCGGTATTTTTCGGGCAAGAACAGGCGCTATATGTCCACTCAGACGCCGTTTTGACCGATTTTTCGTCTGATCTGAAGCATTTTTCGGACGTTTTGGACACCACAAATGATGTTGTGGGGGGCCTGAAACCGGTCGAATCGAGTGCTGTGGACGAGTTTGGGATGCTTAAAACGACCACTTTAAGCCTCAACGCCTACCTAAATTCCGAATATTTCGTCGGTACGACCAAGAATTTGTACAATATCACAGGCAATATTGACGGCATCAGCGGTGATATTCGAATTAAATCCCACGAGTTTTTCTTTCCAGCCCCCTGCGTAGGGCGTGTTTGTTGGTTAAAAAGAACATATACCGTCCTCAAGGACGTTGGGCCGATGGCAGAACCCTTCTATTGGGGCGTCGAGGCTTTTAAGGCGATAAATGGCAAATAGTTATTCAACTCAACCAATGATTCTAGACACAGATATTGCTAGCTATCGTACCGGGGCTAGCGTTACTTCCGGAGTCAGAATTCTTAAATTAGCTTTGGTGGTTGGTGGCTCTGCCGCTTCGGCTGGCACGGTGACGATTACCCTCCCGGCGAACAGCAAGCCTCTCTACATACCCCTTGTAGTTGCTAACGCGGCAGCAGCTAACTCTTTGATTATAAATGACAATCCAACGGGCCAAGCCGTACTTACTTGGCAAGATTTCGCAGTTACAGGACTGACAGCGACAGGAACAAAGCTGTATCTCTGGACTTCCGGAAGCGGAGCGAACGCAAGTTAATGACTACTACCATACCTAACCCCGAAGAGAACTACAACAAGGGTATACCCAACGATGAGGGGGTCTGCCCCTGTTGCGGATATTGCAAGCATTGTGGCCGCAGCAATCCTCAGTTCGTTCCTTACACTCCTTGGATCACTTACACGTATTATCCTTATCCTAGCATCACTACCTCGGGGTATATTACCACTGGGACATACGATCAGCCGGGTTCAACCAATATAACATTTACCGGAGGAACTTTAAGCTAATGGCATCCCCAGAAAAATCTCTCGGCAAAGGAAGAAAGTCTTCCAGCAAGAAGAAGTCTCCGAAGAAAAAGATTCGTCACACCCATATCGAGCATGGGGATGATGGCAGTCACGTAATCCGTCACTCGTTCGATCAGGGCGGGGGAGAAGGCGATGCACCCACTCCCGATTCTATCCACGGCGTAGGCGACAGTGATGGCCTTCTACAGCACATGCAGGGGCAATTCGGTGGGCAACTACCCGGAGCCGATGCAGGCGCAGGAGCGGGTCCCGCAGGGCCAGCAGCACCCCCACAAGGAATGTAATGCCGTACAAAAGTAAAGCGCAAGAAGGATATTTCAACGCTAACAAAGCCAAGCTAGAGAAGCAAGGCGTTAATGTTGATGAGTGGAACTCGGCGTCTAAGGGAAAGAAACTTCCTAAGAAGGTGAAAAGTGGCAGCAAAACCAAGTAAGCCTGCGAAAGCGCAGATGAAAGTTAAGATCAAAGGCACCCCTGAAAAGGTGGTTGCGGGGCTTAAGAAACTATCTAAGTAATGGATATCAATGAGATCGAAAACTGGGATGAAGTCTCCGACGACGATCTGTATAAGTTTCTAAACGATAACAGGGAACTCTGGCAGATGCTTAAAGAGGAAAGGTCCGAGGGGAATAACGCCCTCCAAGCCCATCCTGTTTGGGATGTTGTTAGAGACAGAACGGTTAGAAGTCTGTATTTTCTTAACCTGTTCTTATGGGATTCTAACCCCTTCGGTGGTCCGGATACCCCTATCTCTGAGAATCTAATGACCTTAGAGAGCCACCAGCATATCATTGATATGTTCGTGAAGAAAGACCCTACCAAGAGCATAGCCCAGCAGTCGAGGATAAAGACAAGACTCATCCTCTACCCTCGTGGAAGTCTCAAGAGTTCTTGGGGAATCTTTGACGTGATCCAGTGGGTGTTACTGGACCGTACATACAAGATAAGAATTTTAGTTCTCAGTGCCGCCGACGATTTAGCCTCAGCTATCGTGGACGAACTTCGAGGCTTCTTCGTTATCAAAGAAGCCCAGTTATCGCTGATGAATCTGTTTTGGCCGGAGCACTGCCTTCTAGAAAAGGAACTACCGGCTACCGGCGAGTACACTACCCCGGCATTCTCTAAGCTTCAGATTAAGAGAAGAGAAGCCACTATCATGTCAAGAGGCGTTACCTCTTCTGTTAGCGGATTCCACTTTGATGTTTTCCACGGCGATGACGTGGTGGAAACTAGAAACTCTTCTGAGACTCAGTGCGTAGAAGTTCGTAAAAGATATGGTATCACTCGTAAGGTTTTAAGAACTTTCGGGTATACCAACCTACTCGGTACGAGGTATCACGACTTAGACCTTTACGGGGATATCATCGCAAAGTCCGAGCTAGGGGAATTCACAAGTGTTGAATTCAATATCGGCGAGAAGAAAATCGCCAACCCCGGTAAAGGCATAGAAATTTTAATCGGCGCGGCCATGACCATCAAGACCGAAGCCGAGATGGAACTGGTAAAGTACAACCTGCCCCGGCAGTCTTGGTTCAGAAAAGCAGGCCCAGAAGGAGTAATCCTCCTGATGCCTAAGGTTCTGACGTACGACACTTTACTGGTGGCTTATGAAGAAGAACCTGAAGCATTTGAAACCCAGATGCGTCAGAACGTTATCCCTCCCACCCAGCAGATGTTCACCCGAGAGTTGATTCTCAAGAACACTGTGAACTGGATGGACATTCCACCGTACGGAAGAGTGACCCAGACATGGGACTTGAACGGCGGTAAAGGAAAGAAAGATAACGACTTCTGCGTAGGTACAGCTTGTTTGTGGGACCCCAAAGGAGTTGGATATGTTATTGACATTGTTTGCACTAACTACCCTACCCCTGTGGCTATTGCCCAAGGTATTGTGCAGTTCGCGTGTAAGTACCATCCGGATATCCTCAGCATCGAAGATGCGGTAGGAATTCGAATGATCGAGCCTACGATATGGGCCGAGGCGGATAAGACAGACGACACTTATGTCAAGAACCTAGTACGCCACATTTACTGGCGGAAGGTCGATACCAGCAAAGACGCTAAGAAAAACCGTATTAGCTCCTTGTATCCTTTAGTGCTTTATGGTAGAATAAAGTTTGAGCTAGGATTGAAAGAGTTGGAAAGATTCATCGACCAGATCATCAGGCCGATTACGAAGAACTCCAAAAATGATATTCCCGACTGCTTAAGCTATCAGACCGACTTCCTTCCTTTACTGCCTCCTACAGAGATAGAGAAGAAAAGAATAGAAGACGAACTGACGGCACGCCGAAGAAATTATGTAGATAGAGCCTCATGGGAAATGGTATTTACCGAGGGATGGGATTCCCCATACAGACCGGTATATATGGAGGACGAGTACCCCTCCGAAGTTCTAGTCGAAGAATCATTTACGAACTACCAGCCGTATGTTGAGTCCGATGGGCTTGACAATATTCTGGGAACTGGTATAATAGGATAAGTAGTAATCAGACGAAGGTTGATTATGGCACAAGTAGGAATTGCAATGGGTCTACCGTTTGGCGGTAGGCTTCTCTGCCCGGAATGGGCATTATCGTTAAAGCTTTTAGATGTTCCTCTTAACACTCAGCAAAGTATCGTGATGGTTAAGAAAGACACAATCGTAAATGCTAGAAATAGAATTGTAGACACGGTTATTGAAACTAAGGCCAAGTATCTATTCTTTCTAGATGACGACGTGATCGTACCCAAACAGACTCTGATGGCTCTGGGATGGGTACTGAACAACAACCCAGACACAATGGTAGCGACTGGCATCTACACCACTAAACAGGAATACAATGCTCCTGTTTTATTCAAGGATGGGATACAGGGGCCTTACTGGGATTGGCGTGTTAACGATATCTTTGATGTTGATGCCTGTGGCGCGGGTTGTTTAATGATAGACACAGATGTTTTTCAGCATCTAGAAAAACCTTATTTTAGGGAACTCCAAGAATATAGAGATATAGACGGAACCCCTAATCTAACTACAGTCAGCGAAGACGTGTACTTTTGTCAGTCTGTTCGGAAAGCTGGTTTCAAAATTAAAGCACACGGGGCGATCATTTGTCCCCACTACGACGAAAAGAAAGATAAATTCTACACCTTGTCTGAAGATGCTCTACCTTACAAAAGGGAAAGAGAACGACAAGAAAAGGAACAAGAGGTTACTAATGGCTGACAATAACAACAGTGGCGCAAACTCCGGAAGCCTTCTCAAGGCACCCGAAGACCTTCTACATCCCCGCGATTACTCCGCTCCTAGTTCGGACAACGCGCAGACGCGCGGAGCCACGAACAGTATTCTAAAACTTTCCGAGGATCAGATTTTCAATAACTCTGGCCAAGGTAAAGGTATTGCTGGTCCTAGTGTTTGGGGCGGTTCCACCGACGACAAGGCTTCTCAGTCTAGCGCCGATGCCGGTTCTAAGCAGGGGAACGGCAATAGCGTCGATCTAACATCTGGCCAAAACAGTTGTTGGAAGGGCGGAAGAAGTTAATAAAGAAGGTGGCTCACGCCTAGTACCGATCTTTGAAGTATCTAGACGGTTGCCTTCGGAAAGCTAGCGTAGCTCAATTGGTAGAGCAGTGGTTTTGTAAACCACCGGTTGAGGGTTCAAGTCCTTTCGCTAGCTCCATGCGGGGTTAGTTTAGGGGTAGAACTACAGCCTTCCAAGCTGATTACAGGAGTTCGAATCTCCTACCCCGCTCCATCTGCCGGTGGTGAAGCGGCAACACGATAGTCTGCAAAACTATTATCCGTGGGTTCGAATCCCACTCGGTAGTCCATTTATGAACCAACGATTTACATTCCGATTTCGATATCCCTACGAGGGTAATCGTGTGTCCGTAGCTCAGCGGTAGAGCATTGGCCTGAAAAACCAAGTGTCGTTGGTTCAATCCCAACCGGACGCACCACGGGGTCGTGAGTGAGTCTGGTTAAAACTAACTGTCCGTAAAACAGTCCTTCTTAGAAGTCCGGTGGTTCGAATCCATCCGGCCCCACCAATTATGAATCGATCTAGTCACAGTTCGTCAAGTACCAACACCGGAAGATTGGCCGAGTGGTCAAGGCAACTGTTTGCTAAGCAGTAACACCGAAAGGTGTCAGGGGTTCGAATCCCTTATCTTCCGCCAATTTTAAAACGGAAGATGCTGCTGGAGTGGCTGGCAACTGGTCTTGAAAACCAGAGGATACCTTCACCGGATCGGAGTTCGAACCTTCCATCTTCCGCCATTATGTTAAAGATTTGTAGGCTATGCTCAAAAGAGAAAGAAGCCCATCATGGAAACTTCTCTTTTCACAAAAAGTCCAAGGATGGTTTTCATCCGTGGTGTAGCCTTTGCAAGAACGAAAGACAAAGAAAGCACTATTACGAAAACAGAAAAAGTATCCTAGAAAAACAGAAGAAGAATAGAAGAACTAAATATCGTCGTATGGACCTTAGAAGAAACTATGGTATATCCGAAAAAGAGTACGACGATCTTCTTCAACAACAGGATAATCTCTGTGCAATCTGTCGCACAAAAAGTTCTAAGAATTTACACGTAGACCACGATCACGATACAGGTAAAGTACGTGGTTTGTTATGCAGCAATTGTAACACAAGCCTCGGCTTACTCAGGGAAAACCCGGCTCTGTTCTTATCTGCGGTAGAGTACCTCAAAAAGTGTATAGCTGGGTAGAGAAGTCCGGTTTAACTCGCAATCATCATAAGTTTGAGACATGGGTTCAAATCCCATCCTAGCAACCAAATAAAATATGGCACAAATAGAAAATCCGGGGAACGACAATACTCCTATCTTAACTGAGGAGATTATAGCACAGGTTCTCCGGACGGGGAAGTGGGCAGAAGACCCAGCCCTCACGCTCGTGGTGCGAGATACTGCCACGGCTGAAACAGCTAAGGCAGCTAAGCAATGGATAGCAGGATGGAATGCTGCTTCTATTGTATACCAGTCTACCACAGTTCCTAAGTATTGGGAAGGCACGCAGTTAGAGAGAGCTAATATTCCTCTATACGTTGTTGCCAAAGCAGTTAACTCCCTTACGCCGCAGATTCTAAATGGATTGTTTTATGACGATCCGCCCTTCATCTTCCAGCCTCGCCCCGGTACGAAATATGCTACCGTAGAAGCTATCTCCAATATCATTTCGTATCAGCTAAAGGAGATCAACTTCAAGGAAGAGGTTCGTAGAGGCATAATCAACGCTTGCCTGTACGGTACTAACATCTGGAAATGGGGATGGGATAGCTTCTCTTTCGAGAAGACTTACTACGCGAGAGAAGATAAAAAGACTGTAATTCCTTCTCAAGTTCCCGGAACTCCTGATACTGTTTTCCACGATCCCGATTCCCCTCTCGAAGAGAGAACAGAAACGATCAACGTGGAGCAGCCACGATTCGAGAACATCACCAGCATCAAAGACATTCTTATTGACTCGACCCTTCGCACCCCAGATATCCGCGAAGCAAAGTTCGTCATACACAGAATGTACATGACGTTCAATGACCTCGAGAAGCTGAGGGACCGCCCCGGATACAATATCCCTAGCCGAGAAGAAGTCATGAGTTGGTTTATGGCCCCCGCAGAGGAGGCTATTCCGGCTCTGGACGAACAGACCGGCGTCAATGCTGTTTGGGACATGAGGGCTAACCCCAGATGGACCCAAGCTACCGACGACCCTTTCCAGAAACCTCTAGAGATTCTAGAACGCTGGGATAAAGAAAAAGTTATCATCGTCGTTCAGCGTAAGAAAGTTATCTGCAACGGCCCCAATCCATACGGAGAAATCCCTTTCTTTTCCGTCAACTGGTGGGACGTGCCGGGTGCCTTCTACGGTCTTGGACTTGCTCGAACAATTGGTTCAGAGCAAAGACTTCAACAAGGAATTCTTAACACTTGGCTTGATTCAACCGCCATCGCACTTGCGGGAGTCTATACCCGTAAGCGTGGTAAGAGCATACCGACCCAGAGCATTCGTATCCATCCGGGAAGAGTGTTCGAAGTAGATGAAGCCGATGATTTTAAACCGTTAGAGAGAACTCCCCCCGTTCCGGAAGCTGGTCAACATCTAGCTTTGTCTCAAGCTAGAGTCGAACAAAACTCAGGTGCTGGAGAAATTACATCACAAGGTATTGCTGGTAGTACTGGACATAGCAACCTTGCCAGAACAGCAGCGGGAGCTAACGCTATCACGGGAGGGCAGGGAGTTCAGATTTCTGAGTTCCTAGAAAAGTTTGCCAACCAAGTATTCATTCCGTTCCTATACAGAGCGGATGAAATGAATCGCAGACTCCTTCCTGCTGGAATTGTTCAAAAGATTCTAAACGAAGAGTTACAGAATACTTACTTCTCAACGGGCGGGGACATTGATGAGATTCGTCACGCACGATTAGTATTCGATGTTCAGGCCGGAAGTAAGCTGAGTGAGCGCAGAGCGATGGCTCAGTCACTCCCCCTGATGACTCAATTCTTACAGAACCAGTTTATCGTCCAAAGCTTAGCTGCGGAAGGTAAAAAGGTTGACACCATTCAGGTTCTTAAGATGATGTTCGAGGCTTCTGGATGGCGTACATTCTATAGCGTCATCATAGATATGTCTCCCCAAGAGAAGCAACAAGCTCAGCAAAATCAGCCTGCGGCCTTGGCTCAATCCAAGATGCAGAATGATAACGCTCAGCAAGAAGCTAAGTTCAGACACCAACAAGAGTTGGCTGAACAAAACAATATGGCTAGAGCCGCTAACGAAGTTCTCCGCAGAAGCTTCGAAACTACAGCGACTCCAGAAGCTCTTACCGGCCTTCCGGGTCCTCCGGGACAAGGGTTTGGCGCTGAGGACGTAGGTTAATGGCTCCCGAAGAACTCGTGGATTTAACTGATCCAGAACAATTAGAGAAACACCTTATAGACGCAATAAACGCCGCCAATGCTCTCCAGCTAACCATTAACACGGAAGGCTGGGAGATCATAGAAAACTCCTTCGAGAGCATTGAGTCGGACGCTTTAGAGCAACTAGGGGCACAACAACCGGGCAACGACAAAGCTATCTTAGCTGCCCACGCTGTGTGGTACTCAGTTAAGAATGCTTATCTTAACGTACGCCGCGCGGTAATTTCGGCCATCAAAGAAGGCGAACAGGCTACTATCACTTTAGCCGAGCTACACGCCTCGAAGACCGAAACAAAAGACGAAGACTGGCTCTAGTATTTAGAGCGGTAGAGGACAAATGCCGAATCAAGATAATGAGATTTTCAACGAGTGGGCTTCAGGCGTTTCTTTAGCCACTGGTAACGATAGCAACGAATTCTTCCAAGAGATTCCAACAGAGCTAGCTAAGCCTGCGGATTTTCAAGTTCCGGTTCCGGACCCAACACCAGACCCAGTTCCTGTTCCTACCCCCGTTGTGGCGGTAGAGGAAGACAAAGGACCAGAGACTAGACCCGTCAAGAATGGCGGGACGATGACTCTAGAAAAGACCAGCCGTGGTTGGCGGTTAACACTGAGTACTGGCGACCCCAAGATTGCCCCTGAGAATTTCTACGGGCCGAATAAAGACGAATTGATTTATGCTGTAGCTGATGCAAAGGTCGAGTCTAATAGAACCATCCATAGATTAAAGAAAGAAAAGTTTTTAGGCGGCGGGGAAGAGGCAACTATTACTCCGTCTCCCTCCCGCAATATCGCCAAAGTGGCAGCACTTTCGGCGGATGACGTTTACGAAATCAAAAACCAATTAGCGGAAAATCCCGCAGACGCTATCGACACTTGGGTGAAGAAAAGATTTGGACTCGATCCAGACGAATTTGCCGAAGCTTTAAAGTCTGCTCCCGAAGCTAAGAAGATACTAGATGCCCAGACTGTTAAGGGTAACATTGATGAAGTAAACAATGATTTTTGTTCCACCAATCCTGACTACCTAGAATACGTGACGACTTCCGATTCGGAAGTTAATCAAATCAATATGCGTTTGCTAGTTGGCAGGATGGCTAAGAGTTATCTTAATAAGAAGATTACAAAATCCACTGCCCAGCCGATTGTAGATGATGCTATCTACGAGATTTATAAACGTGGTAAGTGGACTGTAGAAAACCTTGAAACGGCGAAAGAAGAACTGATCGAGAACGAATTGTTCGAACGCTCAGAGTCTCGTCGCACCGTTCCAGAACCGCAACCTGAACCAGTGGCCGTAAAAGGCCCATCCGTGCCTGCCACGCAACCCATTGTTGCGACACCCGGACAGCCAGTGGGCTTAATAGGACTATCTGCTAAAGGTGGATCACCTGTGGCAGCACCCGAAGAAAAGCCGCTGACAGACGTAGACCTGCAAAGTATTCCTTTAAGCGATTTAAAGGCAATTGCTATGGCTCAACTCAGAGCGCAGCAACAGGGTCGGCAATAACTTTTTAAAGGCACCATAATGGCCTATTCACCAGCAGTAAACACGGTTGCATCCGGCAACTTTCCTAACGCTCTAGCAATTTACTACGAGCGTAAAGCTATCCCCAACTTGAAGCAATCGACTCCTTTCCTCGGTTGCACGAAGCAGTGGCCGCTACCTATGCACAGCGGTAACACTATTCAGTTCTTCTCCTACAACTTGCTAGGCTCAAACGTGCAGCAATCGACAGAAGGTTTTGTTGGTTCGCCTGTGCCCGAGAGCGCAGTCAAGATTCAGGCTGTGATTGGTCAGTACGCTGACTACACCAACAGTTCTGACTTGCTGATGGAGACTGCCCTTGATGACAAGGGTCTTCTGTCTAGCTTGGCTGAGGAAATGAACTACCGGTTAGCTCTGACCCTTAACCAGCTAGTTATCACCGCTGCGGATTCTACCACAGGTATTGACTCAACTGTGCTTCAGACTCTAGCGGCAGGTACTTACCTAACTGCGTCCAACCTTCGTACCATCGCTCAACAGCTTTCGAGCGTGAACGTTCGGTACTTCGAAGGCGATAGCTGGGCCGGTATTATCAACCCCCTTGTTACGCATGACGTGTACAACGACGCAAGCTTCAATGGCTTAACTGACATTATGAAGCGCAGCCCTGAGACAGCGAAGAAGCTGTTTGGTGCCGTTGACCGCGATGCCCCCTTTGAATTTGCTGGAATTAAGTTCAAGGAAACCACAACTGCAACCCCTACAACCATCGGCGGAAACCTGTACTACCCAACGTACATCTTCGGCGACGATGCTCTACTGAGTATCTTCCTTGGTCCCAACCCAACGGATAAGAACAGAAAGAACTACTCACTGAACATCCAGATGGCCCCTGAAGGTGGTTCTGTTTCCGATCCGGCAAGACTGATCGGTGGATGGATTTCCTACAACGTGAAGTTCACTATCACTCCTCCTCCGGGAACTGTGATGCGTCTTCGCAAAATCCTCAGCAACACTTCAAGCTCGTAAGTTTAGGGCCTCGCCCTTGCTTCACTAAAAGGCTAGTAGTTTGAACGGAGCCTGAATGCCCGAACCCTTGGCCGGGAGAAGGCAATAAGTTTGGTTTCCTCGTGGGAAGTTTCCGAAAAGAGAATAGACAGATCGTCGTTCTTAATAAAGAAATTTCTCCACGGGCCAAGGACTCCTTAGACCCTCCCAACAATACATTCCTACTAGCCATTTTATAAGGATCAAGATGATAACAGCATCAATTACCGGAACGATTAAGGTAACAGACAATCTCACGAACTCTGTGGCTTTATCTAAACCCGTAAATAATGCGTATACCGGCGAGTTGTTCACATACGGACAATCGGTGATTGTCGGCACAGGAGCTTATACGGTTCCTCTGCCGATAACTCCGATTGAGTTCTTGTATGTCAAAAATCTTTCTGCAAATGCAGGGACTACTATAACAGTTACTTGGACTCCTGTGGGGGGAAGTTCGGCGAATGTCATAACTCTGGACCCCGGAGCCTTGATAATTTTTTCGGAAGTTATCACGACTAACGGGATCAGTGCTTTGAGTTTGATATCCAACCAAGCCGGAACCCCAGTAGAATTTATCATAGCTGGTTAAAATGATTCCTGTCCTTTATCTCATTCGTCACGGAAGAACGGCCTATAACGAAAAAGGCTTGTTTCGCGGGGAAGCGGATATCCCTCTTGTAGAGGATGGTATCCACGACGCCGAAGAAGCTAAAAAGTTTTTGGGCGATGTTACTCCTTCTTTCATAGTTTCTTCTGATAAGAAACGGGCTATACAAACGTCCAAGATATTATCAGAAGGGGTAGAAGTACAACCTACAGACCAGCTTCGCGCTTGGAATTTAGGGAAATTTTCTGGCCAACCTAAGAATGAAGAGAACCAAAAAGAAGTCGATTCCTATGTAGAACGTCCTGACGAAAGAGTTCCAGAAGGCGAAAGCCTAAACGAATTCAGAGAGAGGATTTTGCCTGTGTTAGCGGAATGTTTCGAACACGCTACTAGGGTAGGACCGGGGTTTATTATAGCGCACTCAAGTGTCATTCATGAAGTTGGTACTCAGCTTTTTGGCAACCACAAGAGTTTAGTAGTTAAGCCGGGTGGCATAGTTATCGTGGGGTTTGGCGACGGCGAAATCACCGCTGACCGAGTTTTTAAACCGCTTAAAAATCATAATGATGCAAGCGTTTCGTAACAGGAGATTCATTTTCAATGGCTAATTCAGACACAATTGTTGCCTTGACTGGACCCGGCACAGCCCGTAACCAGATCAACGCTCTTACACTAACTTCCACAACTGAGACGGTCTTCGTCGTGGGGACTGATACCGCAGGCACTACTGTTGCGGCTATTCTTACTGTCCCCGTGGGCGCGGGTACTAACTTGGTTGGTTCGGCAAGTCCTATCGAGTTCAACCTAAACTCTGCTTTGTCTCAATCGTCTTACGGGCGTAAGGACCAAGTGCAGACTGCTCCTCCGTTCTTCAGCAAGACTACGTTTGACGCAGGCCGTCCCTTCCGCATTCGCGTGACTGGGTATGCGACTCTGAATGCTGGTGCGGGTAACACTGTGGCTATTGGTCTGTACCAAGGTACATCCACCACTACCGCTAGTGATACCAAGATTGCCGCGATGACAGCCGGTGGTTCTCCTAGCACAAGCTTTAACTTTGTGTTGGAGACCTTCATCCAGTGGGACTCGACCTCTCAGGTGCTCGGTGGATACTACACTGGCCAGTGCGGAAACGCCCTCACTACGCAGCACGTTCTCACGAACGCAGCTTCTGTGACTCAGGCGTCCAACCTGACATTCGTCCTTTCCGGAACTTTCGGGAACGCCGGAGGCGGAACCATCAACATCGCTGAGTTCAGCGCAGAGCAAGTCTAACGTATTTCTTAAGTGCCTAGAGGACTTAATGCACAACCCACAAGCAGAAGAAAACATTCTTGACCGCGACTTAGCATTCTCCTCCTCATTATTGGGGAAAGAATGCAGTCGCTGTCATAGAGCGTATATCTACAGTAAGTTTAAAAAAGATTCGAGCAGCCGAGACGGGCATACACATTTGTGTAACCAATGTCTCAATACGCCGAGATTGTCCGTAGAAGAGAATCTTTACCGATACAAAGAAATGAACGAAAGTTCTGCGGCGGTAGAAGCACAGCGTAGACCAGATGAACTTGATTATCTTGAAAGAGACTCGGTTGGTAGGTGGCTTTGGCATACAGACTTTTTAGACAAGCTAAGGCGTTTATTAGGCGGAAAGCTCATAGTCGGAGACGCTTACTTCCTAGACGAGTTCTCCCTGTATATTCAAGACGCCAGATGCGTCGATACTCAAGGAGTTCGATACCTTGGATTTATCCCAACGGGAAAGATTCAGGAATTTAGTTCCTACAAGTATGATCGGAACGGAGTTCCTATTGATGAGTCCGCGCGAGGGTATCGCGGGATTTTGATGAAGTTAGTCATCGATGGGTATATCACCGAAGCACAGTGCGCCAAGGAATTCGGGCATTGCGATGAAAATATTTGGGCTAAAACCCTTTACAATTGGCGAAACATAAAGAGAGGATAACGGGAGTATTTCCGTTTCTGTATGGCAAAAGAAAAAGAAGCAACACCAGTAACACCAGATTTGGACGCGCCCGTCACGGTGTCGGGGGCTGACCTGTTAAACCTTATCACGATGCTCCAGAACAACAATGCTAAGAGTATTGCTGAGGCGTTTGAAAAGCTATCACCGAACTACAAGACTCCGGAGCAAAAAGCTTTCAACGAGAAGCTTCGCGGAGATCAACGCAATATCGAAATTTTCAAGCTGAAAAATCGCAAGCGTCAGCAAAAGTTTTGCGATCATGAGATTGGCCAGACCGGTAGGAAACGGTTAGGAGAAGGAGCATTCAACATGCTCAAGCTCCCCACCGGCGAAACTATCGGGGTGTGTACTTACTGCCAGATGGTCATTTCTTCGGCGAACCCGGATCATACTCGGTTCTTCAAGAAAGCAGGAGGAACCCTAGCGGAAGCTGGGCAGTTCAATCTGAACGACCCCATCAAGGCGCAGTTAGCCAGACTTGGGGACGACGAACGTAAAAGAGTTCTCGAAGCCCGTGCCAAGCACGTCGAGCTTAGTCCTCAAGACGATGACGAGGATTATCTGTAATGACGGCTAATGAACTTCGTGAGAAACTTCAGAAGTTAGAATTCCAGAAGAGCACGTATAAACATCTTCTAGCGGGGGTGGAGAGGCAAGAGAAATGCTCTCACCTTCGGAACCAATTAGGATTAGGATATCGAAAAAACTATCCCGACGATTTTTCCTTTTGCGGGTTAATGCTTCCAGACGGCGAACTCATAGGAATATGCCAGTATTGCCAGCTTAAGGTATCCTCAAGAAATCCAGATCACGCGAAATACTTCAAGGGGGATTGGGTCAATCAATCCGCGAATATGCCGATGATGAGTACGGCGTCAACCACTCCGGCAGTGTTTCATACGCAGTGGCCTTATGGCGGCAATATCAACGACGAACTTTGGCGCAATTGGTATAAATCCACAGAAACTTGCACAGTCTTTACAGACAGTCTAACTCCCTCGAACAACCCAGCAAAAAACCTATAACCGAGTTACTAGGCCGGATTGGTACAACTCTAACTCTAAGGAATTAGAAATGTCTTCCAACATCCAGTTAAAAACTACAATAGACTTGACCAGTAGGTTTATCTATAATGCCCCTCTGCTCTACGTGAACAGCGGGGCATTGGCGTATTCAATCGGGGATTGGGTGCGCCAATTCCTGTTGGCTCCTCCTTTCTCTTGGAGATGGAATAGAGCATTCGCTAAGCCTATTGTGTGCCAGCCGGGGGTAGCCGACTATACAGTTAGTATACCAGACTTCGGTTGGTTAGAAAAAGCAACTGTAGTTTTTCCTCCCGATACCAGCGGGAATAACCCCCTTATCTCGAAAGAACTTACCGTCCAGCAAGCTCTAATTGGGGAAACTATGCTAGGACAACCGGCCTTTATCTCCCCTGTTGGCGACGATAACAACGGAAACATTACCTTCCGATTGATGATGGTTCCGGATAAGGCTTACACTCTGAACATGATTTACCAGAAATCTGCTCCTTCCTTTGGGGCGGTAACTGATACTTGGGCACCTATCCCCGACTATTACTCCTACATCTACAACCAAGGATATTTAGCTAAGACTTACGAATACAAGGGCGACGAAAGGTTTGCCTTTGCTCACATGGAGTTTCTGAAGCAGGTTGTGGCAGCTAACGAGGGATTGTCTGAGACAGACAGAAACATATTCTTAGGACCCCATCTTAACTACTTACGCGAGAACCAGAGCGTAGGTCAGACAGGATCGCTAGGTCGTCAAGGAAGGTCAGGGCAGTAATGGCTACGATACAAGAAAATCTTTTAGCTGCTCAGATTCCTCCCAACGTGTTTGTGGCGGGACCCTCCAATGGTAAAGGTGCGGCCAGCATCCGGAGACTATCGGCCTACGATCTTACCAGAATTTTTCCGGGGCTAGTCGTCCAGTTCGATGCGAACGATAACGCCTACTTTGACATAACCGGAGGAGGAATCCTCGGGAATATCACAGCAGTTATTGCTGGGGTTGGTTTGTCTGGTGGGGGCACAAGCGGGGCGGTTACTCTCAATCTGGGGATTCCTATTTCCGTAGCGCACGGGGGAACGGGAACTTCGTCTCCGAGTTTGATAGCTGGTAGCGGAATCTCCATTACAGGAGCTTGGCCCGACCAGACTATCACTAACACTGGAGCTACTGCTGGCCTCGACTTTACGCAAGCTTTCCTCCTTATGGGGGCATAATGGCAGCGATCATAAGAGTACTAGGCCAAGTCTACCCAGCCGCTAACACAGAAACCACTTTGTACACATGCGGGACAACTTCGGCAGTTATATCAACAATCAATATATGCAACACCAGTCCGTCCGCAGCAGATTCTTTTACCGTAAGAATATGTATAGCAGGGGCGGGAGACACTAACTCCCAACTGTTAGCCTACTTAGTAAATCTTCCTCCGGGGACTTTTCTCCCTGTGACGGTTGGGCTGACTGTAGCGAGTACAGATGTTATCAAGGTTTTGGCACTCAATGGAACGTGCTCATTCCAGCTTTTCGGGCAAGAAAATAGTTAATGGCGAATAACCCATATCCTCCGTTTACAGACGTAGCTAATGCCAATGCCATCCAAGGCAGCAACTTCGCTACGTCTACGGGGACTATTGTTCTTTCGGGGAGCAATATTACTATCTCTACTGGGGCTAGTAGTATTCAGATTATCGGTCCTCCTGCCGGGGGATTCACCCTAAACGGAACTTCTTCTAGTGCTTCAATCTCCGCAGGCGCGGGGATCGGTATTGGCCAAGCCGCCAGCACCATCACGATTTCTGCGTCTGTACAGACGTTCTTGCAAAGTATCACAGCGTTAGGCAACACTACCCTAAGTTCTTCGGGAACCTTCTCTGGACTGCTCAACGTCTCCGGAGCCGGAATTGTCAGCGTTGGTGGGGGAGCACAAAGCCTAACAATCTCTGCTTCTCAATCTATTCAAACTCATAGCCTGACTGCGTTAGGAAATACTACTTCAAGTTCTTCAGGAAGTTTCAACACTCTCCTGAACTTCTCTGGAGCCGGAATTGCGTCAGTCGGTGTGGGTAATGGAACCGTTACCATTTCTGTTCCGGCCCCGGCTGCGACCAATGTGGTCACGTCTCTCAATGGATCAAATGGAAGCCTTTCGATCTCAGCAGGGGCAGGCATTGGGATCGGCAACGCGGCAAGCACCATCACGATCTCCGCATCCGTGCAGACCTCATCGATCTCCTTAACTGCGTTAGGAAACACCACCAGCAGTTCATCCGGAACTTTCTCGAATGTACTGAATTTTTCCGGAGCCGGAATCGCCTCTGTTGGAGTTGGGAACGGTAGTGTTACTATCTCGGTTCCAGCACCCGCTGCTACCAATGTAGTTACAAGTCTAAATGGTTCCAATGGGAGCCTATCTATCTCTGCCGGGGCCGGGATTGGAATCGGACAAGCTAATAGCACGATTACCATTTCTGCTAGCAACCAGACTAATACTCTGAGTTACTTAGCATTTGCCTCCATGACAACGGCGTTAAACGGGTCAACAACAGGAACCGCAGCTACTTTTAGCGGACCGTTGGTGATAGTCGCCGGAAACCAAATAACGATTTCTCAAAACACAGGCATTGGTACAAATAGTACTTTGTCTAGTGGCAGCAATGCTTTAGTTATTTCCGGTCCTTCTTTCAGCGCAGGCGGAGGTCTGGCTGTTACTACCGGATCGGTAGTCTCTTACTCCATTACAAACCACGTTTCTAGTGTAAACGGGTCAAGTGGAACTTTGAGTATTTCTGCCGGGGCTGGCATCGGCATAGGTCAGGCTGCGTCAACTATCACCGTCTCTGCTTCAGTGCAGACTTACTCACACAGCATCACCGCGTTAGGAAACACAACAGTAAGTTCATCTGGAACGTTTTCCGGATTGCTTAACATCTCGGGCGCGGGTATCATCAGTGTGGGTGGTGGGGCGCAAAGCTTAACGATCTCCGCTACAACCCCATCAGTTGTAACTAGCCTGAACGGGTCAAACGGAAGCTTATCAATTTCTGCGGGAGCGGGAATTGGTATTGGGCAAGCTGCGTCCACTATCACGATCTCAGCGTCTGTCCAGACTATATCTCAGTCATTGACTGCTCTTGGTAATACCACTAGCAGTTCATTCGGGACGTTTGCCGGGTTATTGAATTTCTCCGGGGCTGGTATAGCTTCGGTAGGTGTGGGCAATGGCAGTGTCACAATCTCCGTGCCTGCTCCGGCTGCTACCAACGTAGTCACGTCCTTGAACGGGTCGAACGGGAGCTTGTCGATCTCCGCAGGGGCGAATATCGGCATAGGGCAAGCCGCTAGCACCATTACTATCTCGGCGTCTAGCTACTCCACGTTAGTATCGATCTCTAGCATCGCGGGAGGAACTACTTCCGGAACAGCCAACACCGCTTCGTCTACAGCCTTTGGGTTCGTTGCTGGAAATAACATCACGTTAAGCCAGCTATCCACCAACCCTACCATCACGATCATCGGTCCTACCCCCGCAGGAGGGGCCGGGTTCACCCTCAATGGTACATCCTCTAGCGCGTCGATCTCCGCAGGGGCTGGTATTGGTATCGGGCAAGCTGCTTCTACCATCACCATATCCTATTCCGGTACCTCCAACTTTACTGGAATTAGCCTCAGTGGTAATACCACCACGGCGGTAGGCAACAGCGCGACAGCTATCACGGGCAACAGTGTAATACTTAGCGCGGCAGGCATTCTATCGTTATCCGCCACCACGAATGCCAGCGGAGGTACGATTACTTTATCAGTACCAGCCCCTCCGACAGCCACCAACTTCAGCCTGAATGGAACATCTAGCAGCGCATCCTTAGTAGCAGGGGCCGGGATCGCGTTTAACTCCGGCGCAAGCAGCATCAGCGTATCGTACTCCGGAACTTCTAACTTTACCGGAATCAGTTTCAGCGGAAACACAACAACGCTAGCGGCCAACAGCGCGACAGCGTTCTCCGGCAATAGCTTGGTAATGAGTGTTGCAGGCATCTTATCCATGTCTGGAACAACCAATGCCAGCGGCGGAACCATAACTCTTTCTGTTCCGGCTCCTGCTGCTACGAACGTTGTTACGTCCCTCAATGGGTCGAACGGTAGTTTGTCTATCTCTGCCGGTGCTGGAATTGGAATAGGCAATGCCGCTTCTACCATAACCATTTCGGCCTCTGTTCAGACCGCTTCGGTTTCTTTAACAGCCCTTGGTAATACAACCTCAAGTTCTTCTGGAACATTCACCAATCTCCTAAACTTTTCTGGCGCGGGTATCGCGTCGGTTGGAGTTGGCAATGGAAGTGTGACCATTTCAGTACCCGCTCCCGCCGCGACGAATGTGGTAACTTCGTTGAACGGGTCTAACGGGTCTATGTCTATTTCGGCTGGTGCCGGAATCGGCATTGGGCAGGCTGCGTCTACTATCACGATTTCAGCCTCGGTGCAGACATTCTCTCATAGCTTGACGGCCTTGGGTAACACTACCATAAGTTCTTCGGGAACGTTTTCAGGTCTTCTAAACGTTTCCGGTGCGGGTATCATCAGCATTGGGGGAGGGGCACAGAGCCTCACAATTTCTGCCACTACTCCTTCCGTGGTTACTTCGCTTAATGGATCGAGCGGTAGCCTATCTATCTCTGCTGGTGCTAACATCGGTATTGGGCAGGCTGCTTCCACGATTACTATCTCGGCAAGCAACCAATCGGTATTGTATTCTATCGCCTCGATTGCTGGCGGAACTACTTCCGGAACCGTAAATACCGCGTCTTCAACGGCCTTCGGTCTTGTCGCCGGTCCGAACATCACTCTTAGCCAGCTATCCACTAGCCCAAATATCACCATCAGCGCAGCGGCAGGCGGAGGCGGCGGAGGATTCACACTTAACGGAAGTTCTTCTAGCATGTCTTTGGTCGCTGGAAGCAACGTGAGTTTGAGTTCGAACCTTAGCACTATCACCATCAACGCAGGGATCGGAAGAATCAGTGTTCTTCAAAACTACTCCCTCGCTTTGGCGGGAGGTTTAGTAGCCTCTTCCTCGGGAACCGTTACCGGGCTAGGAAGTTCTCTGTTTCTACAGAGACTCAAACTCCCCTCAGGAATGAACCTCAGCGAAGTTGATGTGGCTTTGGGCCTGACCTTCCCTGCCACAAACCAAGGCGCGGGAACTCTTACTCGTTCTTTCGTCGTATATTCGTTTGGAAATTCTACCTCGCTAGCGTCGGTGCTAAGCACCTCAGGAACCTCAGCGTGGACAACGGGAACCTCTACAGTTGGAGCTTCTACCTCTCTGTCCCAGTTCCAAGGTGGTTGGTCGCTGCCTCAGGTTCATCCCCTTACATTCGCTTCTACGTTGCTAGCAGCGGGAGAGTATGTCGTCGGCCACATCTTCAACTTTGCTCAGGTGACAAGCACTTGGACGGTTGGAATTTATGGGGCGCAAAACAGCTTAATCCAGACAACATCCCTCACCGCGTTTACTGCTTCTCCTGTTGGGGCGAGTGCTCTTTCCTCAGGCGGGTTAGCGGGAGTGTCGGCGCATACTGCTTCTACTTCAACAGCCATTACTGCCTTTACCGTAGCCCCTACCCTCGCATCGGTGTTCAGCAATGCTGGAACGTTGCAATTCAGATATGTTTCGCAGTCCTCTGCTACCGCTGCCGGATTCGCCAGCACTACACAGACTACGGCTGCTTCTCTGTCGGGATCACAGGGAGTTCACTGGTCTACGCTACCCACGGCTGCTACTGTCCTGTCTTCAGCGGGAACGGCAGGAGTTTCTGTGTTAGGAAGCGGAGGTCTCTCGGCTGGGTCATTTATCGGAACATCTGGATCGGTGGCAGGTATCAGTAACATCAACACCGGCCAAGTTAACCCCTTGTCTCCTACAGTCCCCGGATTTGTCTTTATTGGCACCGGATCGACCACAGGCGTGAATGCGGCGGTTCCCCCTTACTTCCTCGCTGGAATTTTCAGCACAGGGGCCGTTCCAATATCTATCGCCCTGTCAACTACAGCCATTACCTTTACCGGCTCCGCGCAAGCGGCTCAGCCGTGGATGGCACTGATTGGATCGTAATGGCACTTCCTTATATTGTTCAATCCTACACTAGCGGTGTCCCCACTCCGGGTAATTTAAACCCAATTACCATGACCGGAGTGACTGCCGGAAACTTGCTTATTTGTGGCATGTTCTCAGGCGGAGGAGCAGGAGGCACGCTAACGTGTACAGACTCCCAAGGCAATAATTGGGCAACAAAAAGCACCGTGAATTTAGCGACGGACTCCGATACTATCACCGTGCTAGCAACCATTGCTTCGGCGACTGGAAATTGTGTTGTTACCTTTTACGTTAACGCGGTCACTCCTAGTGGTGGGCTAAGAGCCGTGTTATACGAGGCTGCTAATTCCACTACTACCCTAGACGGAGGAGCAGGCGCAACGTCCAACACAACGGGAGCCACTACCCTTGATAGTGGTCCGTTGATAACTGGAGCGCATAACGGCTTGTTATTTTCAATTGGCGCGACGGATAACGCGACGAACGCCACTATAGGTCCTCTTCGGGGGTGGACAAACCCACAAAACTTTGGGGATACCTCGGACCCCAACCCAATCGGATTAGCCCAAGTATCTATCGCCCCATACCCCGGAACATACGAAGCAAAAAGCACAACCCTCGCTAGCGCCGAACAAGCCACAATTCTTGTGTGTTTCTTATCCGGTGGTCGAACTTACATGATAGCTAAATAAATATGCGTCTTAGGAGCACAATGAAAAGCAAAAACAACGAGTCAGATTTTGGGTATCACAACACTAACCTGACTCAATCAATCGATAGACTACACCGTGGCCAGACTTACAAAGATTTGTCTACGGTATGGATTACTATAACTCGCGGGAGTCTTAAACCCAAAGTGGTTTCGTCTTGGATGGGCTTGATGAAGCCGATGAACCAACCCTTCTTCGGTCCGTTATTTATCGAGAACGACGAAGTAGGGGTAGGGTATCAAAAAGCTTTTGAGACAGTCCTCGACCATCCCGAACTTAGTAAATGGAAATACATCCTTACCGTAGAGGAAGATAATCTCCCCCCTCAAGACGGACTGATGCGGTTATACGAAAGCATCGAAGGGTTCGACGCCGTGGCCGGGTTGTACTGGACTAAAGGCGCAGAAGGCCAGCCAATGATTTATGGCGATCCTTCGGTTATGCCAAGAAACTTTGTACCCCAAGTCCCCCGTATAGACACGATACAACACTGCAACGGGTTAGGGATGGGCTTTAACTTATGGAGGATAGACTCCTTCAAAACAAAACTCAAGGACATGCCCCGACCTTGGTTTAGAACTATCCAAGAAACGGGGAAAGCTTTTACCCAAGACTTGTGGTTCTTTAATGAAGCCGCTAAGTATGGGTATAAGGTAGCTTGCGACACCAGAGTTAAGGTGGGGCATTTAGACATTTCTACAGGAATGGTTTGGTAAGAGCGCGAAAGGCTCAGAGGATATGAAAAAGAATAAAGTCGAAGTCATCGATTTACTCGATCTTAATACAGTCAAATTTGATTTAACCGGCAAGTGGCCTTATGCAGACAAGTCTGTGAAGGAAATCAACTGCCTACACAAACTGGAATACATTCCGGGGAAACTCAGAATTCCAGTTATGGAAGAAGCGTGGCGGGTTCTCCAAGACGCCGGTAAGCTCAACGTCATAGTCGCTTACTGGACTTCTCCCAGAAGCATACAAGACCCGCTAGCGGAGTGGCCTCCTTTTTGCGAACAATCCTTCCTTTATTTCAACAAGGGATGGAGAGAGCAGAACGCCTTACCCCCTATTAAGTGTGACTTTGACTTCACATACGGGTATCAAACTGATCCGGAAGCCGCAGGAAGAAGTGCGGAAACGCAAAGCTTTTGGGTAAAACACTACTTAAACACTGTACTTGATTTACAGTTGGCGTTGGTGAAACGCCCTCTGTAAGGGTGGTTCATGAATTTTTTAGCAAAACTACTGACGTTTCTTAGACAGGCGTACTCCGATGATGGGACTCCTTCGAGCAGCCGACTGCTAACCAGCTTTCTAGCTTTGGTATGCTCGGGAGTTCTTGTCCTTGTGGCCGACCATCTGGTTAGGATTACGGACAACGCGCAGCTAGCGATCTGGCTATCCAACCTTCCCTACGTTATAGGAGCGTTAGTATTTTTCTTTACTGCGCCTTATGGGGTAAACAGAGGGTCCACCAGTATCACGGATGTTCTTAACATCTTCAAAGGTAAAAAGAATGAATAAGTTACTTCTATTTCTTTTGTTCCCAGTGCTAGGTTTTTCCCAAACAGCACAGAGATGGAATGTGGCCATTCAGCCTACCTCGGGGAGTAACTTCTCCGTGGTCATCCCTAACGCGCAGGTGTCGGTGTGTACGTGGAACGATCAGTTGTCTTGCGATTCTCCCAACTTAGTTATATATGCCGACACGGCGTTAACCCAGCAAATAGATCAACCGCTCCAAGCTAATGCCGCAGGCACCTATTTTTACTACGTGCAGGCAGGCACCCACTTAGTTGAGAAAGTTTGCGCTCCGTATAACCAATGTAGTTTCTACGACATATACGTTGGGTCTTCTGCCGGTGGTACCGGGAGTAGCCTGTGCGGTCCTCTCCCCGGAGACGTAACCTCAACGCGATGCGGAACAGATGCCCTCAGTCATTTAACAGGCAGCAACCTCAGCCTCCTAAGTGGTTTCGGATTTGAAACGGTTTCTTATGTCAGCACGGTAGGGGAGTCGTCCTTCTCCGAAGAAATTGTAGGTGTCGGCGACCAATCAGGGTCTCATATAACAAATGGAGTTGACATAGTTGGTATCGGGGACAGTTCGGCGATACAATTCTCCGCTTCTACTTTCGACATTATAGGAATCGGGGATGGATCGGCTAACACAATTGGGGGTCAAAGCTCCGATATTATCGCAATTGGAAACGGCTCGGGGTCGCACATCGGAAGCAATGTCGATGATGTGGTTGCAATTGGAAACGGAGCCGGGGCGAATCTTGTCTCGACTTCTTCAGATGTAGTTGGTATAGGAAATGGCTCCTCCTCCTCTGTGAACTCTACAGGGACGCTAACAATCGTAGTCGGAATAGGAGTTGGTGCTGCTTCTAATCACGGAACAGGCGTGTTCAATAACGTCGTAGGAATTGGAAATGGCTCCGGGTCTGAAAGCGATCCCACCTTCTCTTCTGACTACACAGACGTAATTGGTATTGGAGACGGGGCTGCTGGGGCAATGGGAACCGTTTCGGACGTAATCGGAATAGGACACAGACCTTTAATCTGCAATACAGGCTCAGAGGTAATCGCGCTCGGAACGTTAGCTCTTGGAGGGTATTACAACGGGGCTAATTGCGAGGGTGTTGCCGGGAATGCCGGTAGCAACGATATCGCAATCGGGCAGGACGCCTTGGCTGGTAACACGACCGGAACTAATAACGTGGCGATAGGCACCATGTCCGGAGCGAACGGGTACACCGCCTTCAACTCCATTGGAAACTCGAATACCACAGGCTCTCATAATACTTGGGTTGGCGATTACTCGGGGCCAAATACAACTTCGCAACTAACGAACACGATTGCTCTTGGGTATCAAGCCTACAACACAGTATCCAATCAGACAGTAATCGGAAACAACTCTATTACCCAAGCCGTCATTTATGGGGATGTTGAAATCAACGGGGGCACGAATACTGTGTACCGTTGCGCCACTAGCGGATCGCTCCCAGCGGGGGCCTTGACTATCGTTTCCGGAAGTTGCGGCACGACCACCGATACCGGGTTGAGAGTTCAATAATGAATTTAAAAACACTTCTATTTCTTTTACTGTTCCCTGTCATGGGCTTCTCCCAGTCAGCGGAGCGGTGGAATACTGCCCTGATTCCCAAAGGTTCGGGCAGCAACTTTGCGTCGGTAATCCCTAACGCAAAAGTTTACGTCTGCGTATATAACAGTCAGCTAGCGTGTAACGCTCCTCAGCCTATCTATACCGATCCCACTTTAACCTCGACGCTTACCCAGCCGATTACGGCTGCTGGAAACGGTGTCTACCAGTACTACATCCAATCTGGAACAAGAGTGGTGGAGAAGGTATGCGCCCCTTACAATCAGTGCAGTTTCTATGAAGTGTATGTGGGGTCTTCGGGAGGCGGAAGTTCGTCGGGATGTACCCCATCGTCTCCATCTGCCGGGTACTTTGTTTACTGGAATGGAACCCAATGCGTTACTGGCTTTGTCGATGAAGGGGCCACCTCAGCAAATACAACCACAACTACAGACCAGAATATCACGCTAAACGCTACCAACACAGGGAGCGGAAAAGTTATTATCGACTCGGCGGGTGAAGACGGAATCATACTATGCACCGACCCCACTTTGTTTGTTAACTGCCCTACAGGAGGATCGGGAGGTACCATAACCCTCGATGCGGGGACTGGTATTTTCATGCAAGCTAAGGGGTCAGTTCAGGTTGACTCTGCTGCTGGTTTTACGGTGGATGATGTAAGCGTAGAGGGGGTGCAACTAAATTCCACTGGGGGGCCGGTCGAGTTAAGCGCAAATGGTTCTTCAGATTCGATCTCTATAGATGCCCAACACGGTATCAGTCTGTCTGACGCCGGAAGCATTGGGATTTCTATCGATTCCAATACTGGTCCTATTGCGTTAGGAGGGGCAGACTTATTCATACATTCGAGCGCAACTCCGGGTTCCGGAACAAACTTTTTGACTATTAACTCGGCTGGGTTAGTAGGAAGCTCTGCTTCGGCAGGCATGACTTGGCCAGCCGCTGCTGGTATCCCCTGCTACTCGGGAAGTTCTAGCTGGTGTACTAGCTACAGCAACACCAATACCATCCCCTCTAACTATGTTCCCACTCTAAACCAAAACACAACGGGATACGCTGCTGCCATTGCGGGGGGAGCGTTAGGCTCTTTGCCGTACCAGTCAGCGGTTAACACAACCTTGTTCTTAGCAAGTCCTACAACTAATGGACATGCTTTTGTTCACGGATGGAACACTTCAACCGGATCAGCAACAGCCCCTACCATCTTCGATCTCGGGACATATCTAGGGGCAAACATTGGCCAAGCTTCTCCTATCGTTGTTACGCCGTCTACTTTGGGTGTAACCATATCTTGCCCGACTTGCGGAACCGCAGGAGGCGGAACAAGCTTAGGGGTAAACGGGGGAGGAACCTTAGGGTCCGCTAACCTCAATGCCACGTCTCCAGTAGCCGATGCTAACTACCTCGCGCTGCTCCCTAAAATTTCTGGAGCTAACATAATCGTTGAAGCTCCTTACGGTACGTCTTCCGGATTCGGAGTTCTAGAGTGCGGAAGCGGAACCACATGCTCTGGTGGCGTCATCACCGTGACCGGAAGCGGATTCCCAATCACGATAGGTTCTACCTCCATAGCCGCTAGCTCGACTACTACCGTTATCGCTGGGTTAACCATAGATGGGGTAACTCCTACCATCATGGGGTATCTAGATGCTACCTCTAGCATCCAAACTCAGCTAAACGCAAAACAAGCCAGCCTCGGGTATACTCCTGCTCACTCCGGAGCGAACTCGGATATCTCCTCTTTATCTGGATTATCTACGCCTCTCAGTGCTCCTCAAGGAGGCTTAGGCGCAGCTTCTCTTACTGGGTATATATTCGGAAATGGGTCCAGTGCTGCCACTGCTTCTGCGACTATCCCCGGTTCTTCTATCTCTGGAAATATCGCAGGCAATGCCGCTAATTTAAGTGGGACTCCTACTCTCCCGAACGGGACTTCTGCTACCACGCAAGCGGTTAACGATAACACTACCAAGTTGGCCACTACCGCGTACGTCAAGAGTCCGGGTATCATAACACCGACAGCAATTACGCTCTCTGGGACTGGGCCTACTACCGTAGGGATGCCTCCAACTACCTTCTCTGTTCTCTCTAGTGCGTACCCTTGCGCTAGCAACACGGGAAGAATAGCTACTGTGTCTGACTCTACTACCCAGACATGGGGTTCGGCTTACACAGGTGGCGGTGCTTTATTCGCTGCTGTGGTGTGCGACGGAAGCTCCTACACGGTATGGGGAAAATAATGAAAGCCAAAATTCTCGTACTGTTTTTACTCCTGCCCCTGTTATCTCACTCCCAAACGCTTAAGTCCCTAGCAACGGCCCGTGGGTTTACGTTTGGTTGCGGAGACACAGACCCGTCCATATTCAACAACGATTCTACTTTTAACAGCCTTGTCGCGGCTCAATGCAACTCTATTGAACCCGGTAACGTCATGAAGCAGAACGCGATGGAGCCATCGAACGGAAGCTATGACTTTTCTCAGGCCGATCTAGTCATGAACTATGCGGCTGCGAATTCCCAGACCGTGACAGCAACTGCGCCTGTCTGGGATAATGCGAGCTACGGGGGAGGAACGCCTTCTTGGGTTTCTGGGTTAAGCTCCGGCGCACTCACGACGGCTCTCCAGAACTACGTCGCACAGTTCATGACTCACATGCACACCAACTATCCGGGGCGCATGAAGCAGATTGCCCTCGTCAGTGAGTCTAGTCACCAGTGCCCAAATAACACTTACAATCCCGGATATGGCACTGGGCCGTATTGTTCTATCTTAGGCCCGGACACGTCTTCGAACGCTTATGCTCGAAATGTTTCTGGTTTAACCTATTTTCCTGAGTACGTCACTGTGGCCTACACACAGGCTCGGGCAACCGACCCCACGGCCCAGCTTTGCTACGATGACTGGGGATGGGAGGGCAGCGGGGCTAGTGGGTACCAATACTGGCTAGTTGCTTATCTCAAGAGCCGAGGGTTAGTTGATTGTGTGGGTCTGGAAGGACAGTGGCAATATCAAGTCATACCCTCGAACGTACCGTCCTCTTCAGCTATAGCTTCGACTATAAGTGCTTATCAAGCTCTTGGGGTAACTGTTTACTTTTCTCAGGTTCAGTTAGGCATCCATACTAACGGCGCAAACAACACCGTCCCGAATTCCTATACCTCTACAGTTCCGGCAGATTTAACGACGCAAGCAAACACCTACTCATACTTACTAAGCGCGTGTCTCGCTAATCCCTCAACTTGTAGTGCTTTCTATGTGTGGGGAATAGGGGATAAATGGGCCTTCATCGATGCCCCTAGTCCATACGGGGTTGGCGCTCCTCAGATTTACGACGCCAATTATAACGCAAAAGCTGCGTATACGTCGATCAAAAATGTGTTGAGTAGCGGGATAACTACCTATACTTTGTCCACCACAACGACAGGAACTGGGTCAGGTACCATATCGGGCTGCGCTGGTAACTATGCGGCAGCGGCTTCTTACTCCTGCACGGTCACTCCTACTGGAGGGTCCACGCTATCCAGCGTAACGGGATGCGGAGGGTCGGGCACAACCACTTACTCCGGAACCATGCCTGCCTCTGCTTGCACGGTCACAGCTACCTTTACCGCTGGTGGAGGAGGCGGAGGCTGCACCCCATTGGCCGCTACCCTTAACCCATCCGATGTTCTGGCTGCGCTGAACTCTGTATCAAGCTGCACCACAGCGACGGTCAATCTTCCCGTGGGAAATGTTAACTGGACAACTGGCTTCACTTACACAGTGCCTAGCAATTTGACCAACTTAACAATCCAAGGTCAGACGGTGGTTAATTGTTCTGGAACTCCGGGAAACGCCGGGGCTACGTGCGCTTCGGTAACAGACTCTTCTGTAATCAGCGATACCTACCAGAGCAACACCTCGCTCATAGTTATCAACGCTAACACCCAAGCTAGCGCAGTCCTTCGAGTTACTGGACTGACTATGGCGGGTGGGGCTGTGGGCGGAACGTACTCCAAGTACAACGGCTTTATTGAAATCTACAGCGGATCGTCTCAAGTTCGGTACGACCACAATCACTGCAATATGGCTCCGTACTCCCCCAACTCAAACTCCTCGGTTTGCTTCAAAACCTTTGGAGCTATAGTAGGCGTGGCGGATCATAACTTCTTCGAGTTAGCTCCTAACTCTGGAGGTTTCCCAACTCAACAAACCTTCTCTTTCGGAATTTCCGTCTTTGGTGCCTATAACGACACCATTGGAAACGGAGACGGAACCTTCTCTCACCCTACCGCGTGGGGTAGTTCTTCTACATTTTATGTGGAATCAAACACCTTTATCGGAGGATACACCGACGATTGCGGCGGAGCGGGTGCCATTGGCATTAGGAATAATACCATACAAGGAAGCTACACCCAGACCCACGGCACTAAATCTGCCGCAGGGCCTGATCGCGGATGCCGACTTTACGAGGTATACCACAACTATATCACAGGCCCTACCTCTGGAATCGGTCCTTTAGACGCCGTGTTTGGTTCTAAGAACGCAACCGGATTGGTCTGGGGTAATAACCTGATATCTGGATTCTACAGATACACCAACTTATGTACAGACAGAAACTCTTGCGAGTCTCCGGAAACCGCCCCTCCGAATGGTTGGGGGTACTGCGGAACGGTTCACGGTGGTTCTGACTCTTCATGGGATGGTAATAACAATGCTTCTACGGGATGGCCGTGCCTCGATGGTATTGGTCGTGGTCAGGATGTTCAAGCTCTGAACGGGCAAGCATTCCCCAACCGTCTTAATTCCATAACTGGAACTGCGGCTTGGTCTCACCAGTACTTAGAACCTATGTACTTCTTCATGAATAGTGGTACCCCTCAAGCGGGAACGTTTGCGGAAGTAGGCTCTACAGATACTTCTAATAACAGAGACTACTACTACGATTGCGGGTCGCTCAACAGCACTTGCTCTGGTGGGTTCACAGGCGCGGCAGGAACCGGGTACGGAACCTTAGCCAATCGCCCAGCCACTTGCACGGCAGGCGCGGGAGGCACATACGCGACAAGCCCTACAGGAAGCTACGGCGTGGCCTACTTTGCCACAGATGCCAACAGCGGTAATGGCGAGCTTTACGTTTGCTCTAGCACTAACACTTGGACTGCGATATACCAACCTTATGTTTACCCTCACCCGTTAGTGAGTGGTACAATTCCCACCCCAACTTCCCCATCAATTTCAGGAAGCTTATCCCTCACCGGATTAGCTCAACTCACCGGAGGACCTCAATAATGCGTTCCAAACTTTTTCTAGCTATCGTGGTTGTTTCACTTTTTACTGGGTGTGCCGCTCATAGCCAAATTCCCCCTACAACACACACCGTGACTCTTACGGTAAATTCGTCGGCTCCATCGGGGAGCACATGGGTTGCCAGCAAGGCGGTTCTTACGGCTGGGGCTACCTCGTGCCCATCCACAAGCGGGACGACTTACGTTCGAATAAACGCTACCGCACAGGTCTCGACTACTTTTATCGACCCCACTTCTTCCGGTCAAACCGTCTGCGAGATTATGCAGTACATTGACGCTGGCGGAGCGGTTAGTCCCCCTTCGAACGCGGTAGGTCCTTATGCGGTGCTTGCCAATCCTACTGCTCCTACGATCAATGGACAGCAAGCTAATGCCGAGGACAAGCCGGTTGCGATACCCGCGCCTCTACCAACCCTTGCTAAGAACACAACAACAACTCCTACCATCACAGCGATTGTAAACTAATGCCAGCAATTCCAAATCTCCAACCAATAAGCACAATCACCCTTGAGGAAGTAGTAAATTACACTCGTAGTTTTGCCGAGTGTAATCCAATACTTCCTGCGGGAGGATACAGCTACGAGCCTGCCTTGACTTTTGCAAACGATGTTTTGCAGAAGATTTTGGCGCAGAACTTAAACTGGAGATGGAATGCCAGCTATGTTCCGCTGTTCCTCACTAACGCTTTACAACAAGACTACATCACCAACTTAACTGATATAGGATGGCTTACTTCCGGATTCAGAATCGACATTAACAACAACACTAACACAAATAACCTGTGTCCTAAGCCGTTGTTCTTAATGGAGATAAACCGAGATATGGGGCTTACTCCTTATCAGGGTAACTCCGCCTCTGTCTGTTTCATTCCCAACAACCAGTGCATGTTTGGAACTTGGGCAGCTAACACACAGTACTCGTGCGGGTACGGGACCTCTGGGGCAACATCCACCCCTATCCAGCAAATAGTAGATGCGAACGGCAACATGCTGTTCTTAGACACGTCTATCATGAATTTGACCCCCAACGTCTTAGGCTTCCAAGGAACCAATATTCCTTTACCGCTCCCCAATCCGTACAACAATACGGGAGCAAACTTTGGAACTTCTGGGTCAACCGCTCCAATGCTTCCTCCGAATAGCCCTCCGGGAATTACCGTGGCAGACGGAACTCTAACTTGGACAGTGGCCAATCCGAACGGATACGCGCTGCGATTCAATCCTCTCCCCTCCATCGGTGGGTTTGTGTGGTTGATGTGGATAGCCTATCAACGTAGAGCACCGAAGTTCCGCACGCTTCAGCAAACAATCTCCCCTGTCCCGGACGACTTAGCCTATTTATTCAGAGAAGGTTTCGTGGCCAAGTGCCTTCAACACGCCAACTCTCCTCGCGCAGTAATGCAGAACCAGATGTGGCATGAACAAATTCAACAAGCCATCTTAGCTGGTGAAAGAGAAGAACAAGCTTGGAGCTTCTTCCCGGATACAGGAATGTCTGGAGACTCTGTACTTGGACCCTTCTACCCAGTCGGTCCTGCAAGTCCGTTTAACTATGGGTACTACTACGGGTACTAATGCCTAATCCATTTCAAATCAGTGGCGCACAGCCGCCACGTCCGACCAGAAAGGCCCCTCTTTACCAAGGGGCCAGATGGAGTAGCGGGTTATGGTCTAACAGATCAGCCATCCGCGATGCTGCGTCTACTCGGTTAGAGGAAAAGTTCTACGGTCCTAGAGGGGATGCTTTTCTTGGTGGACAAAATCTTGAGATATCCCAGCGACTTACGGTTATCCGTAGGCCGGGTAACTCTGTTTGGAATACTAACAATTGGGTTAACGTAAATGGTTTCTATGAGTATCGGTTATTCAATGCCGATACCGAAGAGATCAAGACGATGGTTGATACCCAGACTACGCTGTACAACGCCTCGAACAACGGGCAAATAGCGATCTGGAATAAATCTGCGTACGCTGGGCAGTCGTTCATGCAAAGCGTGGGCAACATTCTTTACTGGGGCGATGGTCAAAGCGAGAAGAAGTGGATCAATACTCTTCAGAAAAGAATACCTTATTCTCAGGTATTGATTGATATTGCGAATTCCCCCGACACTACGGCGGCTCTCAACCCTTACAACTTCACGCCTTTCGAACTAAACTCTTTCATCATCGACACGAACGGCAATGCTGAACAACTTATTGGAACAATCGTTCAGTTGTCTAGCTTCTACATTCTCGATTCTACTTTTGTTTTCACTACCCGTCCTAACGACGTAAATGGCAATCCCCTTCCTACCGCTGGCCAAGTCTTATCTTCCGGTCTTCAGTTGTACTTCTCGGGTAGCTCTGCCGTCGCTACTGTTTTAAGCGACTCCTCTGTTACTCTCACGATCCAAAATATCGCCGGGGGGATAAACACTGCTTCTGTATATTTCGGAGGTCAAGGATACACGGCTGGCGAGTTTGTCAACGTAGCTCAGAACTCTCCTTCAGGAAGCATTGGTGGGCAGGTACAAGTTGTAAGCGTGGGAGCCGCAACAGGAGTTGGGTATACCTCCGCTTCCGGAGTGGACACAACCACGCTAGAAGGCGGAACTGGATGCCAGCTAAACCTTACTACGTCTGGTGGTAGTTTAGTCTCGGCTACTATCGCCGTTGGTGGTACTGGGTATGCTATCGGGGATTTTATATTCCCTCAACAATTCAACGCCTCGGGCGGATACTTTACCGTCAGTAGTGTCTCTGTCGGGTCTGTTACCTCTGTCGCGCTATGCACTGGCGTAGTGACAGCCGTAGCCGCACATATCCCCGGAACTGGATACGTCGCTGCTCAGAATGTCCCCACCTCTGCCTCATTGGGAGTTGGGTTGTCCTTAAACATCACCAGTGACGGAACACAATTCACTTGTAATGCCCCCTCCTCGTACGCAGGCGGTCCTCTGGCTAGCGGCACCATCGTGGCCGGTGGAAACGGCTACGCGCCCGGAGACACGCTATACCCTGCCCTACCTGTGCAGTCTAGAGCAACAGGGGCCTCGTTCACCGTGGCTTCGATCTACGGCGTTCCCGCCACCCTTAACTTAGACAACGGCGGTCCTTCCTTTACTGGATACACTGTTGCCTCTGGATTAGCGACTACCACTTCTGGTGCCGGTACTGGGGCAACCTTCAACATCCTGTCAGTAAGTAGCGGACAAATTGCTACCTTCTCTCTCGGAGCGGGTGGTACTGGGTACGTCCTTGGCGATAGCATTTCTCCTGTTCAAGCAACGGGCGCGGGGGCTGTGTACACTGTCACAGGAGTGACGGGCACAACCATCAATGCTCTTACTGTCAGTAATGCCGGGTTCTTGCCATACAGCACAGGCACAGTCCCGACTACAACTTCCGGAAGCGGAAGCGGAGCCACAATACACATTACCGGCGTTTCTGGATCGGTCATCACCTCCGGAGTTTTAGTTACTCCCGGAACTGGATACGCCGTTGGAGATCGCCTATATCCTGTCGAAGCCAGCACCGCAGGAACCGCAGAATTTTCTGTAGCGTCTCTAACCGGGGCGACGGGCGGAGTAGCAAGCATTACTTTAGCCACTCCCGGAACTGGGTATATCACAGAACAAAACATTCCTACTTCGACTTCTGGTTCAGGAGTTGGGGCGGTAATCAACTTAGTAGCTAACAACAGCTTCTATCCTACAACCGCAGATTTCGAAACTCCTACTGTGTACTCAGGCGGAAACCCTATCTCCAACTACTCGGATGCGATTAGTTGGCCTACAACCATTGGGGCCACAACCATCGACGGGTCGGCTCTGTGGATAAACAGAGGCGCGGCTGTAGATAATGGGCTAGTTTATAACTGGGGGATTGCCGGGGGTAACATTGCCCCGAATGTCGTTGTCAATGGCGCGGTAGGTTCTTGGGCGAGTAACACATACTACAACCGTTGGCAGTTCATCATCGTTACTGTCGGCGGTAATAAGTATCTCCAACAGCTTCTGACTTCAGGAGTGTCGGCTGGGGCTGCGCCTTCATGGAGCACAACTCCGGGACAAGTTACCACAGACGGTACAGCCCAATGGATATGCCTTTCTAACGACGGAGATACCACTTTCAACTGGGCTTCGGGGCAAACATACACAGCAGGACACGTTATTGAGGAAACAGTAAGCGCAGTCACTTGCGTCTTCCGTCTTCAGTCCGCGTCTGGAATCCAGACAGCCGGGTCCAACTTCCCAGTATATTGCTGGCAATGCAACAGTCAACAGAACTCCGATGTAGGAGCGGCTGGTGAAATTCCTAGTGGTATCGGGAATGCCCCTATGTCTCCTAATGGCACTCAGCCTACATCTACGGCTAGTTTCTCTGGCACCGTAAACAGCCTATTCCTGTCAGCCCAAGGAGGATCGAACTCCGTACAAACGGCGGTCATCGGGGGCGATGGAACGGTTCCCAACTCTCTAACTACTCTATTCCCTGCCTCCCAAAACTTGAGCATTGCTATGCTTCCTTCGTTGGTCATCCCTGCGGCAGGAACATACACGTTCACGATTGGTCATCAGGTAGCTATGTTCTGGGGTATAGGGTCTGGCAGCTTGAGTATACCTATCTCGAAGATACAGCAGCAAAGTGGGACTCTCACCGTCACTTGCGGAGAAGTTCTAACATCCCTCTTAACCGTGGGAGTTGAACTGACCTTCGGCGGGTTGGTCAATGCTACTTGGCTGAATGGGGTCACAGTAACAGTTACCAGCATTTCAGGAAGTCAGTTTACCGCCCTTGTTAGCCACGCTAACTATGGCCCAGCGATTGACACAGGAAATGCCCAGAGCGGACCTACCTTAACGCCCAGCGTCATTAGTGGGCCGATGAACTGGAACAACAGCAATAACCCCAACACATATAACTTCTCAACGGGAACCCCTATCAAGGGGTATCCGATCATGAGTGCTCAGTACCAACCACAAGGAAACAGCATTGTGCAGGATACTGTCCAAATAAGTTTCCCTTCGGCTGGGGTATATCCGGCTGAAATCCACTACGGAGTGTGGTATCATAGTACTAGCGGGTATACTGCGCCTACAGTTTCTCCTGCCCTTCCCGCCGCTACCTTCAGCTTCTACATGGTCTACTCTCCTCCCGGAAGCTCGACCAATTACAATATCATTCCACAGGGCATCGCCGTGAGTTCAGGAACGGCTCCTACTTGGCCAGCATGGGGAGCCTCCATAGCTGACCTACAAGCCTTGTCCCCGAACTACCCGAAAGTAACTGAGGCGTCAGGAAACTACACTTGGTGGAACTTGGGGCCGGTTTCTACCTTCGGCTGGAATGCCGCTGTAAACCAAACCACATCTACTTTCATCATAGATCAAAATTCTAATGAGGAAATACCCTACGAAGCAGGAGTTAGTGGGACGGCGGAGCCTACCTTCTCAACAACTCTGTATGGTCTTACCGCCGATCTTCCGAACTTAGTCTGGATGAATAACGGTACCATAGGGAACACTCCTTCTGGAACTCTCACTACCACTCAAGGTGGATGGAGCTACGCCGTTGCGTTGGTCAACACTCTGGATGATACGGTAAGTAACGCTAGTCTGGTTACTCCGAAAACTGGAAACTTCTTTGAAGCAAGTGGGGTATTCATATCTGGGGGGCTTCCTCAGTATATTGATCCTCAAGTCGATTACGTCGCTATCTTCCGTACCGACGATGGAGGGGCAACGTACTTCTTGATCCCTCCCCCCGCTTCTGGGAATGGAAACACTGAGTACACTATCCCAGTGAGTCAGTACTTAACTCAAGGGTTTACGGATAACAATCTGGATTCCCAGTTAAATATCCTCCTCCAAGCTCCTCTGGCTCTACAAAATACCCCTCCTTCTAAAGGCTCTATTATCCCAGCCTATCAGAACAGACGAATTTTTGTGGCGAAGAAGAACACTGTTTCTTGGTCGAGCGGACCGGATACTCCCATCGGTAATGGGTACAACGGATTCAGTCCTTCTAACTTTGCTGAGTTTCCTTCGAGAGTTGTTAGGATGGTCCCGTTGAATATCGGGCTAGTGGTCCATACTGTTTCTGACGTGTACCTCATATCCGGCGAGGGGACAGTAAATGATCCGTTCACTTCGCAGCCGTTTATGCAGAAGCTAGGGCTGTTAAGTTATAACGCTCTAACGGTCAATGGGTCGCTTATCTACTTCATGACTACGGATAAGCAGGTTGTGGAGTTAAACGTCCACTCTGGTCTTTCCGTAATCGGTCTTCCTGTCGCGGACCTTATCCAACAGATGAACCCCGCAAGTAGTTACCTAACTTGGCATGTGTCCGGAAGCAGCGATCAATGCTTGTTTGTTGCTGACGGGTCTACCGGATGGTACAGAATGTGCCCCACTCCCGCGCCTGAGGTTGGGTCGCTAACGTGGAGCCTTAAGGCAAACATAGTCGGAGGATGTGGAGCAGTCCAATCCATAGAGACGACTCCCGGAAACATCCAACTTCTGTTAGCCCCACCTCCCGGAGTATATGGTCCTCTCCTTTACCGGAATTACGATTCGTACGTCGATAACGGAAGCGCGTACACCGCTAGCTTTATCCTCGGTAGTATTGTCATGGCCTTCCCCGGCCAAGTCGGTGCTCCTGAGTTTATCACTACGGATTGCCTGCGCGTTCCCAACAGTAGAGCAATCTCTTTAGGAATTCGCATTGGAGAAGTCGGTGGTCCTTTCTATCCTCTGACCTTCTCTACTAACGATCCTCCTCAGTTAGTGCCGAGCGAGACACTATACAATCAAAGATTCTATTTAAGTCAAACAAAACAAAGTGTGTTATGTCGTCACATGCAGATTCAAGGCCAGTTTGAGGCTACAGATTCCGCAGACGAACTAGACACCCTAACTGTGGTAGGAAGCTACCTCCTTGAGGAATAATGCCAACTATAGAACAATCTTTATTCTCGAACGTAGATACTACCCATCTTAAACCTGTGCTGCAAACCCCATCGGTGGAACCAATACAACCTAGAAGCGGAAGATCAGTTTTTCTAAGAAGTCCCGTTCCACCCATCGGGGCCGTTAGCCCAGACAACCTAAGTCAATTTGAAATGCACGGGGCGATACCCCAGTATAGGGTCTTTATTAAACATGCCTAACTCATACAACAAAGCGACTCTTATTGGTGGTCATTTTCAAGACCCTTCTGGTAATGCGTTAGCGTCCGGGTATCTTACTTGGATGCTGAATCACGACTCAAACATTAGCACTCTCGGTGGACCTACTGGCACGCAAGTTACGGCAGGGGTTACAGTTAGATGCTACTTAGACACAACTGGGAACGTTGCTGGGGTATTCCAGTTGTGGACAAACGATGTTTTATCCCCGCAAAATTCATACTACACAGTCCGGGCGTACAACAGTTCTGGTATAGAAGTTTGGCAATTCCCCCAGATATTTTCGTTGGTTTACTCTGACACAATTGATTTAGGAACACTACAACCGATTCTGCCTTAAGGAGACCATGAACGATATATTACAAGCCCTTAGTTTTATAAGCGATCATATCCATGTAGCAGGCTGGATTTCCTTAATAGTCCTAGCTGTTAAAGGGTCGTGGCGAATTTCGAAGTTCTTCGACAAGGTTAAAGACGCCGGGGAAACAATAGATTTGTTAGCAACTAACCACCTTCCTCATATCCAATCTGGTATCGAGGACCTAAACAAAGAAGTGAAGGGGTTACGACAAGACATTAACCAAACCCTTCTGGCCATTGCGTTACACAAAAATGACAATATTCGTTAGACCGGCTAGGCCGGAAGACTCCGAGTTATTCACCGATTGGTACTCCAAACACCCGAGTTTTGACCCTACTGTGATTACATACGCTAATACATATACTCTCTGCGCTTTTAAGAAGGACAAGATCATAGGATTTATGCCTGTCCAAACCCTCTCTTTTGCCTCATCCCAAGTTTTAGATAGTTTAGTTATGAACCCCGAGGCAACTGATATTGAGATCGCCGGAGCTATGCGTGAGCTAGTTAAGCAGGCAATTGTAATTGGATACTTAAAAGACTGCGGCGAGATTTACTTCATCGGAGACCATCCCGAGACAAACAAAATAGCTGAACGGATTTTCGAGAAAGTGGACTATCCCGTATACCGGCTGAGATTAGAGGACTTAGAATAATGGGTAAAGGAGCAACAGGCGCACAGAACCAGATTGCCGGTCAACAGCAGAACTTCATGTCAACTCTGCAAAGCGACTTTGGCACTTCCTTTGCTGGGCAGCAAAACATTATCAATGGACTGACCAAGAGCCTTAACAACACTCTTCAGGGAGGTCCGAGCCAATACGGGTTCTCGACCCCGGAAACCACTGCCTTAAATACATTAGCTACTTCCGGTAATGCCCAACAGTATCAGAACGCCCGAGCAGCCGTAGGAGAAGCAGCGGCAGCGTCTGGAGGGGGTGCCAACCTACCGACAGGCTCCCAGCTAGGGGTACAGGCCGACCTTGCCGAGAAAGCGGCCCAGAACGAAAGCAACTCGCTTCTAGGCATACAAGAGGCTGGGTATAAGCAAGGCGCGGCCAATTACAACGAAGCCGTGTCTGGGTTAACCTCGGCAGCTAGTTTGGAGAATCCTTCCGGGGTAGCTGGCCAAGCCAACAACGCCGGGGAGAACGCCTTCGGAAGTGCTACTACCATCCAGAAGACTAACCAAGCGGCCTCGCCGTGGGGCCAAGTCGGAGGACTGGTAGGAAGCTTAGCGGGATCGGCTCTCAACGCTTTCCTCCCCGGAGCCGGTAGTGTGGTGAGCGGGTTAACCGGTGGGTTATCGAGAACTATGGGTTCTTCTGCCCAGCAACTCGATAGCTCTAGTTTTGGACCGGCAGTCGGTGATACTTTTACTCCTGATTTATTCGGGGGGTCTTCTTCCCCTGCTGGATATAGTTCAGGATTATTCGGGGGTTCCGGTTGGAATTCCCCTTCTAATGGACAAGCATAATGAATAGAATAGACAAGATCGAAGCCATAGTCAACGCAGTAGCCAGTCTGCACGACTACTCAAGCCCCGAATCGGACGCCTACAAACTGAGAAACCCTCTCCTTTTGAAGTCGTTTTCGAAGCCGGGTAAGCACAACGTAAACGAAAAAGGTATTAGGCAGTTTGAAAGCTTCCAAGGCGGGTACAGAAGTGCCGTGTGGGATTTGGAACTGAAGCTTAAAGGAAGCTCTAACACCGGCCTCCAGCCTTCAGACCGACTAAAGAATCTCTTAGCCGTATTGGGACTCTCCCAAGAACAAGAACAAATGAGCGTAGTCTTCTTTCTCCGTAAATCTATAGACAAAGACATAGACTTGAATACCCCGCTCTCCTACTTCAATAAGGATTAACATGGCTGGGTTAACCGATAGTCTTACGTTTCAAGACCCGCACCCCAACTTTTTTGCATCCTTAGCCCCTCCTCAAGCATCTAAAGTAGATACGAGTTTTCCTAAAACTTCTAGTTCTCTTAGCGGCTACGATGGAGTCCTTCAGGACGTAGCCACTACCTACCCCGCGTTAGCCCCCCATACTAAAAATGCTTTGGTGTACGATGCCACTCCGCCTAAGGGCGAAGAGGACAACGGCCTAGAAACCTACCCTAGCTGGGAGAGTGAAAACCCTCATCCCGGTAAAGTGACTATGGAGGTTTACAAACCCTTCCAGAGTAGGGAGGAAGCTAGAGATGGTATTGCCGGAGATTTGATTCACATAGCCGGAAGCGTAAATCCAGACACCGGAAAACCAGTGGACCCGATTTACTATCGTCTTAAACAAGACGTTAAGAAGGCTAGAACTCCTGACCAAATAAAGATGGACTACAGAGAATACAAGTCTTCTGGGGATAAACGTTCCTTCGATCAGTGGTTCGAGAATAGCCGGTCAGAAGCTTATGTCCGAGGTAGGTTATTCCCAGACAAGAACGACGATTGGGCGCGTCACTATAAAAGCAACCCTCAGTTGAGAAAAGCGGTAGACAAAATAGGAAGCTACCTTAAGACAGGAAAAGAATAATGCCAGAAGATTTAACTTCGAGTTTAGGGCAAGCCGCTCCCCCTCCAGAACCTACCCA